>Ga0310811_10001886_pt1 | contig 26037 bp, 20 predicted proteins | sample YCmetagenome_FD_207642 | JGI IMG/M metagenome (GOLD analysis project Ga0310811, IMG submission 207642) | Soil microbial communities from experimental microcosm in Duke University, North Carolina, United States - YC | ecosystem: Engineered > Artificial ecosystem > Soil microcosm > Unclassified ... | reverse complement strand
CTTTACGGCGAGCCCGATCTTGCCGCGTTCTGGCGCTCGCTGCCAGCGGTGACTCCACTCGCGCGCGACGTCTTCGACGGGGCCACGGCCGAGCGGCGGCTGACATCATTCTTCGCAGTGTCGACCAGCGAGGCCTTCGGCGCGCTGACGCGGCTTGAGATTACGGCCGCCGCAGCTTGCGTGACCTATGTCGAGCGCACGCAGATCGGTCAGCGGCCGCCGCTGTCGCCGCCCTTGCGCGAGAGCGCAGGGGTCAGCATGGCGATCGATCAGGCGACCCGCGGCAATCTCGAACTGATGCGCACGCTGTCCGGAGAGCGGCGCGGCTCGCTGCTCGATGCCATCGACCGCACCGTGACCGCGGCCGGCTCGCGGCTGCTCGCACAACGTCTGTCGGCACCGCTGACCGATCCGGCGCAAATTGCCAACCGACTCGACTCGGTCGCGAGTTTTGCCGGTGATGCGGCAGCGCGTGCCGACACCCGCTCGCGCCTGCATGCTGCGCCTGATCTTGCCCGCTCGCTGGCGCGATTGGCGGTCGGACGCGGGGGGCCGCGCGACCTTGCCGCCATCCGCGACGGCATGCTGGCAGCAGCTGACCTTGCCCGCGCGCTTGCGTCGCTCAAGGACAAACCGGCCGAGATAGCGGGTGCGATGCAGGCCTGCCGCAAGCCAGATGGAATGCTGGCTGCCGAGTTGTCTGCTGCGCTCGCCGCCGAGTTGCCGGCCTTCAAGCGCGACGGCGGCTTTGTCCGCGAAGGCTATGACAAGGCCCTCGACGAAACGCGTGCACTCCGGGACGAGTCGCGCCGCGTCATTGCGGCGCTGCAGGCACGTTACGCCGAGGATAGCGGAATCCGTATCCTCAGGATCAAGCACAACAATGTGCTCGGCTATTTCGTTGAAGTGACAGCGCAGCACGGCGAGCGCCTGATGAGCGCGCCATTCAACGCCACGTTCATTCACAGGCAAACGCTCGCCGGACAGGTGCGTTTCACCACCATCGAACTCGGAGAGCTCGAAGCAAAGATCGCCAGCGCCGCCGAGCGCGCACTCGGCCTGGAACTGGAAACTTTCGAGCGGCTGGCGGCAGCCGTGATGGCGCAGAGCGTCAACATCAAGGAATGCGCCGAGGCGCTTTCCATACTCGACGTCGCAAGCGCACTCGCGCATCTTGCCGTCGAACGCGACTATGTACGGCCGCAGGTCGACGACAGCCACGCATTCGTCGTTGAAGGCGGGCGTCATGTGGTCGTGGAGCAGGCGTTGTCGCGCGACGGCGCGCCGTTCATCGCCAATAATTGCGATCTCTCGCCACCGCCGCAAACCGGCGCCGGCCGGATCTGGCTTCTCACCGGCCCTAATATGGCCGGCAAATCAACCTTCCTGCGGCAGAACGCGCTGATTGCAGTGCTGGCGCAGATGGGCAGTTTCGTTCCCGCCCGGCGGGCGCATATTGGCGTCGTCGATCAGCTGTTTTCGCGTGTCGGCGCCGCAGACGATCTTGCACGCGGGCGTTCGACTTTCATGGTCGAAATGGTGGAAACCGCCGCCATCCTCAATCAGGCCGGTGAGCGCGCGCTGGTGATCCTTGACGAGATCGGCCGCGGCACCGCCACCTTCGACGGACTGTCGATTGCATGGGCGACGGTCGAGCACCTGCATGACGTCAACAAATGCCGTGCACTGTTCGCCACCCACTTCCACGAGTTGACCGCCCTTTCCGGCCGGCTCGACCGGCTGCACAACGCAACGGTGCGCGTGAAGGAATGGCAGGGCGATGTCGTCTTCCTGCACGAAGTTGTCGCGGGAGCAGCCGACCGCTCCTATGGCATTCAGGTCGCGAAGCTTGCTGGCCTGCCGCCAAGCGTGATCGAGCGCGCCAAAATGGTTCTCGCCAAGTTGGAACAGGAAGACCGTGCCGCGTCGAAGGGCTTCGAGGATCTGCCCCTGTTCGCGGTTCCCCAGAAAACACCGCAGGAAAAGCAGGAAACGGTTGAGGATTCGCTGGTCGCGGCACTTGCCGCGATCAACCCCGACGACCTGTCGCCGCGTGAAGCGATGGAAGCGCTTTATATGCTAAAAGCGAAGCTGACGGGCACGCGTAAATCTTAGACACCATGATGAATATTGCCGAGAGGAAGCAGGCAACCGCGTTGGCGGAGGCGCAACGCTGGCTAGAAAGCTTCGAGGCTGCGCTATTGGCACAGGACGCTGCCGCGGCAGCAGGACTGTTTCTGGATGACGGGCTCTGGCGGGATGTCCTGGCATTCACCTGGACCATCCAGACGATGGCCGGCCGACCGGCGATCGGAGCAACCTTGCGTGAGACGCTATCGCGCACGCAGGCGAGAAACTTCCACATTCCGGGCAAGCGAACACCGCCGCGCCGGGTATCCCGCGCCGGCGAGGAAAATATCGAAGCGCTGTTCGAATTTGAAACTGCCTTCGGTCCTTGCGCGGGCGTGCTGCGATTGCGACCCGACAGCCAAGGCAGGCTGCGTGCCTGGACTCTAAATACGAACCTGCAGGAGCTCAGAGGTTACGAAGACGAATTCAAGCGGCGCGGTGAACCCGACTCGACGCGCGACTTCGGCGCCGAAAACTGGGCCGATCGTCTGAAGAAACAACGCGCATTCTCTGATAGCGACCCAACTGTCCTCGTGGTCGGCGGCGGGCAAGCCGGGCTATCGATTGCGGCGCGCCTGCATCAGCTTGGCATCGAAACACTGATCGTCGATCGGCACAAACGCGTCGGCGACAATTGGCGCACGCGTTATCATTCGCTGACGCTGCATAATGAAGTGCACGTCAATCACCTGCCCTATCTGCCGTTTCCTCCGACGTTTCCCGTCTACATCCCGAAGGACAAGCTCGCCAACTGGTTCGAATCCTACGTCGAAGCATTGGAGCTTAATTTCTGGACCGACACCGAGCTTGTCGCAGGATCCTACGACGATAAGCGCTCAGAATGGCGCGTCACGTTGCGCCGAGGCGACGGGACGGAACGCGTCATGCGTCCGCGCCATCTCATCTTTGCGACCGGCGTGAGCAGTATTCCTTACACGCCCGATTTGCCTGGTCTCGACGAGTTCGCCGGCACCAAGGTCCACTCGGGCGATTTCAAGCACGCCGAAAAGTGGAAAGGTCGCAAGGCGCTGGCGCTCGGAACCGGCACCAGCGGCCACGACGTCGCGCAGGAGCTGCAGGCGCACGGCGCGCAGGTGACTATGATCCAGCGCAGCAAGACCCATGTGGTGAGCTTGAAGGAAGCGCAGAGCGTTTACGCCATCTACGCGGAAGGAATTCCGTTTGATGATTGCGACCTGCTCGCCACCTCGTTTCCCTATCCGGTTCTGCGGCGCTCGTATCAGCTCTCCACCGCAAAAGGCCGGAAGGTAGACGACAATCTGATCAATGCCCTCGAACGGCGCGGATTCAATACCTGGCTTGGCGAGGACGAGACCGGATTCCAGATGATGTATCTGCGCCGCGGCGGCGGCTATTACTTCAATGTCGGATGCTCGGAATTGATCATCTCGGGCGAAATCGGCCTCCTTCAGTATGCCGATATCGAAACCTTCGTGCCGGAGGGCGTGCGACTGCACGACGGGAGGATCGTGCCGGCCGAACTTCTTGTTCTTGCTACCGGCTACAAGAACCAGCAGGAAACCGTCCGCCGCTACCTCGGCGATGCCATAGCCGACCGCATCGGCCCGGTCTGGGGCTTCGATGAGAAGGGCGAACTATGCAACATGTGGCGGCGCACCGCGCAGTCCGGGCTCTGGTTCACGGCCGGCAGCCTCGCCCAGTGCCGGATCTTCTCGCGATACCTGGCGTTGCAGATCAAGGCATTGGAAGAACGGCTACTGCAATAGTTTGCGCTGGCGCAGCGCCCACAGCAGCGCGTTCCAGCCAATGCCGATGCTCAGCCCGATGGCATAGGACCACCACACGCCGATCGGAACCGCCAGGAGATGCACGGCGAGCAAGCCAAGGCCGAGCCCAATTAATGGGGTAAGCACGTGCGCAGCGACGCTTGCCGCTGCCGGCCCGCCGATGCGCGGATGCAAAATGATGAAGAACGAGCCCATGGCGACGGGAAAAAAAGCAAACGTACCCGAAAAATAAGAACCGATCGAGCTGCTCGCCGCGGTCACGAGCACGACGCAAAGGGTCACCACGCCGGCACGCCAGACAAGCTCGGCGCCGCTCAGTTCGACGCGCTTTACGGCCCCGGCGACTCGAAAGTGGCGCGCAGCGACAATCGCGATCGGATAAACAACAGCGTTCAGCAACACCGCACCGACCGCATTCCACTCGACGAGGCGCAAGAGGAACACAATGCCAAGCCAGACCAGAAATGCGCCTCCGAGGCTGAGCTGCAGAGAGCGCCGTTGCGCAAGCGCGGCGTAGGTCAGCGCAAAGAACGCACAGGCGGCGTTCGCGATCAGGCTTCCCACCGCGCTTTGTGCGATGAATTCGGGCGGATGCTCGAGTGCGAGAATGATCATCGCCGCGCCGCCGGCGGTCGGAAGCGCTGCGACGAGCGAACCAATGAAGGGACCGCTGCGCTCCACGATGACGGAAGCGGCCACCACGATCGAGGCCGTCATCAGAATTTTCAGCAGCAATCCGAAAAGAAACAGCGACATGAACTAAACCGCGACTCCGTGCCGGCGCGCTGCCAGGACCGCGAGGCTCCAGCCGATCGACGTCGCCAGCGCCAGCGAGAGTCCTGCCACGACGCCCAGGGGCTCGGCGGTCAGATGCAGCACCATGCAGGCGATGCCAAACCCGAGCAGGCCGAGCGGTGCATTGGCGAGCACGGCCGCCGTCGGCTTGCCGCCGGCCCGCTGATGCAGAATGAGGATGATGCTGGTGAGCACGACAGGAAATACCGCCAGCATGCCGCTGCCATATGACCCGATACGGAAGCTGAATGTGACGACAATACCGACCAGGACGGCAACCATCAGCGCGCGCAGTGCGTAATCATACCAGCGCGGCTGCTGCCGCGACATCCGCGTGTGTCGGAACGGCCATACCACCCACATTCCCACGGCAATCGCGGCCGCATTGATAAGAAGCGCCGGGCCGAGCGACCAGTGATTGGCGGTTACGATTGCCGTGAGCACGAGCCACACGACATAGGTGGCGCCGAGACTGATGGCGAGGGATCGCTTCTGGGCAAGCACGCAATAGACCACTGCGAAAATGACGTTGACCGCATTGACGGCAAGGCTCGCCACCGCGCTTTGCGCAATGAAATGCGCGTCGTGGTCGAGCGCAAGAAAAACGTATACCGGTCCTGCCCCGATCGGCAGCGTCGCCACCAGCCCGCCGACCAGCGGGCCCGCACGCTCGGCCGTAATTGTCGCCGCCAGCACGAAAGCGGCGGTGATGGCCATTTTGACGATGAGCGTGAGCGCAAAATACAGGTCGGGAGACATCTGGGGCGGCGCACATGACCACGCCATCAAACGCGGCGCAAGTTGCAACCATGCATAGCAGATCGTCTGCCGCTAGACGCGCGCGAGCTTTATCTCGACCGGCGGTCCGTTCTTGATGGTTTGATAGACCACGCAATAACGCTCGGTGAGCTTGAGCAGCTGATCGAGCTTGTCCTGCGGCGCGTCGGTGTCGACATCGAAGCGCAGACGGATTTGCGCAAAGCCGACCGGGGCATCCTTGGCCACGCCAAGCGTTCCGCGAAAATCGAGATCGCCTTCCGCCGAGACACGCGCTGATTTGAGCGGAATCTCAAGCGCCGTGGCCACCGCTTTCATGGTCACACCGGCGCAGGCAACCAGCGCTTCCAGCAGCATGTCGCCGGAGCAAAGTTCCAGGCCCGAGCCACCCGTTGCCGGATGCAGGCCCGCAACGGCGAGCGCGCGTCCCGTTTCGACCTTGCAGGCGATCTTTGCGTCGTCGAGATGACCGCTCGCCTTGAGCGTTATGTAGGCGGCTTTCGGATCATTCTTGTAACGCTCCTTGATCGGCGCTTGCAGCGCGCGCAGTCCATTCGCGTCCATGATGGGCTCCTCAATTCGGCGTCAGCACCACACGGCCAATCACCTTGCCGGCACGAAGCTGGTCCATCACCGCATTCACGTCCTCGAGCGGACGCGTTGCGACAGGCACCGGCGGGATTCCTGTCCGCCGGACAAGCTCGATCAACTCCTTCATTTCGGGCAGGCTGCCGACATAGGAACCCTGGATCGTCAGCGCCCGCATCGGGATCGGCGGCAACGACACCGTCAGATCACCACCGTAAAGCCCGACAACGACGTATTTGCCGCCCTTGATCAGGGAGTCATAGCCGACGCGTGCGCTCTGCGACGAACCCACAAGATCGATCACCCCCCAGGCGCCGCCATTGGTCATATCAATAATTTGCTGTGACGCATCGGCCGCACCGCCATCGACGACTTTTGCAGCGCCCGCCTTTTTCGCGGCGTCGCGCTTTGCCGGATCGATATCGACCACAATGGCGCTGTGGCCTCCCATCGCCTTGTGCAAGGCAAGGCACATGAGACCGAGACCGCCGGCACCGATGATCACGGTCGGCTCGCTTTTCAGCGTCGAAATCTTTTTCAAAGCGCCATACGTCGTGACACCGGAGCATGCGAGCGGCGCTGCACGCTCGGGCGGGAGATCGCCGATATCGAACAAATAGCGCGGATGCGGAACCATCATGTAATCGGCGTAACCGCCGTTCGAAAACACCCCCAGGCTGCGCATGGCACGGCAGAGATTTTCCTCGCCGCGCTGACATGGGCCGCAGGTGCCGCAGCCGATCCACGGATGCGCAAGCCGGCGATCGCCGACTTTGACGCCCTTGACGTCGGGACCGAAGGCAACAACCTCGCCGACGTTTTCATGGCCGAGCGTGACCGGAAGCTTCATGCCGCGATCGGCAAGGCTCATCCGTTTGCCGCCGCCCAAATCGAAATAGCCGTCGGCCAAATGCAGATCGCTGTGGCAAACGCCTGCTGCCAGGACCTTCAGCAGAACTTCTGTGCCTTTCGGTTCCGGCGTGGGCTGCTCATTGAGTTGCAACGGCTGACCGCAAACGCAGACCTGGAACATGCGCATTGTATTTACTCTCCCCGCATCGCTGGATTGCCCCGACACCGAACCACACTCCGGGGCTGTCGTCACCCGCCCCGCGGATGCCTCAAAATCGGGCCTTGCAAGAAATATCTCTGTCGGGCGGGTGACTTACCGCCTCGCCTCCGCTATCCGATGGACCTATGGCCTCCCTTGCGCTCGACCAGGAACAGCGCCCGTCTACCGAACGAACCTCGCGTGGGTCGGGCGACCTCATCGACGTGCGCGCGATCACCGCCGACCTGGAGAAGCTTGCCAAGGCTCACACCGGCAACGAGCGCGACCTGCGCTCACTGGTGGCGCAAAAGCTCAAGACTGCATTGACGGACGGCCGCGCCAAGGCCGAGCAGCTGCTGCTCAAAGACCGTCACGGGCGGCGCTGTGCGGAGCGCCTCTGCAGGATGGAAGACGAGGTCATCCGTGTCCTGTTCGAGTTCGCGCGCAAGCACCTTTATCCTTCGCAAAACCCGAGCGAGGCCGAGCGCATGGCGGTCGTCGCGACCGGCGGCTACGGTCGCGGGCTGCAGGCGCCGGGCTCAGACATCGATCTGTTGTTTCTGTTGCCCTACAAGCAGACCGCATGGGGCGAGTCGATCGCCGAGGCCATTCTCTATTGCCTGTGGGATCTCGGGCTGAAGGTCGGCCATGCCACCCGTTCGGTCGACGAATGCATCCGCCAGGCCAAGGCGGACATGACCATCCGCACCGCTATCCTCGAAGCGCGCTTTCTTCTCGGCGACCGCAAATTGTTCGACGAACTGGTAACCCGCTTCGACAAGGACATCGTTCGTAATACTGCTCCGCAATTTGTCGCGGCCAAGCTCGCCGAGCGTGAAGACCGTGTCCGCCGCAGCGGACAGTCACGCTATCTCGTCGAGCCAAACGTGAAAGACGGCAAGGGCGGCTTGCGTGACCTGCACACGTTGTTCTGGATCGCCAAATACGTGTACCGCGTGCGCGAGCCGGATGAGCTGATCAAAAGCGGAGTCTTCGACAAGCAGGAGTATCAGCTGTTCCGGCGCTGCGAGGATTTTCTCTGGTCGGTGCGCTGTCACATGCACTTTCTCATGGGCCGCGCCGAGGAGCGGTTGTCGTTCGACATCCAGCGCGAGATCGCGGTGCGGCTCGGCTACACCGAGCATCCCGGCCTGCAGGATGTCGAGCGCTTCATGAAACATTACTTCCTGATCGCCAAGGATGTCGGCGACCTGACGGCCATCCTGTGCGCCGAACTGGAAGACAGTCACGCCAAGAGCGTACCGGTGCTCAGCCGCGTCATGGAGCGGTTTCGGCCGGTGAAGCGACGCAAGCTTGCCGAGAGCGACGACTTTACCGTCGACAAGAATCGCATCCTGCTTGCACACCCGAGCGGCTTCAAGCGGGATTCGGTCAACCTGATCCGTATTTTCCATCTGGCGCAGAAGCACAATCTGGCTTTCCACCCTGACGCCATGCGCGCAATCACTCGCTCGCTCAATCTGATCGATGCCAAGCTGCGCGAAAACGAAGAAGCCAACGAGCTTTTCCTGGAGATCCTGACATCCAGGAACGACCCGGAGACAGTGCTGCGGCGGATGAACGAGGCAGGCGTACTCGGGCGGTTCGTGCCAGCCTTCGGCAAGATCGTCGCCATGATGCAGTTCAATATGTATCATCATTATACGGTGGACGAGCATCTGCTGCGGTGCATCGGCGTGCTTGCCGAAATCGAACGTGGCGGCAGCAACGACTCGCCCCTCGCAAACGAACTAATTCACAAGATCCTGCCCGAGCATCGCAAGCTGCTTTATGTCACGCTGTTCCTGCACGACATCGCCAAGGGCAGGCCGGAAGACCATTCGATTGCCGGGGCGCGTGTCGCGCGGCGGTTCTGCCCGCGCATGGGTTTTTCCGCCGCCGACACCGACACCGTAGCCTGGCTGATAGAGAATCATCTTGTAATGTCGAGCGTTGCGCAGTCGCGCGACCTTTCCGACCGCAGGACGATCGAGAACTTCGCCGCCACCGTTCAGTCGGCCGAACGGCTCAAGTTACTTACGATTCTCACGACCGCGGACATCCGCGCGGTCGGCCCCGGCGTGTGGAACGGCTGGAAAGCTCAATTGATCCGCACACTATACTACGAGACGGAACCTGTGCTGACCGGAGGTTTCTCTGAAGTCAACCGCGCCCAGCGCGTCGCCATCGCGCAGAATGAATTCCGCGAGGCGATGAAGAGCTGGCCACAGGAGCGGCTCGAGACCTATATCGCCAAGCATTATCCGGCCTATTGGCTCAAGGTCGATCTGCCACACAAGATCCAACACGCCAATTTCGTGCGAGCCACCGAGGATGCCGACAAACGCCTCGCAACGTCGATCTCGTTTGATGCAGAACGTGCCGTAACGGAGCTCACGCTGCTTGCGCCCGACCATCCCTGGCTGCTGTCGATTATTGCAGGCGCCTGCGCCTTGGCTGGCGCCAACATCGTCGACGCGCAGATCTACACCACCACCGATGGCCGCGCGCTTGATACCATCTCGTTGTCACGCGAATTCGACCGCGAGGAAGACGAGGAGCGTCGCGGGCAACGGATCGCAGACTCGATCGAAAAGGCGCTGCGTGGCGAGTTGAGATTGCCGGATGTAGTCACCAAAAGATCGCCACCCAAAGGCCGTATCCGCGCCTTCGCGGTGGAGCCATCGGTCACCATCAACAATCAATGGTCTCACCGTTACACGATGGTCGAGGTCACGGGTCTTGATCGCACCGGCCTGCTCTATGAACTGACGGCAACGCTGTCGAAACTCAATCTCAATATTGCGTCAGCTCACGTCGCCACGTTCGGCGAACGCGTGGTGGACGTGTTCTACGTGACCGACCTGATGGGGGCGCAGATTACCTCGCCGACACGGCAAGCCGCGATCAAGCGCGCGTTGATTGCGTTGTTTGCGGCTGGCGAGGACGGCAAGCACGCGAAGAGCGCCACGACAGCCTGATCTTATTGCTCAGCCTCAAGCGCGCGGCGAAGTTTCCGAATAAGGACACCACGCGACCGGTCGTCGGCGGCCGCCTCGATTCGTTCATTGATGTCGAGAATGAGCTTCGACATGTCGTTGTGCCAATCGAGCGCGACCACTGCTTCAGCCGCAAGCCTGCGGCGGCGTTCGGTTCCGTCGATTGGTGTAGGCGCCGTTGTCGTCAGTTCGTAGATATCATCGAGGATCGGAGTGAAGACCTTCGCGGCCGGCACCGTACGTTCGGCAATGCGCTCAGAGAGCCCTGCAAGCGCCGGTTCTTCTCCGTGCACCAGGAAGACACCTCTCTGAATCGGACGCCGCGACGCGATCCAGCGCGCAAGCTCCGGTCCATCGGCGTGACCGGAATATTCATCGACGCGGCGAATGCGTGCAGCGACCTTGATTGCTTCACCCTGGATGCGCACCGCTTTGACGCCATCCACCAGAAAACGGCCGAGAGTTCCTTGAGCCTGAAATCCCGTAAACAATACGGTGGCGTTTGAATGCCACAGCCATCGCTTCAGATGATGGCGGATGCGTCCTGCGTCGCACATCCCGCTTGCCGCAACAATGACGTGAAATCCGACAAACTTCGCGATCGACTTGCTTTCCTCGACGGTCTCTGTACTGCGCAGATGCGGCGAGGAAAGCAGCCGATCGACGTCCACGTCGGCACCAAGAGATTTTGCATGCTGGCGAAACACCTGCGTCGCGCGAATGGCCAGCGGAGAATCAAGAAAGATCGGCGCCGCCGGTACTTCGCCGCGGTCCATCAAATCAACGAGATCAACGATGAGCTCCTGCGTTCGCTCGACTGCAAATGCAGGAATAAGGAGTGCCCCGCCTGCCGCATGAGCATCGCGCACCTCGGTGGCGAGATGCTGGCGACGCGCTTCCCGGGTCACGGCCGGGCGATCTTCGTCGCCATATGTCGATTCGGATATCACGTAGTCGAATCCCGTCGGCGCTTTTGGCTCCGGCTGAAACAGCTTTGCGTCGGGGCCAATATCCCCCGACGCCAGAACAAGCAGCGGCTGCCCGGAAATCCCTTCATTGGCGAATTCGAGCTCAATGGATGCGGAGCCCAAGAGATGACCCGCGTTCCAGTACCGCGCGCGCACACCGGGCATGACCTGAAACCACGTTTCGTATTCGACCGCCTGGAAGGCATCGAGAGTGGCGACAGCGTCAGCCTGCGTGTAAATCGGGCTGACTTCCGCGCGTCCCCGCGCCGCATTGCGACGGTTCAGCGTCGCGACTTCTGTTTCCTGGATGCTTCCGGCATCCGGCAGCATGAACGAGCACAAATCGATTGTGCCGCGCGTTGCCAGGATGCGTCCCCGGAAACCCTCGCGCGCCAGCTTGGGCAGGAGCCCGCTGTGGTCGATGTGCGCGTGCGTCAGCAGGACATTTGAAATTTCGGAGGGGCGGAAGGGAAATGCACTGTAGTTCAACGCTTTCAACGTCTTCGAGCCCTGAAAGAGGCCGCAGTCGACCAGCAGCCGTCCCGCCGGCGATTCAAACAAGTAGCACGAGCCGGTAACCGTGCGAGCCGCTCCGCAAATTCGCAACGTTACGCTCATGAATGAACTTCCTTTCGCAAAGCGTCCGCCAGGACGCCGTCGAGCGCGATCGCGTTGGTCGGATGCGGAACACTGGTCGTGGAGCGGATCGAGCGCACTCCTGCGTCGCGAAAGGCCTGGGCCATCTGCGGTGAAAACAATGCATGGGTTACGACAGCGTCGACGGCCGTCGCACCGGCGGCCAATAAAGCTTTTGTGCAGGCGATAAGTGTGCCGCCCGACGACACGATATCGTCGACAAGAAGCACGGGCCGGCCCGTGAATAAGCCGGGATCGTCAAAGGCAATCTCGACAGAACGATCGCCGCGGCGGCTTTTGCGCCCCACCACATGCTTAAGTTCGAGCCGTGCCGCGAGATCGCCCACCCAGGGACGCGATTCCTCATCAGGGCCCACTATGACCGTCTCTCGCGATAACCCGCTGCCAAGCAAGGTATCGGCAAGGGCAGGCATCGCCGAAAGATCGTCGCTCTCGATGCCGGGAAAGACATCTTCTATCCTTTTCGTGCGATGCAGATGCGCGTCGACGGTGATCACGCGGTCAAAGCTGCCCGCGAGCAAGGGACCAATGACTCTCTGATTGATCGCCTCGCCTTTATGAAAGGCGGCATCCTGGCGCATGTAGCAGAGGTAGGGGGCGGTCAGGACCAGCCGCCGCGCGCCTTCGCGACGAAACGCTTCAGCCGCGAACAGCAGTGCCAGCAGCTTGTCATTGGGCTGGTCGAGCGGCGCATAAACGATCGTTGTCGCTGACGTTTGCCCGACCGTTACGCGAAGTTCGCCATCCGGGAAGGAATGCACGTCGATTGGATGCAGCGGCACGCCGAGACGGGATGCAAGACGCTCCGCATCCTTGATCGCCGCCGGAAGCGCATGGATGGCCGGCCTATTCACCGCTTGCTCGCGAGGCCATTCGAGCCGAGGAGGTAACCTGGATCCCTGCGGGCGCCGGCAACCGCAAGATCGAATTCGGACGCGTCATAGGCGTGAATACGATAGAGCGGTTCTCCCTGCTCGACCCGATCGCCGATCTTCTTGAAAACCTTGATGCCGGCACCTTTGTCGATCGGCGCACCGGCGGTGCGTGCCAGGCGATTCAGCCGCAGACAATCGATCGCCTCGACGACCCCGTCCCGTTCAGCGGAGATGTCGACCGCCAGATTGCCGACATCTGTGCGACAAGCAGATGGTCCTTGCGCTTCAATGATCTTGTGCATCTGCTTGAGCGCCGCTCCGCTCTCGAGCAATTCACGCGCACGCCCATAACCACTGCCGCCGCGTACATCGGGATCGTATTCAAGAAGGTGAGCGGCGAGCCGCAACGACTTCTCGCGCAGGTCGGTGGGCGCACCGGGCGCATTCGACAGAACCGCCATCACGTCCTGAGATTCAAGCACCGGCCCGATGCCGCTGCCGACCGGCTGGCGCCCGTCGGTCGTTACAACCTCGACCGAAATGCCGAAATGGTCTCCGACAAACTCAAACAATTTGCGCAGTCTCATTGCATCCATCGCCGTTGTGAGCTTGGCGGCAGGACCGACCGGAAGATCGATCAGCAAATGCGTGGAACCGGCCGCGAGCTTTTTCGACATGATCGAAGCGACCATCTGCTCGCGAGTATCAATGTTGAGTGGGCGCTCAACAGAGATAAGAATGTCATCGGCAGGCGAGAGGTTGACATGACCGCCCCAGACCAGACAGCCATGGCATGCATTCACTACCTCCTTCATTTCTTCAACGCCGAGATCGACACGCGCCAGCACTTCCATCGTGTCGGCTGTGCCGGCGGGCGAGGTGATCGCGCGTGAGGACGTCTTCGGGATCGTCAACCCATGCGCAGCGACAATGGGGACGACGACCATTGATGTGCGATTGCCCGGAATGCCGCCGATGCAGTGCTTGTCTACGATAATCGGCCGGTCCCACTTCAGTTGGGTTCCGGCCTGCGCCATCGCGCTCGACAGGGCGAGCAGTTCGCCGCTCGTCATAAAATTTGCCGAACTGACGAGGAAAGCGGCGATCTCCATATCGGAATAGCGATAATGGCTGATGTCATCGATGATGGCTTTTATTTCGTTATTGTCGAGCGCTCGTCCCTGAATTTTCGCGCGAACGGCATCCAGGCTGTTCGGTCGCATTGCGGGCGAAACGGTCACGAGGCATCCGGCCTGCTCGGCGAAGCGACGGAATGCGGGTTCGGCAAGTCCGATCTCATCAATGCCGACCAGGCCGTCGTCGGTTATCAGCAGAGTTGCCAGCAGGATCTTTTCGCCGCAACGGAGTTCGACGCGGCTGAAGCCACGAAAGACTTCAGGGCGCAACGCCCTGGACCGGCGAGAAATCACCACCACGTTTTCACGGCCGGTATCGAGGTTCACTCGCCTGACCTTCAATTGCGGACGTGACGAAGATTCAGCCTTCATTGACTGGGCCCATCGATAACTTGGTGAAAACACATAACAAATCCATACAGGTTCATATTGATCAAAATCACACCGCCAGTAGACCGCTTAACGGCCCCTTAAATCAGCGCGCATAGCGTGATTCGGGGGCCGGCGACCTGTGTCCGCCGGCGTGAAACGGGTCGCGTGATGGCGTCGAAACGGGGACAAGCAGGCGCACGCCGGGAGCCGGTGTTCGAGAAGGGCCCGGAATTGCACGTTTCCGCCGAAGATCGGCCCGCGCCGACCGAGGCACGGCCCACTCCGAAAAGCAGACCGCCGGCGAAACGCCGCAAGGCGCGCGCGCGCAAGTCACGCCCGGCCCGTGGAAAGCGCGCGCTCGTCGTCCGCCTTGCATACTGGACACTTGTTGTTGGCCTTTGGATTGCGATCGGCGGCGCAGGATTCGTCGCCTGGGTCGGCGCGCATCTGCCGCCGATCCAGTCGCTGGAGATTCCCAAACGCCCGCCGTCGATCCAGATCGTCGACTTCCAGGGCCGCGCGCTGGCGCGCCGCGGCGATCTTGCCGGCGCTCCGCTGCCTTTAAAGGAACTGCCGGCCTACGTCCCCAAAGCCTTCATCGCCATCGAGGACCGGCGGTTCTATGAGCATAGCGGCGTCGATCCCTTCGGCATCGGCCGCGCCTTGATCGCCAACGTCCTCCACCGCGGCGTTGCTCAAGGCGGCTCGACGATCACGCAGCAGCTCGCAAAAAATCTTTTCCTCACGCAGGAACGCACGATCAATCGCAAACTGCAGGAAGCACTGCTCGCGATCTGGCTCGAGCGCAAGTTCTCCAAGACGCAGATTCTCGAACTCTATCTCAACCGGGTTTACTTCGGCTCGGGCGCCTACGGGATCGAACAGGCTTCGCAGCATTATTTCGGAAAGTCGGCGCGCCAGATCACGGTCGCCGAAGCGGCGCTGTTGGCGGGGGTCGTGAAATCACCGTCGCGTCTTGCCCCCACACGCAACTTCGACGGCGCCGAAAAGCGCGCAAAGGCCGTGCTCGCCGCCATGGCGGAGCTCAAATTCATATCGCATTCGACCGAGCGCACCTCTTTGGCGCACCCACCGCGCATCGTGGCGCAGGCGAACACCGGCTCTGTCAACTATGTCGCGGACTGGGTCATGGACGCGCTCAACGACACGTTAGGCCGCGTCGAGCAAGACATCACCGTTCAAACCACCATCGATGCAAATCTCCAGGCCAATGCGGAGAAAGCTTTGACCGACGAGCTTGCGCAGAAAGGCGACAAGAACGGCGTCGGACAGGGTGCGCTCGTGGCGATGACGCCGGATGGCTCCGTTCGGGCGCTGGTCGGCGGCCGCAACTACGCCGACAGCCAGTTCAACCGTGCGGTGTCGGCGAAACGCCAGCCCGGCTCCGCCTTCAAGCCGTTTATTTACCTGACCGCGATCGAGCACGGACTCACGCCCGACAGCGTGCGTGAGGACCGTCCGATCAACGTCAAAGGCTGGCAACCGGAAAATTACAGCCATGAATATTTCGGGCCGGTGACACTGACGAAGGCACTCGCCCTTTCGCTCAACACCGTTTCGGTGCGTCTGACACTGGAATTCACGCCGCTGGCGGTGATCCGCACCGCCTATCGCCTCGGGATCGCCTCAAAGCTCGAGCCCAATGCCTCGATCGCGCTTGGCACCTCCGAAGTCTCGATGCTGGAGCTTGTCGGCGCTTATGCGACATTCGCCAACGGCGGCTACGCGCTGGTCCCGCATGTCGTTCAGAAGATCACCGCCGCGAATGGCAAGGTGCTCTATGCCCGTAATACGGGCCAACTCGGCCGCATCGTCGAGGCACGTTACGTGGCGATGATGAACCAGATGATGGCCGAGACGCTCACGATCGGCACCGCGCACAAGGCCGCATTGCCCGGCTGGCCCGCGGCCGGGAAAACCGGAACGTCGCAGGATTTCCGCGATGCCTGGTTCGTCGGCTATACCGCGCATCTCGTGACCGGAGTCTGGCTCGGCAACGACGATGGCACGTCAACAAAGCACGTAACCGGGGGCGGCTTACCGGTCGAGATCTGGAGCCGGTTCATGCGCGGCGCCCATCAGGGCGTGCCGGTCGCAGGCCTGCCTGGTGCGTCCGGCGGCGGGGGTCTCTTCTCGGGATTGTTCGGCAACAGCTCGCGGCCGGTACCGCCCGCGCCTGTGCAACCGGTTGCCGCCACGCGCGCGGCCACGACCGGGACCGGCGGCCTCGACGGCTGGCTGCTTAACGGCCTCTTCGGCCGTCGTTAATGCTTTGCAGCGCGGGCCCGAAGCCCTCGCGTCGCCAGCCAGAGCCCAAGCGTTGCAAACCCCATCGTGGCAACGCCGAGCGCGAGTGGCCAGGCACTTTGTCCAAGGAACCATCCGACCGCCGCCCCGCATACTGCTGCCGCAGTTTGCTGCAAAAATCCGAACAGTGACGATGCTGCCCCCGCCCTTTCGGGAAACGGCGTCATCGCGCCGGCGATGCCCTGCGGCAGCACCATGCCGAGGCCGGCAAGATAAACCGCCATCGGTAGAACCAGCGACATGGACGATATAAGTCCGAACGCAACTGCGACGACCATCGCCAGCCCCCCGGCAGCGCAGGCGCAGCCGCCTAATCCGAGGATCCCGTCCAATCCGAGGCGAATGACCAGCCGCGCGGCGATTGCCGAGCCGGTCATATAGCCGACCGAGCCGAGGGCGAAAGCGACACCGAAATCAAACGGCGCGAGACCATAGAGATCCTGCAGCACGAACGCCGATCCGGAAATCCAGGCGAAGAGACCGGCATAACTCGCAGCCGTAATGGACAGATAGGCAAGGTATGCCGGATTGCGCCCGACGATCCGATACGACCGAAGTATTGACGGAAGCGATACCGGTTCGGCGGCGCGCGTATTCAATGTTTCCGGCAGGAGCGCCCAGACAACCGCAGCGCCGGCAAATCCGGCGCCGACCAGGGCGAGAAATGTCACGCGCCAGCCGAAGGCGGTCTGTATGAGACCGCCAAGAATCGGCGCCAGCACCGGCGCGAGCGCCATCACCGAGCCGATCACCGACAATTCACGCCCGGCATGCGCTCCCGAATAGATGTCACGCACGATCGCGCGCGTGAGCACGATGCCCCCAGAGCCGCCGAGCGCTTGAAATGCGCGCGCGACGATCAGCATCTCGATTGACGTGGACAGGGCGCAGGCAAGACTCGCCGCGCAGTAGAGCGCAATCGCTCCGATCAACACCGGTTTGCGGCCGTGCCGGTCCGACACGGGACCATAGATAATCTGACCCGCCGCAAAGCCGATCAGGTAGGCGGAAATAGTAAGCTGCACCTGCGCGGAGGAGGCGCCGAGCTGCCGCGCAATGTCCGGCAATGACGGCAGGTACATGTCGGTCGTGAGTGGCCCGACCGCGCTCAAACCAGCCAGCAGAGCCGTGAGCGCGAAAGTACCTGGACGCAGCATGAAGGGATGGTTCCAAAAATTTCAGATCACGAATTTTCGTCCAGGCCGTAGCGGTGCAGGTCGGCCCCGTGTGCGTCAAGCCAGGTCTTGGCACGCCCCATGTCGGGACAAATCTTCTCAACCAGCCGCCAGAACCGACGCGAGTGATTCATTTCGATGAGATGGGCGACCTCGTGCACGGCGAGATAGTCGAGCACGAATGACGGTGCAAGAATGAGTCTCCACGAATATGAAAGTACGCCGGTCGAGGAGCACGAGCCCCAGCGACTTGATTGATCGCGTACCGAAACGCGCTTGATAGTGACACCAAGTGCCTGCGCTGCCGTACCGCTCGCCCTCTCCAGGTCTCGTTTGGCCTCCCGCTTGAGGAAGTCGCGAACCCGGCGAGGCAGATGCGGTGTCTCGCCGGCGACGCAGAGCAGTGGCATGTCGGCGCCGGTCTCGATCCAGACCGTACCACGGGTACTTTTGCGATGGTCGATCCGATGGCTGACGCCACGCAATGGCAAGAGTGTTCCGTGCGCAAAAGGCATGGCATCCGGCAGCCGCCGCAACCGCGCCGCGATCCACGCGCCGTTTTTTTGCGCGAATTCTCTCGCCTGCTTCACGCTGCCGCGCGGCGGCATCGTAAGCACAACTTCACGGCTGGCCGCATGGATCCGAAGCGTATAGCGCCGCGCTTGGCTGTGGCGGCGAAGGCATACCGGATAGATCTCGCCGTCGAACGCGACCGTTATTCCTTTCGGCTCGCTGGTGCGGCGAAAAAGCAGGGCGCGCAGTGCAATGGACATCTTCCACCCAGAATCAGAGGGTGCCGGCAGTGTGCCATATTCACTCGTGAGGCCGCGAGATCAATGCTGGGCGACGATCTTCAGTGGTGGGGTACGCACCGCGCGGGCGCCGTTGCGCGAGAGCACAAAATCAGCGATTCGCGGAGCGATTTCGGCACGGAAACGTGAGCCGTTGAAGACGCCGTAGTGACCGACGCTTGGCTGCAGATAGTGCACCTTGTCTTCGTCCGGAATATTGACGCACAGGGCGTGCGCAGCCTCGGTCTGGCCTACGCCTGAAATATCGTCGTTCTCGCCTTCGACCGTCATCAGCGCAACGCGCTTGATGGAGGCCGGATCGACGCGGCGATCGCGGTGCATCATCTGCCCTTTTGGCAGCGCATGACGGATAAAGACCGTGTCGACCGTCTGCAGGTAGAACTCGGCCGCGAGGTCCATGACGGCGAGATACTCGTCGTAGAACTCGCGATGCTTTTGCGCGGAATCGCCGTCGCCTTTGACAAGATGCAGGAACAGATTTTGATGCGCCTCGATATGGCGGTCGAGGTTCATGCTCATGAAGCCGTGCAACTGCAGAAAGCCGGGATAGACGTCACGCATCATGCCCGGATGCGGGAACGGCACCTTGGTGATGACGTGACTACGGAACCAGTTGAGCCCGCGCCGTTCGGCTAGATTGTTTACAGCGTTGGGATTGACCCGCGTGTCGATCGGCCCGCCCATCAGCACCATTGAGTGCGGAACATCCGGATCGTTATCGGCCTCCATCAGGGCAACCGCCGCCATGACCGGCACCGACGGCTGGCAAACGGCGATTACATGAACATCACCGCCAAGCGCGCGACACATCGAAATGACGTAGTCGATATATGTATCAAGGTCGAAGCGCCCTTCGGCGAGCGGCACCATGCGCGCATCAACCCACTCGGTGATGTAAACTTCATGGTTGGGCAGGAACGTTTCCACTGTTCCGCGCAACAAAGTCGGGTAGTGCCCCGACATCGGCGCGACGATAAGCAGTTTCGGCTGCGGCCGGCGCGGCGGACGCACGAACGCACGCTCGAAATGAAGCAACCGGCAAAACGGACGTTGCCAGACGCTTTTGATGTTGACCGCCACCCTCTCTCCGCCAACGGTGGTGGAATCGATTCCCCATTCCGGCTTGCGGTAGCGGCGGGTCGAACGCTCGAACAGCTCCATCGTCGCCGCGATCGATTTGCCGTAAGCGGTGTGCGCGAGCGGATTGGCAGGATTCTTGAAAAACAGACGCGTGGCATCTGCAAACGCGCGGGACGGATTGAGCGCGGCGTGGCCCAGCTCATAGAACCAGTACATCGGCGTCGCGAGAAACGCGCCGCCATCCACGGGGAGCGTTGCCGCTCCACCGAATTCGCCTATTGCCATTGAGTCCCCCGACCCTCGCTGCGGTGCGGCAGACTGTCGTTTTTCATTCATACCGTCAACATAGAGATAAGTTGTTCGCGTCAGGTTTACAACGCGCAAGGGGCAGTTAAGTCCCAAAGAACACAGGCTTTTTCGGTTACTCGCCGGTCTGCAAAAGAGAGCCGTGGATACGTGCGCTCTGCAGAAGCTTGAAAAAGGCCAATGATGCAGCTGCGAACAGGACGACATTGAACGCAAGAGCCTCGGCCATGAGATCGGCGCGAAACACATGGTCGATCACCAGCGCACGCATACCTTCGAAAACGTAGGTCGGCGGCAGCGCCCACGCCACGTACTGCAACCAATCGGGAAGAATGGCGACCGGATAGTAGACGCAGGTCAGCGGCAAAAAGAGAAACATGATCGTCCACGCCATGCTTTCGGCGCCGAGACCGTTCCTCAACAGCAACCCGGCGACAAAAATGCCGACCGACCAACTGGTCAAAATCAGGTTTGCAAAAAAAGCCGCAAGCGCCAGACCGAGCGCCCACAGATTGAACCCGAAAAAGACGATAGCCAGGATCGAAACCGGAATCATGCCGATCAACAGGCGAACGATGCTCATGATCATCAGCGCCAGCAGGAATTCCGCTGGCCGCAGCGGCGACATCATGAGGTTGCCCAGATTGCGCGCGTACATTTCCTCAAGGAAAGAAATCGAGAAACCAAGCTGGCCGCGGAACAGGATATCCCAGAGCAGCACCGAACCGATGAATACGCCGCCCGCGCGCGCGAAGAATCCCGCGTTCTGTGAAATATAAATCTGCAGAAAACCCCACATCAGCATCTGCACGGTCGGCCAGTAGATGAGGTCGAGAATGCGTGGCCACGACGAGCGCAGCAGGTACCAATAGCGCCGCACCATTGCACTGACACGATTGAGCGAGAAGTCCATTCCGGTGTCGGTGCGAATCATTGCGCGGCCTCGCTCTGCCGACGGCCGCGCGCCACGTCGAGAAACACATCTTCGAGGTTTTCACGGCCGTAGCGCGCAAGCAGATGCACCGGCGTATCGTCGTCTTCAATCCGACCCTTTTTCATGATGATCACACGCTCGCACAGGCGTTCCACCTCATTCATATTGTGCGAGGCGAGCAGAACGGTTGCGCCATTTTCGGCTTGGTATTGCTCAAGGCGCGTGCGCACCCAGTCCGCCGTGTCCGGATCGAGTGAAGCGGTCGGCTCGTCCAGCAGCAGAACCTCGGGCCTGTTGAGCAGTGACTTCGCCAGCGAGACGCGTGTTTTCTGTCCGGCGGAAAGCTTGCCGGTTGGCCGATCGAGGAACTCGGTCAGATCCAGCTCGGCAGCAAGGCTTGCGATACGTTCGCCGATATCAGGCACCGCGTAGAGCTGCGCAAAGACCGAAAGATTCTGACGCACCGTCAGTCGCATCGGCATGTCGACATAAGGGCTTTCGAAATTCATCCGGTGCAGCACGCGGTACCGCTCGCGCGGCATCTCTGCGCCCAGCACTTTGACAATGCCGGACGTCGGGCTGACAAGTCCCATGATCATCGCAATTGTCGTGGTCTTGCCGGCGCCGTTGCCGCCGAGCAGCCCGGTAATCGAGCCCGCCGCCAGCCGAAAGGAAATGCCATCGACCGCCTCCACGCCCTTGTAGCGCTTGACCAGGCGATCGACGGAAATTGCGGGCGTTTGCTGCACGTCCATACGGTGCAGATGTGACGCCCCGCCGCTGAAAGCGCAAGGGTCGATTCCCAGGGCCATCGGCGCACTTCAACAGAGCCGGCCCAGACTTTACACTGGCTATATGCCTGCGCTCGGACTGGCCCGCCATCACCCGCACCGGAACGTGCGTCTCGACACGCTCGTCCGGCTGCGCTGGCTCGCGATCATCGGCCAAACGACTGCCGTGCTCGTGGTGTACTATGGCCTCGACTTCGAATTGCCGGTCTATGCCTGTCTCAGCGTCATCGCATTGGCGGCGTGGCTCAATGTCGCGTTGCGGCTGCGCTTCCATATCACGCAACGCCTCGAGCCCGATCGCGCGGCCTGGCTGCTCGCATTCGATATCGCCGAGCTCGCGGTGCTGCTGTTCCTGACCGGCGGATTGCAGAATCCCTTCGCTTTCCTTTTTCTCGGTCCGGTTCTGCTCTCGGCAACCGCGCTGCCGCCCCGTTTCACGCTGATCCTTGGCGGCTTTGCTGTCGTTTGCTCGACTGTCCTCGTTTTCGTGCACTACCCGCTGCCGTGGGACATCGACGACCCGCTGCAACTGCCGCCGATCTACATGATAGGTGTCTGGCTCTGCATCCTGCTCGCAATCGGATTCATCGGCGTCTACGCCTGGCAGATCACTGAAGAGTCACGCCAGCTTACGGACGCGCTTGCCGCAACCGAGCTTGTGCTGGCGCGCGAACAGCACCTTTCCCAGCTCGACGGCCTCGCGGCCGCCGCTGCGCACGAGCTCGGCACGCCGCTGTCGACCATTTCGGTGATCGCAAAAGAGCTTGAACGCGCGATCGCGCCCAATGCGCCGCACGGTGACGACGTACGGCTTTTGCGCGAGCAGGCAACACGGTGCCGGGACATTCTGGCAAAAATCACCGAGTTGTCCGCAGGCGGTGGCGGCGAGCCCTTCGACCGCATGCGGCTCACCGCGTTGATCGAAGAAGTGGTAGCGCCACACCGGGACTTCGGCGTGAGTATCGAGGTGAGCGTGCCCGACAATCTCGGCTCCGAACCGGTCGGCGCGCGCAATCCGGCAATCCTGTATGGTCTCGGAAATCTTCTGGAAAATGCCGTCGATTTCGCCAACGACCGCGTTTCAGTGGACACGCGCTGGACCGACGATGCTGTCGAAGTGACCATCAGCGACGACGGGCCCGGATTTGCGCCGGAAATCATGGGCCGGATCGGGGAACCTTACGTCACCAGCCGCCGCGGGCAGCCGCACGACACCGGCGACGAGCCGGCAGGCCTCGGACTCGGATTCTTCATCGCCAAGACGCTGCTGGAACGCGCGGGGGCTACCCTTTCGCTTGAAAATCGGCCCGCGCCCGATCGCGGCGCAACCGTTCGACTCCATTGGAGTCGCAGCGATTTCGAGCGACCTTTAACGTTCGCAACGGCTTAATAGCTCCGATCACTAATTTTTGCGGTGTGATTGAACGGCTCCGCGCGGTACGATACCCCTAACATGGATTGTCGAGGTGAGATCGTGGACGCCGTGATCAGTGAGACCGCCAGCCCGGCGGCCAAGATTAAAATCCCTGGTGAGCGATCGCTGCTGATCGTTGAGGACGATCAGTCGTTTTCGCAACGTTTGGCCAAGGCGCTGGAGCAACGCGGCTTCATCGTTACAACCGCGGATTCGGTCGCCGACGGCCTGCTGCAGGTCGAAAAGGCCGCGCCGGCCTACGCCGTGGTCGACATGCGGCTGGATGACGGCAACGGCCTTGACGTGATTTCCGCGCTCAAGAATCGCCGGCCTGACGCGCGCGCTATCATTCTCACAGGTTACGGGAATATCGCCACCGCGGTGAATGCCGTGAAGCTCGGTGCGGTGGATTACCTGGCGAAGCCGGCCGACGCCGACGACGTCGTGGCCGCGCTCCTGGCGCAGGACAACGCCAAGATCGAGCCGCCCGAAAATCCAATGTCGGCCGATCGAGTACGCTGGGAGCACATCCAACGGATTTATGAGTTGTGCGGCCGCAATGTTTCGGAAACGGCCCGCCGGCTCAATATGCATCGGCGCACGCTGCAGCGTATTCTGGCCAAGCGCGCGCCCCGCTGATCTCAGCTCACGTCGCCATAAGGCCCGGTCGGGTCCGCGAGCGATTGCAGCCGCAGCGCTGCGGCACGCGCAAACAGCAACATCATAGATTTGCGTGTCGCAGCGGCAAGCTTGTGGACGGGCGCCTCGCACCTGAATTCGGCGCCAAAGGCATCGGCCACGATGAGACCGGTGTCGGGTGGAAAAATCTCGCAGGGCACCTCGACCGTGGTGGCGAAGAACAGCCGGTCGCAATGGGCGCGATAATCCTGCCATTTCTGGTCGGCGCGGAAGTCCGCGATCGAGGACTTGATCTCGACGATCCAGATTTCGCCGCCCGGATCGAGCGCCACCAGATCCGCGCGGCGCCCGGACGGCAGCGGTAGTTCGCTGACCACGCAGCGCCCGTAGGCGTGCAGCAGCCGCGCGGTGCCCCGGGCAACGGCCAAAGCTGTTTCTGACTGGCGTCCATCGACCGGCAGCTCAAGGGGCACAGCCGCGGTCAGTGCCATCGAGATACCTTGCGCATTTGCTTGCATTCGATTTTCATGGCTAAGACATAACGCTGTTTCGACCCGGCGCAAAGCCGGGCTGTTGCCTGCCAAGAGAGAACACCAAAAGAATTCCCTCTGGAAATCGCCAAGAGGATTGCCAAGAGACCTACTATGACCGTCGACTACGAAGTCGAATACAACAACCGCGCCCGCGTCCCCGAGCATCCGGAAATTTTTGCGCGCTGGCAGCGCGAGGGCGCGGCCTATCGTGCGGCGGCTCATAACGCAAAACTTGGGATTTCCTATGGCCCGTCGTCGCGACGGACGATTGATCTCTTTCCTACCAAAGACGATGACAAGGCGCCGATTGCCATGTTCATCCACGGCGGCTGGTGGCGCTCACTTGAGCCGGCATCGTTTTCACAGATGGCGGCCGGCCCGAATGGGCGCGGGGTGAGCGTTGCTGTGGTCGGTTACGATCTTTGCCCGGTGGTATCGATCGCCGATATCGTCGAGCAGATGCGAGCGGCCTGCCTGGCGCTGTGGCGCCGGCGGCGCCAGCGTATTCTCGTCTACGGCCATTCCGCTGGCGGTCATCTTGCCGCCTGCATGATGGCGACCGACTGGAAGACCGTCGCACCCGATGCACCGGCCGATCTTGTGCCCGCCGGCTATGCGATTTCCGGCGTATTCGACCTAACGCCGCTCACGCAAATTTCTATCAATGAGGACCTGCGCCTGAGCGAAAGCGAGGCCCGCCGCGTCTCGCCGCTTTTCTGGCAGGCGCCCGCCGGCCGCAGCCTTGATGCCATTGTGGGGGCGCTCGAATCGAGCGAATTCCTGCGCCAGAGCAAGACGATTGCCGAGGCGTGGCGCCAGGGCATGGCCCACACGCGTTACGAAGAGATCGCCGGCGCCAACCATTTCACCGTGATCGATCCACTCAACGATCCGAATAGCGCGATGACCGCCCGCGTCGCCGCGCTTGCGTACAGCGTGAATTCGATCGCCCTCTAGAACCAGTAACGCTGCGCGAGCGCCGCGGTCAGCACCACACCAACGGCGACGATCAGAAAACGCACGACGTTGCGCGGGATCACGCGGGCCGCATAGGCGCCGATCAATACTCCCACGATGGTGCCGGCAGCAAGCGCCAAGGTTTGCGGCCACAGGATCGCGTCATGCGTGGCGAAAACCAGGGTGGCCGCCAGGCCATTGAGGCTGGCGACGAAATTTTTCGCGACGTTCGCCGCGCGATAGTCGCCGCCGGTTGCGAGCGAAAACACCCCAAGCATCAGGATGCCTACGCCGGCGCCGAAATAGCCGCCGTAAAACGACACGGGCAGCACGACTTTCAGGCTTGCAAGATTGAATGTGATGTCGCGACCACGGCCCTCGGCCCGCGCGCGCAGCCAGCGCGTGATGCGTTCAGCGTATGCGAAAAGTAGCGTCGCAAATCCGATCAGCAGCGGCACGATTTGCGCGAACATGCGCTCCGGCGTAAGCAGCAGGAACACTGCTCCCGCACCTGCACCGATGACCGATGCGATGATCAGGCCGATGAACGCACGGTCGAATGGCGGCAGCTGCGAGCCGTCGGAAAGCGCGGCGAGCATCGTCGCCGGCATCACCGAGGCAAGATTTGAAACGGCGGCGAGCTGTGGCGACACGCCGGTTGCGATCAGCGCCGGATAGATCACGACGGCCGCGCCACCGACCATCGCAGCGATAATTCCGGCCACGACACCCGTGCCGACCAGAAACGCGGTGGTGAAGACGTCCATGATCCCGAGGGATCAGAAAAATGCCTGGATGCCGGTCTGCGCGCGGCCGAGGATCAGCGCGTGGATGTCGTGCGTTCCCTCATAGGTGTTCACGGTCTCGAGGTTCGCGAGCACGCGCATGACGTGGTATTCCTCGGAAATGCCGTTGCCGCCGTGCATGTCGCGGGCAAGGCGCGCAATTTCG
>Ga0310811_10001884_pt1 | contig 26069 bp, 19 predicted proteins | sample YCmetagenome_FD_207642 | JGI IMG/M metagenome (GOLD analysis project Ga0310811, IMG submission 207642) | Soil microbial communities from experimental microcosm in Duke University, North Carolina, United States - YC | ecosystem: Engineered > Artificial ecosystem > Soil microcosm > Unclassified ... | reverse complement strand
GACCCATCAAGCAGAATTTGATCGCGATTCTCATGATGCTTGTCTTCGTCCTGCTAATCCCAATCATGGTATTCGCCTCTACATTGCCAGCCATTCTCTATAGCTTGATGAATAGCGTACCTGCACTCAAACAAATTCCCATCTTATCCACATTTATGGACAACGCGATTACCATCCAACTGGTTGGCTATGCAGGTGGATTGCTTGCCGCATTCATCCTGTTTGAAGCCATCTATCTGGTCGTTCCCAATCAACATATTACCTTGCGCAACAGCTATTTGGGCGCGATTGTCTCAGCGGTATTGTTGGAAGTGTTTATCGCCCTCTTCCCGCTGTATACAAGCCACTTTATGCATAGTTATGTGGGGCAGATAGGATTCGCGGTTGTCCTGCTCGCCTTCTTCTACTACTTCGCGATCATTCTGATTCTCGGTGGTGAAGTGAATGCCTTCTTTTTTGAGCATGTACAGCCGCTACCTGACAATATCGCCTCTGTTATCACTTCAATAGCTGATGACAATGGTCAGGCTCCGGCAGTAGCAACGACACGAGAATCCGGAAACGCGGTATCAGCCAGCAAAGATAATGCCACCACAGCACATTTTCACTTCCTCCGCAGAAAACACGCATAATCCGAGCAGACTGAACATGAGAAGGGAAACAAATACATCCAGGCAAGGGGCATGGTACCCCTTGCTTTTTAGTATGCGAGCATATATTCCTCCTGATTAATTCTCCCTACCATCAAAGACTATAACGGCAAGAATTCATGCAAAGCTTTTCTTGACGTGCCATTGTTTAATCTGATACACTTTGCTCAACAAAAGAAATACGGTACATTCCGCCATGATCTAGCCAGAAAGATACATGGCACCTGTTAGTTATTCCCATACATCACCAGCACACTTCCGATAAGAGGTCGTACGTATGCTAAGTGAGAGCCTGCCATCAACAAATACGCAGGATCAGGCGCGCCTGCTTAAAGCGCTCCGTGAAAGTGAACTTTTGCGTGAGTTATCAGAGCTATTGGCCTCGTCCCTTGATCCCAGCCATATATTGCAAACCCTGGTGAGACGGACAACGGAGGTCTGCGACGTAGAACGATGCGCGGTCTGGTTGCTCGATGAACGCCACCGACAATTCCTACCTTCGGCATACCATTTTTCAACAAGTAACATCAAACAAAGAATCATTCAGGCAGCCGACTACACCTGGCACCACAGCACTCTTCCATTGGATCATCCGATCATTCACCGTCTCTTCGAGGAAGAGGGAGTGCTCGCGATTTCCGATCTCAAGCAGGAAAAGAGTATGGAAGCATTCGCGGAAAAATTCTTCGCACGCTCAGCACTCCTTGTCGCACTTATCCGAAAGGATCGTCCAGTCGGTCTGATGTCCCTGGATAATCTCGCCAGACGCACCATCTTTACACCAGAACAACAACAACTGGCACGCGCAGTCGGCCAACAGGCAGCGGTAGCTATCGATAACGCCAGGCTCTACTACGAAGCTCAGGAAGCCCGCAAGCAGGCCGAAAAATTAAGCACCCGCGCTCAATCCATCTATCAAGTCGCAATGGCGGTCAATTCCGGCGCGGAACTGGTGCAAATTATGGAGGTTGCCAGAGAACATCTGGTACAAGAATTGCAGGCACAGAGCGCGGCAATCGCCCTGCTTGATGACAAAGGATCGTTATCTATCCTGCAACGCCCGGAACCACGCACACCACAAACATTTCCTATTGCAGCGTTAACAGATTGTACGCATGTTATGAAGCAATACCAGCCATATTTTCTCCTGCAACAGCAACAGAGTCCAACAGAACAACATCTATTCCGCTACCTTACGATGGGTAACGTTATGATTGTGCCTCTGCTCGTTGGTCAGCAGAACATGCAGACACAAAACACACCGCTATCCCAGGCGATATCACTCACCCAACGTTGCGTTGGCTTCGCCTTTATCAATTATGGACAAAAGCACGACGCTCCCGATCAGGATCACTACACATTCGCCCAGGATATCGCAGCACACTGCGCGATGGCGATTGAAAAAGCAGCAATTCTGACCAGAGCCGAACATGCCGCCAGGCTGGCAACTGAGCATGCCAACACCTTAGATGCCATATTTAACGCCATGACTGAAGGGTTGCTCGTACTGGACAAACAAGGGAAGGTCGTTATCAGCAATAGTAGCGCCTCCCGTTTCCTTGGTTTGAAACGCAGCGGCAAAAAATTCCTGACCGATTATCTGAAACGTCATAAGCTCTATACTCCGGAAGGCAATACGCTCCCCCCCGAACAGTTTCCAGCACTACGCGCCCTCGCGAGTGAGAGCGTACGCAAAGAACGCTTCCTGCACAAACACAACAATGGCAAAGAACAGATACTCGAAGCAAACATCGCGCCATTGCTGGATAGCGGCAAGGAAAAGATCGGCGTTGTCAGTGCGCTACGAGATATTACCGAACAGGTTCGTTTTGAAACCGCAATGCGAGAATCGAACGCACTCAAAGATGAATTTCTGGCAATCACAGCACATGAATTTCGCACGCCACTCACAGTGATCCTCGCCCACGGACAAATGATGGCGCGACTCCTTTCACGCACACCAGATGTTGCCCAGGAACTCAAAGAGCGCCTGCATGAAAGCCTCTCAATCATTGAAGAACAGACGCGACAACTCACCAATATCGTCACCGTTTTTCTAGAAGTAACCTATATCAATCGTGGGCAGATCGATATCGCGCATGAAGTTGTGGATCTGGAAGAAGTGGCACGGGAAACTGTCGCCAATTATGAAGCGACCTCAACCATGCATACCATCAGCTATGCAATCACTCAGGCACAATATCCATACGTGATACAAGGCGATAAAATCCGGTTACAACAGATCTTCACCAACCTGATTCAGAACGCCATCAAATATAGCCCCGGTGGAGGTCCCATCACCATAACACTTGCGCAGCGACAGCACACGAGAGGGCAGCACACCATTGAAATCTGCGTAGCAGACACCGGTATTGGCATTCCGCAAGACGCACAACAACACCTTTTTGAACGCTTTTACCGTGCGCCCAACGCATCACAAAGTAATACACGAGGTGTAGGACTGGGACTCTATCTTGTCTCAGAGTTCACCCAGATGCATGGTGGCACTATTCGTGTGGAGAGCAGCGGGATCGCGGGCGAAGGGAGTCGCTTCTGGCTGACATTTCCGCTATTACTCACTCCAACTGAAGGTCTAACCACGGATTAAGCAAATAAGAAACGCGGGAATACATCAAGGATTGTATTCCCGCGTAGGAAGAAAATGATAGCCGAATGCCAGCCAGCCGAATTTAGAAAAGTTCGCCCGGCAAGACGAGATAGTTAAATGTGGTCTTCATCTGACATGGTGCGGTCAAATGCACAGTACAACCAATCCCCGGCTGAAGAGATACATACTGGACAACGACTGGACCTGGGTTTGAGGTCAATGTTACCAGTACAACGCTCCTCTCCGTTACCTGTGAATTGGCGATGGTGACATCACTCTGCCCACTCACAAACGTTCCCTGACCCGAAAGTAATCCACGCGCAAATGCCAGCGTTTCACGGATATCACTCACAGCGGACGATGCAGCAACAGTCGTTTCTGGTTCCTGCTCTGTTGACGCAGTCAATGGCGTCGAACTTTCGTCGTTACACTCTACGGCAAGCGCAGGGGCCAAGAGTTCATCCTTATGCATACATGCCGGGTGAGCCAGACTTTCGTCGTTACTCTCCACAGCGGCTAGATGAGCCGAAGTTTCGTCCTTCTTGACAGCGGCCATATGAAACGACGTCTCACCTTGATGCTCCTGCTCCGAAACAGTATTGCCGCTCACAGTTGGAATATGGACACTGGTCCAATTTGCCACTGGCAATTCTTGCGATAGCGAGAGTGGATCGATCTCTGTGGAGAACGTGGCTGGCTCTACTTGCTTCGTATCTTGCTCTAATGGCAGTTGAGGAATTTCAGCAGAAGTTGAAGTACCTTCAAGTTTCGCTTTTTGTTTTCTACCCGCTAGCGAGCCTCCAACTGTTTCCAGGCGAATGCGCGTTGTACGCCCAGCTAAACGCTGACGCCCCGGTCCTGTCCGTAACTCACCCGAGGTGTCCCGCTGGATGGATTTCGTCGGCGTAACGTTACTACGACTATCGCCAGTAACAGGTGATATTTGCTCTTGTGTGGGATCAATCGGTCCGAATAGCAAGCGCGGTTTCTGTTCAATAAACTCATCTTCAGCCACATGTATCTCTTCCGATTGCACGGCAGATCCCAATGCAGCAAGAGATGAAGTAAGTCGCTGGGCAAAGCGTCTCAATATACTGGTACTGTGTGTTATAGTGGTGGACTTCTTCGCCCCTGACTCACCCGAAGGAACACGTTGCTGCGAGCGCGTGGAACTATCCACAGCCTGTTCTTCCTGTACTGCTGTTATCGTTCGTGACTGCAAACTGAGACGAGGAAGAACAATTGCTTTGTCTTGTGTGCGTGGAGGAAATCTGGTTTCACGTGAAAGCGATCCGTCATCTTGCCAGAGCATATCTTCTGGCAATGTCTCACCAAGCGTTTCCTCAACCGATAAGGAGAGATCCTGACGTTCTCGCGCTACTCGCGAACGCCAGTTGTAGTGTTCATGCTCTCTTTGTTCTTCATTAACAACCATTACAGCTCCCAATAAACAACGCGCATTTCAAACACACGATACACGTTGAAATATATAGAGGCAGTATAGCACACAAATAACAAAAGGAAGATAGAGTAGCACATTTGGTGCAATAGAGTGTAAGATGGTTCTTTTTTCTCTGCACGCGCCGCCCTGCGGGCGACGAAAAAAAGAATTTTGTGGGGACACCCCACTCCCCGGCAGGAGAGGACTCCTGCACCTCCTCTCTCGTTTGCTACCAGAGTGATGCGAATCCTGGGCACTCGCACCATCCCTGTACAAAAACAATCTCCTGCACCTCCTCTCTCGTTTGCTACCAGAGTGATGCGAATCCTGGGCACTCACACCATCCCTGTACAAAAACAATCTCCTGCACCTCCTCTCTCGTTTGCTACCAGAGTAATGCGAATCCTGGGCACTCGCACCATCCCTGTACAAAAACAATCTCCTGCACCTCCTTTTGTACTCACAAGTATTAATAATGTTCCATAAAACGAGGGAGGATAACAGTTAAAATCATCACGTTTTTGTAGGTATTTTGGTAAAACTGACAATTCTACTTGAAAGTCTCGGAAGAAACCGTTACAATGAGCCTGATCTTATAGATCAATAAGAGCATATTTATGTATGCTCTATATGACGTGGTGGGATGTCATTATTTAATCAACAAGAGAGAGGTTTATTCCTACATGAAACTTAGTGGAACACACAAATTTAAAGCATCAAGTGTACAAGTTTTTAACGCTATTTTAAATCCTCAGGTCCTGCAAGCATCAATTCCTGGCAGCAATGCCGTTAATTATGTAAATCCTACCAGCCTGGTGGTTGATATTACAACATCTATCCCTGGCTTAAAAGGTCCATATCAGGTAGCTATCAACATCACCGATCGCCGCGAACCTAACTATGTCCAGTTACAGGTTGTACGTCAGGGTCGTGGTGGTTCGATCAACGCAACTTGCAACATCACTATTGCGGATGAGGCCGATGGTGCATTACTGAACTATGAGGGCAATGCTGATCTTGAGGGTCCTATTGCCATCGTCAATAATCCACTTGGTCAAGGGATTGTGAAAAACTCTCTTGGTAGCTTCTTCAAAAACCTGGAATCACACATGTAAGAACAAAGGTCATTTTACCTTTGCTCTTAACGTGCGCTGAAAAACTGTTGTCAACGCCGCTCATTCGTAGCTTGTGAAATCGCTGCTTGGCAGGTATGTAATAACAGCCCCTATTGGTGCAACGTTGTCGCATGTCAGGCAAATTCACGCCAACGCTTGAATGGCATGGCAGAGCTATTACTGAGAAAAAAGTATCTGATCCTTTTCCTTAGTATAGCGGATGGGTGCAATGTTACCATAAAACAGAACATTTGCACCCATGCTCTTGATGAATTACACTGATGAACATCACATCAGTTCATTCTCATGAAGCAGCAGTCATCAAGAAAGCACACTAATGCCATTATGCCTGGGCTGTCGTCGATGTCTGTAAATTTGCTTGCAAACACGAAAAAAATTGACCGGTTAACTTTTCCGCGGTACTATTCATCAAACGTGCTCCCACGCTTGCTAATGTCCCATTTACTGTGACGGTCGCCTGCCAATCCATGCGCGTCTGCTCACCATCGATAGGGGTGAGATTCATTTTGCCAGAGAGATCCACTGCACTGCCCGGTGCCTTCCCTCTCCCTTTGACGGTCATTGTATCCGGTTCATGCATCTCTGGTCGCGTCACATCAAGATTAAATTTGGCTTTCACTGGCCCGACACCTACTGAAACGACAGCTTTCCAATGCTCCGGTCCAATTTCCTGCAGGCTCTGAAAACCAGGCGCACATTTCGCTACCTTCTCGACATCAGAAAGATAGGCCCAGACACGCTCAATAGGGGCTGCCATCGTTTGCGATCCAGAAAACTCCATATGTTCTCACCTTTCAAGCGCCGTTATCAGCAACTCATGCTACAAGCATTCTACAAATCCTATACAAGATGAGATTTTCCTGTGGCTCAAGTATATTTTTATTTCACAGGTACTACTCTCTTTATCATATCACAGATCTCTCCACAAACAGCCTTTTTATCATATTCTCAACAGCATAAAAAGGCTCTACAAGCCACAGAATCAGCCAACCTATCCTATTGATACAATTGACAGTTCACACATACCCCAGCAATAATAAAAGAAAAAGGAGAGTATGTGTGACTACTACTACAACCAATACTATTTATCTTGTTCGTCATGGTGAAAATCCCGCGAATATCAGGCATGAATTTTCATATAAAGCGGTAGATTATTCATTAACAGCAAAAGGCAGGCTTCAGGCCGCACAAACCGCAAACTTTTTCAGAAATATACAGATTGATGAAGTCTATTCATCTCCGCTCAAACGAGCATTTGAGACGGGAAGCGCGATTGCCGAGCCACATCATCTGACGGTGAATATACTGGAATATTTTCGTGAAATCAATATCGGTAATCTCGAAGGGCGTCCACCCACCGAAGAAAACTGGGATATTCACAATCGTATTGTCGAAGACTGGCTAGCAGGAAACGTTGAGGAATCATTTCCGGACGGCGAAAATTATCTGACGTTGCTGGCACGCATGCGTGATGGATTACGCACTGTAACTCAGGGAAAAGAGGGCAAGGTAATTGTGATCGCCGGACATGGTGGTATTTTTACCCGTACCATCCATGATATCTGTCCCACCGTAGATATGCAAATGATCGCAAACATCGAAAATCATAATTGTTCGATCAGCGAGCTAGAAGTCCAGACCAGCTGTGACGGTCGTGTAACTGGTATCGTGAAATCATGGGCATCTATCGCCCATTTGCATGGAGAGGCCGCTCAGGTAGTCCCAGGCACAACTCTCAGAACCAATGTCGAAGTCAAAGAGATCTAGAAAAATGAAGCGGGGAAGACCGCTTACCAGGGCAATCTACACGAAATACTTTTTACTCACGTAGAGCGGGTTTATAAACATTGAAAAACGAATTGATAACACTCGCTAACCAGGATTTTCTGTACAAAATACCTGCAACACGCGTAGAGCGGGTTTTATACCCGCGACAGCCGAAAAGTCATTGCTTGATTGCACCAGCATGTATGCAGGTGTGCCGACGCTTGCGCACTGGGTTTTAGGTGTTCGGTTGTTGCGCACATAAAGTACGCTCTACGCGTGTTTCATCCTTGCTACGCGGGCCACAGCAGGTACCCCCACCATTCTCCATTATGCCTCAAGGCCCATACGTACGCTCTACGCGTATAGTTACATTACTGCGGGTGCGCTCCATTAACTCATTTTATCCGCATGTAATGATATTCTACGCACCCACATGACAATCACCCCATATTTCCACTTTCCCTCCCTCACGCCTTCTGCCACAGCGAGCGGGAAAGCATGATAGGATCTGAACAACTCTTACAGGCGACAAAAGACCGTTTTCAGATAAACAGTTTCGGGCATCGCCAGATTCATAGGATGATCGACCCCATGCGTATACGACTCCAGAACCTGCACAGGACGTCTCTGACGTTGAGCGCTCTGTGAGAGAACCCCCAGCAAATCATCCATCCCCACAACGCCAGAACAAGAGCAACTGAGCAGAATTCCGCCCCGTTTGAGAACCTGCATACCCAGAGTATTCAAACGCCGATACGCCTTGAGAGCCTGCTGACGTGCATTCTGTGATTTGGCAAAAGCTGGCGGGTCCAGCACAACCACATCAAATTGCTCGCCGGTTTCTCTGCTACGCTCAAGGTAACTAAAAACGTCTTCGGTGATAAACTCATGCAGTTCTGTATCAAGACCATTCAGAGCAAATTGCTGACGCGCAATCTGAATTGCCGACTCGGAGATATCAACGCTGGTCACGCGCGCCTCCTCACTAGCCAGGGCCGCGTAGACAGAAAAACCACCGGTATAACTGAAGCAGTTCAATACTCGTTTACCATGAACATACTTCTGTAGCGCCTCACGCTTATCACGCTGATCCAGAAAAAAGCCCGTTTTCTGCCCCTGCCAGAAATCAACCGTGAAACGCACACCGTTCTCAACCACGACAATCTGCTCAGGCACTTCACCCGCGACAACCACAGGTTCCTCAACTTCCAATCCTTCACGACGACGAGCCTGACCATCATTGCGCATCAGAATACCCGACGCGCCAGTTTCCAGCATCAATGCTTCAATCAACAGCGGTCGTAAATGCTCCATACCCGCCGTATGAATCTGCACCACCAGAATACCAGCATAATAATCGACCACCAGACCCGGTAAACCATCACCCTCGGCATGAATTAAACGATAGGCATTCGTCTGCGCGGGATCAAAAACCTGACGCAGCTCTACAGCACACCGCACACGTTTACGCAAAAAGTCCAGATCAATCGCCTCATCAATATCGCGAGTTAAAATACGGATCGCGATATCAGTCTGTGGATTATAGTACCCACGGGCCACAAACTGACCTGTAGCCGACTTTATATCGAGAATTTCCCCGGTGGAAACCCAACGAGGCGGCTGCTGTAAAGCACCAGAGAAGATCCAGGCATGGCCGGAATACAAACTCTCTTCGCGATGCGGCTTAAGACTGGCACTGGGATAATGAACGGAAGAAGACACGCTACCACCTGCTCCTTACAATATTTTCACATTACGCTTTTTCAAGCTAGATTTTGATAGACCACAAAAGAATATCCTTGCTATTATCGCATAGAGAGAGAACAAGGACACAGGCAAAAAACAAAAAAACCGAAAGCGTAAAAACAGCACGCACTCGGTTTTTCATAATAGAAACATTATGGATAATTGCGGGATGATAATGATAGAACGTTACTGCTGCTTATGCAAGCGAATAGCAGCGATCACTGGATCTGTATGATGCTCAGACATACGAATTTCGGCTTTGCGCAGATTATTAGCACTATTAATAAGCGCAATATGAGTAAACGCCTGCGGATAATTGCCTAGAGCCATATTCCCCTCTGAATCAATCTCTTCAGAGAAAAGTCCCAGGCGGCCAGCATACGTCAATAACCGTTCAAACAAAGAACGAGCCTCATCCACCCGACCCTGCATCGCCAGATTATCAACCAGCCAGAAGGTACAAATGGCAAACGTCCCCTCTTCCCCCTCCAAACCATCATCAGACCGATAACGATAGACAAATCCACGTTGATCAGTTAATTGCTCAATTGTACGATCCACAGTAGAACGCATCCGCGGATCATCTGGAGCAATAAAGCCGACCAGAGGCAACAATAAATTTGACGCATCTAACGCCGTATCACCATAGGATTGAGTAAAAGCACCAATAGTCGTATTATAACCATGAGTAAGAATATCAGCGCGGATCTGATCGCGAATCGCCAGCCAGCGTGGAAGATCTGCATCCAGATGCAACTGCTGCGCAGCACGGATACCACGATCAAGCGCTACCCAACACATCACCTTTGAATAGACAAAATGACGTAACCCGCCACGAACTTCCCAGATGCCATTGTCCGGCTCTTGCCAGTGCGCACACACATGTTCGACCAGCATACGCATCATTGACCATAATGGCCCTTCCAGCGTCTCACCATAGCGTTCAAAACCGCCCTGGCGTCGATACATGTGAATACAATCTAAAACCTCGCCAAAGACATCCATCTGTTTCTGATCAGCGGCCCCATTCCCAATACGAACAGGAAACGAGTTATCGTAGCCACTCAGATGATGGAGTTCCACTTCCGCCAGATCACGCTCGCCACGAATGCCATACATAATCTGCAAATCTTCACCATTCGCGTACGACAGCCGTCGCAGCCAATGCGTAAAAGCGCGAGCCTCCTCTGTAAAACCGAGTACATTGAATGCATAGAGCGTGAATGTCGCATCGCGCAACCACGTAAAGCGATAATCCCAGTTACGAGCACCACCCAGAAGTTCAGGCAATGAAGTAGTCGGTGCAGCGACAATCGCACCTGTTGGCGCATAGGTCATCATCTTCAGTGCCAGAGCACTGCGTTGCACCCATTCAGCATACGAACCTTGATATGTACATCCGGCGATCCACTGACGCCACGCATGCAGTGTATGAGCCAGTTCCACATCAAAGTTACGTGTATACAACTCTTCTTCTAGCAGACGCTGTGCCGCCTGAGCTGTACGTCCCATACCAACCGCAAAAAGCAGCCGCTCCCCTTCACTCAACAGAACCTTCACCTGAACAGTCGCATGGGCTTCATCAGGCTCTTGCAGAACATTCATAGCGAAAGTCGGCAAAAGATCAGCACCAACAATAGCCAGAGCAACATGCTGCTGCCCGCCAGAGATTAATGCCCCCAGCTTATCTGATGCTAATACCACCTTAGATGGAGATGCCGCATAATTCGGACTGACCTTGAGCTTCACGGTCACTTCCATCTCACCATGAGTACATTCAACGATTCGCACCAGACAATGACAAGAACCATCTTCACGCGTCCAGGTATTGTTATTCATCCCCTTATAGGGCCAGGCACTGAGCGTCTCCACCGGCATAAAATCCGTGAGGACTAGCTCGCCCGCAATACTGGCAAAACGCGTTTGTAAGACATTGCTTCCCCGTAAGTACCGCTGTGAACCAGGAACACTGGTATCAGAGGGCGCTATCTGAAAGTACCCCCCACGATCTGCATCCAATAAACGACAGAAGATGGCCGGGCTGTCAAAGTCCGGTAGACATCCCCAGTCTACCGACCCGTCTGGCGATACAAGTACCGCAGAATGGCAGTCCCCAATGACTCCATACGAATTAATCGGCAGATACGTGCGATTGAGTTCGTTCGTCCCAACCATTACACAACACTTCTCTCTTTTAAGTATCTGATTTAGAACAACCCTTAGAAAATGCTTAGAATCCCTTAGAAAATGCTTAGCATCGATAGGATCCTTATAACAGAGAAGAACGCAGCAACATATGGAATAGTAACAGGATTTCCAAGATTTTTCTTTTTTTAATCTTTTCGCCCTAATCGGCGGTTAAACAAGCTCACAATAAGATGAATGATTCAAATCCGTTGAAGTTTTTTCAGGCCAGTATAGCTCTTTTCCGCTACTTCGTTCATCTCCACTTGAAAGCTCAGCCCACTACAGGGGCCGGAGGAGGGCGTTTATCCCTTATCTCTTTGCTTTCCCACCACCCTACGATCTTCAACCTTCCCTGGTCCAATTGTCTTATCGTGATACAGTTTCTGCTTCCCTACATTGTACTGAGTACTGAGCACCAATATCATCCAGATTGGATAGAGGTCGATACTGATGGCACTTCCGTCTCATATTGGCTGAAGCAAGATCTCCGACCAATAAACATTTGTTCTCCTACTATCAGTATAAAAAGCTGGCAAACATGCAAACGCTAAGCCTGGAATTACCCTTCACGCGTTTGTTTTTACCTACCCTCTAAACGTTCAGAAATGCCACATTAGTTGCGAAAACGGTACTGCATTGGCACAGATCCCATCCGGATGGAAGAAGATACAGCGCTCAAGTCTGCTGATTTCAACCTGTGCCTTCATTCTACACTATCTTACCCAGAAACGTGAACTGATCTGCCCACTACATACTACTATTGGGGGGCAGATCAGTTGTCTTTGTGATGTTCTCGTGATGGCGAGCAAACCGCCGACCTCAGAGATTCATCCTATGTGTAGTTATAACGATTTCTGGCTGGCTATTATTTCAACCACGTTGCAACTTCAGGAGCAAAGTAGGTAATGAGAATATCCGCGCCAGCGCGTCGAATGCTGGTGAGCACTTCCATGATAATGCGCTCTTCATCAATCCAACCCTGTTGCGCGGCGGCTTTGATCATTGAATATTCACCACTTACGTTGTATGCAGCCAGTGGGAGGTCAAAATGTGTCCTGACTTCACGAATGACATCAAGATACGAAAGGGCAGGTTTCACCATGAGAATATCCGCGCCCTCTGAGATGTCCTGTTCGACTTCCAACAAGGCTTCACGCAGATTCGCGGGGTCCATCTGATAGGAACGGCGATCCCCAAATTGCGGGGTTGAGCCAGCGGCTTCACGGAATGGACCATAGAAACCAGAGGCATATTTCGCGGAATAAGCCATGATGGGGATATGCTGGAAACTATGCTCATCCAACGTCTGGCGCAGAGCGCCAATGCGTCCATCCATCATATCGGAAGGCGAGACGATATCAGCACCAGCCTCGACATGCGAGAGCGCCATCTGTGAAAGCAGTTTCAGGGATTCGTCATTCTGTACAGTGCCATTATGAATGACCCCACAATGTCCATGATCTGTGTATTCACACAGGCAGACATCTGTCACAACCAGAGTCTCCGGCGTCTCCTTTTTCAAACGGCGGATCGCCTGCTGGATAATACCCTCATCAGCATATGCCTGCGTACCAACTGCGTCCTTCTCCGTGGGGATACCAAAGAGCAGGATCGATGGAATACCCAGATTAGCAATACGCTCGGCCTCACGACCCAGTTGATCAACAGGCCATTGCATGATGCCGGGCATCGATGTAATCTCGCGTGGCTCTGTGATGCCTTCAGCGACAAACATCGGGTAGACCAGTTGATCTACCTGCAAATGTGTTTCACGGACCAGACCACGAATTTTATCATTCTGTCGTAAACGCCGTGGTCGTACTGTTGGAAATGTTCTCATTGTATTCACCTTATACTTGTTTCAAGACCTCGGTCGCAGCCTGGATGGTTTCTTCGATCATCGCATCATCTAATGCCAGCGAGATAAAGTTCGCTTCAAACTGGGACGGGGGAAGATAGATACCACGCTCCAACATCGCCCAGAAATAGCGTGCGAAGCGCTCTGTATTCGCCTTTTTAGCGGCGATATAATTCGGGACTGGCTCACTGGTGAAGTAGAGACAGAACATGGCTCCGATGCGCTCTACACGGCCCTCTATGCCACTATCCTGAATGGCTCTGGTAAAACCTTCACCAATCATCTGACTCCGCTTCTCCAGCAGGTCGTATTGACCTGGTTTGCGTATCTCTTTCAAAGTCGCGATACCCGCAGCCATTGCCAGTGGATTACCGGAGAGGGTGCCAGCCTGATACATCGGTCCAACCGGAGCCACCTGCTGCATGATCTCACGGCGTCCGCCATACGCACCCACAGGCAGACCACCACCGATGATCTTCCCAAAACAGGTCAAATCTGGTCTGATCCCGACCCGCTCCTGCATACCGCCTAATGCCACGCGGAAACCGGTCATCACTTCATCAAAGATCAGCACAGCACCATACTGGCTACTCAGTTCACGCAGTTGCTCCAGAAAACCGGGCTGAGGCAGCACGACGCCCATGTTCGCGGCAACTGGCTCAACGATGATGGCGGCGATCTCATCAGGATAGGTACGAAACAGTTCCGCTACCCCTTCACCATCGTTGTACTCAACTGTCAGTGTATTCTTTGTCGTCTCCGCAGGTACTCCGGGGCTATCCGGTAAACCAAGTGTGGCAACACCAGAACCTGCCTGCACCAGCAACATATCCGCGTGACCGTGATAACCACCATTGAATTTGATGATTTTGTTGCGTCCGGTATAGGCACGTGCCAGACGTAATGCGCTCATAGTGGCCTCAGTGCCGGAGTTCACAAAACGGATCATCTCTACCGAGGGAACGCTGGCAATCACCAGTTGCGCCAGTTCGTTTTCAGCCTCTGTCGGAGCACCAAAACTAAAGCCGCTCTTACTGGCGGCAACAACGGCATCCACCACTGAGGGATAAGTGTGGCCCAGGATCATCGGACCCCAGGATTGCACATAATCCAGATAGCGATTGCCATCTACATCATAGATGTAGGGACCATTGGCATGATCGATGAAAACTGGATTGCTCCCCACACTACGAAAAGCACGCACCGGGCTATTTACGCCACCGGGCAACAGTCGCTGAGCTTCCTCAAACAACTGCCGCGAGCGCTCTAACGTCAATTTGCTGTTTTGCTGTGTTTGCTCACCCACAAACTATTCCTTCCTTAATCAGTTACTACCTATCCGTAAATCTGAGTGCGTAGCACCGTCAGGTTACGGAATAAGCAATTATGCACCAATAGCGTCCAGAATATCAGCAACTGACTGATAGATACAGGTATACATAGGCGTATCGCGCAAAGTATAGGAACTGGCTTCGGTTTCACGGAGCTCCTGTACAAGATCAAGGAAGTCGGTAATGCTATCCGTCTCGAACGCGACCACGAATTCCTGATCATCAATACCAAAGGAATATGTGGTGTTAATCGAGACGCTCGGATACTTCAGACCAACCCGAATATGCTCACCCATCATACGCTGACGGTCTTCCACAGGCAAAGCATACCATGAGCGCTGCTTGACAAAAGGATAGACAAACAGATACTTCTTATCGTCAGGAGTAATCACCAGACGAGGATCATGAGCACCACGAGCATTTTTACCAACGTAGATAGAACGCTTGGTCATCGACAGCATAGCATGAGTTTCACGCAGATATGGACCCATTGCGCTGCGCCGAATCTGGCTATGGATACTACGTAACATCTCCATCTCATAGGTCGCCTGCCAGATCATCAGATCGCAGTCGGTACGTACGCCATAGAGGCCATAGGTACGAATCAGTTCATCTTTTTGGGCATAGTCCTCAATGATTTGCAGCAATTGGCGGCGTCCCTCAGCGCGAACCTCTTCAGGTAATAACAGCCATTGCTGATCTAATTTATAGAAGGTAAAACGAACCAGTTGACGTGGTTGTTTGGGTTTTCCCTGCGCAGGAGCAGGATGAGCCGCAGCCTGTGTTGGCTGCTCAGTTGTTTGCGTGATTGTCTGATCTGCCATAATTTCCCTCATGCTTTACTATCGCATTCACAAGACCATCAATAGTAAACTCGGTCGCCTCAATAGCAACAGGCAAACCCAGTTCACGCGCTGTCTGTGAAGTTATTGGACCAATACAAGCAAGCTGTGTGTGTTGTGAAACCAGATCAAGGAGTGCTTGCTCATCTCCCCCTTGAGCACAGCTCTTCAACCATGACACAAAATTGCGTACCGTTGACGAGCTGGTAAAAGATAAAATAGCTAATTTCTGCTCCTGTAACAGGCGTAGAACTTCATGACCACGCGCATCATCTTGCGCGACAGAGACAGTTGTATAAGCAGGGATCTCGTCAACAAACGCGCCCGCCGCCTGTAACTCTTCAACCAGCACTTTCCGAGCCTCGGCAGCTCGTGCCAGCAGAAAACGTTGACCGGCCAGTGGCTGCTGTCGTTGTTCAGCATCCTCGTGTAATGATTGCATGATCCCTTCCGCGACATAGGCATCGGGGATAAGGTCAGCGGTTCGGCCATACTCCTCAAGAGCCGCTGCCGTTGCCGGACCGATAGTCGCAATGCGGACATGTGGGAAAGATGCGGGAGAGATACCCAGATCGCGCAAACGGCGCATACAGATATGAGCACCATTCGCACTGGTGAGGATCATCCAGGTATAACCACTCCCATCCGTACGCGGCAATTTTTGCAAAGCGGCATCAAGTTCACTCCAATCGGCTGGAGGAACAATGCGAATGGTAGGGAATTCTAAAGGCTCCGCACCCTGCGCACGCAGACGAGCACTCAAGACACTGGCCTGTTCACGGGTCCGCGTCACAAGAATACGTTTGCCCTGTAACGGTAGAACAGCCTGCTCAGACATTCAGTTGCTCCTGCTCTTTGACTACAGTCAACGCTTGAATCACTTTATCGGCGCCCTGAGCCATTGCCTTCTCCGCAACGGTCACGCCAAGCTGCTCGGCATCTTGCAGCGTTGCGCTCTCCGTCCAGGGAAGCTCATGCTGCACGCGGAACTGCTCTCGACCATCCATGCTGGCAACCAGACCCTGCAGGGTCAAACGCTGTTCCACAACTTCACCATACGCGGCAACCGGCAGGTAACAACCAGCACCGAGATGACGCATAAACATACGCTCAGCAGCAGTCGCCGCCTGCAATGCATGATCCCGTAATGGTTCTAGCAGAGCCAGCATAGACGCTTCAGCCCGGCATTCGAGCGCCAGTGCGCCCTGCCCAGGGGCAGGCATCATCATATCAACCGGGAAGTAACTTAAACGCTCTGTTAAGTGCTCATGCAATCCCAGGCGATGTAATCCGGCGGCTGCTAATACAATAGCATCGTAATCACCCGCCTCAAGCTTACGCAGACGAGTATCAACATTCCCACGGATCGACAAAATGTCTGCCTCTGGGCAAAACGCTCGCATCTGTGCGGCCCGGCGTAAACTGCTGGTGCCAATGCGAATTTTGCGCGGATCAAGTTGCTCTTGATCGATAACCAGGCGATGATCAGCAATACGCAATCCATGAGTTGAGATAAACGCATCGCGCACATCCTCACGCGGTCCTACAACAGCAATCGTCAAATCATCAGGCTGGACCGTTGGCAAATCCTTCAAGCTGTGGACAGCCAGATCAATCCGACGCTCATGAAGTGCCTTCTCGATCTCAGTCACAAACACCCCATCGCCACCAATTTTTGCCAGCGGCAGATCGGTCACACGATCACCAGTGGTATGAATTTGCTCGATATGTATCTCAAGATCTGGCCACTGCTGATGTAACCGCTGGACTACCCACTGTGTCTGTGTCATGGCGAGCTTGCTGGCTCGCGTCCCTATTGTGATCCTCATGTTGACTCTCTTCTTCTAACCCAAATAGATAACGCATCGCTTCTGCGTACACATGTCCCTGACCAGATACAGCCGCGTCCTTGAGTTGCAACATTGGCGTATGCAATAACTTGTTCATAAGACGCGTCGTTAATTCCTGTATGGCGGCTGCCTCACGATCCGAAATGGAAGCGGAAAGATGGCGCAACGTGCGCTCCAACTCCTGCTGACGAATGGTATCGACATGTTTCCGTAAGTCGCTGATCGTATTCGTTACCCCTAATGATGCTTTCCATTTCTCGAAACTCTGGACCTCTTCAGCAATAATCTTTTTGACCTGCTCAGCCTCTTGCATGCGCAGTTCAACACCATGAGCAACTTCAGCCTGCAAATCATCCAGATTATAAAGAAAGACACCGGGTAAGTGAGCAACTTCTGGCTCCACATCACGAGGAAGAGCAATATCAATGAGGATAATTGCACGACCATTGCGCTGCGCAACCACGCGCTGCATCCGTTCCATCGTAATCACTGCTCGCGGAGCACTGGTTGAACTGATCACCACATCTGCTTCAGCGAGGGACTCATCCAGTTCAGTAAACGGACGATGGATCGCCTGTAACGCCTGCGCCAGATCAACGGCATTGGCCTGCGTACGATTGACAATCACCAGTTGTTGGGCACCATTATCACGTAAATTACGAGCGGCAACCTCGCTCATCTTGCCAGATCCAACCAGCAATACATTCGCTTGCTGGAAATCTAACAGATGGCGGCGAGCCAGTTGAACAGCGACATGACTGATTGAGGCTGCATTTCGACTGATATTCGTCTCGTTCCTGGCACGTTTGCCTGCAACAAGGGCCTCACGAAATAAAGCCGATGTAACAGGACCTGCATATCCACCACCTTGCGCAATCTCCAACGCATCCACGACCTGCCCCTGAATTTGCGGCTCCCCCGGAACCAGAGAATAAAGTCCACTGGCAACACCAAACAGATGCTCCTCAGCTTGCTCATCGAAAAAAGAATAGCTACGCGCTTCCAATTCCTCACGCGCAACATTTTTAGCTTCACTTAAGATATTTAGCAGATCCGAACGCCCCTGCTCTGCCTCATCGTAGACACCATACATCTCAAGACGGTTGCAAGTAGAAAGAATGACCCCTTCCTTACCTTGCTGCCGCATCGCCTGTAATAATTGGGGAGTTTGACGGGCAGATACCGAAAGACGCTCTCGTAGTGTTATAGGTGCAGTAGAATGATCAACACCAACGATAACGATATGCATGCAAACCTCATAAACCTTTAAAAATTTAATAATCTATTTAGATTTTAGCAGTTTTTGGCGGTTAGTCAAGGCTCATCCGCCGTATATTCTATCAGGATAAAACCTTATATTGGCTGAAACGTGCAAAGTGCGAAAGATAGTTTGAACACATAGATCCACGATCCACATCATGGGTAACGCTGAATCCAATCAAGACGTTGCAGGCAAACACAATACAGTCACAATAGAAGAGCCTCTACTTACTTTCACGTTATGGAAACAGATGATTGGCGCACTTTATGCTCGACTATAAGGCGCTAGACAATACGTTGTATGATGTTTGTGATCTTTAGCAAACCATCCAATGCATGAAAGCAATCATGCATATTCATCAATTAAATTTCGGGAGTCATCACATGGGTCCGCAACTCACCATCTTGCTTGGTGTATTATTCGTCGTTCTTGGTATTATCACCTCATATACTGGTATTCGCCTGTTCCGCAGACTACGGGCACAAAACCCCAATCTGCGCTGGTATAAGCAAACCAGAATATTATCAGGGGGAGAATATGCGCTGCTGGGCATTGTCCTCTTAATTAATTATGGCCTGACCACTGGCTATTTCTCAGCCTCTATCGCCCCTACCATGGTCGTTGTTCTGGCAATAGTACTCGTCATCGCCGCGATTGGTATGATCTTTCTCTTCGTCAACGGCATCATGGCAAAACGCGATGCCCGTCGACGATTCATGGAACAGCGGGCAGCGCCACAACCGACAACATCAGCAGCAACAACTGTACAGCGAGAGTTGACTCCCGAAGAGCAAGCACGCCAGATTCAAAAGCGGCGTGAGCGACGCAAGAAAGCCGCCGCCGCACGGCGCAGACAGGCTGGTCGCGCCTGATAGCGACACGAAAAAAGATTAAAAAGCCGAACAAGAAGCAGCGAGCAAAGCTGCATGCGCTTCATGATTCGGCTTTTTTGCTACAAAAAACACTGCATCAGTGCCAGCACGATGAGCTAGCCCCCATCAGAGCAACCGTTACGAGGCCGCCTGTTTTGACAGGGCCCATGCGGCGCGTACACATTGCTTTAACAGCACCGCATTGGTTAATGGGCCAACGCCGCCCGGAACCGGAGTAATGGCCCCTGCGACTTCCTGTACCGCCGTGTAATCAACATCACCAACAATGCCACCCTCCGGTAATGCATTAATGCCAACGTCAATCACGGTCGCGCCGGGTCGCACCATATCAGCCTTTACCATATTCGCACGTCCGACCGCAGCCACCAGAATATCAGCCTGTCGTGTTACCGCTGGCAGATCGGTAGTGCGCGAATGGCAGATCGTCACGGTTGCGTTCTTCTGCAATAAGAGCTGCGCAACTGGCTTCCCAACAACGTTGCTACGCCCTAAGACGACAACATGCTTGCCTTCAAGCGGTGTCTGACTGCGCTCCAGAATCTCCATGACAGCAGCAGCTGTCGAAGGCAGAAAGCCAGTAGCCCCCAGAGCCAGATTACCAGCGCTCAGAGGGGTGATACCATCAATATCTTTGGCTGGTGAGATGGTATCCATAACGACCTGCTGTGAGATATGAGCAGGTAAAGGCATCTGCACGATGATCCCATGCACGGTTGTATCATCATTCAGTTGCACTAACATCGCACGCAATTCTTCGGCGGTTGTCTGTTCGGGCAACGATTCGAGCCGTGCCTGCGCACCAATATCATTGGCGATACGCAGAATAGCTTTACTATACACACCGGATGCGGCATCACCCTCAACACGCACAATCACCAGACCGGGAGCCTGCCCATATTCCTCAACATAGCGCTGCACTTCCACTTTGAGTTCTGTCTTTAACTCAGCGCTCATCGTCCGTCCACTTAAAATTGTTGCTGTCACGCTCTCTCTCCTACGGCAGTAATCACCTGCTGACCAGTGGTGGCAATCGTCTTCATAGCAGTTTCCAGACGTGCGTTCAATGCTTCCGCTTGCTCACGGTCCTTCATCGATTGCACATTAACCAGTACCATGTATGATGCGCCAGTTGCCGCACTATTGGTCAGAGCCGCGGCGGTCGCGATATCGCTGAGCACGTTCTTGTTACCAATCTCCGCGATACGCAAGCAGTACTGCACCTGTTCAGCGGCACACTCAACCATCTCCAGAGGAACCAGAGCGGCAGTAAGCAAACCTTCCTGAATAGCTTTCGTGCGGGCAGCCTTATCCTCGCTGGTCGCACGAGGCAATTTGAAGCTTGCCGAGAGTTTGCCATAGGCATCGATGTCAGCCTGCATCAAACCCTGAAAACGGGTACGTAGCTGTTCCGACTTCTGTAAGAGATCCGCTATTTCAGCGTGAACCGGAGCATAATCAGCCTTGCTCAAAGTCAGACGAGAAACCATGCAGGCCAGAGCAGAGGCCATCGCACCACTCAGCGCGGCGGTCGAACCACCACCCGGCGTGGATTGTTCGGACGCGAGATCGTTCAGATATTCCTGTAACTGTTTATCTAGATACATTGCATCACTTTCCAATTTCAGATTTAGAATCGCCTGTTTGCAATTCCCCCTGATTCTAACATCCAATTGGATCAGACGTCGAGTGTAATTTGACAGGAAATTTCTTTTTTCTCATGGAGAGGCTGGCGCAATATGAAAACTCTGATATGGAGAAGGATGCCGTCTATTGATGGGATATGCTCGATAAAAATGCGCAAATATGCGTAGAACGCATTGAGAAGAATTCAACACGCTCTACACATACAGTTTTTATCTATGTTTGTAAATGCGTATTACTATTGATAAATTTCGTTACCGGACTCGCGAAACTCGCGTGCTTTCTCTGCCAGACCAGCACTCAGCGCGACTTCAGCATCCAGACCTTTCTGTTTGGCGTATTCACGCACATCCTGTGTGATACGCATACTACAAAAATGCGGACCACACATCGAACAGAAATGAGCGGTCTTGGCTGGTTCAGCAGGCAACGTCTCATCATGATAAGCCACCGCCGTTTCAGGGTCCAATGACAGATTGAACTGGTCTTGCCAGCGAAACTCAAAGCGAGCCTTTGAGATCGCATCGTCCCAGACTTGAGCACCCGGATGTCCTTTCGCCAGATCAGCCGCATGAGCCGCAATCTTGTAGGCAATCATACCATCTTTAACATCCTGCTTGTTTGGCAAACCAAGATGTTCTTTTGGTGTTACATAACAGAGCATCGCGGTGCCAAACCAGCCAATCATCGCAGCGCCGATGGCTGATGTGATGTGGTCATAAGCGGGTGCGATATCCGTCGTCAGCGGCCCAAGTGTATAGAATGGAGCCTCACCACACGTCTCCATCTGGCGCTCCACATTCTCCTTGATCTTCTGCATCGGCACGTGACCCGGACCTTCAATCATCACCTGCACATCATGTTTCCAGGCAATCTGTGTCAATTCACCCAACGTGTCCAATTCCGCGAACTGAGCGGCATCGTTGGCATCGGCAATCGAGCCAGGCCGCAGACCATCCCCCAGAGAGAAGGCAATATCATACGCCTGCATGATTTCACAGATCTCTTCGAAGTGTGTATATAAGAAATTCTCCTGATGGTGAGCCAGACACCAACCCGCGAGAATTGAACCGCCACGGGATACAATGCCCGTCACGCGTTTAGCCGTTAGCGGGATATAGGCCAGGCGCACGCCAGCATGAATCGTGAAATAATCGACGCCCTGCTCCGCTTGCTCGATCAGTGTATCACGATAGACCTCCCACGAAAGATCTTCGATCTTGCCCCCAACCTTCTCCAATGCCTGATAGATCGGCACAGTCCCAATCGGCACCGGGGAATTGCGCAGAATCCATTCACGGGTGGTATGAATATTCTTACCCGTTGAGAGATCCATCACGGTATCCGCGCCCCAATGAGTGGCCCAGAGCAATTTTTCAACCTCTTCTTTAATCGAGGAGTTGACCACAGAATTCCCAATATTCGCATTCACCTTCACCAGAAAGTTGCGCCCGATAATCATCGGTTCGCTCTCCGGGTGATTGATATTGACGGGAAGAATCGCTCGACCACTGGCAATCTCAGCACGCACAAATTCTGGTGTCACCTGCTCACGGAGCGCCACAAACTCCATTTCGGGTGTGATGATACCGCGTCGGGCGTAAGACATCTGCGTGACGGGTTGTCCTGTTTTCGAGCGTAGAGGACGTCGACGTTGACCTTTGAATAAACCGGTCTGTGAACGCTGATCGTCTGCTTTATACCCATTATCGACGGGCAACACATTGCGCCCATCGTAGGCTTCAACATCGTCACGTTCCAGAATCCAGTGCTGACGCAGGGCCGCAAGCCCCTGCTTGATGTCCGTCTGGATATGCGGGTCCATATAAGGACCGCTGGTGTCATAAACACGAACGGGGGCATTTTCTTCATTACCAAAGCGGCCTGAAGTTGGTGATAAGGTAATTTCGCGCATAGGAACCTGAATATCAGGACGTGAGCCCTGCACATAGACCTTCGCGCTCGCGGGGAAAGATTGAAGTGCATCAGTAGAAACTATTGGTAGCCGTTTCACAAAAAGACCTCCATACATCAGGATCGCACTTTCTCTGCTACAAGAAAGCACGCCAATACAACTGCGCTGGAGGGGAGTGACAGATAGAACAGGTATAACCATGCAAATAATCAATATGCAACGAGCAATGTCCCTGAAAAGACATTACAAAGAAGGCAGACTGATCTGTCTGGAACTGTAACAACATACTCATTGGTTGCATGTCAGACAACAAAAAACCATGAATATGCGCACAGGCAGACATCATGGCTATCGTCTGTCGGACGCATTCCCTACGCTCGTCTTCCACACTATGCTATGCACATATAGCACAGGGGCTTATCGAGATCAGGTTCGAAGGGTTGGTGGGCTTGATCCCGCCTCTCAGCTACTCGCTCCCCTAGCGTACCAATATACCAATATGCAATTGTCATAAGATCGTCTGCATCCAGACGACAAAGATGAGTGTAGCATAAAAAAAAGAGAAATGCCAGTGGAAAAGCAGAAAGAAGAGCAAAAAATATAGCCAGCGCAGGTTGATCCGTATACAATAGGATGCTATATTCACATAAGAGAAAGTAGAGGGGCAAGATCGTATGGCAGCATCAACACACACAACCAATCCGCCTGAACACCTGATGCGGGTTTATGATATTCTCGTCGCAACCTATGGTATCCCAGAGCAGGAACCAGATTATGACCCGCTGGGAGGTCTGGTGGGCACGATTCTCTCGCAACACACCTCAGACAAGAATTCTGGTCGCGCCTATCAGCAACTCATTGAGAACTATCCGACCTGGGAAGAGGTACGAGATGCCCCCACCTACAAAGTTGCGGAGGCAATCAAATCGGGTGGGCTGGCAAACGTCAAAGCCAGACGTATACAGGATGTCCTGCATGATCTGACTGACAGGCAAATTGATGATGGATATACTGGTTCATTGGCACACTATCTACTGGCTGTACTCAAACAATTCTCGCCTGAAGATGGCTGGCACTATCTGCGTAGCTTCCCCGGAGTTGGACCCAAAACGGCGGCCTGTGTCATGCTCTTTGACATGAATGAGCCTATCATGCCAGTTGATACTCACGTAGCGAGAGTCAGCCGCCGTCTGGGGCTCATAGGACCAAAGGTGACAGCAGATCAGGCACATCTGGTTTTCGCGCAAATCGCGCCACCTGAATGGGTCCACACGCTGCACATCGATCTCATCAGACATGGACGCCAGATCTGTCACGCCCAGAAGCCAGATTGCAACCATTGTCCTCTATATAGCGAATGCGCCTATGTAGGGAGTGTAAGAGAAGAGCAGACAGCTCTGTAATAAAACTATTCCCCCCTGCTTTGTTGTTGAAATTTCATTCAAATATTTCATCAAGATTTAGCGCAACTCGTCCTGCATCATGCCATTGCGAAGCATCTACGCCACCACAATGAAATTCATACAATGAAATTCATGCAATTTGTTCATCAGAGTAAGAGAAAAATTAGCGATCATACTTCCCATATATCTTCAAACGCTGTAAAATTGTAACGTCTATTGATGAAATTTCATGAACCATTCCTGGCATGTTCATATAAAACTGCGTGGAATGATGGATAGAACACTTTTTCATTTACTGCGATCTCAACACTTTGGAGATCGCAGAACCGTTGATTTTTTTAATGAGTGAGTTGAATGATGCCGTATACAAACATAGCACAGACAAACATTGTTGTTTTTCATGACCCTGCATATCCGAATGCCTGCTCTGATGCAGTGCTTGCACAACTCATCCCTGGTAAATTTGAGATCGTCCATGCTGCCGATCTCGCTGACCACCTCTCTTCTTCATGTGATGTTCTTGTTTCATTTCATGGCCCCTATTTCCCGAAGCAAGCCTGGAAATCTCTACTACAGTTTCTAGAACAGGGGGGCAATCTGGCGATCTTCGGTGGTATTCCCTTTACTCGCCCGGTGCTTCCAGATGGTACCATCGAACCAGAACAACAGGCATACACTGATCGTTTATACCTGGGGCCAGCATTCAAACTAGACCTTCCCGCCAGCGATCTACGACTGGTTCCTTCTCATGAGGCGGCATTCCTTGCAGGAACGAGCATCCATCTCCCCGAACAACAACACGGGACCTTCTGGTCTTTCTACCCGATGCTGACACAGGTGTCAGACCATCCCGACGAATTGGGATCTGCCGGACCACTGGATACTGTGCTCACGCCGCTACTCTTCGCGCAGACTGATGATGTGGAACAACCACTGGCAACACCAATTGTCATGCTTGATCAGCATCACGGGCACTACAAAGGTGGACGCTGGCTGCTCTCGCCCTGGAAACCAGTCGATGAAGATGTCTGGTTAGCACAGGCCGAGATGATCCAGCAATGTATCACGCTGGCAGCCGAAGGATGTAATCCGTTCGCTATTCACCCACTGTTCGCCTGCTATCAACCCGGCGAAACTCCAACGTGCGTGATCTCATCACATACCAGACATGATGTACAGGTACAGGTAACGATCTATACGCCACAACAGGAAGAACTGGCCTCCTTTGAACACACCATTGCTGGCTCATCGGTACGGCAGGAACGCCGCATCCAACTCCCTGTACAGAATGACCCCGGATTCTATAAAGTAGTACTGCGCTATACCAGTGCCGTGCCACTGGCGCAGGAAACTGGCTTCTGGGTCTGGGATCAAACCCTGATCGAAAATACCAGCGACAAAAAATTGACACCAGGTCGAGACTATTTCTACCAGCACAATCAACCATTTCTGATATTTGGCACCACCTATATGGATAGTCGGGTCCAGCGTAAATACCTGTTCCACCCCAATCCGGCACGCTGGGAGAGCGATTTCGCCG
>Ga0310811_10001879_pt1 | contig 26082 bp, 14 predicted proteins | sample YCmetagenome_FD_207642 | JGI IMG/M metagenome (GOLD analysis project Ga0310811, IMG submission 207642) | Soil microbial communities from experimental microcosm in Duke University, North Carolina, United States - YC | ecosystem: Engineered > Artificial ecosystem > Soil microcosm > Unclassified ... | reverse complement strand
GCGCGCGCTCTCACGCGCGGCGCTGCTGGCGGGCACCAGCGCGCTCGGACTGCTGATGATGGTGGGCGGCGGCGCACAGGCGCGTCCTTTGGGCGGCTGGGCGCCGGCTCCATCGGCGGCGGCGCTTGCGGCGTCGCAGGCGGCCTCGCAACAGGCGCAGCAGGCGGCGCTGCAGGCGAGCGGCGCGCTCAAACGGGCGACGCAAGCGATCCAAGCGATGCAGGCGACGCAAGCAGCCGCGCGCGCCGCCGCGGCGGCCGCCGCGCATTCGACGACGTTGCAGATAAACGTGCCGAACGGGCTTGGCGCGGGCGGGCTTCAGGTGGGGGCGGGGACGTGGCAAGGCGCCGACGCAGTCGGTCAGCAACGGGCAGACCAATGTCGGCATCAACCAGACCGCGGCGCAGGCGATCCTCACCTGGGATACCTTCAATGTCGGCGCGCAGACGACGCTGACCTTCGATCAGCACGGCAACGCGAGCTGGGTGGCGCTCAACCGCGTCATCGGCAACCTGGGCCCGAGCCAGATCCTCGGCAACATCAAGGCCGACGGGCAAGTCTACGTCATCAACCAGAACGGCATCATCTTCGGCGGCGCCTCGCAGATCAATGTCGGCACGCTGATCGCGTCGTCGGCGAACATCACCGACACCCAGTTTCTCAACACCGGCATCTACTCGACGCAGAGCGGCAGCACGTATTTGCCGAGCTTCACCGGCGCCGGCGGCACAATCGTGGTCGAGAACGGCGCGCTGATCGCGACCAATGCGCCGTCGTCGGTGACAGCGGGCGGCGGCTTCGTGCTCATGATGGGCACCGAGGTCGACAATGCCGGCATGATCACCACGCCCAAGGGGCAGACCGAGCTTGCCGCCGGCGATGACTTCATCCTGCGGCAAGGCTACGGCACCACGGCCAACCAGACCTCGACCACGCGCGGCAACGAGATCGCCCCGGTTATTTACGGCGGCAGTTCGAGCGGCACGATCGACAACACCGGGCTGATCTTCTCGCAACAGGGCGACATCACGCTCGCGGGCCATGCCGTCATCCAGGACGGCATTTTGGTGTCGACCACCTCGGTCAACCAGCGCGGCACCATCCATCTGTTGAACTCGGCCTCCGACACGACCGGCAGCGTGACGCTGACCGGCAATGCCGTCACCACCATCCTGCCGGAGACCGGCAGCGCCGACACGGCGCTGAACTCGCAGCGCGACGCGCTGATCGCGGATTCGACGACGCAGAACGCCGCGCGGTTGGGGCTGACGCTCGGCCAGTTCGACGATCTGAGCCAATTGGGTGACCGTGAAGATCAATCGCGCATCGAGATCGTCTCCGGCAATCTGGTGAACTTCGCGAGCGGCTCGCTCACGCTGGCGCAAGGCGGGCAGGTGGCTGTCTCGGCGGGCAACCGCGTCTTCGCCGCGACCGGCGCGACCATCGACGTCTCCGGCACCACGACGGCCGTGCTGCCGATGTCGTCGAACAACATCGAGATCAATGTCCAGGGCAATGAGCTGCGCGACTCGCCGCAGAACCGCGACAGCGGCGCTCTCATCAACGCCAATGTCTGGATCGACGCGCGCGATCTGATCCTGGTGCCGGCCGGCACCAGCGGCTACGCCACCGATCGCTACTACACGCCGGGCGGGCTGTTGGAAGTCTCCGGCTATCTCAACAACACAGGCCACACCATCGGCGAGTGGACCGCGGTCGGCGGCACCATCACGCTGTCGGCGCCGGAAGTCATCGCCCAGCAAGGCGCGACGTTCAACATCTCCGGCGGGGCGGTGTCCTACGCCGGCGGCACTATCGAGACCACCAACTTCGTCACCGCCGATGGGCAGGTCGTCAATATCGACGACGCCTCGGGCAGCATCCTCTATGGCGGCATCGCCGGCGGCTTCACGCGCAAGAATGCGCACTGGAACGTCAGCCAGACCTGGACCAGCCCCTTGAGCAAAGGCGGCGTCTCGGTGCGCTGGGAGGACGGCTACATCGTCGGCCGCGACGCCGGCAGTCTCATCCTGTCGACGCCCACCTCGGTCTTCGAGGGCGACATCGTCGCCGATGTCATCACCGGCTCGCGCCAGACCGGCGCGCGGCCCTCCGGCGTGACCGATGGCTACAAATACACGCAGAACACGGTGCCGCTGCAAGGCACGCTTGTTGTTGGGCAGTACACTGGCCTCGGCGTGACCGGGGCTCAATCGACAGATGTCAAGTTTGGCGATGTTTCATTCGTCACCGACGGCATGTCGGCAACGGACGCGTTGTCGCCCGGTCGTGCCAACACGGCATGGTTTGACGCTGCGCATCTGAATGCACAGGGCCTCGGTGGCCTCAACATCGCGAGCACCGAACAGATCGCGGTCGATGCGCCGATTGTGCTCGCGCCAGGCGGGCAAATCACCTTTACCGCACCGAACATCGATATCAACGCCGACATCACCGCCCATGGCGGGACGGTCAACCTCGGCAACATCATGAGTGCGGTTTTGGATGTGGGCCAGCCCGCGCAGTGGATGTCGTTCGCCGACGCCAATGGCAAAGCGCAGGTTACCATCGCAGGCGGCAGCACCATCGATCTCACCGGCCTGTGGACCAATGCGTTGCTCGATCCGAAGAAGGATGTTTCGGCGCTGGCCTATCTCAACGGCGGCTCGCTCAACGTCACCACCACCGGCGGCATTACGCTTGCCGCAGGCTCGCTGGTTGATGTGTCCTCGGGCGGCGCCATTCTCGCCAACGGCAAAACTCAGGGCGGCAAGGGCGGCAGCGTCAGCCTGCTGACCAACGACTACGATAACCTAGGCAGCGCCACGCCCGACCGCTCCTCGCCGCTGGTTTTCGATGGTCAGGTGCGAGCCTACGGTTTCAGTGGCGGCGGCACCCTCATGCTCAATGCCTCGCAGACCATTGTCATCGGAGAGAATGGGCCTGCGGTTTCCGGCCCGGTTCTTAATCTCGATGCCAGCCTGTTCGAGTCCGGCTTCACGCACTACGACATCACGGGCGGTGATGGCATCCAGATCAGCGATGGCACGACGGTCGCGCCAAAAGTACCGATCTATCGCTTCACAAGCTCCAGTTACGCGGTTCCCGCCGGTAGCCCGACGGCCGCCGAAGTGTGGTTGCCGCCTGTCTATCTCGTCGATCCTCTTACCGACAGTGTAACTCAGCGCGTCGGCGCGGACCTGACGCTGGTGACCACGCGCGGAGATTTCACGCTGCCTCAAAATGCCGCGATCTCCGTCGATCCGGGACAAGCTGTTAATATCTACGCTTTCGGCCAGACCACCATCGATGGCGATATCACCGCGCACGGCGGGAGTATCCTGGTAGCCGGTGCTTCGGACGCTTCGGGTGAGCTTCGCTTTCTCGGCGGTACTGGCGACTTCTCGCTGACGCGTTCGATCTGGATCGCTGACACTGCGAAGCTCGACGTATCCGGCCAGGCGGCCGTGTTCACCGATAGCCGCGGCGATCATTTTGGTACCGTGAGCGACGGCGGCTCGATCCAGCTCGGCGGTGCTAACGGCGACGCCAGCGATGCCTTCGTAATCATCCGGCCCGGTGCGGTGCTCGATGCGTCCGGCGCGGCGGCGGTCGTCGATGTCAGCAATGGCAAGACGTCGACACCAACAATGGTTGCGAGCGATGGCGGCCTGATCGCACTCAACTCCAACAGCGGCATTTATATCGACGGTGATTTGCGCGCGGCAGCGGGCGGCGCGGGCGCCTCGGGCGGCACACTCAGCATGAATCTCGTCAGCCGCGAATATACGATGACACCCGATAGCCCGGATACCGCAGGAGTCATCGGACCCGACACGCCTGACGCGCTGCGCAGGTTACGCAACATCACAATCACCCAACACCAGGACTCCGACGGTCTGAGCAGCGGTCTGTTGCCAGGTCAGGCCGATCCTGCGCTGCTGTTCGGTGACGCGGCGATCAGCGCGGATCAGATTCGCGCCGGCGGCTTCTCGTCAGTGGCGCTTAAGACGTCCGACCTCTTCGTCTTCAAGGGCAATCTCACCTTCAAGGGCGATCTCCCCGCCGACAATCTCAATCTGCGCAGCCTGAGCCTTACAGGCGGAATTCTCACCGTTTCCGATGAGACCCCGAATATCAGCGTCGATCTCAGTGCAGCCTATGTCAGCATCGGCGGTTCCGCCCAAGACGCGGCGCCCGTGGACCGCTACAATCCCGGCCTCAGCGCCGTTATCGGCTCAAGCCAGAAAACCAACACCAGCGTGTTCTCGGTTAGCGGCGATCTGCTCGACTTTTCAGGCAATATCCGTTTCGGCGTGCTCGGCACGCAAGGCAGCGGTTACCTTCACTATGTCTCAACCTCCGACTTCACGCTTAACAGTGGTCAAACGGTCGACGCCGCCGGCTTCGATACGGTGAACTTCAATAGCACTGGCGACATCCGTTTCGGCAATGCCGCACCTTTGATCGACGGTACGCCGGTTGCCGGCACCGTGAGGACGCAGGGCGATCTCAACATCACGGCAGCGCAGATTTATCCGCTGAGCGGACAATCGTCGGAGCTCTATGCTGGCGTGGTCGCTGATCCCTCCGGCGGCCTTCACGTAGGCGACTTTTTCGATGCCGCAAATCCAAGAACTCTCAAAATCCGCGGCAACGGCGGTCCAATCCCCGGGCAACCGGCGTCCGCGTTCGGCAATCTGTCGTTAATCGCCGCCACAATCGATCAAGGCGGCGTGGTTCGCGCCCCACTTGGAACGATCAATTTCAACTCGGCTCCAAATGGGTTCGCAGCCGCCCCGGCTACGGCGAACGTGATTTTCCGTTCCGGCAGCGTCACCTCAGCCAGCGCAAACGGTTTGATCATGCCATTCGGTGGAACCTCCGACGGCACCACCTATCAGAGTGCGGATGGCACCCTGGCGGATCTTGGATCGTCCGTGACAGCCAGCACCGGGGACGTACACATCCCAGGCATTTCGATCACCGCGACCTCGGTCGTCGGCGAAAAGGGTGCGTTACTTGATCTCTCCGGTGGAGGCACGCTCACTGGCGCTGGCTTCGTCAGTGGCCGTGGTGGTTCGGTTGACACGCTCACGACGCCGCTTGTCAATTCGAATCCATCCTATGGCAACATCAGTTCCAAGGATAATCGGGTCTATGCCATCATGCCGGGCTATGCCTCGGCCTATGCGCCTGTCATCGCGAGCAATGGCGCCGGCGACCCGGCGATCGGGCAACAGATCACCATTCCGGCCGGTGTGCCGGGACTGCCAGCGGGCACTTATACGCTGCTGCCGTCGAGCTACGCACTGTTGCCCGGCGCGTACCGCGTCGAGGTGGGCAATACGTCAACAAGCAGTGTCACGCCGTATGCAATGCCGAACGGAAGTTACCTCACATCCGGCCTGCTTGGCATCGCCAATACAGGCATTCGCGATACGCTGCCAACGCAGTTACTGCTGACGGCGGGGCCGACCGTTCGCACCTATTCGCAATACAACGAGATGAGCTACAGCGACTTCGCACGCAGTCAGGCGGCGCTGTTCGGCAATGTCCGCCCGCGGCTGCCGGACGACGGAAAAGTTCTGAAAATCACCATCGGCGCGTCCACCGGCGCACCGTCACTGTCCTTCGACGGTACGGCGGATTTCGATCCGGTGAATGACGGGATCGCGGGTAGCCTGGTGGTCCTCTCGTCGGCCCCGAGCGGCATCATCGATATTACAGCACCGGGTGTCGCGCCGATCGTCGATCACACCTCGATTTCCAGCGACGATCTCAATGCGTTTCATGCCGCTTCGTTATACATCGGTGGCGCGAACGCATATACATCCGACCCAGGAGGACAGAACCCCCACGTCCTTTTGCAGGCAAGCGCGAACACTGTAAATCTATTGGACGGGACGGATCTGCGCGCAGGTCAGGTCTTCCTCCTCGGCGCTGATATCAACGTTGCGGGAAGCGCAATCATCGATACGCGCGGCCAAGACACGACCGGACTCGACTCCAGCTTCGGCTACGTGTTCACCAGCGGCGGCTCCGCGCTGCTCGCCGTTGCCAATGGCTTTTTGAATTTTCTGCCGTCCTCGGGCACCGGAACGATGACGATCGGCAGCGGGGCATCGCTGTTGACTGAGGGCACTATCGCGCTCAGCGCGCCAGGTGCTTTGACCATGGGCAATGTCAATTTCGGCGCGCGCTATCTCACGGTTGCCCAGGATCAAATCAACATCGGCGATGCCAATGCGCTGGCTGCGGCACAGGCCGCCGGTGTCTTGCAACCGGGTTGGAACCTGAATCAATCCATCCTCGATCAATTGCTGCGGCCGTCATCGACGGCTGGCGTGCCGGCCCTCGAGCGGCTGACATTGACCGCGGGCGGCGCAATCAACCTGTTCGGCAGCGTCTCACTCGACGCGCGAAGCCAATCAACGACCGATATCGAATTCGTACTCAGCACGCCGGCGATCTACGGTCTCGGCACGGCGAGCGACACCGCCACCATCACCGCCGATCATCTGTTCTGGAATGGCGTTCGCACCGGGAGTGCCGGCTCCTTTGCCTCTCAGGCACCCACCGCGATCCTTGTCGGGGGCGCGGGAACCGGAGTTGGAAGTCTCGTGGTGCAGGCCAAGGAAATCACGCTTGGCTACGACGAGGACAGCCGGCCGACCGACGGTGCCACGCTCGATCGGGTCGCGATCGGCTTCGCCAATGTCGATCTGATTGCGAGCGACCGGATCAGCGGCAACAGCGACGGCACGCTTTCGGTTGCCCAGAGCAAGGACACATCCGGTGCGTTGCAGGGCGGTAATCTCGTCATCACGACACCGCTTTTGACGGGGCAGCAGGGATCGACGATCGACTACAAGGCGGGAGGTACGATCCGTGTGGTGGCCGCCTCAACGCCGGCTGACACGTCCGCCGTGTCCGATTACGGCGGGACGGTGTCGTTCACCGGCGACAGTGTTTTCCTCGATACAGCCGTGGCGTTGCCAAGCGGCAAGCTGACGCTGAATGCCGTCAACGATATCGTTCTCGACGGAAACGCGCATATTGATCTCTCGGGCCGGACGCTGACGCTTCTCGACCAGACGCAATACAGCTGGGGCGGAGATCTGATTCTCTCCAGCGCGCATGGCGATATCAGCCAGAGCGCCGGGTCGGTGATCGACGTGTCGGCGCAATTGAACAATGCCGGCTCGATTACGGCAAGCGCCACCGATGCCGCGCGTGGTCAAGTGTCCTTTGGCGGCACACTGCTGGGCTCTGCCAACGACGGCTATCGCGGCGGTCGCTTCAATGTCGCTGCCCAGAATTTCGGTGACTTTGCCGCACTCAACACACTTCTGAATCAGGGTGGCTTTTTCGGTGCGCGTACCTTCGACCTCAAGCAGGGCAATCTCGTCATCGGTAATGAGGTCAAGGCGCAGGCGGTGGCCATCTCGGTCGATGCCGGCAGCCTCACTGTCAATGGCAAGATCGACGCCAGCGGTTCCGCACCGGGCAGCATCAACCTCGCAGCCATGAACAACCTGACGTTGACCGGCACGGGCGTGCTCGATGCCCACGGCACGGTGCTGCAGGTAGACGGCCAGAGCCCGGCCCAGCCGATCGACGCGGAAAACCGCGCCACCGTCAGCCTGACCGCCACGACTGGCCTGCTGACGCTGGCCGCCAATTCGACCATCGACGTCAGCTCGCCCGAATCTACGCCGCAGGGCCAGGTCAATCTCAACGCGCCGCGCACCGGGACAGGCGCGGCCAGCGCCACCGGCGCCAACGCGCCGGCCAACGCCACCGGCGATGGCATCGCCATCGATGCGAGCAGCACAACAATCAACATCAGGGGTGCGGCGAGCATCGCGCTGAACGGCTTCGCCATCTACAAGAATGCCCCGGCCGATCCGAACGACGCCAACGGCCAGATCATCAACCAAGCCTATCTCGATCAGATCGACAACGACAGCACCGCATTCATCAACGCCGCCAATGGCAATCTCGCGCTGCAAGCCAGTATCGCCGGGCTCACGTCTTACGGCAGCGCCTTCCATCTGCGGCCGGGGGTCGAGATCGACAGCGCGACGCCGAACGGCAATCTGTCCACCAAGGGCGATCTCGACCTGTCGGGATACCGCTACGGACCGGAGGCCAACCCCGCAATCCGCGGCTCCGGCGAGGCGGGCGTCATCAGCTTCCGCGCCGGCGGCAATCTGAACATCAACGGCAGCATCAATGACGGCTTTGCCCCGCCGCCGGCATCGCCGGATGCATTGATTGTACTCGCGTCGGGTACATTGACGTCGGCCTTTACGGTGACAACGGCGGGTGCCGTTCTGGCGGCGGGCGCGGTGCTTCCATCGACTGGAACGATCAACATTCCACTGCCGATTGCCGCTGGCACTCGCATTACGACGACGCCGCTGGCGGCTAATCCGCTCCCTGTCGATATCGTTTTGGCTGCCACATTTAGACCGACGGCCGCGAGCCGCAAGGTAACCGGCACGATTTTCAACCCTGACGGCACTGTCATGTATTCCACCGGACAGACCATCTCGACAACGCAGGTATGGCCGGTTGGCACCAGACTCGCCGCCGGAACGTACTTCAGTTTGGCTCTTCTCAGTTCCAGTATTGCATGGACAATCCAGCCTACGATATTGCCGGCGAATACCAAGCCCGGTGTCCTCGGCAACTACACCTTCCAGACCGACACGAACTTGCCGGTCGGTTTCGTGCTGCCCGCCGGCATGTCGGTCAGTCTAACCGCGCCCGGTGATCGTCAGGTGTGGGCGACATCGGCGATGCTCGCGCCGGGCAGCGAATCCTGGTCGATGCGCCTTGTCGCCGGCGCAGATCTTGCGGCCGCCGATGGCCGTGTGCTTCAAACACCGGCTAACCTTGGCGGCAGCGGAAATGTGGTCCTGAACGATCCGTTCAATATCGGTCTGGTGGGCAGCGCCACTCCGAGCGCCGGCGTGAGCGTGGTGCGAACCGGCACAGGCGATCTTGAGATTTTGGCGGGCGGCAATTTCCAGCAGCAGTCACCGTTCGGCGTTTACACCGCAGGTACGGCGATCGCCGAGACCGGCACGCCGGCCAATAGCCCCTACGAAATCCCGCGGGGTCTGGCGCCGGATGGGTCGGTGCTTGGGTTGATAAATGCGGACTACGAGTCCACGTTGAACGCCCAACGCATGTATTACGCCGGGAACGGCGGCGACTTCCTGCTGGTGGCGCAGGGCGATATCGGCGGCAACATGAAGCCGGACGGCTCGACGCTGATCGGCAACTGGTTGTGGCGTCAAGGCGGCAACGGCCAGGCCACCGCATGGGGCATCAATTTCGGCAGCTACGTCGGTGACTTGGGCTCGGGCACATCGTTTATCGGACTCGATGCCTTCTCGGGTCTGGGCACCCTCGGCGGCGGCAATGTCACGCTCGTCGCCGGCCGCGATATCGGCAATGCCGGACAGGGAATTGTCGTTGCCGTCGGCGGCAGCGGCCGTGTAATGGCGGACGGCAGTCTGGTGCAGACCGGCGGCGGTACGCTCTCGGTTACAGCAGGCCGCAATGTCGGCACCGGCGGCAATCAGTTCGTCAACCTGCGTGGCGACACCGATGTGGCGGCAGGCTCGTTCGGTACATTGACGGCCAACCAGTTCGGTTACAACGGAGCGAATGATCCCCGCCCGCTCGATACATTGAAGCCCTATGCCATGCAGGCTCAAGCGGGGGGCTCGTTCGCGCCCGGCGATGGCACCATCAACCTGCAGACACGCGGCGACCTGGCAATGGGCAACATTGACGATCCCGGCCGCGTCGGCCTCGGCGAACAGACCGCGACGGACGTCGCGGGTACGCAGCAGGCCACTTGGTTTACGTTGTGGACTCCGAGCACGGCTGTCAATCTGATGTCTGGTGGCGGCGATATTTCGCCGATGTCGGGTGGTACTGGAAATACTCCGACGACATACCTTCCGCCGATCTTTCGCGCCGTTGCCGCCAACGGCAGCATCTACCTGACACCGGCCTCTGCCGACGCCCAAAGCATGCTGATGCCCTCCGCGAACGGTGTGCTTGATCTGCTGGCCCAAGGCTCGGTCATTGAATCATTCCAGTCGGGGAACGCCCCGGTCGGCCCGCTGGCGGTGTCGATCGCGTCTATCGCGACTCCGTTCCGTCCGGCATGGGTGGAGCGCCAATCTGATGGTTTCAGCTGGACCCTCGGCGCCTCCAATATCTGGGCGGACCCCAACAACCTGCCGGATAACTTGTCGGGCAAGGCATACAGTTACGACGATCTTGGCTTTTTCCCCGGCAGCCCGCATGGCGGCACCGGCGGCATTCTATTCGCGTTCGGTCAGAGCACCGTCACCGACGATAGCGCGCTGACCAGCGCGCTCACGTCCCACATCTATGCCGTCAACGGTGACATTACCGGCATCGGCTACGGCCAAATTTCCTCGGTGACCACTATCTCAGGCGGTGCACTTCTCGTCACGATATCCAATCGTGCTGCAAAGCGCGTTGACATCGCAGCCGGTGGCGACATCGTGAACCTCAATGGCCTGATCCTTCAGAACGATCCGAGCGATGTTTCTATGATCGCCGCGGGGGGCAACGTGATCTATGCCGGCATCCCACACGTGGTAGGATCTGCGTTCATCCCAGGACTTGAAATCGCAGGTCCGGGCACACTCGAAGTCACCGCGGGCAAGAACATCTATCAGGGCTCGATCGCGAGCATCGAGAGCATTGGCCCCCTGGTCATTGGCGATAACCGTCCGGGAGCCAGCGTGGTGATGCAGGCCGGTGTAGGTGCGGGCACACCCGGTGAGGGGCAGGTCGATTGGACCGACTTCGCCAAGCTCTATCTCGATCCGGCAAACCTCGCGGGCGCGGGACCGTTGGCCGATCAGCCCGGCAAGGTCGCCAAGACGTACAACAGCGAACTTGTCGGCTGGCTCAAGACCATGTTCGGTTACACCGGCTCGGCAAATGACGCGCTGGGGTATTTCCTCGCGCTGCCACCCGAACAACAGCGTGTCTTCCTCCGGACCGTCTATTACGCCGAACTCACTGCGGGCGGCCGCGAGTTCAACGACAAGAACGGGCCGCGGACAGGCTCGTACCTGCGTGGCCGCGAGGCCATCGCGGCGTTGTTCCCCGCTGCGGCCGGTTCGTACGCCGGCGACATCACCATGTTTTCGGCCGGATCTGGGACTTCGGCAGGCGCCAACTTCCAGATCACTAGCGGCTCGGTGCACACTGACTTCGGCGGCGATATTCAATTTCTGGCACCCGGAGGCCAGGTGGTGGTCGGCAGCGAGGGACTGGCACCTGGCGCCGACGCAGGTCTGATTACGCAGGGCGAGGGCGACATCCAGATCTACTCGGAGGAAAGTATACTTCTGGGTCTGTCGCGTATCATGACGACTTTCGGCGGCAACATCCTGGCATGGTCCGACGAAGGCGATATCAATGCGGGTCGTGGCAGCAAGACAACTGTCATCTTCACGCCGCCTAAGCGAACTTACGACAATTACGGCAGCGTGACGCTCGCACCGCAGGTGCCATCCACGGGCGCCGGCATTGCAACGCTTAATCCGATTCCGGAAGTGCCTGCGGGCGACATCGATCTCATCGCGCCCTTGGGAACCATTGACGCAGGCGAAGCCGGCATTCGGGTCTCCGGCAACGTCAATCTCGCCGCGCTGCAGGTGGTCAACGCCGCCAACATCCAGGTGCAGGGCACCGCGACCGGCATTCCGGTCGCGCAGCCGCCGAATGTCAGCGGTGCCTTGTCAGCTTCCAATACGGCCGGTGCCGCGTCCCAGCAGGCGGCGATGCCGCAACAGGCGGCTACCGCACAGCCCTCGATCATCATCGTCGAGGTGCTCGGCTTCGGTGGCAGTGAAGACACCGCGCCGGACAACAATGGCGGGGGCCGTTCGCGTTCGGGCAGAGAGCAGCATAGCTACAATCCCAATGGCGCCGTGCAGGTCCTGGGCCATGGTGATCTGAGCGATCAGGAAATGCAGCCGCTTACTGACGATGAAAAGCGCCGGCTTTAATTATGGCGGTATGCCCATCTGTTCAAGGGCGCGCTGAAGATCGAGCGGCGTACGGTCGTGAGGCAGGCGGTTGCCGGCTTCAAAGTGCGCGATGGCGCCGAGGGCAAGATTTGATCCGCGCAGACCGAGCAGCGAAATCGGATCGCCGGGAAAAATCCGGACGTTTCCCCTGTGAGGAGGGGCACGAGCCCCTCCGCCATAGCGGTTGCCGATCGCATTTGCGCAAGGAGCGGACATGACGGATCAAATCCACCTCCACGATGTAGGGTAGAGGGGTCGGCCTGGTTCGTATCCAGGCGCCCCAGCCAGCTGATCGGGTCTCTCGCCATGGTGAAGCTTCACCTCTCCCTGCGGAAGAGGTGAAGCGAGCGCGGCGGCTGGATTGACGCGTCAGGCGTCCTTCGGACCGATCTTGATCGTCAGCGGCTTGAGGCCGTCGATACGCGACTCGATCGTGTCGCCCGGCACCACCGGGCCGACGCCAGCCGGCGTGCCGGTGAAGATCAGGTCGCCGGTCTTGAGCACCACCTGCTTGGAAAGCTGCGCCACGATCTCCGGCACGTTCCAGATCATTTCCTTGAGGTCGCCGCGCTGGTGCTCCTTGCCGTTCACCGACAGCGTGATGGCGCCGGCGCCCGGATGCCCGATCTCGGACGCCGGATGGATGATCCCGCACGGCGCCGACTGGTCGAAGCTCTTGCCCACTTCCCAGGGCAACTGCATGTCGCGCGCATCGCGCTGGCGGTCGCGCCGCGTCAGGTCGATGCCGACGGCATAGCCCCAGATGTGCGTCAGCGCATCGGCGACCGCGATGTTGCGGCCGTCGGCGCCGATCGCCAGCACCAGCTCGACCTCGTACTGGAAGTCGGTGGTCTCGGGCGGATAGGGCACGGTGGCGCCATCGCCGACGATGGAGTCGCGCGGCTTCTGGAAGAAGAACGGCGGATCGCGCTCGTCGGCCTCCTTCATCTCGCGGATGTGCGAGACGTAATTGCGGCCGACGCAATAGACGCGGCGCACCGGAAACACGCCGCCGCCGGTCACCGGCAGCGTGGTCACCTCGACCGGCGGAACAACAAACGTCACAGCACTGCTCACTTCGATCCTCCAAGCGCCGGGTTCACCGACTTGTACCAGTCGAGGATCTGCTCGCCGTTCCAGTGCAGCACGCCGTCGAACTTGTTCACGTAGTCGTAGAGGTCCGTCAGCGGCTTGATGCGGAACGGCTGGCCGCTGATGTAGGGGTGGATGGCGATCGCCATGATCTTCGCCCGGTCTTTGCCTTCCGCGTAGAGCTGATTGAAGGTCTCGACCGCGCGCTTGTAGAGGTGGTCGCTCTCGTGGTGCTGCACGATCATCATCGGGATGTCATTGAGCTCCACCGTGTAGGGCAGCGTCACCAGCGGGCCCTTGGCGGTCTTGATCACCGTCGGCTCGTCGTCATAGACCCAGTCGCCGATGTATTTGACGCCGGCGTCGACCAGCAGTTCCGGCGTTTCCAGCGTCTCGGTGAGGCCCGGTCCGAGCCAGCCGACCGGGCGCTTGCCGGTGAACTTCTCGATCACGTCCATCGAGCGATTGATCATCGCCTTCTGGTCCGCCTCCTTGTGAATCGGGCCCTGCTCATAGGCGTGGCCCATGAACTCCCAGCCGTTGTCGCGCGCTTCGGCGGCGACGCGCGGATAGTCCTCGCAGACGCGCGCGTTGATCGACAGCGTCGGGCGGATGCCGAGCCGCTTGTAGAGATCGAAGAAGCGCCAGCAGCCCACCCGCATGCCGTATTCGTGCCAGCTCCAGTTCGGCACGTCGGGCAGCATCGGCGCGCCGGTCGGCGCCGGCAGCACCTGCCGCGCCATCGGCTTGCCGATGTCCCACACTTCGTAATTGACGATGGTCCAGACGACGATGCGATTGTTGCCCGGCAATTTCAGCGGCGGACGATCGACGATCGCCGAGAAATCGACGCGCTCGCGGGGAAGCATGCTCTCGCTCATGACGCTTCTTTCTTGAGAGGAAGTCAGATCAGGGGATTCCAGGATCGCTGCAAGAGCGAGCCCTGGTCAATGCCGAAACGGTCGGCGAGCCAGTCGCACAGGATCTCCTGGCCGATGGTCGGATTGTCGTGCTGGCAATGCTCGGCGCCGGTCTCGTCCGGATCGAGAATGCGCAGGGTGACATCGACGCCTTTCGCCTTGGCGTAATCGTAGCTCGCGCGTGCCGCCGAGACGGTGAGCACGTCGTGGCCGCCGTGCACGATCAGGTAAGGGCACTTCATGTTCTCGAGATGGCCCTCCAGCGTGAAGGGAACCATCTTGGTGTGCGCTTCCTTCATGGTCTTGGCGCCGAGCACCCAGCGGATATGCATTGCCAGGCCGAAGCTGTCGTCCTTGTTGCCCCACATGTCGGTGAGCGACCAGATGGCGCCGTGCGAGATCGCGGCGGCGAGCCGGTGCTCGTAGGAGGCCGCGCGCGCGGCGTAGTAACCGCCCATGCTGGAGCCGCAGACGGCGATACGTTTGGGATCGACGTCGTCGCGCGTCAAGAGCCAGTCGATGCACTTGCCGATCGGCACTTCGGTGTCATGCCGGCTGGCGATGCCGTGCCGGCGCAGCGTGCCGCCCTGGCCGGGGCCGTCGATCATCAGCACCGAGATGCCGCGTTGCAGGCAGCCGTGCGCCTGCATGAACCACATCTCGTCCTTGATCGAGTCGAGCCCGCCCATGCAGATCAGCACCGGCAACTTGTCGCCGGGAAACGGCGCGCGCACGAAATAGCCGCAGATCGGTTTGCCCGGCTCGTAAGGGATATCGACCGCCTCGCCCGGCGGATTGAGCCGCGCGATGAACTTCTTCGAGCAAGCTTCCATCTTCTCGAAAGTCGGCAGCCGCCGCGGATCGGCCGGCTCGAGATGGAATTCGGCCTGGCGATAGTAATCGGCCGCGCGCAGGAAGCAGTTCATCGCCGTGCGGATGTGGCCGGCCTTCTCCTCGGCGAGGCCGCGCGTCCAGTTGCGGTCGGCGATGCGCATCCACTCGGTGTGCCAGCTTTCCAGGTCGCCGGGGATCATGCGGCTCGCCGCCTGGAACACCTCGCTGACGGCGCCGCCGCCTTCCTGCGTTTCGCCCAAGCCCCGGCGGAACTGATAGGCGAGCCAGGGATGCTCGGGCCAATGGTGCCACCCGAAGGGCTCGTAATGGGCGGAGCGGTCGGCGGTGATCTGCTCGATGGTGTCGTCGGCGGCGGACGTCGCGGCGGGGGCGGTCATGTCACCTCGGGGGAACGCAGGGCGGGAAGGGAGGGCGCGGCCGGATCGTTGAATCGGCGGGCGGCGCTGTCAAGGCATAATGTATACACTTTGTACGTGAAGGGGCGTTTTGGCAGCAGGCCTGATCTGCGGGCAATCGCACAGGGTGTAATAAACACGCCGTTTATGCCCGGCCCGCCCTCCAAGGGCCTTGATTTCACCCATGTAGTTTGTATCCACTTGGTCCGAGCCAGCGGGATCACAGGGGACCGGCCATGTCCGACAGGCGAGGCGGCGGCACCGCGCGCAGCGCGGGCGACCTCGCGCCGCCATTGCGCGACGGCACCCGCTCGCTCTCGGTGAGCGACCGCCTGCGCGAGCAGATCCTCTCGGGCGAGATCGCCGCCGGCGCGCGGCTCAACGAGGTGCGTCTGAGCGAGAGCCTTGCGGTCTCGCGCACGCCGGTGCGCGCTGCGCTCCAGGTGCTGGCGGGCGAAGGTCTTCTCGATTACGCGCCCAACCGCGGCTATGTCGTCCGGACATTTCCGCTCTCCGAGATCGTCGACGCCTACGACATCCGCGGCCAACTCGAAGGCCTCGCCGCGCGCTTCGCCGCCGAGCGCGGCCTGAGCGCGGAGGAGCGCTCGACGATCGAGCAGAGCCTGCGCGACGGCGACGCACTGTTCGAGAAGGGCGCTTTCGCGCCCGGTGCCATGGCGCGCTACCGCACGATCAACGGCAATTTTCACGAGACGATCCTGGGCGCGGCGAAGAACCGGATGCTCGCCGAGATGATCCGCGTCTGCCAGCACGTGCCGGTCTCGTCGAGCCGCAACATTGTCGCCTTCGAATTCCACGACGTGCGCCGCCGCCACGACGATCATCACCGCATCTACGAGGCGATCTTGGCCGGCCAGTCCTGGCGCGCAGAGATGCTGATGCGCGAGCACGTCGCCAGCGTGAAGTCGTCGCTGGTCAAATCGCTGGAAACGCGTGCGCGCGCCGACGCGGAGCCAACGCCCGCCTGAGCTTGCGTCTCTCCGCGAGACCCTGCCATATCACCATTGCAACGATGGCGGCGGCCGGGAGGACAGCATGGACGAGACACCCATCCTCGTCGAGAAGCGCGCGGGCTATCGCGTCATCACGCTCAACCGGCCGCAACGGCTGAATGCCTTCACCGAGACGATGCATCGTGTGCTGATGGCCGCTTTGAATGACGCCGAAGCCGATGCGGAATGCCGCGCCTTGCTGTTGACCGGCGCCGGGCGCGGCTTCTGCACCGGACAGGATCTCAACGACCGCCTGTCGCGCGGCGAGGCCAAGCCCGATCTCAGCGCCAGCCTCGACACGTTCTACAATCCGCTGGTGCGCAAGCTGCGTGCGTTGCCGTTCCCGGTGGTGGCCGCGGTCAACGGTGTCGCCGCCGGCGCCGGCGCCAACATCGCGCTCGCCTGCGACATCGTGTTGGCCGCGCGCAGCGCCAGCTTCGTGCAGGCCTTCGCCCGCATCGGTCTCGTGCCGGATTCCGGCGGCACGTGGATCTTGCCGCGCCTGATCGGCGCCGCGCGCGCTCGTGGTCTGGCGCTGCTGGCTGAGCCGCTGCCCGCCGACAAGGCCGAGAGCTGGGGCCTGATCTGGAAGGCGATCGACGACGACAGGCTGATGAGCGAGGCCGAAGCGATGTGCGCGTCCTTCGCCACAGGTCCCACCTTCGGCCTCTCGCAGATCAAGCGTGCGCTCGATGCCTCCGAGGACAACGATCTCTCGGCGCAGCTCGATCTCGAACGCGACCTGCAACGGCAGGCGGGTGCCTCGCCCGATTACATGGAAGGCGTCCGCGCCTTCGTCGAGAAGCGCAAGCCGGTGTTTACGGGGAGGAAAGGCTGAACCGTTTCATCGGTCATTCCGGGGCGCGCACGAAGTGCGCGAACCCGGAATCCAGAAACAAATGACGGCCATTCATCTCGGCTGGATTCCGGGTTCGCGTGCTGCGCACGCGCCCCGGAATGACGGACAAAAAAATCCTCACGATCCAGTCAGGATCATGACCGTCTTGATCGACGACACCACAAAATTAGACGCGGCGAGGAAGGCCATCACCGCATGGACCCATTTCATGTTGTCGAGCATGACGACGGACCGCCGGTAAGTTTTCGAACTGAGTATTGATCGGAATTGATTTCGAAAGAGTGTGCACGCCGCGCAAGCATATGAATATACCACACACGCCAACGCCCCGAGGCGCGCATCCGGGCTACCCCCACATCCGCCGCATCTTCGCCTGCACATCGACCGTCGCACGCCCGCGCGCAGTTTGCGTACCGCCAGCCTTCGCCGCCGGCCACACGCGCCACTCAAAATGCTTCAACAATGCGTTCGGAATAAAGCGCGTCCGCTGCGCATAGACGTGGCGGTCGCCGTTGCTGCGCTGGCCGTGCACATAGAAGCGCTGCGGTACCATGAGATGCAGGTGATCCTTCGCCCGCGTCATCGCCACGTATAAGAGCCGCCGCTCTTCCTCGATCTCAGGCACCGAACTGGTGGAGAGATCGGATGGCAGGCAGCCATCTACTGCGTTGAGCAGATACACCGAGGTCCATTCCTGCCCCTTGGCGGAATGGATGGTCGAGAGGATGAGATAATCCTCGTCGAGCAGCGGCACGCCGGCTTCATCGCTGGTCGCGTCCGGCGGATCGAGCGTCAGCTCGGTGAGGAAGCGTTCTCGGCTCGGATAGGTCGCCGCGATCTGCGATAGCTGCGCCAGATCGGCCATCCGCAGGCTCGCGTCCTCGTGCTTGCGCTCGAGATGCGGCTCGTACCAGCGGCAGACGAGATCGAGCTCCGCCGGCCAGCCGGCGGCGTTGCGGCGCAGCGTGCCGATCATCATGTCGAAGTCCGGCCAGTGCTCGGCCGCCGCCGCCGGCGGCTTGAACTCGCTCACCGCCCAGGCGGGATCGGTCGCTTCCGCGATGCGGTCGAGCAGCCGCCCGGCCGAGCTCGGGCCGATGCCGGGCAGCAATTGCGCCACGCGGAAGCCGGAGACGCGGTCGCGCATGTTATGCGCGAAGCGCAGCACCGCGAGCACGTCCTTGATGTGCGACGCTTCCAGGAACTTCAGCCCGCCGAACTTCACGAAGGGAATATTCCGCCGCGTCAGCTCCACTTCGAGGCTGGCGCTGTGGCTCGATGTGCGGAACAGCACCGCCTGCGATTTGAGCGCGATGCCGGTCTCGCGGTGCGCCAAGATCGTCTCGACGATGTAGCCGGCCTGACCGACGTCGTCGGCGACGTTCACCAGCGCCGGCCGTTCCGCCGAGGCGCGATCCGACCACAAGTTCTTGGTGAAGCGCTCGGCCGCTAATTCGATCACCGCATTGGCGGCGGCTAAAATCGGCTGCGTGGAGCGGTAATTGCGCGCGAGCGTGACGATCTCGGCCTTGGGGCTGAATTGCGCCGGGAAGTCGAGGATGTTGCGCACGGTCGCGGCGCGGAACGAATAGATCGACTGCGCATCGTCGCCGACGACGGTGAGCCCGCGCCCGTTCGGTTTCAGCCCCATCAGGATCGAAGCTTGAAGGCGGTTCGTGTCCTGATACTCGTCGACCAGCACATGATCGAAGCGCGAAGCGACATCCTGCGCGATCGCGCCTTCGATCATCATCTGCGCCCAGTAGAGCAGCAGGTCGTCATAATCGAGCACGTTCTGCTTCTGCTTCGCCTCGACATAGGCGCCGAACAGCGCGCGCAATTCGCCGTGCCACTCCACGCACCAGGGAAAATAATTGCCGAGCACTTCGCCGAGATCGGCCTCGGCGTTCACCGTGCGCGAATAGATCGACAGGCATGTGCCCTTCATCGGGAAACGCTTGGTCATCTTGGAGAAGCCGAGCTCGTGCCGCACCAGATTCATCAGGTCGGCGGAATCCTCGCGGTCGTGGATCGTGAACGCGTTATTGAGCCCTAGCGCGAGCGCGTATTCGCGAACGAGCCGCGCGCCGATCGCGTGGAACGTGCCGGACCAGCTCATCGCTTGCGTCATCGGCGCGGCCTTGTCGCCCATCACCTGCACGGCGATGCGCGCGACGCGCTTCTGCATCTCCGACGCCGCGCGCCGCGAGAAGGTCAGCAGCAGGATGCGGCGCGGATCGGCTCCGGCGACGATGAGATGCGCGACACGGTGCGCCAGCGTGTTGGTCTTGCCCGAGCCGGCGCCGGCGATGATGAGCAGCGGCGCGGCGTCGTGCAGCGCCTCGCCGCCATGCGTAACGGCGCGGCGCTGGTCGGTGTTGAGCTTGTCGAGATAGGCGGCCGCGGTCATGCGCCTGCCGCCGCTGCGCGCCGGGTTACCGAAGGGCCGATTCCGCGTGTCATTTCGTGCATTTGCCCCGACTCGCCAGTCTATGTACAAAGCATGAACGCTGTGCTTTGTCGATGCGCATGAAGGACACTGTGGACTGATGGCGCGGCGATCCGGCTCCGCCGACCTGCCGTTGCATGGCGGCCAGGTTCCGAAATGGCTGGCCGACCGCATGACGCGGCTGGGCGCGGTCATGTCGCAGGCCATCGTCCATCATTACGGACGCGACGAGCTGCTGCGGCGCCTCGCCAATCCCTTCTGGTTCCAGTCCTTCGGCTGCGTGATGGGCATGGACTGGCATTCGTCCGGCATCACGACGAGCGTCATCGGCGCGCTCAAGCGCGGCCTGGTGCCCTTGCAGGCGGAGCTCGGCATTCATGTCTGCGGCGGCCGCGGCAAGCATTCGCGGCAGACCCCGCAGGAGCTCACCTCCATCGGCGATCGCGTCGGCTTCGACGGCGGCGCGCTCGCCACAGCGAGCCGGCTCATTGCGAAGGTGGACAGCGCGGCAGTGCAGGACGGCTTCGATCTCTACCTGCACGGCTTCTTCGTCACCGACGACGGCCACTGGACGGTGGTGCAGCAGGGCATGAACGGCGACCGCAGGCAGGCGCGGCGCTATCACTGGCTCTCCGAAGGCCTCAAGAGCTTCGTCGATAATCCGCATACGGCGATCGAGGGCGCGGGGCAGGGGGAGATCGTCAATCTCGCCGACCGCCGCGCCGAGACGTCGCGCGCGGCGCAGCTCGATCTCTTGGCGTCGCTCGGCCCCGACAAGATCGCCGCGGAGTTCGCCAAGCTCGAAGGCCGCGCGCCGGCGCCGGCCCCGGCGCAGCCGCTGCTGCCGCATCTCATCATGCCGGCGCATCACGACGTGCGCGCAAGCGACGTCATCACCCGCCGCCTGCACGGCAATCTCGCCGCTGCCGCCGATCGCGGGCCGGCCGATTTCCCCGATCTCCTGCTCACGCCGGGCGTCGGCGCGCGCACCGTGCGCGCGCTGGCGATGGTGGCGGAGGTCGTGCACGGCGCGCCTTATCGTTTCGCCGATCCGGCGCGCTTCTCGCTGGCGCATGGCGGCAAGGACCGGCATCCGTTTCCGGTGCCGATCAAGGTCTATGACGAGACCATCAGTGTTCTCAAATCGGCGGTGCAAAAGGCCAAGCTCGGCCGCGACGAGGAATTGGGCGCGCTCAAGCGGCTCGACGACCAGGCGCGCCAGCTCGAGCGCCACGCCACCGGTCCCTCGGTCGAGACGCTCATTGCAAATGAGTTCGAGCAGTCGCATGCCTATGGCGGCCGCTCTGTCTTCGGCTTCGAGCCGCCGCCGGCGCAGAAACGACAGTCATAGGGTTTTGGGAGACAAGCGCATGAAGATCGCCAGATTCAACGGCGGGCGCATCGGCCTCGTCATCGACGGCGCCATCCGCGACGTCACGAGTGCGGCGGGCGTCGAACCGGCCGAGTGGCCGCCGGTCGGTCCGGTGCGGCTCATTGCGGATTTTGCCGCGCTCAAGGACAAGCTGCTCAAGGCCGCGCAATCGGCGCCCGCCATCCCGTTCGATCAGGTGAAGCTCGACACGCCGGTGCCGTGGCCGAACAAGCTCATCGCCTTTCCCGTCAACTATCATGACCACGCCACCGAGATGAGCTCGCGCGGCTTCGCCAACATCCAGGGCTTCTTCCTCAAGGCCAACTCGTCGCTGTCGGGGGCGAGCGAGCCGATTCTGGTGCCGAACGTTGTTGGCCGCGAGATCCATCACGAATGCGAGATCGCGCTGATCATCGGCAAACAGGGCCGCCAGATCGCGCCGGAGAACGCCTTCGATTATGTGTTCGGCTATTCCTGCCTGCTCGACATGACCATCCGCGGCAACGAAGAGCGCGTGATGCGCAAGTCGTTCGACACCTTCACGCCGGTCGGCCCCTACATCGTCACCGCCGACGAGATCAAAGATCCGACCGACATGAAGATGCGCCTGTGGGTGAACGGCGAACTGCGCCAGCAGGCGACGACCAGGGACCTGATCGTCGACATCCCGAATATGATCGCGGTGGCTTCGTCATCCTCGACGCTCTATCCCGGCGACATCATCGCCACCGGCACGCCGGCCGGCGTCGCCAAGGTGGTGCCCGGCGACACGGTGACCATCGAAGTCGATGAGGTCGGCAAGATGAGCCTGCCCGTTGTCGCCGACACGCGCGGCGCCAGCATCGTCTTCAGCAAGCCCTACGAGTTCAAGCGCGCTGCGGGGTAGCCCCAAAAAGAAAACGCGCCGGGGTCGGACCGGCGCGCTTGCTGCCTCACTCAAGTCAGGTTACGGGCAGGGATGCCGCATCCCGTCGTACCCGAGATAGGTTCCCGACGACGGATCGTACGAACGATAGCGTTGCTGGCAGTAAGCCACGCCGTTTCCCGATGCGTAACCCGGGCCCGGCGCGGCGGCGTAGCTGTCATCATAGCTGTCGTCGTAGACCGGTCCGTAACCTGCGGCGTAACCAGGGCCGTAGCCGCCGTACCCGTAGCCGTACGGGCCATAATAATAGCCGCCCGCGCCAACCGCGCTGCCGACGATCGCACCGGCTGCGAAGCCCGCCGCCGCGCCGCCCCAGCCGCCGCCACGCCAGCCGCCACCGTGCCAGCCGCCATGGCCGCCGTGCCAATGCTGCGCTTGCACCGGCGCCATCGCCAGGAACAGGCTTGCCCCAACTGCTGCCGCCGTCATTGCAAGTTTAAACCTCATCACACCTCTCCGCTGCTGTCCTTGTTCGCACGTCAACGTCGCACGGGGAGTGCACGTTCCGGCGGAACACGCGATTGCGTGCGCAATCGCGTTACGGCAGTCATTGCGATGAAACAGACTGGCAAAAAACGGAACTTGATGCGCGCTTTTACCGCGCGCATCAGCCGCATCAGGCGACGGCGTGTGCCGTCGCCTCGCTCTGCGATGGTGCGGAGGCCTTCGCCGCGGGCTCGAGCGCCGCGGCGACAGCTTCTTCGACACGCTCGAGCCACACGAACTCGAGCTGCTGCCGCACTTCCTCCGGGATGTCGTCATAATCCCGGCGATTGCGCGCCGGCAGCATGACGCGCTTGAGGCCCGCGCCGGCCGCCGCGATCACCTTCTCCTTGATGCCGCCGACCGGCAGCACCAGGCCGCGCAGGCTGATCTCGCCGGTCATGGCGGTATCGCTGCGGATCGTGCGGTCGGTCATCAGCGAGGTGAGCGCCATGAACATGGCGACTCCCGCGCTCGGCCCGTCCTTCGGTGTCGCGCCTGCCGGCACGTGCACGTGGATGTCCGACTTCTCGAAGCGGCTCGCATCGATGCCGAGCAGGCTCGCCCGGTTCTTCACGATGCTCAGCGCCGCCTGCGCGCTCTCCTTCATCACGTCGCCGAGCTGCCCGGTCAGGATCAAGCGTCCCGAGCCCGGCACGCGCGTCGCCTCGATGAAGAGGATGTCGCCGCCAACCGGCGTCCAGGCAAGCCCAGTCGCGACGCCCGGCACGCTGGTGCGCATGGCGACTTCGCTCTCGAACCTGCGCGGACCCAGAATGGCCGCGAGTTCATCGACATCGATCCGGATCGGACCGGCCTCGCCCTCGGCAATCCGCACCGCGGCATGCCGCAGCGCCTTGCCGATCTCGCGTTCGAGCGCACGCACGCCGGCCTCGCGGGTGTAGTAGTGGATGATCTCCCGCAACGCCGCCTCGGTGATCTCGACCTGGCCCTCCTTGATCCCGTTCGCCTCCAACTGGCGGCGCACGAGATAACGCGAGGCGATCTGCAGCTTCTCCGTGTCGGTGTAACCGGCGAGGCTGATGATCTCCATGCGGTCGCGCAACGGCCCGGGGATCGTGTCGAGCATGTTCGCGGTGGCGATGAACACCACGCGCGACAAATCGAACGGCACGCCGAGATAGTTGTCGCGGAACGTATTGTTCTGCTCCGGATCCAAGACTTCGAGCATGGCCGCCGACGGATCGCCGTGGATGCCGGTGCCGAGCTTGTCGATCTCGTCCAGCATCATCACGCAATTGCGCGTTCCCGCCTTGCGGATGCCCTGGATGATGTTGCCTGGCAGCGCACCGATGTAGGTGCGCCGGTGGCCGCGGATCTCCGCTTCGTCATGCACGCCGCCGAGGCTCACGCGCACGAACTTGCGGTTCATGGCGCGCGCGATCGACTGGCCCAGCGACGTCTTGCCGACGCCGGGAGGCCCGACGAAGCACAGGATCGGCGCCTTGCCTTGCGGCGCAAGCTTGCGCACCGCGAGGAATTCGACGATGCGCCGCTTGATCTTGTCGAGACCGTAGTGGTCGGCATCGAGCACGCGCCGTGCTTCCTGGATGTCGATCGGAGTTTCCTCCGGCAACGTCCAGGGCAGATCGATCAGCCAGTCCAGATACGTGCGGACCATGCCGTATTCGCCTTGCGCTTCGGGCATGCGTTGCAGCCGGCGCAATTCCTTGCGCGCCTGGTCCTCGACATCCTTCGGCATGCCGGCTTCGGTGATCTTCTTGTCCAGCTCGGCCAGTTCAGCGGCCTTGCCTTCCTCGCCTTCGCCGAGCTGCTTCTGGATCGCCGCCATCTGCTCGCGCAACAGCATCTCGCGCTGACGTTCGTCGAGCGAGGCCTTGGTCTGCTTGCCGATCTCCGCCGACAGCCGCAGCACTTCGATGCGCTGCGCCAAGAGGCGCGAGACCTTGTCCATGCGCGCGGTGACGTCGATCGTCTCGAGGATCTCCTGCTTCTCCTCGGGCTTCACATCCATGTAGGCTGCCGTGAAGTCGGCGAGCGCGCCGGGCTGGTCGATGCCTTGGATGGCGGCGGCCAGCTCACGCGGCGCCTGCGGCAGAAGCTCGAGCGCTTCCGCGGCCTGCCCGCGCAGATGCACGAAGCGCGCCTCGATCTCGGGCGTGCGCGTTCCCGGCTCGGGGATGCGCAGCACGCGCGCAACCAAAAACGGCCAGCCGGTCAGAAATTCGATGACCTGGAAGCGCTGCTCACCCTGGCAGACGAGATGGTGCCCGCCCTCCTGGTCGGTGATGAAGCGCACGACATTGGCCACCGTGCCCATGCGGTGCATGTCGATGCCGGTCGGATCGCCGACATCGCCGTCGCGCTGCTTGAGGATGCCGATCTGGCGCTGCTCGCGCACGGCCTGCTGGGCGGCGGCGACCGACTTCTGGCGGCCGACCGTCACCGGCATGACCATGCCGGGAAACAGCACGAAGTTGCGCACCGGCACGATGATCATCGCGTCGGCCGGCAGCGGCGGCAGATTTGTTTCTTGGCGTGCCCTGTCGGGATTATTGCCGGCAGGTTCGCCTTGTTCCAGTGAACGCAAGTTTTCAGTTTCAGTCACGGGACACCCCAACTTTCTGAAGGGTGATCAAGAGGCAGCCATTGGCCATGCCTCGGTGGACGCCGCTATAGCGGCCGGCCGGCAAGGGGACTCGCCGCTCGAAACGGCCTTGCGGCAATTCGAGCCGATGGATGATGGCCGTGCGCAGCGCCGCAGGAAGAACGCGCGCGCCCGCCACGACCAAGTCGGAGCCGTCGATTGCTGCTTCGACCGCGTCGGGATCGACTCCCGGCAAGGCCATCAGCACCAGCACCTCGTGCTCCGTCTCCAGCACGTCGACCGGAGGCTCCCAGGCCGGAGCCCGGGACACCGACCGTACGGGCCGGAAGAATTCGCGGTGCATGCGTTCGGCGCGTTCAAGCGCCTCGCAGGCCTCCGCCCACATCCATCTGTTTGGAAAGTCCGCCATGGATCACCTTTCCGCCCTAATTGGCGTCGGGGTGCCGCGAATTCAATGAGGGGTGGTCTCGCGCGGGAGGATCGGGGCACCGGTGGCGCCGGGCGGGCGGGGGCATGGCGGTGCCAGATGGCGGTGGATAGCGGGAACAACTCTGGCAATAGGTGAACTGAAGCTTAACTGTCGCATTGGAAGGTCAGGGTTACGCATCCCGCGAAAGGCTTCTTTCATGCGCAAGTCCAGCCGTCTGCCGAACCGCTTTCCTGCCGGTACGAAATACGTCCTCGAAAGCCGTGGCGGTCTGGTCCACCGCTATGTCGAGTATCCAGACGGCCGCAAGCTCGCGCTCTCGGTGCGGCAGCCCGCGACCTGCGAGTGCCTCGCGCTCAGCATCGTGCCGGAGATCGCGGCCACCGCGCCTGCGCCGGAGCCTCGCCGCAAGCCGGCCCGCGCCGCCGCCAGCCGCCGCTCGCGCGTGCTGGAGCGGGCGTAGGCCCTTTCGTCTCCTGTCCGGCGCACCGCTTTCTTATCCCTCCCCTGAAAGGGGAGGGTGGCTCCGCGCGGAGTCGGGTGGGGTCGGAGCCTGTAGCCCGGGTGAGCCAACGGGTCCGCGCGAAGCGCGGCCCGATGA
>Ga0310811_10001878_pt1 | contig 26089 bp, 23 predicted proteins | sample YCmetagenome_FD_207642 | JGI IMG/M metagenome (GOLD analysis project Ga0310811, IMG submission 207642) | Soil microbial communities from experimental microcosm in Duke University, North Carolina, United States - YC | ecosystem: Engineered > Artificial ecosystem > Soil microcosm > Unclassified ... | reverse complement strand
GTTCTCCATTCTTGTCTCCACGCTGGTCGCCGCCGTGCCCGCCTTGACGTGTCTTGTGGCAGGCTGGCTGTTGCGTTCGTGGTCAGGGATGATCGTGGCGGCATTGGTATACGTGGCAGCCTCCGCGCTTATGTGGATGCTGGCTGCTGTTGGTGATCTCGTAACAGCCGAGTTCGCATTGTATGTCGTGCTGCCAGCAGTGGTGTTGAGCGCCATCGGCACGTTCATTGGGATAGCTATCGCAGGGCGCAGAGGATAGCGCTCTCGGCTAGCATAGCTTAGTCCTCAAGCTGACTCGCAATGTGATGCATAATGCGTGAAGCATGCGCCCCCGGTCGTATCTCGCGACAAGGAGCGCATGCTATGCGGTGGCGTTAGCACCTGTCCTATCCCTCGTCATCCTGTAGGGAAATGGGGGTGAGGTCCAGGCACGAGGTCAGTCATCCTTCTCGGCGACGGGCGCGCGTGCCGGAGAGTTGCGTTTCGCGTAGTCGACGTAGCGCTGGTAGTCATCCGGGTCGATCAGCCCCTGTGAGGAGTAGTATTTCATCATCACCTCCAGCTTGAGGATGCTGATGAGGTTAATGCCCTGCGCCTTCAGTCGCGCATGCGCGCCCATGTCGCGGTCGATAAGCACCAGCGCGTCGTGGACGACGATGTCATGTTCTTGAAGGAATGAGACGATCTCCAGAACGTTTCTGCCACCGGTGATCAGATCGTCAATCACCAGCGCGCGCATTCCCGGCTGGAAGCGGCCCTCGATGCCGCGCGGGCCGGTGCCTTCAGGCTTGAGACGTGGATAAATTAAGGGGACCGATGATTCCAGCGAGAACGCCGTGGCGAGCAGCAAACCTCCGACTGGCACCCCGGCGACGACATCGTAGGGATGCACCCGCGCTCGCCGCAGCGATTGCGCCAGCGTGACTTCCTGGTGCATCAGTTTGACCGCGACCCGCAGCGCCATGGGATTGCTAATCAGCAGCTTGGGATTGATAAAGACGGGTGAGTTGGTGGTGCTGTCGCCCAGGGTAAAATCGCCGAATGAGACCGCGCCAAGGTCATACAATGCACGTGCCAGCCACAGGTTATCCAGCGCCTGATTTCTGTTCATACCTATCCTCCGGAAATCCTGTTCACATCATCCGCGCTGGCAAGCGAACACCCATGCGCATGCGGCAATGCACAGCACTGTCCGACAGCATCGTCGAGTGGAGTACAGCGAGCGCCAGGAGAACTCTTCGCCCGCATTGTACCACGTTGTCGGGCAATAGTACGCCATTTGGTTGATATCTGCCCGGAGATAGCGCTACCGACGCCTTGACGCCGTCGTCCCGCGCGAACAATCATTCTACGGCGTGAAGACCCCAGACTTCAGACCTGGAAATGAAACGTTGTCACCTGCTGTCAACGACCCCAGCGAGATGCTTCGGCGCGCTTGCCGACGGCCACGCAGTATGCTATCTTCACAGCATGCAGCAGCCACAGCCGCAGCCGCAGTCCCAGTCACGCGCCTATCGCTATCGATGCTACCCCACCGCCGCGCAAGTCGCTACATTGGCGCGGACGTTTGGCTGCGCCCGCTACGTCTACAACTGGGCGCTGCAGCAGCGCACTGAGGCATACCAGGAACGCCAGGAACATCTCTCCTATCAAGACACCTCGGCAGCGCTGACCACCTTGAAACAACAGCCAGAGACCGCCTGGCTCAGCGAGGTCTCCAGCGTCCCCTTGCAGCAAACCTTGCGTCATCTCGACACTGCCTTTCGCAACTTCTTCGCCCAACGCGCCAAGTATCCCCGCTTCAAGCAGAAACGAGGGAAACAGTCCGCCACCTACGCCAGCGGCGCCTTCCGCTACGACGCAGTGAACCGCATCCTCACCTTGGCGAAAATGACCGAGCCGCTGACCATCCGCTGGTCACGTCCCCTGCCCGACGGCGCGGTTCCGACGACGGTGACGGTGAGCCGGGATGCGGCGGGCCGCTATTTCGTCTCGTTGCTGGTCGAGGAGGAGATTGCTCCCCTGCCTGTAACCCTTGGAGTGGTGGGGATTGACCTGGGGCTGCATGATGTGGTGGTCTTCGACACGGGCGAGAAGGTCGGCAATCCGCGCTTCTTCCAGCAAGATGAAGCAAAGTTGGCCACCGCCCAGCGGCGACTGGCCAAAAAGCAGCGCGGTTCGCGCAACCGCGACAAAGCCCGGTGCCAAGTGGCGCGCATCCATGCCCGCATTGCTGACCGGCGCACCGACTTCCTGCACCAACTCTCGACCCGCATCATCCGTGAGAACCAAACGATTTGCGTGGAGAGTCTGCACGTGAAGGCGCTGGCGCAGCATCCGACCCTGGCGAAAGCGATTCATGATGTCGGATGGGGGGAGTTCCTCCGCCTCTTGACCTACAAAGCGGCGTGGTATGGGCGGACGCTCATCCGCATTGACCGATGGGAACCGAGTAGCAAGCGCTGTTCCGCCTGCGGGCGAGTGCTCGACACCTTGCAACTGGAGGTGCGAGCGTGGACGTGTCCCAACCCGGCGTGTGGCGTGCGGCATGACAGGGATGTGAACGCCGCGAAGAACATTTTGGCCGCCGGGCTGGCGGTGACAGCCTGTGGAGAGCCGGTAAGACCAGGAAGGGCTTCGGTTCGTCCGGCCTGACGTGGCGCGGCTCGGTGAAGCAGGAATCCCCCGCCTCAGGCGTGGGGAGGAGTCAAAGTAAACCGCTGGTTTGTGCGCAGAAGGAGCCGATCATGGCCGAGTTACCCGCGGTGATCATACGGCCCGTCCACGAAGACGACGCTCCCGCCGTCTGGCGCATTGCCCGCCAGCACGGCGTGATCGAGACGATTCTGGCGCTGCCGAGCGACCGCCTCCAGCAGCGTATCGAGACGCTCAAGGGGCTGACCCGTGATGATCACTGGTTCGTCGCCGAGGTGGAGGGTGAGGTGGTCGGCCTGGCGGGGCTGCATGTCGGCAGTGGACGGCTGCGCCATAGTGGCGATGTCTTTCTCTTCGTCGCCCGCGAGTATCAGCGCCAGGGCATCGGCGTGCGCCTGCTCGAAGCACTGCTCGATGTCGCCGATAACTGGCTGATGCTCCGCCGTGTCGAGTTGACCGTCTTCGTCGAGAACGCCCGCGCCAAAGCGCTGTATGAGCGGCATGGCTTCGTTGTCGAGGGGCTGCGCAAGATGAGCGTCATCTCCGAGGGCGAGCTACACGATGAATACTTGATGGCGCGCTATCGCTGATTTGCTGGTTTGTAGGTCGTCCTCACATTCGCGCAAGAGAGAACATCATGCGCCGCATCTGCATCGTCGGAACCAGCGGCTGCGGCAAGACGACGCTTGCCCGTCAGCTTGCCGAGCAACTGGACATCCCGCATGTCGAGATGGATGCACTATTCTGGCAACCTGGCTGGTCTTCCACTGAGGCGGCTGTTTTCGCGGCGCGTGTCGGTGAAGCCCTGGTCGGCGATTGCTGGGTGGTGGATGGCAACTACTATTCCAGGCGTGATATCACCTGGGCGCGCGCCGATACGCTCATCTGGCTCGACTATTCGCTCCCGCTCGTCCTCAGCCGCATCACCAGGCGCACCGCGAGTCGCCTTATCACCCGTACCGAACTCTGGAATGGCAATCGCGAGCGTCTACGCGCGGTCTTCTCGCGCGACTCGATTATCCTGTGGTCGCTGACGACCTGGGCCAGAAACCGGCGTCGCTATCGCCAGCAGTTCGCACAGCCTGAGTTCAGCCACCTGCGCCTCATTCGCCTGCGTTCCCCGCGCCGGACGCGCCGCTGGCTGCGATCCCTTGCCGCCATGCCATCCGTTTCAGTACACTGAAGGGCAGCACGTCCGCACGCCATTCAACCATCCAATCCGCAGGGTTGAGACCATGCCACCCACGCCATACCAGTTCGAGTCACTGCGCTGGAGTGACGCGCGCGCTATTAGCCGTTGGCATTACGACGGCGTCTACGCGTTTTACGATCAAGACATCCTGCCAATGCTCTCGCTGGCGCTGTTTCGCGCGCCGCTCCGTATGCTTGGCCTGGAGGCGTTCGTCGTCTTCGGCAATATCGATCGGGCCAACGAGCGGATCGGCATCTTCACCTTCATCCAGCGTGGCGGCGTCATCGAAATTGGGCTGGCGATGCGGCCCGATCTAACCGGCAGGGGGCTGGGGCTCTCATTCGTCGAGGCGGGCTTGGACTTCGCCCGCAATCGCTACGCGCCCACGCGCTTCACGCTGGATGTCGCCACCTTCAACGTGCGCGCCCAGCGTGTCTATGAACGTGCGGGATTCCGACCGCTCGATACGTTCACCCGTCGTTTCAGGGGTAAACAATGCGCATTTCTCGCGATGTCCCGCTCCTCCTGAACCCCGGCGGAGTCATGACTTTCGGCGGCGCCGCACCGTACAATAGGTGTGAGGATTTTCTCGCAATAGACTCGATCAGGATGACAGCATGACACTTCACCTCGGACGGGCAACCGAAGAAGCCGCGCCAGGGGCGGCGGACGCCAGTGGCGCGACCTCGGCAAATGCGCCTGCCACGCCCGAATCACCAGATCCGCGGCGCCCGCTGACTCGACTGGCGCAACTGGCCCAGCGGCTCTTCGGCATATCCCTCTTCTATAAAGTACTGATTGCCAACTCGGCGCTCATTGTGCTAGGCGCGCTGGCGGGCACCGCCATCACGCTGCATGTCGCCACGTTGCGCTCGGCGGGCGAGGTCGGCATCTATGTGCCGCTGACGGTCACATTTCTCGTCGCCGGGCTGGCGCTCTCGATTCTCCTGAACGCGCTGGTGCTGCGTGCCGCCCTTGGCCCGCTCAACCGCTTGCAAGATGTCGTGCGGCGAGTTGGCGAAGGCGATCTTTCAGTGCGGGCGCAGCCGACACCGCTGGCCGACGTCGAGATCGCGCGCATCGCCGCGACGCTCAACGTGATGCTCGATAACGTGCAGAGCTACGAAAACCAGGTGCGCAACCTCTCGGGCGCGTTGATTCGCGCGCAGGAGGACGAGCGCCAGCGCATCGCCCGCGAGCTGCATGACGATACCGGCCAGGTGCTGACGCTGCTACTGATCCGCCTGAAGCTGCTCGAATCGCTGCCCGGCGCCGAGGCGATTCAGCCGCAGATCGAAGAGCTACGGGGGCTGATTGCCAGCGCCATCGATCAGGTGCGGCGCCTCGCGCTCAATCTGCGCCCGCCGACGATTGACCAGCTTGGCCTGATTCCGGCGCTCCGTTCGCTCGTCGCCACCTTCACCGAGAGCACCGGGCTGCACGTGAGCGTGGAGCTGCCGCGCGAGCCAATCACCCTGGCGCGCGAGCGCACGCTGGCGGTGTATCGCGTGGTGCAGGAGGCGCTCACAAATACCGCGAAACACGCGGGAGCGCAGCATATCAGCGTCGTCGTGCGGCGTGAGGGAGCCTGGCTGGTGGCGACGATTCGCGACGATGGCCGCGGCTTTACCCCCGAGACGTTTGCCGGACGGCATCGCCAGCCGCTGGGCGGCGCGGGAGTTGGCCTCTTCGGCATGGAGGAGCGCGCCCGACTGGCCGGAGGCTCACTCGCAATCCAATCGGCGCCCGGACGCGGCGCCTCGGTGACGTTGCGAGTGCCACTGGACGCGGAGACAGCGGCGAAGGCGGAGACGGATGCACATGGAGTATAGCGCAGAGTCAACCGGAGACCGCCCAGTTTCTGTCTCCCCGATCCGCGTTCTGCTGGTGGATGACCACCCGATCTTCCGCGCGGGGCTGCGCGCTTTGCTGGAAAGCCAGCCAGATGTGCGGGTCATCGGCGAGGCAGGCAATGGAGCCGAGGCTATCGCCCGCGCCAATGAGTTGCGCCCCGATATCATCCTGCTCGATATCAGTATGCCCGATGTGGATGGGCTGGAGGCACTGCGGCGCATGCAGGCGGACCATGTGCCGGGCAAGGTGCTGGTGCTAACGATGCATGCCGAAAACGAGTATCTATTTCAGGTGCTTGAATCTGGTGGCTACGGCTATGTGCTCAAGCAAGGCGTGGATACCGATCTCTTCACCGCGATCCGCACCGTCGCCGCTGGCGATATCTTCCTCTATCCCTCGGCGACGGCGCTGCTGCTCTCGCGCTATCGCGAGCAGAAACGCGCGCTGGAGGAGGCCGCCGATGATAATCACCCCGATGGCCTGAGCGACCGCGAGCGCGAGGTGCTTTCGCTGACGGCGCAGGGCTACAGCAGCCAGGAAATCGGCGACCAACTCGCGCTCAGCGCCAAGACCGTCGAGACCTATCGCACCCGCGTCATGCGCAAATTGGACCTGCGCCACCGCTCGGATCTCGTGCGCTATGCGCTGCGTGTGGGGCTGCTCCAGCCGGAGGAGCCGTAGCGATGGGCGAGAGTGACGGCGCGGTGGTCGCGGTGGTGTTGGGCGCGGGGCAGGGCACGCGCATGGGCGCGGGACGCAACAAGGTGCTGCTGACGTTGCGAGGCAAGCCGATTCTCGTCCACGCGCTCGCCGCCTTCGAGCAGACGCCGCAAGTTACCGAGACGCTGCTGGTGGCGCACCCTGATGAAGAAGCAATGTGTCGCGAGCTGGTGGCCGAGTATGGTCTGGCGAAGGTCGCAGCGGTGATCCCCGGCGGCGTGACGCGCCACCAGTCGGAGGACTGCGCGCTCGATTGGCTCCGGCCACGGATCGAGGCGGGCGAGATCGCGCTGCTGTTGGTCCACGATGGTGCGCGTCCGCTGATTACCCCGGACGAAATTGCCGAGCTCATCGCGGCGACCGCGACGACAGGAGGCGCGCTACTCGCCGCCGCCCCGGATGAGACGCTTTTCCAGCTGGATGATGAAGGCAACGTCATGCGCACATGGCCGTCTGATGAGCTGGCGCTGGCGCAGACCCCCCAGGCATTCGACGCGCGCCGACTGCTGGCCGCCTATGACGCCGCCCGCGCCGATGGCTTCGATGGCAGCGATACAGCTGCCTCCTTCGAGCGCGCTGGCGGGCAGGTGCGCGTGGTGTTTGGCCCGCCCACCAACCTCAAAATCACCACACCAGACGATCTCGTACGCGCCGAGGCGTTATTGACGGAGCAGAGCTAGCACCGCGCACTACGGTGTTAACAATAGACGACAGTACGGCGTTTACCGGATGCGCCAGCACGTCTCGCAGCATATACTTGATACAACGACGAACGGGCGGCATAGTTGTCGTCGCCTGTACGCTAGCGGGAAGGAGCGCACTTCTCGTGCATAGACGCTTGCGCGCAAGATCCTCGTGGTTGTCGGTGCGCGGAGTTGGCTGCGTGATTGTGCTGCTCGTGGTGACGCTTGTCTGCACAGCGTGTGAGACATCCAAATCGTCTGCATTGACGCCCGTGTCGTCGCTGAGCCTGCACGCGCCGCAACGCCTTTCTGCGAGCGCATGGGAGCAGGTAGCGCTGCCAGCGGTGGCAGCGGACATGCGCGGGTTCGTCGCCGCGCCAACCGACGCCGCGCTGCTCTTTGCGTGTAGCGCGCAACCGATGGCATACTGGCGCTCCACCGACGCGGGCGCCCACTGGACACGCTATCCGCTCACGCTTGGCCGACTACGAATCAGCCGTTCTACGCGCTCGAATATGAGCAACTGCCCTCATATCTCTACCGCGAGCGTGTTGTGATGAGCGCCGACGGCCACACCTGGACGCTCTTGCCACCGCTGCCCGTCGCTGGTGTGAGTGAGCTACGGGCGGGCATTCTTCAGGCGCTCGATGTGTTGCTGGATGGACGGCTGGCGGTCTGGGGAACTGATCCGAAAACTGGACTTCCACCAGAAAACAGTTCAGCCTCTACGCTCATATCGTCATTCTGGCTCTGGATCTGGGATCCCGTCGCCCAGACATGGCAGGCGCTACCTTCACCGCTGAATGTGACCACCAATGAGGGTTGCGGGCTGTGCTGGCAGGGACTGGCGGCGACAAGTCGGGCCGGCGCGATATATCTCTATGTCTCGCGCTTCTGGGAAGGCGCAGCGGGAGATACGCCGCCAGGACTGTATCGCATTCGGCTCGCAGACGCGTAAAGGCGACTGGAGAGCGGTTGAGTTCACGATGGGAGCCAGCCGCCAGCGGCCTGCGCGAGATCGGGCAGGAACGCCAGCGCCAGCAGGATCATCAGCAAGATGAGGATGGCCAGCAGCACCCGGCGTCCATGGATCTTCAACGCCCGCGCGCGCCGGTCCGCCGATGAAGGTGACGGCGAGGGAAATGCGGCGGCGAAGATTGGTGGCATGTCTTGCTCCCTGGAATGAACCGAGACAGGCTCAATAGCGGCCAGGAACTACGAACACCGCGCTACACATGAAGCGCCGCTCCGGAAAACGTAACGAGCAATTCTGCGCACCAGTATACTCGGCGGCTGAAAGCTGTCAAACGGTCAGGGCGTAATGTACTGCTATGGCGACCATCGGCTATACTGCTGAAGAGAAGGCAAGAGCCATATTTGAGCAATGTGAGCAGTGATGGGAAGAGCCATGCCAAGCCAATCGCCCGCGCCTGAACTCCCGGCATCCCCAGAGACCATGACGCTGACCGAGGCGCGCGACGCCATCCGTACGGGCGCGCTGACCAGCGAGGAGCTGGTGACCGCCTGCCTGCGACGCATCGCCGAGACCGAACCGGCGCTCCATGCCTGCGTCACGGTGATGAGCGACACCGCGCTCGCCCAGGCGCGTGAGGCCGACGCCGCCATACAGGCGAAGGCGCGAGTTGGCCCGCTGCATGGATTGCCCATCGCCCTCAAAGACCTGATCGAGACCCGTGGCGTGCTGACCACGGCTGGCTCGCGCGTGCTAGACGACTGGATTCCCGACCGGGATGCCGCAGTCGTCACCCGGCTCGCGCAGGCGGGCGCTATCGCCCTCTGCAAGACCAATACGCATGAGTTCGCATTCGGCACCTACACTCCGCCAACGCGCAACCCCTGGGATACGGCGCGCATCCCCGGCGGCAGCAGTGGTGGCTCGGCGGCGGCGCTGGCGGTGAGTGACTGCCCTGCCGCGCTCGGCACCGACACCGGCGGCTCCATCCGCATCCCCGCCGCGTGTTGTGGCGTCACCGGCCTCAAGCCGACCTATGGCCTCGTCAGCCGGACGGGCATCGTGCCGCTGAGCTGGTCGCTCGATGTCGTCGGGCCGATGGCGCGGACAGTGGCGGACTGCGCGCTGCTGCTGGATGTGCTGGCGGGCTACGATCCGAGCGACCCCGATAGCGTAGACGTGCCGCTGCTCAACTATACCGCCGCGCTCAGCGACACGCGTACGCCCGAAGTGGCTGTCCGTGGCTCCCGCATTGGCGTGCCGACGACGTATTTCTTCCGTCCCATCGATCCTGAGATCGAGGCTGCCGTGCGCGCCGCCATCGAGGTCTTCGTCTCGCTGGGAGCAACGGTCTTCGAGCTGGCGATGCCCGCGGCGCTGGACGACTTCTTCGACGTCTATCGTGGTGTCCAGCGGCCCGAGGCCTACACGTGGCACAGCGACATGGGCTGGCTCACCACGCGCGCCGACCGCTACGCGCCGACGGTTCGAGCAAACATCGAGGCGGGTGCGGAGATTTCCGCCAAAGAGTACATCCATGCCCAGCAGGCGCGCCGTGCCTTCACCACCGAGATGCTTGCGCTGATGGAGCAGGTGGATGTCTTGCTGACGCCAACGATGGCGCTGCCCGCGCCGCTGGCCGATGAGTCGGATACGCCCTTGCGCGCGGGAGGCGAGATCGTGCCAGCGGGCAATCTCCGCTGCACGTTTCCCTTCAACATGAGCGGCCAGCCCGCCCTCTCGCTGCCCTGTGGCTTCACCAGCACCGGGCTGCCCATTGGCCTGCAAATCGTCGGCTCGCGCTTTGGCGAGGCGTCCCTCCTCCGGCTCGGCCATGCCTACCAGCGGGTGACGTCCTGGCATGCGCGCCGCCCACCACTGCCGATTCCACCTCCATCGGCTGCTGACTGAGGCCAGCGTCACAAGCGTGAGACAGAACGACCCCGCCACCGCGATGGGTGACGGGGCCACATTGTACGTACAGTTTACGAACGCACGTGAACGCCTAACAGGTGGGCGGCACAAGGTTGAAGTTGACCGTAGTGGTCTTCCCAGCCTTCACCGCTACCTTGTCAACTACCTGAGTGACCCAGCCATCCTTACTGGCGATGACGGTGTACTGACTCACCTTCGAATCGACCCAGTAGGCGTATGTGCCATCGGCTGCGGTCTTCAGCGAGACGCTGGCGCCGCCCTTGGCATTGATCTGGATCTGCGCGCCGCGGAGTGGCGACGTGTCGCCCTTACAGCTCGTCCCTGTCACCGTGCCCGTAATCTTGCCCCAGCTCTTCGGCGGGGTGACGGTCATGGTGATGTTGACGGGATTCACCGTATATGGCGTGTTAGCCGAGACACCGAGTTGCGCCGTATACGTGCCAGGCTGCACGACCTGCGCGGCTGTAGTAGCCGACAGCGTCAGGGTTACGGTAGCACTGTGACCTGGCTGAATCGTCAGCGCGGTCTGATCCTCGACGAGCCACGGAACATCGGTCACACCGCACTGCGTCAGATCAGAGAGGTGCTCGGAGTCCGGTGTCGGGCTGAATCCACCCGACGAGCCGCCGATCTTGTAGAAGCCGCACGATGCGCCCGCACGGTAGCGTGGGAACTGCGCGTTCGGAATCGCGGTCCAGCTATCGGTCGAAGGATCATAGGCATAGCCCTGGTTCGTGATGGTGCTGAAACCATTGGTGACACCACCGCTCACGATGAGCTCGCCATTCGCCGCGCCCGAAGCAGAACCCCACAGGTCAATTGGCAGTGCGGCAATCGCCGTCCAGCTATCCGAGCCAGGATCATAGGCAGCGCCATCCTTGAAGGTGGAGTTGCCAGCGGTGCCGCCAGCGCAGTACACCTTGCCGTTGATACCGCCGCAGGATTCCCACGAGTCGGTATGCGGGTAGGACGCCACCGTCGCCCAGCTATCGCTCCCTGGATCGTAGACGACCGTCGCCGCCCCAGGCGTGCAGTTGCCGTCCAGACAGCCGCCAACAAAGTACGCTTTGCCGTTGACTACCGCGACGCCAGGAGCCGCCGTCGGAGTCGGGTTCGCAGCCACCGTGCTCCAGGTGTTGGTCGCTGGATCATAGACATCGGTCCGCGCGATCGGATTGCCGGAGGTATCCCAGCCGCCGGTCACATAGAGCTTGCCATTAATCGCCGCAACGCCTGGCTTCTCGCGCGCGACTGGCATGTCGGCGATAGCCGTCCAGGCGTTGGCGTCTGGATCATAGACGTAGCCCTTCGCTGTCATGCCGCCACTGGAGTCAACGCCGCCCACCGAGTAGACCTTGCCGTCGATGATGTCGGCGCCGTTATCCATGATCCCAGTGAGATACGACGCGATGGTTGACCACGTCGGATCACGCGGCGATCCCGCGGTGGCACCCGGTCCGGAATCCATCTGCTGGCCATAGAGCATGCCAGGCGTGTATGGATTGGGACCGTCCGCCTCTCCGTGAACGAGCCTCAACGGCGCGCCTTGCAGCGTGAGGATCGTGAAGTTACCACCCCGCTCAGCCAGCGTCACAGTCACTGACGCGCCGCCAGTGTTGGTGAACGTCACCGTCTTTGTGGCCGTAGAGCCGAGCCCCTGAGTGTTTGTCACCGACTGCGGAGCAATCGTCAGTCGGCCAGCCGCGAGCGTGAAGTCGGCGCGGGTCGTGCCGTTGGCCGCGACATTGACTGTCTTGCTGGCGGACTGGTAGGGCGACTTGCTCGCGCTAAAGGGGTGCGAGCCAGTGAGCGAGGAGAACATCCAGTAGTAGCCATCGCCGAGATTGGAATCATCCGGGGTGGCCATCGTGGTTGCCTTCTCAGTCGGCTTATCGGTGCTGGTGACGGTGGCGCCATTGATGCCGTCACCGGTGTTGCCATCGTTGACGGTACCAACCACCAGGCCGCCGGGGAGCGGGTCGCAGGTCGGGGCGCCGCCTATCGAGACGTCGTCGACCATCCACCAGAAGCCCCACGTGGCAGTGAAGTGGAAGCGTACCTTCACATTGCTCTGGTTAGCAGCCTGCGGGACCTGGATTTGCTCGTAATCCGGGCCACGTACGCTGTCGCTGGCGTGATGCCAGACGTTGCTCCAGGTTGTCCCACCGTCGGTGCTGATGTCAACATAGCCGTTCTGCGTCGGATACCCGAAGTAGTCGTTGTGGAATCGCAGCACCGGGGCAGAAAGGCTGGACGCATCAATGACTGGGCTGATCAGTGTCGTGTCCTGGAAATCGCCTGGGCCATAGAAGTCGGAGTTGATGTCGGCGAAGTTGCCCGAACCGCCGGTCAGATTGCCGTTGCCTTCGGGGTCGCCGATCCCCCAGACGTGATTTTCACCCGCGTTATCTACCACAGTCCAGTCGGGCGGAATCGTGGAGCCGTCGAATGGCTGGTTGTACGACAGGTGGTAGTTGAGTGTGTATCCAGGCGCGGTGCACGACGCCTGCACTGGGATCGCCACGTCATGTGTGACATCACCCGTGCCGACGGGAATCGTGTCGTTCACTACCTGATAGCCAGGCAGCGTCGCCGTGTACTTCACCTGATAGACGGCGTTCTCCGGCAGGCTCACGCTATAGTGGCCAGTCGCGGGATTGGTATAGAAAGCCCCGCTGGGCAGGCCAGTAATCTCGATGCGTGTGTAGAGCGGATAGCCGTGGCCCGAACCATCGGTCACGGTACCGGACACATTCACCGAAGGCTGCGGCGTGAGCGCGGCATCCTGCGTGGTCGTGCCGCCATCGCTGATCTGGACGCCGTTCACAACCTTGGACTGATAGCCGAAGGCCGAGAACGTGAGATCATACGTGCCCACCGGCAGCGTCAGTGAATAATGACCCTGATTGTCGGTGGTGGTGCTGGTTCCCGTCGTGCTGACCATCGCCCCGACGATGGGGTGATTGTTGCTGGAGTCGGTCACTGTGCCAGTGAGCGTTCCATGTGGGCCAGCTGTGCAGGTCGGGAATTTGAACGACGCGATTCGCGTATGCCAATCAGCGTCGGTGTTCGTCGGTATGTACTCAGTGGTGTACCAGAACGTACAGCCGTCGGTTGGGTCAACCTGCATGGCGCTGTAGTCGCCCCAGCGGTTGAAGGCGCTCGTCTGCGAGCCGCCACCGGCGATGACCGACGTCTCACCCTGCGCGAGTTGTCCCGCTGGGTCGCCAACGAGCCGCCCCGCAATGCGGATAGATGGGAAGGTGCTCGAGCTCGACACCGACAAGCCGACAGCGATGTCGCCTGATGCATCGAGCGCCGTGCTGCCCATCCAGCGGTTGTCGGAGTCTGGAGCGTACGTACCCTGGTCGGCAAGTCCCCATCCAGAGCCAGGATTGGTCACCTCGTACCAGCGGATGCCGGCATGGTCATTGCCGTCCACGTCAACACTGTGGTCGAAGACGACGGCCTGATAATTGCCGAAGTTGCGGTAGGATGCCCGGTACATCAGCCGGTCGGACAGCGTATCGAGCCCGACGGATGTGCCCGGCTGCGGGATGCAGCTTCGGTTGTAGTTACAAAGATTGGAGTCGAATGGCTGCGTCTCAAAGAAGCGATTCGGCGCGCCATTGTTGCCAAAGGTGGAGTTGGCCGGGTTGTTCCAGTCCACATGATAGTCCCACATCAGGATGCGGTCTGTGGGCGAGAATCCCCAGGCGTCGTCGTCGAACATGAAGAACGGGTCTGGCGCACCGGCGGGCGGGCTGAAGCCCAGCGCCTGGCCCTCGGCGTCGCTTGGCAGCAGGCTGCCATAGATGCCGCTGGAGTCGCCGACGTGGAAGTAGATCGAGTTGGCGTTCTGGCCGGCCAGCATCGCGGCACGATCGAACGCGACGACGCCGACGCCATTGAAGGTGGCGCCGTTGAGGAATTCGTTGGCGCTCATGTAATAGGCATCGGGCCAAATGCCGAATTTAGGATAGTCGTTCAGTGTGGTTGCGCTATAGAGGAAATCATAGCGATACCACGCTCCTGTGGGGTCGCCAGTCTGCGAAATCGCGATGCACTGATGGTATCCATCGGCGCCGCCGGGATAGGCGAGCTGACTCATGAACCAGCGGTCCGCCGCTTCATCGTACATCGTGACCGGGTCGCCGCCGTTGAACGTCTCGCAGAAGCCACCGAACCCCTGCCAGAGGGTGGTGTTTGGCACTGGCCCATAGAGCAGATTCCCCTGCTTGTCATAGACGGCGAAGCTGAGGTTGATCATCTGCACTTAGTTATTCGGGCCAACATCGCCCTGCGTATCTGGCGGGAGGACGCCATTGAGGTTGCCGACGCCTTCAAAGTTTTGCTGGGGGGTCGGCATGTTGTTGGTGACGACGCTCTTCTGAACGTCCGCGCTGCCGCTCTTGGCGTTGGAGGTCGGGCCCTTCACATTGTTGTGAGGAACGGGAAGCACGGGCAAGTCTTTGGCTTTCTGGTTCCCCTGTTTGGGAACCTTCGGCTTCATCGACTTCAGCGCGGGCGATTTGTCGTGCTTGAGCGCACTTTTCACGACCGGCTTGCTGACCTTCGCCTGCGGCGCAGCATTCGCGCTGGCGGTACTCGGAGCCGCCAGAGCCGGGGTCGCGGCAAACAGACTCAACAGAAACGCAAGGGAGAACGCTACAGTGAGAATGCGCGCCGGAATCACGCGTCTTTCCGGCCGATACCATCGGTACAACTGGTCACCTCTTTCAGACTCGTAGTCCAACTCGACACCTGTAGAGAGACGCTGTGGAATGTCGCCCGCTCGCTAGCATGCGACCGCGATGGTATGTCTCTTGCCCCCTTTCATCGGATACGCTACGAGGCGTGTCACTGGGCATGGCAAGGCGCCACGGATGAAGTTGCCAGTGGTTGTTCTGGAATTGAGGAATGGTTTGATCGGGCCCGATTTTCCCAGGGCCAGAACGGCCCGCCGAAAGAGGCACACTTGATCACCAGGCGAGAGCATCCCTGACATGGCTTCCTTCCGCCGCACGTCACCACCAACCCGCATATCGAAGCAAGCTACCACAAATTGGCAGCCTGTACTGGCCACCACCAAAACAGAGCGGTCGGCAATTGGTAATAACGTAGCGGACAGCAATTCGTTAGGCGGAAATCCAGCACTACGCAGGATTCTTCATGGCGAGCCAGTACATTTACCTGTCAGTGATACGCAACATTGCCCATAAGGAGCGAATGCGCCAACGAGGCATACATCGAGCCCTGCGGAGTGCCATGGATGAGTCTTCGTTGGATGCGCTGTGGGTGTGCTGTGGATGTGCTGACCAGGCGCTTACGCATCACTGCATGCCCAGCAGATGGCCTTGCCAAATCTGTATACCGAACGGTATATTATTGCCGAACCATATTTCGCCAGTACTACCGTGGAGAGGAATCATCTGCTATGCGGCGGCTCGACTACAAATGGGGTGTCCTGATCTCGGTCATCTTCGGCATCTTCATGGTCATTCTCGACTCGACCGTTGTCAATGTCGCGCTAGCGACCATCCGTGAGGAGTTCCATACCAGCCTGAGCGACACGCAATGGATCATCAGCCTCTATACCATGGCGCTGGGCATCAGCACACCGCTGGCGGGATTTCTGGGCGACCGCTTCGGCCTCAAGCGCATCTATGTATTGGGCCTGCTCCTCTTCGTGCTTGGCTCGCTCGCCTGTGGGTTCGCGCCAACCTCAAACATCATGATTCTGATAGTGGCGCGCGCGGTGCAGGGCATTGGCGGCGGCATCAGCCTGCCCCTGGGCACTGCGCTGCTCTTCGGGGCATTTCGGCCTGAGGAACAGGGACTGGCCTACGGCATCTTCGGGATCGCCCTGGTGGTCGCGCCCGCGTTAGGGCCGATTCTCGGCGGCTGGCTGGTGGATCAGGATCTGTGGCGCTTCATCTTCTTCATCAATGTGCCGATTGGATTGCTCGGCATCGTCCTGGCGTCGCGGATACTGCGTGAGCAGCGGAGCGAGCGCATCCCTGTCTTCGACTGGCTCGGCCTGGTCTTCTCTACGATTGGCTTTGGCTCCGTCCTCTACGCCGCCTCCATTGCTGCCGATGATGGCTGGACATCCACCAAAGTGCTGGCATTCTTCGCCATCGGTGGCGTGGGGCTGCTCATCTTCGCCCTGATCGAGTTGTTCGTCGCGCGAGACCCCCTGCTCGACCTGCGACTCTTCAAGCGCCCCGTCTTCTTGAACGCGACCGTCGTCGGCTACGTCTCGGTGGTGGCGCTCTTTGGGGCGGAGTTCCTGCTGCCGCTCTACCTGCAAACGTTGCGGGGCAAGAGCGCGCTCGAAACCGGCGTGATCCTGCTGCCGCTGGCCCTCTCGTCTGGCGTCGTCGTGCCGCTGGCGGGCAAGCTCTACGACAAACTTGGCGCGCGCCCGCTGATGATCGTCGGCTTTGGCCTGCTGGCGATCAACACCTGGCAATTCTCGCAGCTCACAGCGGACACCTCCATCGGGTGGATCCTCATGCTGATGGCGATTCGTGGTGTCGCGCTCGGGCTGACCGTGCAGACGACGGTCGTCGCGGCGCTCTCGGTCGTGACGAAGCGCGAGTATTCGCGGGCCTCTTCGCTCTCGAACGCGACGCGGCAGGTCGCGCAGTCAATTGGCGTCGCGGTGCTGGCGACGATGCTGGCAACCGCGCTGTCAGCGGAGATCCGGCAGTATCAAAATACCGTCCTGGACCAGCCACGAAGCTCTAGCTCAACGCCCATCGCGCTCTGCCAGCCGCTGCCCGCCTCGCTCCCGGCAACAGGAGCTCCAGGCGGACCACCTCCGCAGCAGGTGGCTGCGCTGCTCCAGGAGGCCTGCCAGCAGAGTATCAAGGGCTACGAGAACGCCTATAAGCTGACCTTCTACTTCGCCCTGCTGGCGATGGCGCTGGGGGCGCTGCTTCCTGGCTGGCCGTTCAAATGGGAGGGCCGCACGTCACGGGTTGAGCCATCCGAAGCGTCTGGCGCCGCGCCATCGGTCCCTGTCGCGGACTGACGAAGCTGGCGTGGGGCTGACCTCACCCCCGGCCCCTCTCCTACGAGGAGAGGGGAGCCAGCAGAGCCCCAGCGGTACTGCCTGGCTCTGCGTCTGGTTCTCCCTCTCCCTTCAGGGGGAGGGGCAAGTCAGTCGCCCGTATGCGCTATACGTGCCTGGAGCAGGTCGTCCAGAAAGTCGGCGACGCCCGCCGCGTCGTTGCTGCCTATCACCAGGTCGGCCGCCTGCTGAACAGTTGCGCTGGCGTTGCCCATCGCGACGGATAGCCCGGCCTGCGCAAACAGCGGCAGATCGTTCTCGCCGTCGCCAATGGCGATGATGGCCTCATGCGGCAGCTTCAAGACGTCGAGCAGCGCCGCCAGTCCGTTACCTTTGCCCGCCGCCGGGTCGAAGAACTCGAGAAAATCCGGCGCGGTGGTGGTGACAATGAGGCGCGGCTCCAACACTGGCGTGACGACACGTCGCAGGTCGCGTAGCTGCTCGTGCGTGCCCACGAGCAGAATCTTGGCGGCGGGCGGCAGGTCGTCCGCCAGCAGCGAGGGAACTGGCGTTATCTGCTTCTCACCATACGAGAGCAAGACCGGCAGCAGTGGGTGCTCCGGCTGATCGACCATGATGGTATCGAGCAGAAAGTGGGTGATGAGCACGTCGGGGGCCGACGCGCGTGTCAGCTCAATCGCGACATGGCGGTCGTCCTGGCGAAGCGGGTGGTAGACCAGCGTCTCGCCCGTCCCGGCAAGCACGAGCGCCGCGCCGTTGAGCGTAATCTGCGGCCCGCGCAGGTCCATTGCCTCGATCAGCGGGCGGACCGAGCGGAGCATCTTGCCAGTGGCCAGCGCCACGGCGAGGCCATGCTGCTGCGTTGCGCGGATAGCGGCGGCGACACGCTCTGGGAGCCTATGCTGGGTATCGAGCAGGGTGCCATCCACGTCTACGACGACCAGCCGATAGCGTTCGGGGGATGGGATCGCTGAAGAGAGCATGAAATATCCAGTGATAAGGGAATGTCCTGTGAGGAGCCTATATGAATATGCATATGAAAAAGCGCCCGATCTGAGAATCGAGCGCCTCCAGCGTTGTGCGAGTGGTGCGACGAACTACCAGCCGGTGCTGTAGCCGCCGCCACTGCGCGCGCCTCCCCGGGCGCCCCCGCCCATCTGGGCGAAACAATCGCTGCAATAGACCGGCTTGTCACCGCGTGGCTGGAAAGGCACGCGCGCCTCGCCGCCACAATTTGAGCAGACGGCGGTGTACATCTGACGTGGAGCACGCTCGCCGCCATATCCGCCGGACATGGAGGACTTACGCGCCGTGCGGCACTCCGGACAACGCGCAGGAGTGTGTGTCAGCCCTTTGCTGGCATAAAACTCCTGCTCGCCTGCCGTGAACACGAAGTCACGGCCGCAATCGCGGCACCGGAGTGTCTGATCGGTGGCCAATATTCTAACCCTCTTTCCGGTCCGGCCACGCCTCTAGCGCCCGGACCAACACGGCCCCATACCAATGGGGCAAACCCAATACTGGGGAAACGCTGTAGAGAAGCCGCGGGTATCGTCCCGAAAAGAGGCCGATGTATGCCAGGCCATCGCTAGCGTTCGTTGACGCACGCGCGGAAAACGACCGCGCGCGAAAGACATATGGGATGCTTTCGCGCGCAAGTATACCATGATGATTTCGTGGATACAAGCCTTTCAGGCGATTTTATGAGCAAATTCCTGCCTGATTGCCTCACACCGCGAGAGAATGGCTGCTTCTGTGGCTCTCCAGCCTGATTTTTACGAGCACCGCGCGGAGTCGGCAACGTCTCGTCAGAAGACGGTAGATGATAGGATGCGTGGTGAGCGAACGCGACTGTAGCAACATAGCGCAGAAAGGGGCATCGGAACTATGCCACGACAAAACGTTGGTTCGGGGCGACCCTGGGAGGAGATCGTTGGATACTCTCGCGCGGTGCGGGTCGGTCAGGTGATTCACGTCGCGGGCACCACCGGGGTGGACGCCAGTGGCGCGGTGGTCGGGCCAGGCGACGCCGCTGCCCAGGCCGCCCAGGCGCTACGCATCATCGAGGCTGCCCTGGCAGAGTTGGGCGCGAGCATGCGCGATGTCGTGCGCACGCGCATCTATGTGACCAACATCGCCGACTGGGAGGCCATCGGCAGAGCGCACGGCGCATTCTTCCGCGAGATCCGTCCGGCGGCGACGATGATCGAGGTGAGCCGCCTCATCGCGCCGGAACTGCTGGTAGAGATCGAGGCGGAGGCGATTATCGGCGCGGGCGAGGAGTAACTGATTACGGCTGCTTCATAATCGGCACGCTATTGATACTGTAGGCCTGGCCATCGGAGCCTATGATGTGATCCTGACCGTCACCGCCAGGAATAAGCCAGATTGGGTCAGCGGGATACAAACCACCGCCATTCCAGGTAATCTCACCTGTCTCCAGCGCGGTGGCGTCGATTGGAACATAGATGAGCTGGGGCATAGCGCCGCCACGTAGCAAGATATGGCGCTGACTGGCGAGGTCTGCCCGCGCGTCGGACAGGCTTACCTGCGCCATCTGGCCGTGCGGGCGGGGTGACGAGTACGTGATGATCGAGGTTAACTGAATGGCTGTATGATCCGGATTCAGCGCCAGCTCTGCCGCGCCGACAATCGCCCCTGGCTTGTCATCAACAGGAATGACGTAGTAATCCGGCATGGAGACGCTGCCCGCCGTATGCAGCGCCCGCACGAGCACAGGGGTCTCCAGATGAGAGAGGTCCAGATAGTCGCCACCGTTGGAACGATTCACGTTGAAGAGCGTGGTCTTGTGGGCAGCCGCGATGATCGCGTCGGGCGCATCCGATGTAATCGCAATCCACCCATTTCCGGCGTCGGATGTCGCGGCGGCCTGGGTGTCGGTGGCATCGCTGTCGGTAACGCTGGAGAGGCCGTGGCGTGTCGCCATGATGACAACGACGGCGAAGAAGATCACCGCGACTGCCAGCAGCAGGTAGGCGACGTTGCCCACCAGCGACTTTACGGTGCGTTTCGTTTTGGCGTTCTGGCGTTCCTGTCGTCGCGCCAGTAGCTTCCTCCGGGCCATGATTCCCTATCTCACGTGATCGAGCAGCCAGTATAGCGTCGAGGCGGCGCCGTGCTATTACGGACCAGGTGTGCTGGTTGGCGTATCAGTTGGCGTCGGAGTTGGCGTTGGTGTATCGGTCGCCGCTGGTGTTGGTGTTGGTGTATCGGTCGCCGTTGGCGGCGCCGGCGGCGGTGATGTTGGCGTCGGAGTTGGAGCCGGGAGCGAAGGCTTTATAGCCCTTCCTGTGTACCCATTGAGCGCCCAATCCACCGAGTCCGTCGAGTCTTTATCGCGCGAAATCCAGGTAAAACCCAGGTACCAGTGATGCGGATAGGCGCTGCTCGGCGTATAGGGACCAACCTTTGGATCGGGATCATAGGTATTTTTCATGTCGCCAACCGCACTTCGATCACCATAATAAAGCGACCACAATGAGTAGACCCCGAATGGGCTGGCGTAATGCCCGCCAATCCAGGTATAAATATTGACCTCCTGCCTGCTGGTCGTCGAGTTCCCCTGTGGGTCGCGATAGACCAGCCCTTGAATGCCTGCCGGGAAGCGAGTGAACGGGTTGTTGTTCGACCAGATACCTGTCACGACAACGGAATGTATGCCTCCATTGATGAACGCGATGACCGGCGCATGATAGGTCGCTATTGACCTGGCCATGAGCGTGGTCGCTTCTTTTGCCTGCGTCCAGTACGATGGGGCCGTGGTGTGCGCGAACTGCCAGCGATAGATAACGTCGTGGTAATAGCGGTTTGATGACGCATAATGCTTGACATCATAGGCTACCGAGCGCGGATCGGTGCCGAAGTCTGGAGCAATGTTGGTGACGCCACCCCAGGCATTGGTCGGCGTCGCATAGCCCCACTGGCTGGCTCCCGCAGTCTGATTGGCGCTCATCATTGTCGATTGACCGCCGCTGTTCGGGAACCTGAGTGGATGTCCGTACTGAATGTAGTCGTAGTTAACCATCGCAACCGCGTCGGCTATACCGCAGGCGTTCTTGGTGTGCTGTGGCCAGATGGTTCCGCTAATGGTTTTGGTGACATAGCTATAGGCGCTATAGAATGTGCCCCAGCATCCCGAGCAACCGGCCTCAGTTGTTGGGCTTGATAATGCAATGGTCAGCAATCCACCCCCCGCGATGATCAGAATCAAGGCAATTCGGGCAGCATTCCGCTGAGATCTGGTCATGATTGCTCCTAGCATCAATGCATCGGTGGCATGAGTTATTATTGTGGTTCGTGGCAAGACATATGCACGGCTGCGCATGCACGGCTGAAGTCGCAGGGATAGGCCTGCCCTGTGAAGGCGGGATCCTGCTTCGTGACAAGTGGCGCAACGCGACGCATCTACAATAGCGGTTGCCAGGCGGCGTGTCAAGCGGGAGAAAATGCAACCAGGGCTATTCTCCTGGAGAGATAGCCCTGATAGAAGTCCGTAGCAGTGTGATCTAGCGCATCGGCTGTTTGCGCGGACCAGTTGTTGGCCCGCCAGATGTCCCACTGGCCGAATTGTTGGTGGAGGGACGATCTGAACTGACCGGAACGCTAGGGGCGGGCGTCTCGTCCGCCTCGGGCGCGGGCACCTTCACCCGCTGGACCGTCGGCGTCGCTGGTGTCTCGCTGGCTCCATTGGCGCCGTTCGCTCTGTTCGCGCCGTCTGGCGAGCCATCGCCCGTCGAGCCTTCCACTGTGCGCAGACCCGGCACGCGCGCCATCAGGTCGCTCATCTTGACGCCCGTGAGCGCCTCCAGAATGACGGGCATCTGGGCCAGCATATTCACCACATCGCCGGTCACGCGGCTGGCTCCAAGGTTGCTGCCGTTCGCGCCGCCGGTCGAGACGATGCTGATCTTGTCCACCTTCGCCAGCGGCTCGGCAATCGCGCGCACCACTTCGGGAAGATTGGTGATAACTTTGTCGAGCACGGCGGCCTGATTGTACTCGTTGTAGGCGGCCGCCTTTACGCGCATCGCCTCAGCTTCAGCCTCACCCTTCGCCCGGATGACGTCCGCCTCGGCCATGCCGCGTAGCCGTGCCGCCTCAGCATCCGCTGCGCCGCGCACCTTCGCCGCCTCGGCCTCAGCCGCCGCCTGGGCCCGGAGCGCCGCTGCGCGTCCTTCAGCCTCCAGCGACATCCGCTGCTTCTCGGCGTCCGCTATCTGGGTGACGCGCTGCTTTTCCGCCTCTGCCACCTTGATGACCGTCGCCTCAAGCTCCATCTGGCGGCGGTGTCCCTCGGCCTCCTGCACCCGTGTCTGTGCGGTGCGGTCGATCTCCTGGGCCTTTGCCGCCTCGGCCACAATCTGCTGCTGGACGATCTGCGCCTGCAAATCGCTGGCTTTGGAGGCGATCATCTCTTGCTTCTTCACCTCGGCGTCATATTCGGCGCGCTTGACGGCCAGATCGCGCTGGAACTCCGCCTGTTTCGTCTGCGAAGCCGCCTCGGCCTCGACTCGCGCCTGGTCGGCGCTCGACTTGGCAACCGCCGATTCGCGGGTGGCCGACGCCTGCTGAATCTGCGTATCACGTGCGGCCAGCGCCGCGGCGATATTCGCCTCTTTCTTGATGCGCTCGATCTCTGGCCGGCCCATGTTCGAGATGTAGTCGTTCTCGTCGCGCACTTCTTTAATCGTGAACGAGACGACCTCCAGGCCCATCTTCGCCAGGTCGGCGGAGCTGGTGGTGCGCATCTTTTCGCTCACCATTTCCGGCTCTTTGACGATCTGCTCGACGGTCAGCAGGCCAACGATGCCGCGCAGATGGCCTTCCATCACCAGCCGGATCATCGCCTCGCGGTCCTGCGGCGTCTTGCTCAGAAACTGCTCGGCGGCGGTCAGGATGCTCTCGCGGTCTGAGCGCACCTTGAGCTGTGTGACCGCCTCCACCTTTACCGAGACGCCCTGGTTCGTATAGAGGTTCTGCTGCGGTGCGACATCGAATGACATTAGCTCCAGGGAGAAAAGCTTCGATTCCTGCACCAGCGGAACGACCAGCGTGCCGCCGCCCGTTAAAATGCGCTGGCCCCCCGCGCCAAAGACAATCAGCGCCTGATTCGGGCCAACTTTCCGATACATGCGCCCATACAGGTTGAGGACGAGCAGCACGGCTACTACTATCAGGATAACTACCAGGACTACAGTGATCAACGGACCCATTTCAGTCCCTCCCCATCGTCCGAATTACGGCCATGCGAGAATTCATGCGGTTAGTGAAGTATCGAACGTGTATCACCCCTCTTTGGGCTGATCGGGCATCGGCAACTGCGGTCGCTTTGTCTCTATCGGCGCGAGCTCCGGCAGGTCGCCAGCACGCACGGCGGCCATGAAATCATCCCAGGACTGCACACTGGCGATACCATCCTGGTAGTCCAGAATGACCACCTCGGATCCCGCGGCTATCGCCTCGCCACTGGCACTACGCGCACCGACACTCTGTCGCCCTCCAGATTTGCGCGTGAAGATGATCTCGCCAGCGCCGCCAGCGCGAATGGCCATGGTCACCGTCCCCAGACGCCCTTCCAGACGTGCGTCGGTTGCTGTCAGCACGGTATCTTTGCTGGTGGCGAAGAGGATGTGGAGCAGCGCCGTCAGCCCGATGGCGCACGCCACGCCGACGAGCAGCGGTACCAGCAAGACGAACAGGACACCCCAGCCGAGCACCGCATGGGCCACATAGCCCACCAGCCCGAAAATGAGCAGGAACATCAGCAGTCCGTAGAGGTTGAGGGCGCCAAGCAGTGTATTTTCAATTGAGGCCAATACTGACGGAGTGGCGACCGCCTGTGCCGAGCTGCTATCCGCGTGGCTACCATCCGCATGGGCGTGCGCGCCGTGCAACGCATGGCCGCCATCGGCTGCGTGCGCCGCGTGGGCCGCGCCACCACTATCGGCGTGGCCAACATGGAGGTCGTGGCCGCCTGTATCACCGGTGTGCCCACCGAGGTGGCCGAAGTGAATGTGGCTCTCGCCAGCGCCCAGGAGCGTTGAGATCACCAGGAATGCGCCTGAGAACACCGCGCAGCCGATAAACACGAGGGATAATGGGTCAGTGGCAAGCATGCCAACCGCCTCCAGAGGTGAGGAGCCGTGAGAAGCGAATCGTGCCGGTCGTGCCGACGAAAGCGGGCGCCAGAGTGTCTCCGAACACGACCGGCCCATGCGCTACCGTTCAACTGGCTCCGATACCTGTTGATGGTGATTCGACTGTGCCGTCGATTCACCTGCCTGTTGCACCATATGCTGTACGTTTTCCACCAGCCCCTGCGCCTTCTGGGTGACGGCGGCGAAGTTGACGCCCCAGCCGAGACCGATGCCTCGCGACGACAGCACCTGATCGTTCGCGGGGTTCCAATATCCCTTAGCGACCTCGCCCCACTCAGCCACATGGAAATTATAGGGGACGCCCGCGACTTTCCCCTTCCACGTGCGCTCCTTCGGGTGACGGGCAAGCTCCTGTCCGATGGCCGCCGCACTCAGGCCGGCAATGACACCAGCAGTGAACCAGGCTAGTTTTCCCATCGTTCTCTTCCTCCACATCTCCTTGACCACGGGAGGTGCGCGCCGGTCCCGCCTCTCATCATTAGAACATACGCTTCGTTGTATCGAAAGTTGTGCGCGCCCTGTCCATTTCGCAGACGCCGTGCCGTATTCACAGATTCGCGTTTCATGAGCGTACGATGAGAGCGTACGAAGCTACCCGACGCCACTTACGACGCGCCGCGCGTCGAGGCGGTCACGTTTCCGCCGGTCGGCTCGGGCGCTGGCCAACCCCAGTGCGCCGCGCGCGCGGTTGCCGTGCTATGCTCGTGGCACACTGTGTGGGAAGATACCAAAAGGCGTGGTTTATGGAGGGAGATAAGGTATGGAGAAGAAGAAACCGCTGGCCGGTCAGGTAGCGCTGGTGACCGGCTCCAGCTCGGGGATCGGGGCGGCCACCGCGCGCGAGCTGGCACGGCGTGGCGCGCGTCTCGTGCTGGCGGCGCGTCGTGCCGACCTGCTGGATGCCGAGGCCCAGGCGATCAGGCAGTCGGGTGGGGAGGCAATCGCCATTCCCACCGATGTCACCGATCCGGCCCAGATCGAAGCGCTGGTGGCTCGCGCCATCGAAGCATACGGGCGGATCGATATTCTCGTCAACAACGCGGGTATCGGCTCGATCCGTTCGTTTGCCAGGATGTCGTCCGAGGATATCGAGCAGATGCTGGATACGAACCTGCATGGCGTCGTGCGGCTGACCCACGCCGTGCTGCCGGGGATGCTCGAACGCCGCCACGGCGCGATCATCACGGTGGCCTCAGTGGCGGGGCATGTCGCCGTCGATCCAATCTATTCCGCCACCAAGTACGCTGTGCGCGGCTTCTCACTCTCGCTGCGACGCCAGCTCGCGGGCAGTGGCGTCTCGGTCTCGGTTGTCTCGCCGGGGTTCATCCGCTCCAATATGACTGACGGCAGGCGACGAGGGCTGCCCGGACCAGAGATCGTGGCGCGCGCCATCGCGGAACTGATTGTGCATCCACGCCGGGAAGTGGTGGTGCCGCGCTATTATCGTCCGGCGATCTGGGCCGAGCGTGCGCTTCCCTGGCTGGCGGACCGCCTGCTACGCCCACGGTCGCGGCCACGGTCGCGGCGCGCGCAACGTACGGGCGCTACGCAACGTAGAAAAGAGACCACATCCGCACCGCCGACACCTGTAGAGAGGAATAAATAGTTATGGCACGTTCATCAGATCCAGCAAACGGAAATCACTCTGACTTCGATACCACATCAAGCTGGCGCATTTTTCGTATCATGAGTGAGTTCGTCAGTGGCTTTACCTTTTTGGGCAACATCGAGCATAGCGTTACCATCTTCGGTTCGGCGCGGATGTCGCAGAACAGCCCGTATTGTCAGAAGGCCTACGAGCTGGGGCAGCGTCTAGCGCAGCAGGGTTACACCGTCGTGACGGGCGGTGGTCCCGGCGTC
>Ga0310811_10001877_pt1 | contig 26090 bp, 24 predicted proteins | sample YCmetagenome_FD_207642 | JGI IMG/M metagenome (GOLD analysis project Ga0310811, IMG submission 207642) | Soil microbial communities from experimental microcosm in Duke University, North Carolina, United States - YC | ecosystem: Engineered > Artificial ecosystem > Soil microcosm > Unclassified ... | reverse complement strand
GCCGATGCCTTCTTTTTTTAAAGCTGCTTCGATCAGCCAGCGATTGCTGTTGCGGATCTGCACGGCGCTGATCGCCGCTTCTACGGGCACAACTTCATTGCCTGTGGTCAATAGCGTTATCCGGGGCAACCTCTCCACCTTCACTTTTGTCCTGCCAAGGGTAGCCAGCAGACCCATGACGGCGGGTTCGCAGCGGCAATTACGATCGATAACGACAGCCCCGGCACGGAGGTCTTCGCCGCGGCGGGCAATGTTCTGGAAGAGCCGCCAGGGAAATGCCGGGTTGGCGGGAGCCGGCAATGTACCGGCCGGCAGCGGGTCGGACAACTTGTCTTTTAAGATCATTGCCGTCGGACCTTCTTCAATGTCCTCCCTTCGGATGATAATGTCGGCTGATTCCGGTACGGCTGCACCGGTCATGATCTTATAACATTCTCCTTCACTGAGCATATGGACCGGGTTATCACCGGCAAAAACCGTTTCTGCGATAGTAAATTTTCGAATGCCCGTCTCAAGGTCATTGTAGCGCAGCGCATATCCATCCATGGTAGCCCGGGGAAATGGAGGATAGTCCCGGTCGGCATAGACCGGTTCCGCAAGTACGCGGCCAAAGGCTTCCCCGAGCGGGACCTCTTCGTGGCCAAAGGAATGGGCCTGTTGCAGAACAAGCTGCTGTGCCTGGCGATAGTCGATCAATGTCCACCTCCCTTCATCATTTTACGGGCATGAAATACTGCGGGTAAAATAGCTTCGAGCGATTCTCTTGCGCCGTCGCTGCTGCCGGGCAGGGTTACGACCAGGGTATGAGCGATAGAACCCGCTACTCCCCTGCTCATCATGGCCATCGGCGTACGTTGCTGCCCAAAAGCCCGCATCGCCTCGGCTATACCGTCGGCATCCCGTTCGAGCAGTTCCTGTACGGCGCTGACCGTATTGTCGCGGGGACCAAGACCTGTGCCGCCGGTTGTGAAGATGAACTGGACGTCCTCCTTCACCCATTCTTTTATCTGTGACTGGATCTCTTCCTTGTTGTCTGCGACAACAACATAGTGCTTCACCCAGGCGTTGACCGCCTCCAGCATTTCCTTTATCAGCTTGCCGCTTCTGTCTTCCCGCTGTCCCGCGGCTGTGGAGTCGGAGCAGACCAGGACGGCGCAGGTCGGCGGTGTCGAAAAATATTTTTCCCGGTCACTTTTTCCGCCTTTCTTTTCGAGCAGCCGGATATGACCTATCTCAAGGACCTTATCCACCGGCTTGAGCATATCATAGATCTCCAGCGCCGCGATGGAAACGCCTGTAAGGATCTCCATTTCGATGCCTGTGCGGCCGATGGACCGGGCTTCGCCTTTTATAACTATGCCTGTTCTTCCGGCGATGCCTTCGCCAAAAAGACCGGTATGCAATTCTTTGTCGAGGAACTCGAATTCCATTTCCATGCCATCGATGGCAACGGGATGGCAATGGGGCAGCAATTGCGGGGTCGCCTTGGCGCCGAGAAAACCCGCAGCGCGGGCTACGTCGAAAAGATTGCCTTTTGGAAGCTGTTCATTCCGGATGAGCTCTATCGTCGCGGCGGAGCAGAAGAGGATGCCTGCGGCCCGGGCGGTACGCAGACTGATTTGTTTATGAGTTATGTCGCGCATTCATGAATTATTCTGCTGAAAGATACGACGAAAGACTTATTGAGAAGAAATGCCCACATACACTTTATCCCCCTTTACCTTCACCGGATAGGTCCGGATCCTGTAATCATCACCGCTGAGACATTCACCGGTGAGCAGGGAAAAGGTCTTTTTATGAAAAGGGCAGGCGACCTTCGGTTCGCAGGTCTCGCCTGTGCTGCCGGTCATACCCCTGGCAAGAGCCATCTGTTGTTTGTGCGGACAACGGTTTTGGGTGGCAAACCATTCGTCGCGACGATCGAAGCGGAAGATGGCGATCTGCTCTCCGTCCATCAGGACGCAGGCGCCACCGTCTTTAGGAATGTCGTCGATATGGCAGGCCAGCTGCCATTTCAGGTTTTGGATCGGCTCTTTTGTATCAGTCTGTGTTAGCGTTTGCATTGGTTGAAATTTTGCTGGTTAGACTACCATTCCTGCGCCTTCACCTGGCCGCGGAGCGGGTCGAATTCGAGTTCGGGGTCTTTTTTTCGCGGGGCGTTGACAAAGTGCACAAAACGTTTGCGGAGCTCGGGGTTGTCCACTACTTCCTTCCATTCACAGGTATAGGCGTCGACAAGAGATTGCATTTCATTTTCCCAGGTCTCGCCCATGCCAAGGCTGTCATTGACGATCACATTTTTCAAATAGCTCATCCCGCCCTCCATTTTATTCAGCCAGGTGGCAGTGCGTGTCAATGCGTCTGCGGTACGGATGTAAAACATCAGGAAGCGGTCGAGATATTTCACACAGGTCTCCTTGTCGATGTCGACGGCCAGCAGCTGTGCGTGCTGAGGTTTCGAGCCGCCGTTGCCGCAGACAAAGAGGTTCCAGCCTTTTTCGGTAGCGATGATCCCGAAGTCCTTGCTTTGCGCCTCGGCACATTCGCGGATACAGCCGCTGACGCCGCCTTTTAATTTATGCGGTGCACGGATACCCCGATAGCGATGCTCGATCTCGATGGCGAAGGAAACGCTGTCATGCAGGCCGAACCGGCACCAGGTGCTGCCCACACAGCTTTTGACGGTACGAAGGGCTTTGCCGTAAGCGTGACCGCTTTCGAAGCCCGCATCGATCAGCTCCTCCCAGATAGCCGGCAGGTCGCTGACATGGGCGCCAAACAGGTCGATACGCTGTCCACCCGTGATCTTTGTATAGAGCTTGTATTTCTTTGCCACTTTTCCCAGCACGATGAGCTTGTCCGGGGTGATCTCTCCTCCGGGGATCCGGGGGACAACCGAGTAGCTGCCGCCTTTCTGAATATTGGCGAGATAACGGTCATTGCTATCCTGGATGGTGGCCTGCCTGACGATGGTCTCATTCCAGCAGCTGGCCAGGATACTGGCCACCACGGGCTTACAGACCTCACAACCATCGCCCTTACCCCATTTCGTCAGGGTGTCATCATAGGTCCTTATGTTATGCAGCCTGACCAGGTCGAACAGCTCCTGCCGCGAATGACTGAAGTGTTCGCAGATCACGTTGCGCACGTACTGGCCATTGGCTTTCCGGGTAGCCGTGATAAGATCTTTTACCAGGGGGATACAACCTCCGCAGCCAGTGCCGGCGCCGGTACATTTCTTCATAGCCTCGACGGAGGTCGCGTCTTTTTCCGTCACGGCCTGGCAGATCGCAGCCTTTGTGACGGACTCACAGCTACAGATAAGGGCTTCATCAGGCAGCCCCATCACTCCGGCAGTCTCGCTGCCCCCGCCCCTGCTGCCAAGAATAAGATCTTCGGGATCGGGAGGCAGCACGAGCCTGTTGTTGACGGTCTGTAACAGGATGTTGTAGGCAGCCGTATCGCCAATGAGGACGCCGCCAAGCAGGTATTTCCCATCCGTGCTGATGTTGATCCTTTTGTATACACCTTTATGGCGATCTTCAAATACGATGGTACGGCAATCGGGCTCGGCCGCAAAAGGATCTCCAAAGCTGGCGACGTCCTGACCGATGAGCTTGAGCTTTGTGCTCATATCAAAACCGGGGAAGGATTTGTTACCTCCCGTCAGGTTGGTCACCACAACGTCCGCCATTTCATAACCCGGCGCCACCAGGCCATAGATCATGCCGTGGAGAAGAGCACATTCCCCGATGGCATAAATATTCTTATCGCTGGTCTGAAGACGATCGTTGACCACTATCCCGCCCCTGGTCCCGACCTGTAATCCCGCCAGTCTTGCCAGCTCATCACGGGGGCGGATACCTGCCGATATCACAAGCATGTCTACCGGGAGACGGGTCTCATCGGCAAATTGAAGGGCTTCCACTTTGTCTTTGCCTTCGATGGCCAGGGTCGATTTGTTAAGGTGCAGCTCCAAACCCAGCTTCTTCAGGCTTGATTCGAGCATGTGGCTGCCGGCGCTGTCTATCTGCCGGGGCATGAGACGGGTCGCGAATTCGATGACATGGGTCTGAGGGATGCCGAGATCGAGCAATGCCTTGGCAGCCTCCAGTCCAAGCAGGCCGCCGCCCATCACGGCCCCGCTTACGACACGGGGAGCATAGGCCCTGATCTTTTCCAGGTCTTCGATGGTGCGATAAACAAAGACGCCCTCTTTTTCGATACCGCTAATGTCGGGAACAAAGGCGGAGGAGCCGGTGGCAAGCACCAGGATGTCATACTGTACAATGGCTCCTTTGTTGGAATGGACAAGCTTCTGTTCGCGGTCGATCTCCCGGATGGGATCCCCGAGATGAAGCACGATCTCTTCCTCTTCGAACCAGCCTGTCATGGGAAGGCTGAGATCGGCAGCCGTCTTGCCACTAAAAAACTCGCTGAGATGTACCCGGTCGTAGGCCGGATGGACTTCCTCTCCAAAAAGAACGATCCGGAATAAACCCGATGCCTTTAGCCGGGCGCAGAAACGATGTCCGACCATTCCATTGCCCACCACCACTACTACAGGTCTGGCAGTATTGTTCATGATACTGATTTTTAAGGGTGAAGGCAGCAATCGAAGACGTATTAATAATATTACTATGTAATACTATTACACAATTATACAAAAAATTTATCTTTAAAATATAATTTATATAATAAAATATGCTGGAAGTTTTAATTTTTTAACCTACTTTGTATTACATAATCGAATACAAATAATTACTATATGAAAATCATTTCATCTTATACAGCGGAATTGATCCTTGTCGGCGCCGGCCCCGGTGACCCTGAGCTGATCACGGTAAAGGCCTGGCGAACTTTGCAGGAGGCGGATGTCATCCTTTATGATCACCTGGCCAATATCGCCCTGCTGGACCTGGCCCCGCAGGGCTGTGAGAAGGTTTATGTAGGGAAAGAGCCTTATGGTACGGCTACCAGCCAGGAGAGGATCCACCAGCTGATCCGGGAAAAAGCATCGAAAGGGGGAAAGATCATCCGGTTGAAGGGAGGTGATCCGTTCATCTTTGGGAGGGGATTCGAAGAGCTGCTGTTTGCCCGGGAGTTGGGGCTGCGGGTCTCCTATATACCCGGTATTTCCAGTATGCAGGCTTCGGGATTATCGGATATTCCGCTGACCCATCGCGCTATGAGCGAGAGTATCTGGATCGTCACCGGGACAAAAAAGGACGGCTCCTTATCGGAGGATCTCCGTCAGGCGATGAAAACCAGGGCCACGGTAGTCATTTATATGGGGATGCGGCAGCTGACGCAGATAAGCCGTCTTTACCTGTCGGAGGGATTGGGGCATAAACCTGCAGCCATCATACAACATGCTTCACTTCCGGAGGAACGAATGGCAGTTGGAACGGCCGCCGACCTGCCGGAGCTGGCAGCGGGCCACGGGCTCTCGCATCCGGCAATCATTATCATCGGGGATGTGGTCGCTTTTGCGGCAAAAAAAGAAGGTTACAGGAACAACCCCTTTGATAAGGAATCGTCTGTAACCCTCAGCCTGCCCGAAAATGAGCAGAATATATTATGGGCGAAAACCCGGGCTATTATTTAAACTTCTTAGCGTCTTCGAGGAACTTAGCCAGGCCAAGATCCGTCAGCGGGTGCTTCAGGAGGCCCAGAATAGGTTCAAGCGGAGAAGTAACAACATTTGCGCCGGCCTCCGCGCACTTTACAATATGCAAAGGGCTGCGGATGGAAGCTGCGAGAATTTCAGTTTCATACCCCTGGATATTATAGATCTCGGCGATCTGCGCGATCAGCTCAACGCCATCCCAGTTGCTGTCATCGATGCGGCCGATGAAAGGAGATACATAGTTTGCGCCTGCTTTTGCAGCCAGGATAGCCTGACCCGCAGAGAAAACTAATGTACAGTTGGTCTTGATCCCGTTGTCGGAAAACCATTTCAATGCCTTGATACCTTCTTTGATCATCGGAACCTTCACCACGATATTGGGGTGAATAGCATGCAGTTTCTTCCCTTCTTCGATGATCTCATTGAATGTTACAGATACCACTTCCGCGCTAACATCACCGTCCACCAGTTCTGCGATCGTCTTATAATGGTTGGTAACCGCTGCCTCTCCCGAGATACCCACTTTCGCCATCAGCGAGGGATTGGTTGTCACACCATCTAAAATTCCTAAGTCGTTTGCTTCTTTAATTTGTGCCAGGTCGGCTGTGTCAATGAAGAATTTCATAAAATTATTGCTTTATTCTTTGTTCAATAAAGATACTAATTAATAAACAATACAGCAGAGAGAATCAGTAGAATAAGAGCTCTGGTAACCAGGGGGTGGGAAATAAAAAATGGCAAAAGTTACTTATATCGCACCGCTACGACCACCTACCGTTGCTGCCTTCCGGCCCTGGCGGGGTTCAGCGGGAGCTGGTCGTATAAGACTTTTGCCGGCACAAAGATAAGAGGTTGAGTGCAAATAAAAATTAAATAATTTATATTTTCTCTTGTACAAATCACAGTTTCTTATTCTGTGAGTTGAAGCGGGCGATCCCGACCAACTCATCCGCCCTGGCGCCGAGTGCACGGTAATACACGAGGATGGTATAGTCGTTCTCTGTCTCGACGTGATTGCCTTCCGTCAGTGAAAAAGAGGGTTTTAGTTCTGCATCTCCCTTTTCGACCGTAACATACATATAGTTGTAAAATCCCTGTTTCAGGAAAAAGCTTCGCTCATAGCGGCCCTTGTCCTGGTTGAACGTCATACGACTGGAATCGTCCAGCGATCCGCCGGTAAATTTTCCCAGTACATAAACGTCCTTATTGGGATAGGGACTGTTGCCGGGTGGGACATAGCTGAACAGTACGGTAGCATAGTCTGTCTGGTACAGCGTGTTGAGGCTTTCCGTGGTCTGAAGAAAGTAGTTCCCGTTGTAGTCCTTATAGAAATAATAATCTATATGTGCACGTTCCGCATCCGGATGGACATTTATAAATGCGCCAGTCTTCCCATAAGTGGCAGACTGGACCCTGTCGCTCTGGTATCGAAAGCTTTGCAGGTCGAGCCAGCGCCATTCCATTCCTCCTTCGAATACGATGTCATTGTCATTGTTGTATTCGAGATTGTTGTTCGAGTAGAAGGTGGGTTTGAGTCCGCGCATAGCATTGTCCCAGCGATAGTTCTGCAACACCACCACTTTTATCTGGTCCAGCGGGTTGTTGGGATTGACGGCAGCAGTATTGACGCGGAACGTGATACGCTGATGCGTACGGGCGATCTCATAGTTCAATGGCTGAAGCAGCTGGCTCTGGATGGTCGCTTTTGCATCGGTGACGAGGAACCGGCGGGTGAAAGCCAGCTTCGAGGTATCTCCATCCAAAAAAACCTTCAGCAGGTAGTTGCCGGAATGGATGGGGATGCAATTAGGATCCGGCAAAACTGCCTGGTAGTGTGTGTATTTTGTCAGGGCCACTGACGAGAGCTGATAATTATCTATCCGGACCTGGCTGAAGCCCTTGATATAGTCGAATTCGCTGACGATTGCCGGGGTCCAGTCTTCGTTGCACAGCTGTATGGTATAGTAATAGCTTTTTACATTCCCTTCGATGTCGTCGAAATGCAGCTCCAGCTGATCGCTGCTGCCCAGGCGGAGGATCGGATAGCCGAGCTGGTTACCAGCCATAAAGAGCTGGGGGGTACGGATGACCGGGGAGTAGACGAAGTCAGGGTTTTGAGCCCGGGTAGTACTGGCGGAAGCAAGGGTAATGAGCAAGACGAAGAGGCAACGATTCATGGGAAATGAATTAATATTTTTTGGGTCCGTGTCCAATCCCAATATTAGCTATTTTTTAATTTGCGCCAAAGGTATAGCTAAATATGTACCTTTGGCGCAAACCCATAATGATGGGCCTTCGGCCATTGGACCGAGGTCCAATTTTGATAATGAACGTAGCAGCCTTTATAGCCCGGCGCATCGCATTTAACCGGCAGCGATCATTTTCCCGATTTATCATCCGCCTCGCGATCGCAGCGACTGTGATCAGTGTCGCGGCAATGCTGGTGACCCTGGCTTTTACCAATGGTTTCCAGTATGCGGTAGGTCAGAAAGTGTTCAACCTCTGGGGGCATATCCAGGTGCAGCATTTCCCTCCAGGCGGCGGTCCGCTGGCCGAAGAGCTGCCCATCGAAAAAAGCGATACGGTCGTCCGGATCCTCCGCAGGAATAAAGATATCCGAACAGTCCAGGCCTATGCCACGAAGAATGCCGTCATCCGCGGCAAAGAAGGGATCGAGTATGTCCTTTTAAAAGGAGTGGAGCGGGATTATGATTTTGGAAATCTGCAAAGCTTTCTGAAAAGCGGTCGCTGGCCCCGTTTTACCGACAGTGGCTACAGCAATGAGATAGCCCTTTCTTCGTATACGGCCGACCAGTTGAAACTAAAACCCGGCGACAGGGTACTGGTCTATTTTATCCAGGCCGAAGGCCAGCCCCGGGTACGGCCTGTCATTGTCACCGGTATTTTCAAAACAGGCATCGAAGACTACGACAAGATCATTGCTATCGGAGATCTCAAGCTGATCCAGCGGCTCAACAACTGGAATGAGAACGAGATCGGCGGGTATGAGCTTTTTACGACCGATTATCGCAATGCCGATCGCGTCGATAGCGTTGTCTTTTCCCAGTTACCACAAACCTGGGGCAGCCGCACTACGGTAGAGACCACTCCCAATATTTTCCAGTGGCTGGACCTGCAGAATACTACAATAGTCCTGGTGCTGATCATCATGATCGTAGTGGCTACGCTCAACCTGGTGACCTGCCTGATCATTCTTGTGCTGGAGCGCACCCGCATGATCGGCATCCTGAAGGCCGTGGGCACACCCAATCTATCCATCCAACGGATTTTTCTTTACCAGGGATCCTATATCACGGTATTTGGGCTCGTGCTTGGGAATATCGCCGGACTGCTGATCTGCTGGCTCCAGGACCGTTACGGTTTTGTACGCCTGCGCGAGGAAGCCTATTTTATTTCCAAAGCTGTCGTGAAGATCGAATGGTGGCATATCGTACTGGTGAATGCCGGCACCTTTGTCATTTGCTTTCTTGTTCTGATGATCCCGACGATCGTGGTGCGCCGCATGCAGCCGGCAAGGGCTATCCAGTTCAGGTAGCGACCTCGCGGAAAAGGGTACAGCGATCCGGAGGCAACAACAGCGATCCGGCTTCAAACGGCAAGGTGAGACAGAATGATCCCCGCCGCTACCGCCGCATTCAGTGACTCCGCCTGCCCCACCCTGGGAATGGTGATCCGGTTTGTCGCATGTTCCAGCAGGGCCGGACGAATGCCTTTGGATTCATTTCCGATGACGATCCATCCCCTGCTGATGCGCTCCACCTTATACAATTCTTTTCCTTCCAGCACAGCGGCATAAACGGGCAGACCGGGATAACGCGGCAGGATATCCTCCGGGTTGGCATAAACAACGGGAACACGACTGATGCTGCCCATTGTCGACTGGACAGCTTTGGCATTAAAAACATCGGCGCTGTCAGCGGTGCAAAGTACCCGATGAATGCCGAACCAGTCCGCGATGCGGACGATCGTTCCGAGGTTACCCGGGTCCTGGATGCCGTCCAGCACCAGGCTAAGCCCGGCGCCAAAGTCCGGCGGAGGAAAGGACGGTTTTTCAAAGACCGCCAACACCTGGTTGGGAGTGGCGAGGCCCGAAAGACGTTCCAACTCCGAGGCGCTGACCTCGACCAGCGCCGGGCGAACCGCGGCGGATGGGGCATGAGGAGACCCGGGTAAGTGGTTAGAGCCCGCGCCGGTCCATCCTTTCAGCGCATATAGCTGACGCAGATGCATACCGGGGGCCTGAAGCAGCTCCCCCACGATCTTGGGTCCTTCGACCACAAAAACCCCTTCTTCATCCCGGAATTTTTTATGGCCTAAACTTTGAATATATTTGACCTGTGATTTTGTTATCATTTCTCTTCGTTTATATCCAAAAAGTTAAAAATAGAAGTGGGTTTCTTTAATCAGGTAATTTCACAGCGCCGGCAATTTACTGTATCTTTTTTCAAACCCGTATACTTACTGTCTGTCATCCTCGTCTCCATCCTTTTTTCCTGTACCACCGCGAGAAAATTCCAACCGAACCAGCCCTTTGTATTTGCTACGAATATGAAGGTTGAAGGCAATTTGCCAAAATCAGAAAAAATTGACCTGTCTGCCAAGTTGTCCAACCAATTGGATGACAGCCTGCGCACACAGGTCCGTTCCATCCTCGGTCTTTTTAACACGGTGATGTATCCGCCGGTATTCGACACGGCCAACGTCAGGCGCAGTATCGGTTATATGGTCGCCCTGCTGAATGCGACCGGTTATTATAATCCCATCATCAAGGATACGATCCGGCGGGACACGGTCCATATCCACCATTGGTTCAGTCATACCCGAAGTATCCAGTACCGGGTGAGCATCGATTTCACGGTCTTCCCCGGTAAACAGGTAAAACTGGATTCCATCGGGTATCATTTATCTACTCCTGCCCTGCAGGCCCTGGCCATGCAGAGCCTGCCGCAGTCGCTGCTGAAGAAAGGCAAACCCTATTCCAAACAGGTATTGTCTTCGGAGCTGGATCGCCTGGTGGCCCTGTTCCGGAACAATGGATATTATAGTTTTTCCAAGGACGATCTCTTCATTGAAAAAGACACGGTAGTCTCGGCCCTGATCGATCCGAACCTCGATCCCTTCCAGCAGGCCGCCTTACTCGACGAGTTGAGAAAGAAAAGGGAACATCCTACCATCAATGTCGTTATCCAGCAGCGTCCTGTCCGGGATTCCACGCATTTACAGAAATATACTATCGGCCGCGTGACGGTCTACCCCGACCTGCCCCTCATCCTCGAAGACACCGTTACCGTCAGTAATATCGATACCAGCACCGCGCGGGGGATCAGCATCATCACCCGGTCCGACAAGTTCAAGCCTTCTATAATCAGCAACAATATTCATGTCCGGCCGGGGCGCCTCTACAAAGAAGAGAATGTGACCAGGACGATCAACCGGTTCAACCTGATGGGCGCCTGGCAGCAGGCCACTATCGCGTTCACCCCTTCGGATAGCGCGGATTCCATACTGGATGCAACCCTGCGGCTCTACCCTGCCAAAAAACAATATCTCACCGCGGACCTGGAAGCAAGCCGGAATACCAATGATATCGTCACTACCTCGAATCTCTTCGGGATGAATGTCAACTTCGGGCTGCGAAACCGGAATACCTTCAAACAATCGGTGCTGACGTCTACAAACCTGCGGGGAGGCATCGAGCTGGGCTCCGACTTTATCCAGACTACGCAGGCCAGCATTTCGCATACCATCTCCTTTCCCCGGCTGCTGCCGGAGAATCAGATCCTCCGGAAACTATTCGGCAGATCGGATAGCCTCCGCACCGTTATCAATCTCAATGCCTCCTACATCGACAGGCGTCAGTTCTTTACCGTCCGGTCAGCCAATGCCTCATTCGGCTGGGAATGGACAAAAAAGAATAGATCCTTTCTTTGGCGGCCGTTCAATATCGAGTATACCAAACTGGACAAGACAGACAGTTTCCAGCGTTATCTCAACGAGATCCCTTCGCTCAACCTGGCTTTTAAAAGCGGGCTCGTACTAAGCCAGCAGTTCGTTTACAAGTCCATCAAGAAACACGAGAACCGGACCAATTTCCTTACGCTCAGCGCAGAGTCCAGTGGAGCGCTGGCAGGATTTATCCGGCAGCTGGACGAAGGCGATCTCTGGCGTTTCATCAAGGGGGAGATCGACTTCCGGCATCACATCGACTTCCGGCGAACGCAGCTGGCCTTCCATGCCTATGGCGGAGCCGGTCTTGCTTATGGCCGGGAGGGCAACGGATGGGAACAGACCTTGCCCTTCTACAAGGCGTTTTTTGCCGGCGGCCCCAACAGCATGCGGGGCTGGCAGGTGCGTCAGCTGGGTCTCGGCTCCTCCAAATTCTATGATACGGCAAAGGGCGGTCAGCTCGACCGCTTTGGTGACATACAGCTGGAAGGCAATGTCGAATATCGTTTCCCGCTTGGCACCGTATTCGGGGTAAAATTCCTCAGCGCATTATACGTCGACGCCGGTAATATCTGGGACCGTTACCCGATCGATCGCACCCCGGAACAACAGGGGAGTGATTTTCAGCTCGACCGTTTCTATAAGGAGATCGCCGTCGACGCCGGCACTGGTCTGCGGGTGGATTTCGACTGGTTCCTCATCCGGCTGGACTGGGCTTATAAGCTAAAAGACCCGCAGCGGGTGCATGACAGCGAGCAGTGGTTTAAAGACCTGAAGCTCTTCAGAGGCCAGTTCCAGCTGGGCATTGGTTATCCGTTCTGATCTTTTATTGCCGCCTTCGCACCACCCCCTTCGAACATACTTTCTATCCAGGCTTCAGCTGCCTCTATGCTCATCGCATCTTCCACTTTAAACTCCCCGATCCGGCTACGACGAAGACTGCTCAGATAGCCATTGCAGCCCAGGGCCGCGCCGAGGTCATTGGCCAGGCTTCGGATATAGGTCCCCGTTGTACACACGACCCGGAAGGTCAGGACGGGCAGCTGGAAACCGGTGATGGCAAATTCCTTTATAGTAATGGGCCGGGGTTCGAGCTTGACCTCTTTCCCTTTCCGGGCCAGCTCATAAACTCTCTGGCCGTTGACTTTTATCGCGGAATGGATGGGAGGCGTCTGCAGGATCGGGCCGGTGAAGGATCTGGCAATGGTAGCGGCAACCAGCTCATTGGTTACAAAGGAATAGTCCCTGAACTGTTCGGGTTCACTTTCGAGATCATAGGTCGGGGTCAGGGCGCCGAGGGTAATGGTACCGGTGTACTCTTTTTCCCGGGCCATATAATCGTTGATCTTTTTGGTGTATTTGCCCGTGCAGAGGATGAGAAGGCCGGTGGCAAGGGGATCGAGGGTTCCGGCGTGGCCGACCTTTTTTGTCCTTACCTGGCGGCGCAATCGGCGCACGACGTCAAAAGAGGTCCAGTCGATCGGCTTGTCGATGAGCAATACCTGTCCCTGGTCGAAGATGTTTGCACTTGGTGTTTGGTTAATATCTAATTTCTTGTTTATCATGCAATTATTATTTTTTTAGAATTTATTTCTCATCCAAGAAAATAATTCTCAAAAAAGAATAAAATTCTGTATTTTTGTAAACGATACAAAATTATAATAAAATGAAGGAGGAGAATTAAATAATATGATTTTAAAAGCACTGAGCAATGGTTGTTTTTTCATTAGGCACTATTCATGAGTTTGCAAGAGAGTACCCCCCTTCGACAGGTCCGTTAAACGATTGGTATAGTAAGACAAAAAAAGCTAATTGGAGTAATTTTACAGAGATAAAGCAGGTTTTTAATTCCTGCGATTCCATTGGCAAAGATCGATTTGTATTCAATATTGGGGGAAATAATTATCGATTAATAGCGGTAATTCATTTTAACATACGTACTGTCTACATACGTGGAATTATGACCCACAAAGAATATGACAGACTTAATAAAGACGGAACATTAACAACGATATAGAATAAAGTTCTCAGAAATAAAGTTATGAAAGTAACAAATAGACATGAATACTTTTTGGCAATGGCGGAGATCGAAGCCCTTGTCAATAAAGGCTCAGAAAATTTAACGCCGGTTGAAGAAGCACATTACGGCAAACTGGCTGAAGCTGTAGAGGCATGGGAAATGAAGGAATTTCCTATGCCTTTCAGCCCCAGCGTCAGAGATATTCTTCTGTATATAATGCGCCAACAGTCACTTACACAAACGGCGATCGCCAAGGTATTGGATATTTCCAATTCCGCTCTTTCAGAGATACTAAGCGGCAAGAAGAAGCCTAATCTCGATTTGGCTAAACAATTGCACAATAAGTTTCATATTGATGGCAATTTGATACTTGAAAGCCTATAAGGTTTAAATCGCCAACCTAGCCTTTATCTCAAGGTATTTATTGACCGTCTGAACAGTCAGGTTTTCCGGAGGTGTGAGGATCGTAAGAATGCCATGCTGATTCAATTCCTTTACGATCAACCTTTTCTCGTAGGCGAATTTTTCAGCAATGGTCTTTTCATAGACCGCTTCGACGTCTTCGGCCTGTTTTTCCTGCAGCTCATGCAAACCGGTATTCTCGAAGAAGACGACCAGCACCAGGTGATTCTTCGCAATGGCGCGGATATAAGGCATTTGTCTTTGTAAGCCGGACAGCGACTCAAAATTGGTAAACAATACGATCAGGCTGCGTTGGGTGATACGGGTGCGGACCATCGCATAGACCTTTTCATAATCCGTCTCCTGGTAACGGGTCTGCTGGTTATAGAGGATCTCCAGGATGCGGCTCATTTGCATGGATTTACGGCCTGCCGGCAGAAACGTTCCGATCTGGTCGGCAAAGGTCAGGATGCCGGCTTTATCCTGGCGGATCAGGGCCACACGGGATAATACCAGGGTCGCATTGATGGCATAGTCGAGCAGGCTCATGCCGTCGAAGGGCATTTTCATGACCCTGCCCTTGTCGATAAGACAGTAGACCTGCTGGCTTTTTTCATCGGTGAAATTGTTGACCATCAGCTGACCGCCTTTGCGTGCCGTCGCCTTCCAGTTGAGGCTGCGGATGTCATCCCCTGTAACATATTCCTTTATCTGCTCGAACTCCAGACTATGCCCCAGCTTGCGGATGCGTTTGTTACCCGCTTCGGCCAGGTTGTTCGCCCCCGCTAATAATTCGAACTGTCTCAGGGCCTGGTAGGAAGGCAGGACGCGGACCGTCGCCTCTGCATCCAGGATCTTACGGCGGATCAGCAGACGGAAAGGACTTTTGATAAATACATTGATGGCATGGAAGAGATATTCTCCCCGCTCCGTTGGGCGCACGCTATAGTCCAGTTGCCGGCCTTCTCCCCCTTTCAGGTTTACAAAGAGGGAAAAGTTTCGCTCCTGGAACTGGTCCGGCAACTCATCGATGATGCGCAGACCTACCGGGAAGGGGTAGAGATTGCTGACCGCCAGCCTCACCGGGTTGCCATCGCCGTTGCTTAGCCGATCGGATATTTCCCGGGTTACGGATACGGGTTGGCGGCGCGAGAACAGAATGATATAATCAAGGACCGACACTACGATCAGGAAGAGCAGCAGGATCTGGGAGATCGTGAAAAGAAAGGGCAGCCCATAGGAAAAGACAAATAAAAAGACGACCGTCACGAACGCCCAGTAGAAGCGTCGTGAGAAGAACAGGGATCTGAACAGTGTTTTAATAAATCGTATGAGCATGTGTAATTGGATTCAGGCCCGGCGCCACTATTATCTTGGTACTTCGATCCCTTTTATGATCTCTTCGATAACCTCATCGGCCGAAGCGCCCTCCATTTCCTTTTCCGGTGTCAGGACGATGCGATGACGGAGGACGGCGGGGACGACATAAACGATGTCCTCGGGTGTCACAAAATCCCGGCCCCGCATAGCCGCCACTGCCTTGCTCCCATTGAGCACCCCGATGGAAGCACGGGGAGAAGCGCCGAGGTAGATGGCTTTGTGATTCCGGGTCGCTCCTACGATGCCCGTTATGAAACGGATGAGCTTTTCTTCCACGTGTAAGCCGCGCACCTTATCGCGCAGGGATTCGATCCGGTCGGCCGTCAGCACGGATCCTACCATTTCGATGCGTTGCTGCCCCTTCATTTGATGATGGTTGGAAACGATATGGAATTCCTGTTCCTGGCTGGGATACTGGACGTTGATCTTGAACAGGAAACGGTCCAGCTGTGCTTCCGGCAGATGATAGGTACCTTCCTGCTCGATGGGGTTTTGTGTGGCGACCACCATGAACGGGGGCTGCAGGTGCCAGGTCTGGCCGTCGACGGTGATCTGCCTTTCCTCCATTACTTCGAAGAGTGCCGACTGGGTCTTGGCCGGGGCCCGGTTGATCTCGTCTATCAGTATGATATTGCTAAAGATAGGACCGGGTTTGAACTGGAAATTACTCTCCCGGGGGTTGAACACGGAAGTACCGATGACATCGCTGGGCATCAGATCAGGAGTGAACTGGATCCGGGAAAAACCAACGGAAATGGCCCTGCTAAGGAGCTTGGCCGTTAGAGTCTTGGCAACCCCGGGAACGCCCTCGATCAGGATGTGGCCATCTGCCAGGATACCCGCCAGTAACAATTCTATCATGGTTTCCTGGCCGACGATGACCTTGCCGATCTCCGCCTTCAACTCTTGTACGGACTGCTGCAGATCTTCCAGGTCGGTCCTTTGTTCGAATAAATTTTCTTCCATGTTGTTTATACTGATTTATAAAATGCTTCGAGTTGACGATGAAAATCCAGCAGTTCCTCATCCGGCACATAAGCCTTGTCGGGCAGTCTCTGCATATACTCTACAAGCTGCGTAAGCGGCTCTTTCGGATAACCGGTCCGGTAGGAAAGCCGGTCTATAAAGTCATCGTCCATGTTTGTCGACGCCATGTGATAACGGGTCCGCACCTGGTCCAGGAAATGGGCTGTCATCTTCGTAGCCAGATTGTGGTTGTCCCGCCGCTGAAAATACAACCGGCCGATGGTACGGACAAAATCCACAGAAGTATTCCGCAGGGGGCTGATCAGGGGGACCATCCGCTGCCTTCTTTTGGAATCGAACAGGTAAATAAATGCAAGCAGGGCCAGGAGCAGCCAGAATGCCCAGGCCAGGGGCTGATTGCCATTCTTGTCCTTGTAACCCAAGATATATTGCAAAGACGAGAAATCCCTGTCGCCATACCGGAAATAGTCATCCCACATTACCTCTCCGACCGTACCCGGCAGATTGGACAGGGCATGTTCATAGTAGGCCCTGTTGTTCTTATACAGCAGGAAAAAATTGGAAAAGGCAAGCGGGGCCAGCTGCAGATAGATGGTTCCGCCGCTTTTATAGGTGAGCTTTATAAAATCGGGCCGGTCGCGCGAATCCCTTCCCATGACTACCGCATATTGGGAGTCGAGGGAAGTGACCCAGTTGTCGTAGGCATCTCCCGGGTAAGCAAAGGACTGATAGCCGGATTTTTCAGGCTCCAGCAGATTTAGCCGCAGGCTATCCGGTTCAAACCCCTGGTCAAGTCCCCGTCCAGCTTTCAAGCCCAAGGTATGCAGCAGGGTATCCGCGACATGATGCGCAGAAATGAAGACATGATTGCCTTCGCCCACAAAATTCAGCAGCGCGGTGACCTCAGAGGGTTTGGGATCCATGCTGCTGACAATAATGATATATGCTTTTTTACCTTCTCCCGTCCGGAAGGTAGTTGGGGAACTCTTGTTGACCGAGATGGCAGCATTGGGAAAAAGATAGGGCAGGCCATCATAGGCAAGTTCCGTACCATAAGGTATCTTGTCTTTTCGCCAAAGGGTGATGCGGCGGTTCAGCTCTTTCGACTGTTTGACGGTACAGCAAGAAAAACATACCGACAGCAGCAGCAATAGCAGCATGTGCCTCCTGAAATAAAGGAACGTGGATGGAGCCGGACGGTGTTGGTGGATGCGGCTCATGCGGGGACTGTTTTAAAAAAGTCCTCAAAATATTGATGCAGCCGGCTGAACTGTGTCTCTCCCAATGGGAATTCTCCATACCACACCTTATCATAGATGCCGGTCAGGTTGCGGAAGGAAGCCTCCCAGGAAGAGCCTTTTAACTGAAGCAGGTATTCCTGGTTGGTGGCGTCCCGGTGCCATTGGATCAATCCCTTTTCATTCAGCAGTGTCAGTGATATCAGGTAAAGGTACCGGGTGGCCTGCCGGTAATCCCGGACCTGGATAAAATGTTGCAGCTGCCGGCCAAGGTCCTCTCCCATTTCTTCCCCGGGGGATTCGGGTCCTGAAGGACCATTTTTCTTTTTTCCTGAACGGTAAAAGAGCCGGACATTGTTCTCTTTCATGATGCGGATGATCGCATAGATCAACAGGGCTCCCAGTAAAATATACAAGGTGTACACAAAACCTCTGCTGGTCAGAAATTGCAATACGGCCAGGAGGAACCGGTGGTCCTCGGGTTTTTCCCGCTCTTTACGCCAGTAAGAGGGGTCATTGGCATAGGCAAGCGCAGGGTCTTTTTTCCAGCGCTGTACCAGTGTGTCCGGTAAGGTGCGCAGAGCAAATATATTACCCTCATCGGCTGCCACTGTTGTATCAGAGCCATTTGCAGCGGTGGTGACAGTCGTATCTACGCCGCCGGGGATATTGTCCTGGCAGAGTGCAGTCTTCCCCAGGCACAGGAACAGCGGCAGCAAAAGGTATGCTATACGGGACGAGATACTCACAATTCAGGGGTTGGCAGGGATCTCATTTTTTTCTCCACTTGTATGGGATAAACGACGAAATACCAGATGACAAAAAACAACGAGGCTGCCAGGATGAAAATACTCAACCAGACAGGCATCGAAGAATAGCGGGTGACAAAGCCTTCCAGGAAAGCTGCAACCACAAAGATCGGAACCAGCCCGATCATCATCTTTACGCCATCCTTGCCTCCTTTCTTCAGCGAATAAAGCCGGCCATGGGTACCGGGGAAGAGGATGCTGTTCCCAAGGACCAGCCCTGCGGCTCCGGCGATGATGATAGAAGAGATCTCCAGTGTCCCGTGGATCCAGATGACGAGGATGGACTTCCAGCCCAGTCCGCGGGCAAAGAAATAATATTGGAATGACCCAAGCATGACACCATTGGTAAATAAGTTCCAGATGGTGCCAAAGGAAAGGAAGATCCCGCCTACAAAAACCATGAACGAGACCTTGATATTGTTGACCGCTATCCGGAAGAACATGCTCAGCTGGTTATCACTTTTATAGACGCCGAACGGATCGCCTTTGGCGATGTTGTCCTCCGTCATATCCACATATTCATCGCCGAGAACACCTCTGACAAAGGTTTCGTCGTGAGCGGCCGAAAATGCGGCCATGAGGGCAAACAGGATAAAAATAATAAATGAGTAGAGAACCTGCCGGTGATGTCTGCGCACGACGAGCGGGAGCTCCGTTCTCCAGAAAGTGACGATGCGGGAAGTTTCCTCCTTCTTATTACGATAGATCCCCAGGTAGATGCGAGAGGCCAGCCCATTTAAATACTGGGTGACCCTGCTATGCGGATAAAATGTTTTGGAATATCCCAGGTCATTCACTAATTCCGTGAACCGGGTGGCCATTTCATCAGGATTGTCGGTAGACTCATATTGATACCCCTTCCACTTATCAATATTTTTTTTAATAAAGAGACCTTCTCTCACAGGAATAATTTAGCATTATATTTGACTGGTTGGAACCGGACAGAGTCCGGCTGGCCGCGCCTATAAATATAAGTAGTAAACTCGAATAATTATAATCCACTGGTATCCTTATGCTCCAGGTTAAATTAGACACCGGTTTCAATATCGAGATCGATTTTAAAATAGCCCCTTTTTCCAAGAGGGCGATGGCGAAGATCATCGACTACGCGATAATACTTGCGTATATCCTGCTGGGCAGCTGGGCGATAAGGTCGGCCATCGGAGAATCCTGGTTCAGAAGCTCGGCGCTGGTCACCCTGTTCGGCCTGCCGCCATTCCTTTACCAGCTGCTGAGCGAGATCTTCCTCAATGGTCAGAGCTTTGGAAAAAAGATAATGCGCATCAAGGTCATTTCAGCTGACGGAGGGCAGCCTTCCATCAGCCAATACCTGATCCGGTGGTTATTCCTGGTCATTGATATACCCTCGTTCTGGATTATCCTGGCGCTTGCCTTTCAGCTGATACCCTGGTGGTCGTTCATCTTTATCTTTGCCGGGCTGATCTGTTTTATCGTGACGCCCTATTCCCAGCGCATCGGCGACCTGGTTGCGGGAACGATCCTTATTGAAACGAAAGACCGGACCTCCTGGGAAGATACCGTGTTCACTGAAGTGGAAGAAGATTATCATCCCCGATATCCAAAAGTGATGCAGCTGACCGATAAGGATATCAATACCCTGAAAGGGATCATCAATACCGTGAGCAAGACCCGGGATTATGATCTTTCGATGCGGATCGCCGAAAGGATCCGGTCGAAGCTGGATATTCCGAGTGACCAGGACTCCCTGGACTTTTTACAGACCCTGCTGAAGGATTATAATTATTATTCGACGCGATAGGGCTTATTTTGCAGCCGCAGCCATAGAGGCAGCAGCAAGATCGAACTGCACCCATACGGAAAGTATTCCCATCACAACGACAAGGATCATTCCGCAGAGAAACCACTGGTTGTACCGGAGAAGGGAGCTAAAAGACTGATTATAAGTCTCGCTGTCTGAAGCCTCCAACCCCTTGGTCATTTTACGCGCAAAACGTAAATAGACAAACAACTGGCCAGCAAAGATTATACTATAGATCAATGTATTCCAGGTGCTTAGTTTGAGTTCCAGATAATAGGGTAAAAATTTTCGGTACCTCTCCGGATTAGAATAGGTAGCATGGATAATGCCTGCAGTAATAAACAATAAAATGTAAAAAAATCCGAGGCCAACGATCCACTTTGTCAACGCAAATGTCCTTTTTGCTTCGGAGAGTTTTTCCGGATCGACCACTACGCCAAATAATTCTTCATTAGATTCTTCCATAGAGGGCCAAAATAAAAAGAATAGTTGGGGTTTCCTATATCCCTGTACCCGTCCCGGCATGCATGAGCCTGGCCTGGAGAATGATCCCCAATAAAGACAACGCGAAGAAACAAAGACATACGATCATCAGCATCCCTACAAAACGATAAAAGGAACGCATGTTCTTAAAGGACCGGTTCAGCTGTTCCTGATCGTTATCCCGCAGCGCCACCTGCATTTTGGAAGCAAATTTATACAGGTAAAGACAGGGGAAGAAGTTCAGCAGCGACAGACCGGCATAAGCAAAGGTGATCAGGGTTTTAAAGAGAAGGGAAAAGGACTGGCTCCCCAGGGAGGTGAATGTTTCGGAGAGTGTGCCCACGAACAAAGCTATCGTCATAAAGCAGGCGCAAAATATAAATCCCACAAAGGCCAGGAATTTAGCCCAGCGGGCAGCATCCAGCAGATATCCGTGTGCTGTGGCGTCAATCGAAAGCTCGAATAGACCGGTGGAAGGAGGCGCATTCGTTTCCATACAGATATGAATATAAAAAAAATAATGGTTCCCTGCAGTGGAACCACTATTTTTTAGCTGATAATTAATTTAATATGCCCGGGCGAACAGTACCCGCTGGCTGCTGGGCTGACCCGTCAGGATACATTTTCCTTCTTCGGCCGGGTTATCCAGCGGAATGCAGCGGATGGTTGCCTTAGTGCGTTCCTTAATGGCATCTTCTGTGGCCGCCGTTCCGTCCCAGTGGGCCAATATAAAACCGCCTTTTTCATCGAGCAGTCTTTCGAACTCCTCCATAGTATCGGCCTTTGTGATATGAGAATCCCGATAGGCTTTTGCCTTGTTATACATGGATTGCTGAATATCGGAAAGCAGGGTCTTGACATAATCCGGCAGACCATCCAGGGAAACCGTCTTTTTTTCTTTCGTGTCGCGGCGGGCGACCTCCACGCTGTTGCTGTCAAGGTCACGCAGTCCCATCGCGATACGCACAGGGACGCCTTTTAATTCATATTCCGCGAATTTGAAGCCGGGGCGCGAGTTGTCATTGTCGTCAAATTTGACGCTGATGCCTGCGGCTTTAAAGAGACCCGCCAGTTCCCTGCCTTTTGCATCGAGCTCTTCCTTCCTGTCAGCCCCTTTATAGATGGGAACGATGACCACCTGCGTAGGAGCGATGCGGGGCGGCAGGATCAGTCCGTCGTCATCGCTATGCGCCATGACAAGCCCCCCGATCAGACGGGTGCTGACACCCCAGCTGGTAGCCCATACATATTCCAGCTGATTGTTCTTATCGGAGAATTTTACTTCAAAGGCTTTGGCGAAGTTCTGCCCGAGGAAATGGGAAGTCCCGGCCTGAAGAGCCTTTCCGTCCTGCATCAGCGCCTCGATGCAATAGGTGTCTACGGCGCCGGCAAAACGTTCGTTGGGCGTTTTGACTCCTTTTATCACTGGCAGAGCCATCCATTCTTCCGCAAATTCGGCATAGATGTCCAGCATCTGTCTTGTTTCAGCGATGGCTTCAACGGCGGTAGCATGGGCTGTATGCCCTTCCTGCCAGAGGAATTCGGTAGTCCGCAGGAAAAGACGGGTGCGCATCTCCCATCTAACCACATTGGCCCATTGATTTATCAGGAGCGGCAAGTCTCGATAACTGCGGATCCAGTCCTTGTAGGTATTCCAGATGATGGTTTCGCTGGTGGGGCGAACGATCAGCTCTTCCTCAAGTTTGGCCGAAGGGTCCACCACTACCCCACCTCCGTTGGGATCGTTCATCAGCCGGTAGTGTGTCACCACAGCGCATTCCTTGGCAAAACCTTCCACATGGGCGGCTTCCCTGCTTAAAAAGCTCTTGGGAATGAAGAGAGGGAAATAGGCATTCACGTGCCCCGTGTCCTTGAACATCTTATCCAGCTGATCGCGCATTTTCTCCCAAAGGGCAAAGCCATAGGGTTTGATAACCATACATCCTTTGACCTCCGAGTGATCGGCCAATCCACCCTTGATGACCAGGTCGTTATACCATTGAGAATAATCTTCGCTGCGACTCTTGATTTCTTTGCTCATGAGTTTAAATAAGAGATAATTTTAAATTAATCGGCTTTTAACAATAAAATCGCAAAAATCCCTAATAAGGCATGTTATTTATTGTAACTTTACTTTAACACAAGGAGGGGCAAATTTAGCAACTTCGAAGTGAAAATAAATAATAAACTCGCCATGACACGAGGCTTGCCGACTGCATGGCACCGATAAATAAATAATAAACTCGCCATGAAACGCCTATATACCCTGCTGACCTTTGCAGTCGTACTCGTGATAGCGATGAGCAGTTGCTCGTCCTCGCGCAATACTCAAAACACCGACGATATTTACTATTCTTCCGGTAGCAATAAGACAGCAACAAGAGCATCCTCAAAAAATAATGACGAATATTACAGCACAGCGCCCAGCGATAACTATATCCGTATGAAGGCGCAGGACCCGGATCGCTGGTCTTATTTCGATGACTACAGCAATTACGATTCGTACTATGCTCCCGCCAGCAGCTGGGGCCTTTCCGCAGGATATGGATTTGGATATCCCAGCTACGGGTTTGGCTATGGTCTGGGATTCGGATACGGCTTAGGCTTCTGGGACCCATACTTTGCCTTTAACAGTTACTACATGTGGAACAGCTGGTATAATCCTTATTTCTATAATCCGTATTATGGCGGCGGCGTGATCGTCAGCCATGGTATGGCTCCGTCCGGCGTCTATTCGCACCTCCGTCCTTTCAGCTCGGTAGCATATCGCAACGGGCTGACCCGGACCTCGACCGGCTCTAATGTTTCCACCCGCAGCGGCAATCGTTTCTACCGTCCCGGTATGAGTACGACATCTACCTACAACTCTGCGCTGAACGGTCAGAGTACAAGGCAGGTCAACAACAACAACAGTTTCTATCGCCCCGGTAGCAATAACAACAATACTTACAGGCCCGCATTTCAGCCCAGCAGCCAGCCGGTCCGCAGCTATACCCCCTCGGGTGGCGGTGGAGGAGGCGGTGGCTTTGGCAGACCTGGCCGTCACTAAGCTTATGATTGCTTGAGACCGGGGGATCGGTGAGTCCCCCTGATTTCCCCTATTTTTACGGTGCTAACTAACCAATATGAAAAAGTACTTCCCACTTTTAGGGCTAATCCTATGCCTGCAGGCAAAAGCACAGTTACCCGAGGACGCGCTGCGTGCTTCCTGGACGACACCGTCCGGCACGGCCCGGCAACAAGCTATCGGAGGCGCCATGGGCTCTCTGGGCGGCGATCTTAGCGCAGGTTTCATCAATCCCGCAGGCCTCGGCCTTTACAAGACAAGCGAATTCGTTCTCACCCCCGGCTGGGCTTTCCTGAAGGATAAAAGTTCCTACCTGGGCGCCGATCGATCAGGGCAATCCGCCAACAATTTCAATCTCGGCGCAAGCGGGGCCGTCTTTTCATTCCAGGGCCGGGATCCGGGAGTAACCAATGCTTTTGCCATTGCCGTCAACCGGACAGCCAATTTCAACAGGCAGGTCTCCTACCAGGGGCAGAATGATTACAGCTCTTTTTCCGAACAATACGCAGAAGAATTTGCCGCATCCAACTATAGCATCAACGACGCCATCGGAAGTCCATATGTCTCCTATGGGACAAGGATGGCCCTCTGGACTTACCTGGTCGATACGGCCACGATCAACGGAACTACACAGATAATAACGCAGCCCCAGCTGGCTGGAAAGGTGCTGCAACAAAACAACCTGCGAAGCAAAGGCGGGATCACGGAGATAGACCTTTCGCTGGCCAGCAGCCAGCATGACAAATGGTATATCGGGGGCAGCCTTGGTATTCCCATCCTCAACTATACGCGCTACCAGACCTATACCGAATCGGATATCAGCGGTACTCCAAATGAGTTCGGATCCTTTACCTATAGCGAGACCTATACTACCAGCGGCTGGGGGATCAATGGCAAACTGGGAGTGATCTATCGCCCGGCCAATGCCTTTCGTATCGGACTGGCCATTCATACTCCCAGTCTTATCGGGCTGTCGGACCATATCAGCGCCAGCATGACCACCCGGCTGGAAAACCCCGATCAGACGATCAGCATCAGCTCGGATTCGCTGGACCGGGTCACGGGTCTAAGTCCTTCACCCAATTCATTCAAATATGATCTTTATACGCCCTGGCATTTTTTGCTGAGCGGCTCGTATATCTTCGGCAGCGGGCAACAGGAAGCCAAACAGCAAAAAGGCTTTATCACCGCCGACCTAGAGTATATCACCACGGGTAGTCCGCATTATGGCGCCCCGTCCAATGACGATGGCAGTGATGGCGACAACAGCTATTATAATGCGGTGAACCAGGCCATCCGGAATTCCTACAAAGGCAGCTTCAGCGCCCGGCTGGGAGGTGAGATAAAGCTCAACACGTTTATGGTGCGGGCAGGCGGCGCCTATTATACCAGCCCGTATGAAGGACAGGGGCTGAAGGCGGACCGCGCGATGCTCAGCGCAGGGGTGGGATATCGCAATAAGGGATATTTTGTGGATCTCACTTATGTACTGGCATTCAACCGCGATATCGATGTCCCTTATCGGCTGTCGGATAAAGCGAATACTTATGCCGCCTTGAAAGAAACGGGGGGAATGGTGTTGCTGACGACGGGAATCAAGTTCTAGCGGAAAGTTTTTGACGGAAAATTTTTAGCCTGGCGAAGGTTATTTTTTGGCAACTATAAATACCATTACCGCCATAGCGATGCCTATGACCCAATAGACAATTTTGATCTCGTTGCTCAGCTTGTCGTGAGTCATTTGGATCTTGCTTTCGAGATGCTTCAATTCTGATATCACTTCTTTCATATCGTTATTGATTTTGACATCAATTAACTGCAACATTGCTTTTTTTTGGTCCGTGGGCAGAGAAATATGCTCTAAACCATCGCTTACTTCTGATATATTCATTTTTTCGAATTACTTATTAATTCGAGCCCACCAACTGGTACAAATATACAAAATAAGTGCAAAATAATAAGCTCAACCCAGGTGATAAACACCTGGTGTTCGGGGCCTGGCCGCGGGTGCTGTCAATGCACCATCTCTTTTACAATAGGCTCCATCAGGCGGGCCCAGATCTCATATTCCTTTCCTGAAAAATGCAGCCCATCTGCGGCTATGAGCGTGGGATCGGCGAAAGCTTTGCGGCTTTCAGTCGTCACGTCCAGCCAGTTGACCCTATAGGTCATCGACAGCTGACGCCCGATCGAGTTGAACGAATCGATCGATCTGGCGATGGCTGCGGCATTACCCGTTGACTGGCCAAAAGGAGTCACCGAATAATCCGGAATGGATAAGACCAGCACATGAGCAGGCTGATTTCCTGCCAGGGCAATGGATCTTTG
>Ga0310811_10001876_pt1 | contig 26093 bp, 25 predicted proteins | sample YCmetagenome_FD_207642 | JGI IMG/M metagenome (GOLD analysis project Ga0310811, IMG submission 207642) | Soil microbial communities from experimental microcosm in Duke University, North Carolina, United States - YC | ecosystem: Engineered > Artificial ecosystem > Soil microcosm > Unclassified ... | reverse complement strand
GATCAGGCGCTCGCGCTGCTCCAGCAGCCGATTGACGATGGCGGCGCGCCGGTTTCCGTGCTTCTCCAGGCGCGACATACTGGCACGTGACGATGCCGTCAGCGCCGTTTCGCTCCCCGAAAAGAAGGCGGAAAGCAGCAGGCAGATCAGGACGACGACAAGTGACAGCCAGTCGTTCGCGGTCATCGATTATTTGAGCTTGTCCGTGAGGAACGCGCGCACCTCCGCGGCATCAACGTTCTTTTCGGTGAAAGCCTGGCCGATGCCGCGCACCAATATGAATGTGAGCGCGCCACGCTTCACTTTTTTGTCTTGGGAGATCAGATCCATCAATGTGTCTACAGACGGGCCACCGCCGGGAACGTCCTTTACGCGGGTCGGCAATCCTACCGCCGCAAGATGCGTGGATACACGCGCAGCGTCCACAGCCGCGATCAGCCCCCTTTTTGCCGAAAATTCAAATGCCAGTGCCATTCCCAGCGCCACCGCCTCGCCGTGCAGCAGCCGGTCAGAGAACCCGCAGCCGGCTTCGAGCGCGTGCCCGAAAGTGTGACCAAGATTAAGCAGCGCACGCTCGCCAGTTTCGCGCTCGTCGCGCGCAACGATGCCAGCCTTGCCGCGGCAGCACACCGCAATGGCATGCTCACGCGCCGAACCGCCAGCAAACACATCCTGCCAGTTCTTCTCCAGCCAGGCGAAAAATGCGGCATCGCCAAGCAACCCGTATTTCGCGACCTCGGCATAGCCTGCGCGAAATTCCCGTTTCGGCAACGTGTCGAGCAACGCCGAATCCGCGACGACCAAAACCGGCTGGTGGAAAGCGCCGACGAGATTCTTGCCCTGACGTGAGTTGATTCCGGTCTTTCCGCCAACGGATGAATCGACCTGGGCCAGCAGCGTGGTCGGCACTTGCACGAAGTCGAGACCACGCCGTGCGCATGCCGCCGCGAAACCTGCAAGGTCGCCGATCACCCCGCCGCCAAGCGCCACGACGAGGTCGTTGCGTTCGATACGTGCGCCGATGATCGCCTCGCAAACCTTTTCAAATGTCGCGTAGTTCTTTGATCCTTCGCCTGGCGGAACCAGAATACGCGCGCTGTCGATACCCGCGGCCTTAAGCGCGGCTTCCGCCGCAGCAAGATGACGCGCCGCAACCGTTTCATCCGTTACAATCACCACACGCGCATGCGGGCGCAGAGTGTTGATGCGCTCGCCCAGGCTTGCGAGAAGCCCGCGACCGATGACGATGTCATAGGCCCGCGCACCGAGCGCGACCGGCACCACGATGGGCTCGCTTTGGCGCAGCGGCGCGGTCATGCGGGCTTCTCCGCATTCAGGCCGAGACGCTTTGGAAGCTCACCCATGATTTCGTCGATAATCGTGTCGTGCGGTTCATCGCGCGAATGAATGATGATGTTGGCCTGGGCATAAATCGGTTCGCGCACCGGCAAAAGGTCCTTGATCTTTTCCACCAACGGCCGATCGTTGCGTCGTTTTGTTCGCTTGAGCAATACATCGATGTCCGCCTTGAGCCAGATCGAAATGCCTTTTTGAACGATCAGGGCGCGAGTCTGCGGATCCATGACGGCGCCTCCGCCGGTCGCAAGCACCTGCGGGCCGTTGTCCAGCAGACGCGCAATGACGCGCGCCTCGCCAGCGCGAAAGTAAGGCTCGCCGTGTTTCTCGAAGATTTCCGGAATGGTCATACCCGCCGCGCTTTCGATCTCCGCGTCGGCGTCTATGAAAGGAATTCCCAGACGGCTAGCAAGCCTGCGGCCGATCGATGATTTGCCGGCGCCCATCATACCGACGAGCACGATCGAGCGGCCGGCGAGTGCGCGGACCACCGCCGATTCCAGCCCGCTTTCCGCGGGTTTTTGGATGGCGCCATTAACCATGCTAGGCTTCCGGAACGAATCCTCGGTTCCATATATCAGCTACCGCGCGGCCGGTCTTGCCAGCGGTTCGGGAACGTGGTCGTAACTCGCCGCAAATCGCCGCGGTTCATCCTCGACGGGAAGGTCATGCCGAGTCTTTTCAGATTTCTGGTGCTTTTCGGCCTGCTCGGCGGCTTGGCTTACGGTGCCGTGTTCTCGCTCGCCACTTTCGTTAAATATAAGCCACGCGAGATTATCGTGACTATTCCGCCCGACAAGTTTCTCAAGAATCACTGACGCCGGAAACGGGGCAAGGCGATGAGCCGCCGGCCAGGGGCATCCGACGAAGCACTGATCGAACTGTTTCTCGACATGTTGGCCGCTGAACGTGGCGCCGGCGAGAACACGCTCGCCGCGTATCGCAACGATCTCGAGGACCTGTCCGCCCACCTGCGTGCATCGCGCAGCACGATCGCGAACGCGACCACCGACAGCTTGCGCAGGTTTCTCGGAAGTCTCGCCGAGCGCGGCTTCAAATCGTCATCGCTGGCGCGCCGGCTTTCGGCGGTGCGCCAGCTTTATCGCTTCCTTTACTCGGAGGGTAAGCGCGGCGACGATCCGGCTGCAGTGCTCGAAGGGCCAAAGCGCGCACGTTCGCTGCCGAAGGTGCTTTCGATCGCCGACGTCGACAAGCTGCTCAAGATGGCGCGCGCCAATAGTGACAATGCCGAACAACCGTTTTCCCAACGCCTGCGCGCCACGCGGCTGCTTTGCCTTCTGGAAGTCGTCTATGCGACGGGCTTGCGTGTGTCGGAGCTGGTGGCGCTTCCCGCGGCCGCTGCGCGCCGCGACCAGCATATGCTGATAGTGCGTGGCAAGGGCGGCAAGGAACGTCTGGTTCCGCTCAACAAGGAGGCCAAGAGCGCGATGGGCGAATACCTTGAATTGCGCAGCAAGGCTGAACGCGACAAGGAAACAAAGTGGCTGTTCCCGTCTTTCGGCGAACAAGGACACTTGACGCGCCAGCACTTCGCACGCGAGCTCAAGGCGCTTGGTGCCGCCTGCGGAATTCAGTCGTCGCAACTCAGCCCCCATGTCCTGCGCCACGCATTTGCCAGCCACCTTCTCCATAACGGCGCCGACCTGCGGGTGGTGCAGACACTGCTCGGCCACGCCGATATCTCAACAACGCAGATTTATACGCATGTGCTGGAAGAACGCCTGAAAACCATGGTGCGCGATCTCCATCCCTTGGCGGACGGCTAGCCAAGAACGGACTTAAAAGCGAAATTAACCCGCTTGCTTGACTAAGAGGCTTTCACCGCGTCAGGTCGCCCCGAAAAACACACTTGTCCGGACCCAATGCGCAGTTATCTCGATTTCGAAAAACCGGTGGCCGAGCTGGAGGCCAAAGTCGAGGAACTGCGCGCGATGGGCGAGAGTGGCGATGCCGTCGCCATCAGCGAAGACATTACCCGTCTTGAGGCAAAAGCGGCGCTCGCCCTGAAGGAGTTGTACGCCGAACTCACGCCCTGGCAGAAAACGCAGGTCGCCCGCCATCCGCAGCGTCCGCATTGCATCGACTACATCAACGGGCTCATCACCAGCTTCATCCCTTTCGCCGGCGACCGGAAGTTCGGCGAGGACTCCGCCATTGTTGCTGGCTTTGGACGTTTCCGCGGCGAAAGTGTCTGCGTCATCGGCCATGAAAAAGGGGCCGACACCGAAAGCCGGATCAAGCACAATTTTGGCATGGCGCGTCCGGAGGGATATCGGAAGGCCGTACGCCTGATGGAAATGGCCGATCGCTTTGGCCTCCCGGTCGTCACCCTGATCGACACAGCTGGTGCCTATCCCGGCATCGGCGCGGAGGAGCGTGGCCAGGCGGAGGCAATCGCGCGCTCGACTGATGCCTGTCTGTCGCTCGGTGTTCCGAACATCGCGGTGATCGTGGGCGAAGGTGGGTCCGGCGGCGCCATCGCTATTGCCACTGCCAATCGCGTGCTGATGCTCGAGCACGCCATCTATAGCGTGATCTCGCCTGAGGGGGCCGCATCGATCCTCTGGCGCGACACGACCAAGGCCCAGGAAGCGGCGACCAGCATGAAGATCACCGCCCAGGACATGGTGCGCTTCGGGATCATCGACACCATCATCGCGGAGCCCACAGGGGGTGCCCACCGCGATCCACAGGCCGCCATCGCAGTCACCGGCGAGGCGATCGCCAGTGCCTTGTCGGAACTGAAGGGGCTGGACCGCGAAACGGTGCGAAAACAGCGGCGTGAGAAGTTTCTCACAATGGGCCGCGCCGCCGTGTAGATTGTGGGCGTTTACTTTTGCTTTACCATGGGGTTAGCGGTAGCCTGAGAAGGCGCAGATCGCCTTGCAGATGCCACATCTTATGGATAACGATTGTTCAATGAGGGGCCCGCCTCCTCGGGGAGTGGCACTTTTGAAACGACCTTTCGCTCGCGCGCTGCTGGCGTCCGCGGCTGTTGCCGCCGCTGTAGCCCTTGCTGGCTGTGATGCCGACAGCATTTCCCCGACTGGTCGCGCGCAGGCCCCGCTGTCCGAAAAACTACTCGCCGAAATGGCGGGGAAAAATATGGACAAGGACTCTCCGATCCTCGCCCGCATCTTCAAGGAAGAGGCGGAGATGGAGGTCTGGAAAAAGAACCGAGACGGCGACTATGCACTCCTGAAGACCTACCCGATCTGCAAATGGTCGGGCGATCTCGGACCGAAGAAGAAGGTAGGCGACCGGCAGGCGCCCGAGGGCTTCTACACCATCACGCCCGGGCAGATGAATCCGAATTCCAATTACTATCTCGCGTTCAACACCGGCTTTCCAAATGCCTATGATCGCGCCTGGGGCTACACCGGCTCCGATCTGATGGTGCACGGCGACTGCTCGTCGCGCGGCTGCTACGCGATGACTGACGAGCAAATTCAGGAAATCTACGCGCTCGCGCGGGAATCTTTTTTCGGCGGACAAAAGGCTTTTCAGCTCCAGGCATATCCGTTCCGCATGACCGCGATGAACATGGCCAAGCATCGCAACAATCCAAACTACGCGTTCTGGAAAATGTTGAAGGAGGGCTACGACCACTTCAACGCATCGCACCAGGAACCGAAAGTCGCCGTGTGCGAGAAGCGCTACGTTTTTGACGCGACCGCACCGGATGACTCGACCAAGCCTCTCTCGTTCAACGCGAAGGGCGCCTGCCCGGTCTATCAGCTCGACAAGACGATTGCTGACGCGGTGCACGAGGAACGTCGGCAGGAACAGCTTAAGATGGCGCAGTATACCGCCAGCGGTGTGGCGACAGTCCCATTCCGCGTCGGTGACGGCGGGATGAACCCGGTCTTTGCGTCGAAGCTGCCTACCAGCAGCGGCGACAACAATGGCCGCCTGTTCGAGCTCACGAGCGTTGCATCTGTCGACCCGGGGAATGTTCCAGGTGCATTGCCGCGCACACCCAACCGCGGCGCGGTAACGCTGGCCAAGTTGCAGGCACCGCAGCCGCAAAGCGAGCCCGCCGTTGTGGCAAGCGTCCCAATGCCTCATCCGGCACCGCAGCCCAAAGAGGGCGAAGCGCCAGCCCAACAGGAAAAGCCAACCTCGATTGCGGGCCTGATTGGCAATATCTTTAGCGGGTCGAAATCAGAAGCTGCGGCCGTTCCGCCGCCACCGCAAAAGGAACAGGTCGCGCGCAGCACCGATCTCGCAGCAAAACCAAAGCAGGCTGCTCCGGTGCACACGGCGTCCACGCCCGCGCGCCCGGCGGCGACACCTAGCTCCGTACGCACTGCGTCGGCCGGGTCGTCACCATGGCCGAGCGAACCCCCGCCGGCACCCGCGCCAAAACCGGCCGCTCAGGCGGCACCTGCACCGAAGCCTGAGCCGGTTCAGCAACCGGCCAAGGTCGAGACGCCGCGTCCGGAAATCCGAACCGCCTATACGACCCCGCCTGCGAGCAACAACGGTCTGCTCGCCGGTGCCCAGCCGGTGGTTCCCACCGGCTCGTTCGAGAGCCGCTGGTCAGGCACGCGCTGATCGCCGCAGCGAGCGTCATGGACTGCTACGTCTACGTACTCGGCACCCGCGCAAAAAATCGTCATCTCACTTACGTCGGCTGGACCAATGACGTCGCCCGGCGGCTGGTCGCGCACAATGCCGGCAAGGGCGCGCGCTCGACGCGCGGCCGCAACTGGGTGCTCCTCTATTCCGAACGCTGCGCAAGCAAGCGGCATGCCATGAGCCGTGAGTGGCACCTCAAACGGGACCGGGCATTTCGCCGGCAGCTGGCGATGAAGCAGTTTGGCCGCTCAGGCACAGTCTAGGCGAATTTGCCGTGGCAGTGCTTGAACTTCTTGCCCGACCCGCATGGGCAAAGCTCGTTGCGGCCGACCTTCCCCCAGGTTGAAGGGTCATTCGCTTTGCGCTCGACTTGCGCGCCGTTTCCGTTGCCGACGAGCGCAGGCGCCAGTGCGGGCGCCATTTCGTCTTCGCCGGTCGTGGGGTCGACTTTGTGCGCCTCCATGTAAGGAAGCTGCGATGCCTCTTCGGCCGGCGGCGTTTGCACGACCTCGACACGCATCAGCTGAGCCGTAACCGCCTCACGCAGATGAGCCACCATCGTCTCGAACAGTGCAAAGGCTTCAGCTTTGTACTCATTGAGCGGATCACGCTGGCCGTAGCCGCGCAAACCGATGACCTGACGCAAATGCTCGAGCATCACAAGATGCTCGCGCCAGAGGTGATCGAGCGTCTGCAGCAGAACTGACTTCTCGACATAGCGCATGACGTCGGGGCCCCATTTGGCCACCTTCCCCGCCATCCATTCATCGGCGCGGCGGGTGATGCGCTCACGCACGTCATCGCCGGTGATGCCTTCTTCCTTGGCCCAGTCCTGCACCGGCAGCGCCAGCGTGAGAATCTCGCGCAGATCGTGGTCGAGACCAGCCACGTTCCACTGCTCGGGATAGGCATTTTCAGGAACGTACTTGGCGACCATTTCCTCGATCATCGCATGGCGCATGTCGGCGATTGTCTCGTCGACCGTCTCATCGCGCATGAGCTCGAGCCGCTGCTCGAAAATGACCTTGCGCTGGTCGTTCATCACGTTGTCGAACTTGAGCAGGTTCTTGCGGATGTCGAAGTTGCGCGCTTCGACCTTCTGCTGGGCTTTTTCGAGCGCCTTGTTGATCCATGGATGAACGATCGCCTCGTTCTCCTTTAGACCGAGCTTCTTGAGCATCCCGTCGAGCTTGTCCGAGCCGAAGATGCGCATGAGATCGTCTTCGAGCGACAGAAAGAACTTCGAATGGCCGGGATCGCCCTGGCGGCCTGAGCGGCCGCGCAGCTGGTTGTCGATGCGGCGGCTTTCGTGCCGCTCAGTTCCCAAGACATAAAGACCGCCGGCAGCAAGGGCCTTTTCCTTCAGCCGCGCGACCTGCTTGCGGATGTCGTCGGCGCGCGGGCTCTTCTCGCGCTCGCGCGGGTCGGCAATATCCGTAATTTCCTGGCGTATCCGCATGTCGGCATTGCCACCGAGCTGAATGTCGGTGCCGCGGCCGGCCATATTGGTCGCAATGGTAATGGCGCCCGGTACGCCCGCTTGCGAGACGATATAGGCCTCCTGCTCGTGGTAGCGAGCGTTAAGGATCGCAAACACCTTGGTTTTGGTGGCGCCGTCGTCGCCGGAATAAAGCGCCGCGAACGCGTTGGGATCGGAGAAATCATGCTGCTCCCATCCCGCCTGACGCAGCATTTCGGCGAGTTGTTCAGACTTCTCGATCGAGGTCGTGCCGACCAGGACCGGCTGCCCGCGCTGCTTGCAGTCTTCTATCAGCGTAATGATGGCCCGATATTTCTCAGCCGCAGTGCGATAGACCTCGTCGTCATCGTCGAGGCGTACGAGCGGCATGTTCGTCGGCACTTCGAGGACTTCGAGGTTGTAGATGTCCATGAACTCTTCGGCTTCGGTGAGCGCCGTACCGGTCATGCCGGCGAGCTTCTCATACATACGGAAGTAGTTCTGGAAAGTGATAGATGCGAGCGTCTGGTTTTCAGGCTGGATCGGTTGGTGCTCTTTCGCCTCGAGCGCCTGGTGCAACCCTTCGGAATAACGGCGGCCAGGCATCATGCGTCCGGTGAACTCGTCGATGATGACGACCTCGCCATTGCGAACAATGTAATCTTTGTCGCGCTGGAATAACTTATGTGCGCGTAGCGCCTGGTTGACGTGATGAACGACAGAAACGTTCTCGACGTCGTAGAGTGAATCACCCTTGAGCTGTCCGGCGGCCCGCAATCGCTGCTCGAGCTTCTCCATGCCGGCCTCGGTCAACGTGACGGTGCGCTGCTTCTCGTCAACCTCGTAGTCCGTCTTGTCGAGCTGCGGAATATAATTGTCGATCGTGTTGTAGAACTCGGAGCGGTCGTCGAGCGGGCCAGAAATGATCAGCGGCGTGCGCGCCTCGTCGACCAGGATCGAGTCAACTTCGTCGACGATCGCATAGATGTGCCCGCGCTGGACCATGTCCTCCATGCGGTACTTCATGTTGTCGCGCAGGTAGTCAAATCCGAGTTCGTTGTTGGTGCCGTAGGTGATGTCGCAGTCGTACGACTTCTTGCGCTGCTCATCGTCGAGCCCGTGCACGATGACGCCGACAGTGAGGCCGAGAAAATTATAGATCTGCCCCATCCATTCCGCGTCGCGTTTTGCCAGATAGTCGTTGACGGTGACGACATGGACGCCGCGGCCGGCAAGCGCGTTGAGATAGACCGGAAGCGTGGCGACGAGCGTCTTGCCTTCGCCGGTCTTCATTTCGGAAATTTTGCCTTCGTGGAGGATCATTCCGCCAATCAGCTGGACGTCGAAATGCCGCTGCCCGAGCGTACGCTTGGCCGCTTCCCGAACGGTGGCAAAGGCAGGGACGAGGATGTCGTCGAGTGAGGCGCCTTCGGCCACCTGCTTTTTGAACGCATCCGTACGCGCTCGAAGCGCATCGTCGGACAGCGCCTCCAGCTCTTTCTCGAACGCGTTGATCTCGTGCACCCGCGGCTGATAGCTGCGGATCCGCCGGTCATTGGCGGAACCGAACAGCTTGCGGGCGACGGCACCGATCATCCTTGGAAACTCCTCACGTGAGCCGGGTGCTTATAACATGCCGCTGCGGCCGGATTTGCCTCCGGCAGTCCGGAATACGGCACTTTTCGGGCAGATCCGGCGCGGACGCGCCAGCGACGACGAACATCCAATACTCCGCGAGAGATATGAGGGGGTCGGAATGTTGTCAATTGGCGGCCTGTTCTCGCATTAACGACAGCCCGGTCACGTGGACGTTAGACGTTGCGTGCCACTCGGCCATTGCAAAGATATGGTCGTTGGGCGAATAGTCCGCCCGACGCCCGCCTAGCGGGCACCGCCAATTCAAGGAAAGCCTTATGAGGATTTCAGTTCCAGCCAGGTCACTGGTCCGTTCGCGTCAGGCCGGCTTTTGTGCCGCACTTCTGGCGATCCTCGTCATGACGGCAGGGCCGGCGGGCGCCCAGGACAAAGACCCGGTTGTTGCCAAGGTCAATGGTATTGAAATCCATCAGAGCGACCTGGCCGTCGCCGAGGACGAGGCCGGCCAAATTCCGCCTATGTCGCCGGAAGCCAAGCAGGATTACCTGGTGCAGTTCGTCGCCGACATGATTCTCGTGTCGAAAGCCGCGGAAGACAGGAAATTAGGCGACGGACCCGACTTCAAGCGCAAGGTCGAATTCGCCCGCAAAAAGCTTCTGATGGAAAATCTGCTGCAGTCGGCCGGTAAGGAAGCCCTCACCGACGACGCAATGCATAAAGTTTACGACGAAGCTGTAAAGCAGATCGGCGAAGAGAAAGAAGTCCATGCACGCCATATCCTCTTCCGTGCACCGGCGGGCGATGACAAGGCCGGCAAGGAAGCCGAGGACAAGGTCAAGGCGGTAATCGCCCGGCTTAAGAAGGGCGAAGATTTTGCCAAAGTAGCCGGTGAAGTCACCGAAGATCCGTCCGGCAAGGCGAACGGCGGTGACCTTGGCTACTTCACCAAGGAGCAGATGGTGCCCGAATTTTCGGAGGCTGCTTTCAAACTGGACAATGGCCAGATTTCCGATCCTGTGAAAACCCAGTTCGGCTGGCACGTCATCAAAGTCGAGGACAAACGGGTCAAGCCGGCGCCGAAATTCGAAGACGTAAAGCCGCAAATCGAGAACTATGTCATGCGCAAGGCCCAGGCCGAGCTGGTGACCAAGCTGCGCGCCGACGCCAAGATCGAGCGCATGGACAAGCCGGCCGCCAAGCCTGAGGAAAAACCCGCAGCACCGGCGCCCGCAAAGAAGTAACAGCGATCAAAATGATCAAATGATTTCGTCGTGGCCGGCCTTGTGCCGGCCATTGGCGTCTTTTATGCCGATGCATCCGAAGCCGCGGATGCCGGAGAGTGTTATGTCCACCGCAGTCTCCCCTCTTGCCCCTGCCAACGTCCCCGATATGCCGCCAATTTCCGGCGTGCGTCTTGCGACCGCCGAGGCCGGTATCCGCTATGCGGGGCGCACCGATGTCCTGCTGGCGCTGTTCGATCCCGGCAGCACTGCGGCGGGCGTTTTCACGCGGTCGAAGTGCCCGTCGGCGCCCGTCGAGTGGTGCCGCACGCATTTGAAGACCAGCAAGACGCGTGCCCTGCTCGTGAATTCCGGCAACGCCAACGCCTTCACAGGCAAGAGCGGGCGCGATGCCTGCAGGCTCTCGGCACAGGTCGCCGCGCGTGCCGCGGGCTGCAAACCCGGCGACGTTTTTCTTGCTTCGACCGGCGTGATCGGCGAACCGCTGAAAGCCCAGGCCTTCGAGGGCGTCATGGAAGGGCTGGTCGCGCGCGCGCAAGCGGAAGAATTCCTTGCCGCGGCGCAGGCGATCATGACCACGGATACGTTTCCCAAGGTCGCGACCGCAACGGCGAGAATCGGTAAGGCGAAGGTGACGATCAACGGCATAGCCAAGGGCGCCGGAATGATCGCTCCCGACATGGCGACCATGCTCTCGTTCATATTCACCGACGCGGCGATTTCCGCGCCGGCACTGCAGGCGCTTCTGAAAGACGGCGTCGCCGACACCTTCAACGCCGTCACAATCGACGGTGACACCTCGACCTCAGACACGCTCATGATATTCGCGACCGGCAAGGCTGTCGGTGCTCCGCGAATTGCGCGCACGACCGACCCGCGTCTGAAAGAGTTCAAAAAGGCGCTGCATTCCGTGCTGGCCAGCCTGTCGGAACAGGTGGCCCGCGACGGCGAAGGGGCGCGCAAGCTGGTCGAGATCGTCGTCGAAGGCGCGGTATCCAGGCTCTCGGCGCGACGTATTGCGATGTCGATCGCCAATTCCCCGCTGGTCAAGACCGCGATCGCCGGCGAAGACGCAAACTGGGGCCGTGTCGTGATGGCCGTCGGTAAAGCGGGTGAGCCGGCGGACCGGGACAAGCTATCGATCTGGTTTGGCGGCATCCGCGTCGCGCATAAGGGCGCACGCGATCCAAGCTATGATGAAGCGACCGTGAGCGAGGCAATGAAGAAACCCGAAATCAGCCTGAAAGTTGCACTCGGGCTGGGCAAAGGCCGCGATCGCGTTCTCACCTGCGATCTCACCAAAGAATACGTCGCCATCAACGGCGACTATCGCTCGTAGACCCGGAGCCGGCGCCTTGGCGCGCAAGATTGTTCTCGTAGCGGCCTGCGCGCTCGTCGATACGGACGGCCGTGTATTGATTGCACAAAGACCGCAAGGCAAGTCGATGGCCGGTCTCTGGGAATTCCCCGGCGGCAAGGTCGAGAATGGCGAGCGACCGGAAGAGACCCTGATACGGGAGTTACGTGAAGAGCTTGCGATAACGGTGAGCGAGGCGTGTCTCGCGCCGCTCGCCTTCGCAAGCCACACCTATCCCGACTTCCATCTGCTGATGCCGCTCTATGTCTGCCGCCGGTGGGACGGAACGGTCACTCCGCGCGAGGGCCAGCAGCTTGCGTGGGTGAGACCGAACCGGCTGCGCGACTATGAAATGCCTCCGGCAGACGTGCCGCTCATTTCGCATTTGATGACATTACTTTAGCCGCGCTCGGGTTTTTCTCCCGCCGGCAGCTCGGCGGTACCGAGCGCATCGGCCAGCCGCTGCGCCGCCGAACCCGGCTTTAGCGGCTTCTGTTGGCTTTCGTGCGGCACCCACCCCGACAGCCAGAGGATTTCGAACGTCGAGCGTATGCGGCCATCCGGGTCGGAAAAACGCTCGGCATAGATTTCCGTCATACGTGCGAAGGTCGCGCGCCTGAGCGGTTGGCGTTGCCGCTCGTGCAAAATATTTGTTGCGCCCATGCGCCGGAGATCGCGCATCAGCGCAAGAGCCGAGTCATAGCGCACGACGACTCGCTCACTGTCGACAACCGGTAACGCAAAGCCGGCACGTTGCAGGAGTCCGCCAAGCTCGCGGATGTCGACCAAGGGCGCGACGCGCGGCGAGACGCCGCCTTCGACTTCACTCTCGGCGGCGGCGAACGCCGAACGCAATTCGGTAAGGCTTTCCCCACCGATCAACGCCGCCAGCAATAATCCATCCGGTTTGAGAGCGCGCCGGATCTGGATCATCGTGCCAGGCAGATCGTTGACAAATTGCAGCGCCAGGGCGGACACAACGAGATCCAGCGAACCCTCGGCAAAGGGCAAAGCCTCCTCGTCGGCGGTGACACGCAAGCCATCACCGCCCCTGTCCAGCCCCGCTGTGACGACAGTGCCGATATTCTTGTTCGTCAGCAGCACGCGACGCACGGCATCGGTTGGCGTGCCGAGATCAACAGCCACGTCAAACTTGCGCAAAATCGCGGAAAGCCGCTCGGCCAAATCGGCGGCAACGCGATCCAGCAGAAACGTCGCAGGCGTTAGTCGCCGCGCGCGTATTTGGCGTATGCGCAACAAACGCCGGTCAAAGATATTGGGGCCTGACGACATTGCCTTGTCCTATCGCGTCACGCGCGATAGTGCCACGGCTGCGGGTGATCATGTTACCGTTGCAGCATGAACGAGCTTGTTTCGGCAAGTCCGGCGGGTGCGCCATCGAACGCCCGTTTTCGCAAGGGACTGCGATCAGCCCTGCGGCTCATGCTCGACTTCGCTTTGCCCCAGCTTTGCCCGTCCTGTCGCGAGCCGTTGGGTGACGGCAATGGTCTCTGCGCACAATGCTGGTCGAGTTTGTCGTTTATCGAGCCGCCATATTGCGCGCGACTCGGCATTCCATTCGCCTACGATCCCGGCCCCGGCCTGCTGTCGATGGAAGCGATCGCCAACCCACCCTCCTATGACCGGGCACGCGCCGCCGTGCGCTACGATGATATTTCGCGCGCGCTCGTCCATAGCCTCAAGTACAGCGACCGCCTCGACCTGTCGCCGATGATGAGCCGATGGATGGCGCGCGCAGGCCGCGAATTGCTTTCCGACGTCGATGCGCTCGTCCCGGTGCCTCTGCATTGGCGCCGGCAATGGGCGCGGCGTTTCAATCAGTCGGCGGCCCTCGCCAGTGTCATCTCGGGGTTGACCGGCGTCCCCGTTGTGCATGGCGGGCTCAAGCGCGTGCGTGCGACACCGCAGCAAGTGGGCATGTCTAAATCAGAGCGGGCCGAAAATGTGCAAGGCGCCTTTCGAGTCGCCACGGAGCATGAATCGGATATTGCCGGGCGCCGGCTGATTTTGATTGATGATGTGCTGACCTCGGGAGCCACCGTTGACGCTTGCGCCCGCGCCCTGTCCCGGGCGGGTGCCGGCCACGTTGATGTGCTGGTCTTTGCGCGGGTTGTGGCGGCGGCGCGTCCCCCCATATAAAAGGGGCTCAAATGCCCGAAAACGACGCCATGCCTCCCGTTGAAATCTATACGACCCGCTTCTGCCCTTATTGCTCCGCGGCCAAGGCCTTGCTGAAGCGAAAGGGTGTAGGCTACAGCGAGGTCGACGTCAGCAGTGACTTCGAACGCCGGGAAGAAATGATTCAACGCGCAAACGGACGCATGACCGTGCCGCAGATTTTTATCGGCACCACGCATGTGGGTGGCAGCGACGAGCTGCACGCGCTCGACCGCGCCGGCAAACTCGACCCACTGTTGGCCAACGGCAAGGCCTTCCCATGAACGGCGGCACTTTCAAAGCAGCCATGATCCAGATGCGTTCGGGTCTGCGACCCGACGTCAATATCGATGCTGCCGTCCGTTACATCGGTGACGCGAAAGAGGCCGGCGCCGACTATGTGCTCACGCCGGAAATGACAAACATCCTGGCGGCCAATCGCGAGCAACTTTTCGCGGTCGCCGTCGAAGAAGAAGCAGATGCATCACTGGCGACATTACGCGAGGTCGCGCGAAAGCTCGGCATCTACGTGCATATCGGTTCGCTTGCGATCAGAATCTCGCCTGACCGCGCCGCCAACCGTTCGTTCCTGATCGATCCGAAGGGCGACATCCTTGCCCGTTACGACAAGATCCATATGTTCGATGTCGATCTGGCGGGCGGCGAGAGTTATCGCGAGTCCCGCAACTACCGCCCGGGTGAGCTAGCGGTACTGGCCGACCTGCCCTGGGGCCGCCTGGGCCTAACCGTCTGCTATGACTTGCGCTTCCCTGCACTTTACCGCGCGCTCGCTGAAGCCGGTGCGACCATGTTGACGATCCCGTCGGCATTCACAAAGCAGACCGGCGAAGCGCATTGGCATGTTCTCATCCGCAGCCGCGCCGTTGAAAATGGCTGCTTTGTATTTGCGGCCGCTCAAGGCGGCAGACATGAAAACGGCAGGGATACCTTCGGCCATTCACTGATCGTTGACCCATGGGGGCGCATTCTTGCCGAGGGTGACACCGAGCCGGGGGTCATTGTGGCCGAGATCGATCCCGCAGAAGTCGCCAAGGCACGTGCCCGTATTCCGTCGCTGCAGCATGGCCGGCGCTTTGAAATCGTCGAACCGCTGGCGGAGCCAGCGCATCTCCATGTCGTGCGGGGTGCGGAATGATTCGCTACGCACTCATTTGCCAGCAGGGCCATCAATTTGAGAGCTGGTTCCAGGATTCGGCCGCCTACGACAAGCAGGCGAAACGCGGTCTCATAAGCTGCCCGCACTGCGGCTCGGCCAAGGTCGAAAAGGCAATCATGGCGCCCCGTCTGTCCGCGACCGCAAAGAAGCGAAGCAGGACGATCGAGGCTCCCGCGGCAACAACCGAGACGGCACCGGCTCCGGCACCTGCACCGGCGCCAGTAGCGATGATTTCGCCACAGGAGCAGGAAATTCGCGCAAAGCTGAAGGAACTTCGCGATCACCTCACCAAGAATGCCGACAATGTCGGTACGAAATTTCCAGAGGAAGCGCGCAAGATGCACTACGGCGAGGCCGAACATCGCTCGATCTACGGCGTGGCATCAACGGAAGAAGCGAAAGAGCTTTCGGAGGAAGGCATCGAATTTCATCCGCTGCCGCCGCTTCCGGACGAACGGAATTAATACGCCCAGACCAACAGCGCGACGCCGATCACCACCAGCACGATGCCGATACCCTCGCGCTGTGTGGTCGGTTGTTTGAAGACGAACCGCGTCACACCCTGCGCGAACAGCACTTCGACCAATGCGAGCGTGCGCACATTGGCGGCGGTGGTGATAGCGAAGGCAAGAAACCAGAATTCCGATGCGAACGCGCCCATGAAACCGGCAAACAGCGACGGTTTCCAGGCCCGCGCGATCGCGCGCAAAACACCGGGATCGTGCAACGCGAGGAAGGTCGACAAAAGCGCGGCCTGAATGACCAGACCGACCGTTACGGTGAACGTCGCAGCGAGCACGAAATCAGAAAGGCCAAGCGACAGAATCGCGCCGCGATAGCTGATCGCCGACAAGGCGAACATTGTCCCGCCTGCAAGACCGATCAGTGTCGATCGCGTAGTGCCCGCGCCCGTACGCGGCTTGAGCGAGATCACGATCACTCCGACCGTCGCGATCAGAATCGCCGTCGCCGCCAGCGGCGTTACCTTGTCGCCAAGGAAAATCAGGCCGAACAGCGCGACCTGCACCGGCTCCGTTTTGATGTAGGCATAGGCCACAACAAAGGAGCGCTCGCCCATCGCCGAGAGCATCAACGCGGTCGCGGCGATCTGCCCGAGCGCGCCGCCGATCACCCACGGCCAGAACACGGGCGGCACCGTCGGCAGGCGGTCGCCGGTAACGGCAAGAAGGCCGAACAGAAACAGCAGCGCGAAAGGAAACCCGAACAGGAAACGCACGTGGGTGGCGCCCACCGTGCCGAGCGTGGCGGTCAGCTCACGCTGCATCGCGTTGCGGGCGGTCTGCGCTGCCGCGGCAATCAGGGTAAAAACGGCCCAGAGCATCTTTGGAAGAGAAGTCTCGTTCAGGCGGCTGCGGACTGGATCTCCGCAGCCTCGGGAAACTCGGTCACCGCACCCTTTTCATTGTCGATCAGCAGGAAGAGGTCGAAATAGCGGATTGTCGGTGCACCGCCGGTGCGCTTGATCACCGATTGCCGCCATTCTTCGTTATGGGCTTTTTGTGCCGCTTCGACCGATGGCCAGATGTAGACACCGGCGCCGGTTTTGCCGTTGAGCTCGAGCAGAAAGTGCTTGCGCAACAATTCTTTGTTCGCCCGCCACTTCGGAATGACGTTGCGCGCCTCTTCGGCAACCTGCCGACGGCTCCAGCCTTTTGGCGAATTGAACTCGACCAGTTCGAGAATCATGCAGTCTCTCCATTCTGCTTCGGGCGCTGCGCCACCAGCATGTAGTTGACATCCACGTCCGAGGACAATTGCCAGCGGTCGGCCAGCGGATTGTAGATCACGCCACGTTCGCCAATGACCTGAAGGTCGTTGCGCTCCATCGCGCGCTCCAGCTCTTCGGGCTTCACGAACTTGTCCCATTGATGCGTGCCGCGCGGCAGCCAGCGCAATACATATTCGGCCCCGACGATTGCCAGCGCAAAGCTCTTCAGTGTCCGGTTGAGCGTCGCTGCGATCATCAGGCCGCCGGGTTTTACCATCGCCGCGCAGGCCGCCACGAACGCCTCGACGTCGGTCACATGCTCGACGACTTCCATGGCCAGCACCACATCGAAGCGCTCCTTGGCGGCGGAGAGGTCTTCCGCGGTGGTCGCCCGGTAATCGACCGCAACATCGACTTCGCTCGCATGGTTCTTTGCCGCGGCAATGTTGTCTTCCGACGGGTCCGCACCAACCATGATTGCGCCCAGGCGTGCGAGCGGTTCCGACAAAATGCCGCCTCCGCAGCCGATATCGAGCATGCGAAGTCCCTTCAGACAATCGAGCTTCTTGGGATCGCGGCCGAAGCACGCCGCAGCCTGATCGCGGATATAAGCAAGCCGGACGGGGTTGAATTTGTGCAAGGCGGCCATAGGCCCGCGCGGATTCCACCAGTCGGCGGCATGGCGCGAAAACCGCTCCACTTCGGCGGCATCGACGCTGGTCCTGCGGGTCTTTTCAGTAACCATGTGGGCGATCTCAATATTTCGGTGCCGGCTGTTGTTGCAGCGCGCCGACCCCGCCGGTATGTATACGCGCCTTTTCTGGCCGGCGCGCGGGGCTTCGTGCCGGCCGCTTGTTAGCGCCTTTTGGCGCGCCCGGGAACGTCATGGCTCGGCTGGTGATGAAATTCGGCGGAACGTCGGTCGCCGATCTTGACCGCATCCGCAATGTGGCGCGCCACGTCAAGCGCGAGGTCGATGCCGGCTACGACGTAGCGGTTGTCGTCTCCGCCATGGCCGGCGTGACCAATCAGCTGGTCGAATGGTCCCGGCAAGCCGCCATGCTGCACGACGCACGAGAGTACGACGCAGTCGTCGCCACGGGCGAGCAGGTCACCGCCGGTTTGCTCGCCATTGTGCTGGAAGGAATGGGCGTCAATGCACGGTCCTGGCAAGGCTGGCAGCTGCCGATTTTGACCGACAACGCCCATGCCTCCGCGCGCATCATGGAAGTGAACGGCGCCGAGCTGATCAAGCGCTTCAAGGAGCACGGCCAGGTCGCAGTCATCGCCGGTTTCCAGGGCATGCATAAAGATACCGGTCGCGTCACAACGTTGGGCCGGGGCGGGTCCGACACATCGGCGGTTGCGATCGCTGCCGCGATCGGAGCCGAACGCTGCGACATCTATACGGACGTTGACGGCGTCTACACAACGGATCCGCGCGTGGTGCCGCAGGCGCACCGCCTCGACAAGATTGCCTACGAAGAAATGCTCGAGCTTGCTTCACTCGGCGCCAAGGTCATGCAGGTGCGCTCGGTCGAGCTCGGGATGGTGCACAATGTGCGCATCTTCGTGCGCTCAAGTTTCGACAAGCCGGAGGACATTGATCCCAAAAAGCCACCTACCGGCACACTCATTTGCGACGAAGGAGACATCGTGGAACAGCAAGTCGTTACCGGCATCGCCTTCTCCAAGGACGAGGCGCAAATCTCGATCCGACGGGTGCAGGACAAGCCCGGGGTTGCGGCGGCGATCTTCGGCCCGCTCGCCGACAACAACGTAAACGTGGATATGATCGTGCAGAACGTCTCGGGTGACGGCGCTACCACCGACCTCACCTTCACGGTTCCATCCGCGGACTATGAGCGTGCGCGAATGACCCTCGACAAGGCCAAAAACGCCATCGGCTACGAGCGGCTGGACGGGGCGACCGATGTCGCCAAGGTTTCCGTCATTGGCATCGGCATGCGCAGCCACGCCGGCGTCGCTGCCAAGGCGTTCAAGGCGCTGTCCGGACAGAAGATCAATATCCTCGCAATCACCACCTCGGAGATAAAATTCTCCGTCCTGATCAAGGCCGCCCAGACCGATCTTGCGGTACGCACCCTGCACACGCTCTACGGGCTTGATAGGCCATAACCGGGCCCCTTCAGGCCGCATCGAGCCAGTTTGCGCGGGACTTTGGCTTGCCCCTTGCATGGGCCATTGGCTATAGCCTGACTCATGAGCGATCGCGGAATCGGAAGCCGGTGGTCGCTATTCGTACATGATTAGGCCGTAGACGGGGCTGCGGCCCAGGCCGCGGCTGAAGGACCTCAATAATGCGTGGCGCGCTGGGTGGTCCGCGCGTGCTGTTGCGCAGGCTTCGCGAAGTGATGGCGGAGCCGGTCAGCGCGCAGGACCGTCTCGACAAGGTGGTGGTGCTGATCGCCGCCAACATGGTGGCGGAAGTCTGCTCTGTCTACGTTTTACGCGTGGACGGAACCCTTGAGCTATATGCCACCGAAGGTCTGAAGCGCGAGGCCGTCCACCAGACCGTCCTGAAAGCGGACGAAGGCCTGGTCGGCCTGGTCGCCGGCGAAGCCAACCCGATAAATCTCTCGGACGCGCAGGCCCATCCAGCCTTCTCCTATCGGCCGGAAACCGGCGAAGAAATTTATCACTCGTTCCTCGGCGTGCCGATCCTGCGCGCCGGCAACACGCTCGGCGTGCTGGTCGTGCAGAACCGCGCGCGGCGTACCTACACCGAAGAAGAAGAAGAAGCGCTGCAGACGACTGCGATGGTGCTCGCCGAGATGATCGCATCGGGCGAGCTGTCCTCCCTCGCCCGCCCCGGCGCCGAGCCCGCCGCACGTCACTCGATGCATTTCATTGGCACGTCGCTGGCGGACGGCATTGCCCTTGGTCACGTCGTGCTGCATGAGCCGCGCGTTGTCATCACCAACGTGATTGCCGACGACGTACCGCACGAGCTCAAACGGCTCGACGCCGCCATTGCGACCTTGCGTGCCGACCTTGACCGGCTGGTCGAGCACCGCGACGTCGCCGACGGCGGCGAGCACCGGGACGTGCTCGAAGCCTATCGCATGTTTTCATACGATCAGGGCTGGCTGCACAAGATCCGTGAGGCCGTGGTGACCGGCCTTACCGCCGAGGCGAGTGTCGAGCGCGTGCAGTCGGATACGCGCGCCCGGATGCTGCGCGCCTCGGACCACTATTTGCGCGACCGCCTGCACGATCTCGACGACCTCGCCAATCGGCTTATGCGGGTTCTGATGGGTCAGGATCACGCGCCGGCCAAGGAGCAGATGCCGGAAAACGCCATCGTCGTGGCTCGGTCGATGGGCCCGGCGGCGCTGCTCGACTATGACCGCAAGCGGTTGCGCGGGCTGGTGCTGGAGGAAGGTGGACCGACATCGCACGTTTCGATCGTCGCGCGTGCGCTCGGCATTCCCACGGTCGGCGAAATCGAAAACGCGACCGGCCTTGTCGAATCCGGCGACGCCATCATCGTCGACGGTTCGACCGGGCACGTTCACATGCGCCCACCGCAAGACGTGCAAGCGTCCTATGGCGAACGCGTCAAGTTACGTGCCCGGCGTCAGGCGCAATATCGCGCGCTGCGCGACCGGCCTTGCGTCACCAAAGACGGCCAGAAGGTCCAATTGATGATCAATGCGGGCCTCGCAATCGATCTGCCGCATATTGAGGACACCGGCGCGGCCGGCATCGGCCTGTTCCGCACGGAACTGCAGTTCATGGTGGCGGATACGCTGCCGCGCGTGGGCGAACAGCTCTCGCTTTACCGTTCGGTGCTTGAGGCAGCCGGAAAAAAGCCGGTGACTTTCCGCACACTCGACATTGGCGGCGATAAAGTGTTGCCATACCTGCGCAACATCGAAGAGGAAAATCCGGCGCTCGGCTGGCGCGCCATCCGGCTTGGGCTCGATCGCCCCGGCCTGCTGCGCAGCCAGGTACGGGCGCTGTTGCGCGCCGCGGGTGGACGTGAGCTACGCCTGATGTTTCCGATGATCGCAGCGGTGGACGAGTTCGACAAGGCCAAGGCGCTGGTCGAGGTGGAGCTGACGCATTTGCGCCGGCACGGCCACGAGCTGCCCGAGCGTGTCGATATCGGTTCCATGGTGGAGGTCCCATCATTGTTGTTCCAGCTGGACGAACTGCTGGAACGCGTCGACTTTCTTTCCGTCGGATCGAATGACCTCATGCAATTTCTCTATGCAGCCGATCGCGGAAATCCGCGGGTGTCAGAACGTTTCGACCCGCTCTCGGCGCCGGTCCTGCGCGCGCTGAAAGAAATCGCCGACAAGGCGAAGAAGCATGGCAAACCGGTGACTCTGTGCGGCGAGCTTGCCTCGCAGCCGATCGGCGCGCTTGCCCTCGTCCTTCTCGGTTATCGCACGTTGTCGCTGACGCCCTCGGCAGTGGGACCGGTGAAAGCGCTGCTGCTCGAGCTCGATTGCAGCAAGGGCGAGGCTGCTCTTTTGCCGACCCTGAAGGAGCCGGTCGGCAGCATTTCCATTCGTCACAAGCTCGAAGGCTTCGCCGCATCCGAGGGGCTTCAGCTTTGATCGTTTTGCCGCAACATAAAATGGATGCGCTGCTTGCCCGTCATTCCTTGGTGGAGAGCGAGCTCGCGAGTGGCTTGAGCCCCGAGGCCTATGTCAAGTTGTCTCGGGAGTTTGCCGAGCTCAGCCCGGTTGTCGAATCGATCAAAGCCTATCGCGATGCTGAGAAGGAGATCGCGGATCTTGCGGCGCTGGTCGATGATTCTGCGACCGACGCGGAGATGCGCAAGCTGGCCGACGCAGAGCGTCATGCAATGCAGGAACGCAAGGAGAAGCTTGCCCAGCAGATCCGCTTGGCGTTGCTGCCGAAAGACGCGATGGACGACCACAACGCGATCCTGGAAATCCGTGCCGGCACCGGCGGCGATGAAGCCGCGCTGTTTGCCGGCGACCTCTTCCGGATGTACGAGCGCTATGCGGCCAAGCAGGGCTGGAAGACGGAGGTCTTGTCGGTGAGTGAAGGCACCAAGGGCGGCTTCAAGGAAATTGTCGCCGAGGTCAGCGGGCGGGGCGTGTTCGCCAAAATGAAATTTGAATCCGGTGTGCACCGCGTGCAGCGCGTGCCCGACACCGAAGCATCGGGCCGCATCCACACGTCGGCGGCGACGGTTGCGGTCCTGCCCGAAGTCGAGGATGTCGATATTCACATCAACGAGGCCGACCTGAAAATCGATACGATGCGTGCGCAGGGAGCGGGCGGCCAGCACGTCAACAAGACGGAATCGGCGATCCGCATCACGCATATGCCGAGCGGCATCGTCGTCTTCGTGCAGGAAGAACGCTCGCAGCACAAGAACAAGGCGAAGGCGCTGACGATGCTGCGGGCAAAACTCTACGACGCCGAAAAGACCAAACGCGATTCCGCACGCGCGGCCGAACGGCGCGGCCAGGTCGGTTCGGGCGATCGCTCCGAACGCATCCGGACCTACAATTTCCCGCAAGGACGGGTCACCGATCACCGCATCAATCTCACGCTGCACAAGCTTCCGCAGATCATTGAGGGTGAGGCGCTGGAGGACGTCATCGACGCGCTGGTGACCGAGCATCAGGCCGAATTGCTGGCAGCGGAAGGCGCGGCGTGAGGCTATGCCGGGCCTGAAGTCGGGCGCATCCGTGTCGGAAGCCCTGCAGCACCTGGCGCAATCGTTCCGAGCCAGCGGCATCGAAGAGGCCGAGGCCGATGCCCGTTTGCTGATCGGTCACGCGCTGCATCTCGATCGCGCCCGCCTGATCGCACAATCGGACCGCATCCTTGAGGCGCGCGAAGTCACGGTGATATCGGCGCTCGCGGCGCGCCGCCTGCGGCGTGAGCCGGTGTCGCGCATTCTCGGCGAGAAGGAATTCTGGAGCCTTCCGATTTCGGTGACCCCCGACGTGCTGGTGCCGCGACCGGAAACGGAAACCGTTGTCGAAGCCGCGCTCGATTTTGTCATACGCAGCGGCCTACGCCTGGAGAAACTGAGGGTGCTCGACATCGGGACCGGCTCGGGCGCACTCCTGCTTGCGCTGCTGAAGGAGTTACCGAACGCTGTCGGGACTGGCACCGATGTAAGTTCCGCCGCCCTCGATGTGGCGCGCGCCAATGCAACGCGCTGCCGGCTCGACATCCGTTGCAATTTTGTCATCTGCAACATTGCAACGGGCGTCGAAGGTCCTTTCGACCTGATCGTGTCGAACCCGCCCTACATCGCGCATGACGAGATCGCGACGCTCGCGCCGGAAGTCCGAGACTACGATCCGCAGGTTGCACTCGATGGCGGCCAGGATGGCTTCGACGCATATCGTTCCATCGCGAGCGACATCAAACGTATTCTGGCACCGGGCGGCAGACTATTCGTGGAATTAGGCCGCGGTCAGGATGAGCAAGTTCGTGCGCTGTTTACCAAAGCCGGACTTAGTCCGGGGATCCCACGCAAGGATTTGGCCGGAATAACGCGCGTGCTTGGCGCGGGTTTCGCGCCGTGAACTCGATATGAGCGTGACGCATTCCCACCGGGTGAAAATGCACAGCCCGATTATTCGTCAAAAAAAGCACTTGGATTATGCCTCGGAAACGACTAGCTTCCGGTCACGGAATCGACCCGTGACGGTTGCATCGCCAGGAACTCCGGAGCGAAGCGGCTCTGTGAGATGCGGCGCAAGGCGGATGACGAAGAGCCGGCTGCGAAGAGACGGCAGACGAAATCGCCAGAGACGGGTGTGGACGCTTCACCGGTTGGGCGCATCATTTTTCGAAACCTAGGACGATGCGCGTAACGAGAGGTTGGCAACGCTGCGGCTGAGACCGCGGCAATGGGGTTGCTGCGACTAACGCGATACAGGACACGACATTTCGGTCATTGGCGCGGACATAACGCAAGTCCGGCCGCGCAATGAGATTTGTTTGGGCTTGCAGGTTGAGTTGAGTTCGGCGCGAATGCCGCGACAAAGTGAAAGGTCGACGAACAGGCACAACATGAGAAACGGTCAGAAGCGCATGCGGGGGCGAGGCAACCACCGCAAAAGTCAGAATCCCCTCACGCGCGTTTACGAGTCGAACGGTCCCGACGTCAAAATCCGCGGCACCGCCTCGCATATTGCGGAAAAGTACATCCAGCTCGCGCGTGACGCGCAAGGATCCGGCGACCCGGTAGCCGCTGAGAATTACTATCAGCACGCAGAACACTACTTCCGCCTGATCGCCGCCGCGCAGGAACAGTTTCGTCAGCAGAACCCCTACTACAATCAGCAGCAGCCGCATCAGCAGGGCGGCGCGCCCGGCGGGCAGCCACAGGCCGGCGATGACTCCTTCGATGGGGACGAAGACGACAATCAGCCTTTCATGGGTCAGAACGAGCCAAGCTACGGACCGCGCGGAGAGCCGCAGCAGCAGCCTTATCTGCCGCGTGACGCGCAGCCGTTTCCGCCGCGTGATCAGCAGGTCCAGAATCGCCCGCAACACCAACAGCAGCAGCATCAACAGCATCAATCGCAAAACCAACAGCAGCATCAGCAGCAGCAACAGCCCTACCCGCAACCTAACCAGGGCGGTCACGAAGGCGGACAAGATGTCGGCGGTCTTCCGGCATTCATCACCGGCGGCGGGCAACCGCAGCAAAATTCCGGGCAGAATGGCTACGATCAAGGTGACCGCGGGCAGGATCGTTTTGGCCATCGCCGACGCCGACGCCACCGTGGTGGCGGATATCGGCCGGACCGTCAGGATCGTCCAGACCGCCAGGACTTCAGTGGCGGGCACCAGCAAAACGTGGCGCCCCAGCCGATGCCGGAAGACAACGGCAGCGCCAGCGACGAGCCGCGACAGCCCGAATAATCAGCAGCGCAAGACTCGCCGGCGCATTTACCTGCCGGGTGATGGCGCGAGCACCGGCTCCAGCGCCGGCACCAGTATCCGTTTTTCGCGCCGCGCCGGTATTGCGCGATAGACCTGCTTGGTCGCCTCCACCAGATGCACGCCGGCAAACGGCGCCGATAATGTTGCACCCGTGCGTTCCCACGCGACCGCAGTCCGCAAAAACCAGCCACGCGCGACCGGCGGTACGTAAAGCGCTTCACTCCAGCCGGTCGGCGTGAACCACGTCTCGCGCAGCAGCTGATTGATCTGGCTGCGCGAATATGGCCGCCCATGACCGAACGGCGTTGTATCCGTTCGCGCCCAGACCCCGCGGCGATTCGGGACAACCGCAAGCAGCCGCCCGCCCGACGCAAGCACGCGCCATACTTCGCGCAGCAGTGCCCCTGGATCGTTCGTCATTTCCAGCGCGTGCACCAGCATCACGCGATCGACGGCGGAGTCGGCGAGCGGCAGGTCGCCTTCGTAGACGAGCGCAGAGAGCGCCGGGCGTGTGGTTGGCCACTTCACCACGCCCTGCCCGGCCGGCATGAAAGCGAGGCAACGCTCGGCCTCCTCGCGAAACAATCCGAGGTAAGGCGTCGCATAGCCGATGCCGAGTACACGCTGACCGGCGGTATCGCCCCACAGCGCGCGAATGCTGCGTCCAATGAATCGGCGAGCCACGACGCCCAGCCGCTGGCCGTAAAAATTCCTCAGGTCGACGACATCGATCGACATGCCGGCAAACTACCACGAAATAGTAAAGCGCTAACAACACGGGAACACGCGGGCGTGCAACTTCATTCACCCGCGTGATACGGTTAACCCATTGCATGCCAAAAGGACCAAGCTCATGCCCGCGGAAATCCGCCTGTTTCGCTGCCGATCCGACAATTACGGCGTGTTGCTGCATGACCCTGAAAGCGGGACGACCGCTGCAATCGATGCGCCCGAAGCCGCACCGATCGAGGCCGCGCTGAAAGCGAGCGGCTGGAAACTAACGGACATTCTGGTCACCCATCACCACGCCGATCACACGGATGGAATCCGCGCCCTGAAGGACAAGTACAAGTGCCGCGTCGTGGCGCCCGCCGCCGAGGCCTCAAAGATTCCCGCGGTTGATGAAACCGTGCGTGAAGGAGACAAGGTCAAAGTCGGCACGCTATCCGCCAATGTTATCGAAACGCCGGGTCATACACTCGGCCATATTGCCTACTGGTTTCACGGCGAAAAGATTGCCTTCGTGGGCGATACGCTGTTTTCGATTGGCTGCGGTCGCGTGATCGAAGGCACGCCCGAGCAGATGTGGCGGTCGCTGGTCAAACTGCGCGATCTGCCGAATGACACCGAGTTTTATTGCGGGCATGAATACACCGCCGCCAATATCAAATTCGCCCGCACAATCGAGCCCAACAATAAGGCCTTGGCCACACGCGAAGCCGAAGCAAACAAGCAGCTCGCGCAGAATGAGGCCACTA
>Ga0310811_10001875_pt1 | contig 26104 bp, 27 predicted proteins | sample YCmetagenome_FD_207642 | JGI IMG/M metagenome (GOLD analysis project Ga0310811, IMG submission 207642) | Soil microbial communities from experimental microcosm in Duke University, North Carolina, United States - YC | ecosystem: Engineered > Artificial ecosystem > Soil microcosm > Unclassified ... | reverse complement strand
TCGGGCAACAACAACGGCCCCGGCACGGGCAGCGCCGAGGTCGTCCTCCTCCACCTGAAGCCGGCCTCGTAACCCAGTCGGCAGCTAAACCAAGCGGTATCCGCCGCCTCCCGTGGCGCTGGCCCGCGCGTCTCCACGGGCGGGCCTTTGTCTTCCGCAGAACGGCAGCGTGCGCTGCCTGGCCCGGCCCCCTACTACCCTCTTCGTGCGTGACGGGTGGGGCTCGCGTGCCCGCAGGAAAGCCCCGCTGCCGCGACAACCTTTCCGGCGGGCTACCTGCTTTTAGTAGACGTGCAGCCAACTGAGATTCGCGATGACAACTCAGGGCGGGGAGGCCCAGTGCCCCAACCTCCCGATTTCGCTGACTTCGTGCGACAGCGGTCTGGCCCCATGCTCCGGGCGGCGTGGCTGCTGACCGGGGGCGACGGGGCCCTGGCCGAGGACCTCGTGCAGACCGCGCTCGGGGAAGTCTGGCGGCGCTGGGACCGGGTCGCGGGGATGGACGCGCCCGACGCGTACGCGCACAAGGCCATGGTGAACACGTGCCTGCGCTGGCGCGGGCGGCGCTGGACGGGGGAGATCGCCTCCGCGTACCTCCCAGAGTCCGCCGCCGCCGGCGGATTTCACCAGGTTGAGATGCGCGAAGCCCTCGTCCGGGCGCTGCGCGACCTCACCATGAAGCAGCGCGCGGTCATCATGCTCCGCTACTTCGAGGACCGGACAGAAGCCGAGACGGCGGACATCATGGACTGCTCCGTCGGCACGGTGAAGAGCCAGGCGGCGAAGGCCATGGTCAAGCTGCGCCAGGCGCCAGGGCTCAAGGATTTCCTGACGGGGGAGACGGCGGCATGAACACTGACGAGCAGAGGCTGAGCCAGTTGCTAAAGGGAACCGTGCCGCACCCGCCGCACGGACTGTCCGCCGACCAGGTCACCGCCCGGCACGTCGACCGGTCCGCGAAGTCGTGGGCGCTCCCCGCGCTAGCCGCCGCCGCGGTCGCGGTCATCGGCGTGACGGCCGGCGTCCTCGCCTCGAACCATGCGAGCGGGGACGCGCCAGCGTCACCTGGTGGTGCTCCCGCGGCGACAGCGAGCAAGCCAGCGGCGACGACGAGCGGCAGCGCATCGCCGGCCGCCACGCCCACCTGCCAGGGGGACAGGACCGTGCCCGCCGTCACCGGAATGACGCAAGCGCAAGCGGAGGCGGTGACCGCGCAAGCCGGCTACCTGGTCAAGGTGACGGCTACCACCGCGCCGCACGTACCACCGGGAACGGTGGTATCCCAGTCGCCAGCCGCCGGGACCAAGATGCCAGCGGGCGGAATGGTCGACCTCAAGGTCGCGGCCGTCGACGGGACCAGCACGGGAACGGGCACCGCGCCTGGGCCGGACTCCGCGACGCAGGTGGCGGAGGCGTCCTGCCCGACCGTGAGCGCGAGCCGTCCGGCGCAGGGCGCCAAGACAGCGGTGCCGAATGCCACGGGCATGAGTTCGGCTGCGGCCACCCAGGTCCTGGAGGCGGCGGGCTTCACGGTGACCGTCAACGTCGCGCGGGCGCCGGCGGGCCAGCTGGTGGCGCCAGGAACGGTGTACGGGCAGACGCCAGCGGCCGGGTCGGTGGCTTCGCGCGGAACGGGGGTAACCCTCCACGTCGCACCCGTTGGACAGGGCTCATGATCGCGAAGCGCGGCCGCTGGCGGATGATGATTCGCCGTGAATGAAGGGGTTTATCCGGGGTAGCCGGGAGCCATGACATTCACTGCCCTCCTCGCGTGGCTGATCACCGGACTGGTGGTCGGCGGGCTCGCGCACCTGCTGGTGCCGGGCCGGCAGCGGATCGGCATCCTGCTGACGCTGCTCTTCGGAATCGTGGGCGCGCTGGTCGGCGGCATCGTCACCGCCGCCATCATCGGCGCGGGCCACCTCATCATCACGTTCATCGTCTCCCTGGTCGTCGCCGCGCTGCTGATCGCCGCGGTGAGCCACCCGCGCGGCCGCCGCTACGTCTACGGCCGCCGTCGCCACAGCCTCAGGTAAGCCCCGAAACCAGCGAACGAGGCCCCCGCAGCGCGCTGCGGGGGCCTCGGCATATGCGGGCTGCCAGCCTGGTTTACTTCCCCTTCTGGCTGGTAGCCGACAGGGGAACGGCCAAAGGAGGGACTCCATGGAGAAGAAGAGCACTGACATCATGACCCCCAGTGCCGACGAGCAGGCCACCAGCGGCCTCTCGGTGCAGACCGGGAAGGTCCGGGACATCATGACCCCAGCCCCTGTCGGGGTCTACTACAGCCAGACCATCGGTGAGACGGCGCGGATCATGCGCGACACCCAGGTGGGGGCCGTCCTCGTGGTCAACGACGGGGCGCTCTCCGGCATGGTGACCGACCGTGACCTGGTGCTCCGCGGCTTGGCCGAAGGTGAGGGGCCTGACTCCCCGGTCGGCCCGCTGTGCAGCGGCGACCTGATCGGCGTCGCGGCCGACGCGGACGTCTACCAGGCCGAGCAGCTCATGCGGGAGCACGCCGTCCGCCGGCTGCCGGTTATCAACGAGGGTCAGGTCGTCGGCATCGTGTCAATGGGTGACCTGGCGCTTACCGCGGACGCAGACTCCCCGCTCGCCGCGGTGAGCCGCGCCCAGCCGAACGGTTAGTTTCCTCACGGGGATGAGGAAAAGGCGCTGCGTAGCCCGCAGCGCCTGTTGGCGGGGCGCCGCTTCGCGCGGCGCCCCGCTGACGCATGTTCACAGGTCCTGAGGCTCGTGCCGCCAGCCAGGCGGCTAGGGACGCCGGCGATGGCCACGCACATGATCCAGAGCAAAGTTCCTGACATCAGCGCCTCCTTAATCGTGTCTTGCCCAGGCGGCTACCCGGGAGCGAGCCGATAACCCGCGAAGGATGGTGTGAACCGGTGCGTCGCGGGCAGCGGATGGGCTCAACGACCGGAGGGAGGCACCACCATGAGCACGTCGTTCCTGCTCGAGCACGATGTCACGCGGTCCCTGCACGAGGTCGCGCAGCAGTTGCGGGTCGACTCAGTGCGGTGCAGCGCCGCCGCGTCATCTGGGCACCCAACCTCTTCGATGTCAGCGGCCGACCTGATGGCCGTGCTGCTCGGGCGGCACCTGCACTATGACTTCACCGAGCCCGCCACGCCCGGCAACGACCATCTGATCTTCTCCAAGGGCCATGCGTCCCCGCTGTACTACTCGATGCTGCGGGCGGTGGGCGCGATCGGCGAGGAGGAGTTCCTCACCTACCGCCAGATCCGCAGCCGCCTGGAAGGGCACCCCACGCCCCGGCTGCCGTGGGTGGACGTCGCCACCGGCTCACTTGGCCAGGGTCTCCCCATCGGGGTGGGCATCGCCATCACGGGCAAGCGCCTCGACCGGCTGCCGTACCGGGTGTGGGTGCTCTGCGGTGACAGCGAGCTCACCGAGGGGTCGATCTGGGAGGCGGCCGAGCAGGCCGGCTACGACCATCTCGACAACCTGACGGTGATCGTCGACGTGAACCGGCTCGGCCAGCGGGGACCCACCAGGCACGGCTGGGACACGGCGGCGTACGCGGCCAGGTTCCAGGCGTTCGGCTGGCACACCCAGGAGATCGACGGGCACGACATCGCGGAGATCGACCGCGCGTTCACCGTCGCGGCGGCCCACCCGGGCGCGCCGTCAGTCATCTTGGCCAGGACACACAAGGGCCGTGGCGTCGCGGCGGTCGAGGACAAGGAAGGCGCGCACGGCAAGCCGGTACCGGACGCGGAGGAAGCGATCCGTGAGCTTGGCGGCATCCGCGACATCCGTGTCCGGGTGGCGCCGCCCGCCCCGGTGCTGCCGGCCCAGCGGGCCAAGGCCGCCGCGTCGTCCCGCCCGCCAGCGTACGAGCAGGGCAGCATGGCGGCGACGCGGACGGCCTTCGGCGAGGCTCTGGCCGCCCTCGGCGGCATCCGGCCTGACATCGTCGTCTTGGACGGCGAGGTGAGCGACTCCACGCGCACCGCCTCCTTCGCGAAGGCGCACCCGGAGCGGTTCTTCGAGTTTTACATCGCCGAGCAGCAGATGCTCGCCGCGGCCGTCGGGATGCAGGTGCGCGGCTGGGTGCCGTTCGCGTCCACGTTCGCCGCCTTCTTCACCCGCGCGTACGACTTCATCAGGATGGCGGCCGTGAGCCGGGCGAGCATCCGCCTCGTCGGCTCGCACTCGGGTGCCTCGATTGGCGCGGACGGACCGTCGCAGATGGGCCTGGAGGACCTGGCGGCGATGCGCGCCGTGCACGGCAGTACCGTGCTCTGCCCGTGCGACGCCAACCAGACCGTCGCGCTGACCGACGTGATGGCGGGCCTTTCCGGGGTGAGCTACCTGCGCACGGCCCGGGGCGACACGCCGGTGATCTACCCGCCCGGTGAGCGCTTCGCGGTCGGCGGCAGCCGCGTGCTCCGCGCGGCCCCCGACGACCAGGTGACGCTGGTCGCCGCCGGCGTCCCAGTGCACGAAGCCCTGGCGGCCGCGGACCTGCTCGCGGACGACGGTATCTCGGCCCGGGTCATCGACGCCTACTCGGTCAAGCCGGTTGACGCGGCCACGCTGCGCGCGGCGGCACGGGAGACGGGGCGGATCGTCACCGTTGAGGACCACTGGCCAGAAGGCGGCCTCGGTGATGCGGTGCTCAGCGCCCTCGCGGCAGGCGGCCGGCCCCTGCCTGTGGTGCGGAAGCTGGCCGTGCGCACCCTGCCGGGCTCGGCGACCCCGGACGAACAACTGCAGCTGAGCGGCATCGACATGGCGTCGATCGCGACGGCCGCGGCGGAGCTGGTGGTGAGCTGACCAGCCCCGTTGCCGTTTCAGCCGGTCCTCTAGGGTAGAGGAAAGGACGTGTCTAGCGAAGATGTCGCGGGGCTGCAGAGCGCCCTGCTGAACACCGATACTGTCGAGCAATTCCTGCACGAGCTCGCCGTCCTAGCGGTGCGAGCGGTCGGCGACGCTGACGACACGATGTCTTGCGGGATGGCCCTGCGCCAGCGGGGCCGCCCAGCGTCGGCCACCGCGTGCAGCGACCCCATAGCGTCGGCAGCGGACCGCGTCCAGCACCAGTCGGGTGACGGCCCGGCACTGGACGCCCTGCGCCACGCCCGCTCGATGAACGTCCACGATACGGCGACCGCTGGCCGCTGGCCCCGCTTCTGCCTGGAGGCCACGGCGCTCGGTATCCGGTCCTGCTACGCCGCACCGCTCATCCACGATGGCGAACCGGTCGGCGCGTTCGTCCTGTACTCGCGTCGGCCGGGGGCATTCGGCCCAGAAGAGGCCAGGCGAGCCAATGAGTTCGCCAAGGATGCCTCGGGGGCGCTCACCCTGTCGCTGCGGATGGCCTCATGCGCCGACCAGAACGACCAGCTGAGATCATCGATTGTGTCAAGGGCGGTCATCGACCAGGCACTCGGCGTGATCATGGCCCAGGAGCGGTGCCCGCAGGACAAGGCCTTCGCGCTGCTGCGGAGCGTGTCGCAGAACTCCAACGTGAAGCTCCGCGACCTGGCCGCCGCGATCGTCACGCGGGTAAGCGGCGAGCCGCCACAGCCCTCGGCTCCGTTCGAAGACGGGTGACGCCAGTGGATACCAAGAAGCGGACCGGGAACGGGCAACTGCCGCGCAGCGCCCCCGAGTGGCTCGCCGAGCGGTCCTTCCGGCGCGCCGACATCCCGGCCGTCCGCCACTTCGCCCGGACGCTCGGGGCGCGCGCTGGGATGGTTTCCGAGCGGCTGAACGACTTCGTGCTCGCGGCGAGCGAGGCCACGGCGTCCGCCACCGTGCGCGGGCCCTGCACCGTGCGGGTGCGCCTCTGGGTCACGGGCAACCGTGCGTACTGCGAGGTCCGCAGCGATGGCGCGCTCGCATGGCACCACGGGGGCTTGGCGCCCGCCAGGCCGGGCGAAGAGGAAGCGCTCCGCCGCTGGGTGCTGCGGCGGCTCGCCGGCTACGTCTCGGTCGCCTCCGACTCCGACGGGATCTGGGTGCTGCTGTCGATGGCGGTCGCCTGAGGGAGCGAGTCGAGCGCCGTGACCACGCTCGGGTAAACCGGTATTAGCTGGTCGATGCCGACGAGGTTCAGCACCCGCAGCACCGCGGGGGCCGTGACGGCCAGCCGCAGCGCGGCGTCGACCGCACTGGCCCGCCGCGAGGCCCGCACGAGGGCGGTGACACCAGCGGAGTCGAGGAACGTCGTCGCGGTCAGGTCCACGACCAGGCAGGGCGCCCCCGCGTTAAGCGCGGACAGCAGCGCGTCCCGCAGGCTTTCCGCGTTTGTCAGGTCGATTTCCCCTGCCGCGGCAATAACGGCCGTCTGGCCGGACCACGTCGTGGGAAAGCGTTCTTCGGACACGGCAAATCACCGCCACTTCGCAATAGAGGAGGGCGGGCCGCGTCTCCGGACCCGTTAGCGGCAGCCGCGCCGCTGAGCGGGCACCGAGAGACATTACCGCGGTGCCGGAACTTACGGGCGAACTGCCGGATCGCTACACAGCTTATTCGAGTTCGCCGGTTCTTGAGACGGCGTTTCGTGCGTGAAATGCGGGTAGTCGATGTGCTCAGCGGGGGAGGCACGCGATGCCAAACGAGGCCGGCACGCGGAGCGCGGTGCCCCCCTCCCCGGATAAGGCAGCGGCAGAAAGTTGAGGCGACCATGCGACTCGGCTCCGTCATTCTGGCGATCTGGCTGATCATCGGTCTTATCGCGACAGTGCAACGCGGCTATTTCAACCATCGGGTGAGCTGCGCGAGCGCCGGCACGGTGGTCGTCACGATCCTGGCTGGCCCGCTCAATTACGCCGGCGTCAACCCGAAGCTCTCCTGTAGTTAAAAAGAATCAAAAGAATAAAATCAAAATCGATCATCCGGAAAGCCGCTAGCTATCGGCCTGCTCGCCGGACGCCTTCTTCCGTAGTGACTCCACGAGCGCGGCCACGTGCCGCCGGTCCTCGGGTGACAGCTCGTCGATGCTGGCGATCAGGAGCTCCCGCTCCTGGTCGCCCGGTTGCGGCTGTCCGGACGGCGGCTCGTCGTAGTAGTGCAGCCCCGTGGACTCGGCGGCGGCGGCGCGCACCACGGAGACCGGGACGTCGAGCCCTTTGGCGAGCGCGTCAATGGTGGCCGGGCGCGGCGGCCGGACGAGGTTCAGCGTGGTGGCGAGGGTGTACAGAGTGGACCTGGGCATCCCGCCGCGGCGCGCGACCTCGCCGTACGACCAGCCCCGCTCCTGAAGCCGCTGCTGGATCAGCCGCTGCAGGGGATTGACGGCGTGCTCAAGCCCCGTGACGGTGTCTCCCGCTCTTTCCCCGGAGAACTCCGGCTCGCCATCTGCCGCACGCGCTGCCATAAGCACCAACTTAGCCTGTTTTCCTCTGTAGAGACGCGTAGCTACTTGGGGAGATCGGCCGCTCCCGCTGCGTATTGACTTGATCAGAGAGCGTACTGTACGGTGATGGGCGTACAGTACGTACGCCAAATAGCGTACACCAGATTAGGGCGGATTCCTCTCAAAGGAGGCCTTCGAATGTCTACTGATCTCGCAGTGTCGATGGACGAGCTCGAGCGGGAGAGCGCCGAGCTCCTGCCCAACCGCGAGACGCTGTACTGCGCCAAGTACCACTCCGGCAACAGCTTCAGCTTCACGCAGGTGGCCAGCAACCAGCAGGTCGGCCTGATCAACGTCAACATCCTCGGTGGCGACATCTTCAACCTGTAGCCGCCGGGCAACCGCCTGCCTGCCATGTGTCGGCGGGATGCGCACTAGCCTCGGCTAGTCTCGTCGGCCACGCCGCCAGCCTGTCATGCTTGGGCGGGGTACGCATGGCAGTGGGAGGGCCGCTCAGCTTCGTCTGGGTGGCCCTTCCCTCATTCCGCCGCCAAGGAGGAAGCCGCGTGACCCTGGACCAGGCCTCCCCGCCCCGGCTCGCGGACGGCATGGAACTGCTCGGCGAGCTGAAGGACAGCGGCTTCGCCGAGCCGCAGTCGCTCATCAGGCGCGCGGACGGCCAGGTCATCCAGCTCAGCCGGCTGCTTTACCTGGTCGTCAGCCTGATCGACGGCACTCACGAGCCTGACGAGATCGCCGCCCTCGCCAGCGACAAGCTGGGCCGTTCGCTCACGGCCGAACAGGTCAGCTACCTCATCACCGCCAAGCTCGACCCCCTCGGCATCGTCGCCGGGCCGGGCACGCCGGCCGCGCTGCCGACGGCCAGCCCGCTCCTCGCGCTGCGAGCCCGGGTCACGCTGCTGCCCGAGGCGGCGGCGTGCCCGGCGGGCACCCTGCTGCGACCGCTGTTCCGCCCGCCGGTGATCGTCGCGGTCGTCGCCAGCGTGGCCGCCCTCGACTTCTGGCTGTTCTCGACGCACGGCCTCTCGCCCGCCTTCCACCAGGTACTGAACAACCCGGTGGACCTGCTCATCGTGGCGGCCCTGACCATTGTGTCCGCTTTGTTCCACGAGTGCGGGCACGCGGCGGGCTGCCGGTACGGGGGCGCGCGCCCCGGGCGGATCGGGGCAGGCATCTACCTGGTGTGGCCCGCGTTCTTCACGAACGTCACCGACTCCTACCGCCTTAACCGCGCCGGGCGGCTGCGCACCGACCTGGGCGGCCTGTACTTCAACCTGATCTTCATGCTGGTGCTCGCCGCCTGCTACGCGGCGACCTCAGCGGAGATCCTGTTGCTCGTCATCGCGTTCTCGCACCTGGAGATGCTCGAGCAACTGCTCCCGTTCGTCCGCTTCGACGGTTACTTCATCCTGAGCGACCTCGTCGGGGTGCCCGACCTGTTCGCCCGCGTCGTCCCGGTGCTGCGCAGCGCGCTGTCCCGCTGGCCCCTCTTCGGCTGGCAGGTTGACCCGCGCGTTACCGGCCTGCGCCCCCGCGCCCGGATCGTGATCACCGCCTGGGTGCTGTGCGTGATCCCGCTGCTGACGCTCTTCCTCGGCTACCTCCTGCTCCACCTCCCGGAGGTCAACCGGGCGCTGTGGCACTCGGCGAGCCACGCGGCCCACCTGGTCCCTGGCGCGTTCGCCGGCCACCGGTACGCCCAGGCGACAGCGGACGTGATCGGCGTGGCCCTGGCACTCGCGTCGATCATCGGTTCGCTCTACATCGCGGCGGGCCTGGTCCGCCGCGCGGTCACCACGGCCCTGCGCTGGTCAGCGGGCCGCCCGCGGCGCCGCGTCCTGGCCTTCCTGGCGGTCGCCGCCTGCGCGGTCCCGTTCGCCCTCTTCTGGCTACTCGACGGCCAGTTCAACGACTGGTGACCGCCTAAGCAGGTGCCGGTACGCACCCGGTCGCCCGCCGCCGTTTCCGCAAACGCCGCTAACCTCCGCAGATCGCCACGAGAGCGGCCCGGCGCAACGTTGGGCCCGCTGCCTGCGCGTGCCCGCTAGGAGTAACAGGCGGTGACATGGGTAGGCGAATGCTGGACGTCGACGCACCGCAACCCGCGTGACCGTGCACGTAACGGGCGGGTTATCCCGCTCCGTGGCTGCCTGGGCGATGGCGCTCGGCTCACTGCGGAGAGGAGTGGGGGTGTACATGCACGATCCCTTCATCTGGACGGGCCATGGCCACCGGGCACGGCGCATTTCCTGGCAATGGGGATGGAGCGAGCGGTCAGGGCCCGGCACCTGGGCGCGTGTGCGGTACCGGCGCCGGCTGGCCGCGATCGAGCGTGAGCTGACCGCGGACGCGCCTGCGCTGTCGTCGAAGTTCGCCGTGTTCAACCACCTGACTAACGGGGAGCGGGTCATCGGGGCAGAACAGGTCTCGGCGGCTGCGCCCCAGCTGCGGATCTTGTACCTGGCGACGCTGCTCGGCGCCCTGGCGGCGATGGTGGCCCTCTGCGTTACGCTCGCCACCCAGATCCGGCCCACGGCGCGCGACTGTCACGTTAGCTCGGCAGGTACCGTTGCCGCCTCGGCCGGGAAGGGCGCTTTCGTGCCGGTGCGCGGCGTGCCCTGCCCCGCGTACCCTACTGGTAGGCAGTAGAACGGGGCGGGAACGGAGCGGGCGTGACGGCCGAAGATCTCGGGCATGAGGCGACCGAGCTCGTCAGCCTCTCCCTCGGAGAGGCGAAGTCGCTCAGCAGGCTGGCTGAACTAGCCGTCAGGCAGGTGCCGGGCTGCGCGGCGGCCCACGCGACGATCTGGCGGGACGGTGAACTCACCGCGGTGGCCGCCAGCCATCCTGACCCGGCCGAACTCGTCGACTTGGAGGCCAGGTTCGGTCCCGGGCCGCTGGCCGCCGCCGTCCGCGAGGGCCGGCCGGTGAGCTGCCGCGACGCGCTGGAGGAAGACCGGTGGCCGTGGTGGGCGGCCGAGGCGCTCCGCCGCGGCCTGCGCAGCTCGATCCACCTGGTCAGGCAGTCCTCGTCGATCACGCTCGTGCTCGCGCTCTTCGCGGTGCGCCCAGGCGCGCTCGACGCCGACGGGGTGCCGATGGCAGAGATGCTCGCGAGGTTCGGCAGCACGGTATTCGCCAACAGCCTCGCCTACGGCCAGGCGCATCGCACCGCGACCCAGCTCAAGGACTCCGTGGCGGCCCGCGCGGTCACCGATCAGGCCAAGGGCATCCTGATGCACGCCCTCGGCTGTGACGCCGACGAGGCCCTCCGCTACCTGCGCCGCGAATCCCAGCGCCGCCACGTGAAGGTCACCGAGGTAGCGGCCAGGGTCATCGCGACTTACGCCCCAGCCGGCCGCCCGACACCCTCTGCCTGAGGATCTCGCTGCGCGCTGTCGCGCCGGCACCCTAGCGGCGTGCGGCTGATTGCCGGGGTAGGCGGCGGACGCGAGAGTAACGGCTGGTGACCGGGGTACGGGGTGCCGGTTATGGACAACGCATACGCGACAGACATCACCATGACCGTCAACGGCGAGCCGCGCGTAGTCCGGGTCGACAACCGGATGTCGGTGCTTGACCTGCTACGCGAACGGCTCGGGCTGACCGGTCCCAAGAAGGGCTGCGATCACGGTCAGTGCGGCGCGTGCACCGTGTTGATAGGCACTGGGCTGGCCGATGGCCGCCGGGTAAACGCCTGCCTCGCCCTCGCGGTCGCCCACGACGGCGCCAGCATCCAGACGATCGAGGGCCTCGGCCAACCCGGCGACCTGCACCCCTTGCAGCAAGCCTTCCTGCGGCACGACGCGTTCCAGTGCGGCTACTGCACGCCAGGCCAGCTTTGCTCGGCCGTGGGCATGCTCACCGAGCCGGGTCCGAGCGCGGTCACCGCCGACCTCGCCACAGAACCGCCGCTCACCCCGGGGGAGATCAGGGAGCGCATGAGCGGCAACCTGTGCCGGTGCGGCGCCTACGTGAACATCGTGGCGGCGATCGCCGCCGAGGTGCCCAAGAGCGCGACGGGAGCCGGAGTATGAAGCCGTTCACCTACGTCCGCGCGGGCAGCCCAGCCGAGGCGGTCGGTGAGTTCCAGGACGGTGCGGCCTACCTGGGCGGCGGCACCAACCTGGTGGACCTGATGCGCCTCGGCGTGACCGCTCCAGCGCACGTCATCGACGTGACCGGCGCGGTCAGCGACGAAATCACCGTCAGGGACAGTGGGGGCCTGACCATCGGCGCCGGCGTACGCAACAGCGACCTAGGCAGCCACCCGCTGGTCCGCGAGCGCTACCCGATGCTGGCCCGGGCAGTGCTGAACGGGGCTTCCGGACAGATCCGCAACGCGGCCACCGTGGGCGGGAACCTGCTGCAGCGCACGCGCTGCCCCTACTTCCAGGACGTCACGATGCCGTGCAACAAGCGCAGCCCTGGATCCGGCTGCCAGGCCATGGCACCCGGGGCGGACACCGCACACCTGGCGATCATCGGCCATTCGCCGTTCTGCGCCGCCACGCACCCGTCTGACTTGGCGGTCGCGCTCACCGCGCTGAACGCCCGGGTGCACGTCGCCAGCCCGGCTGACGTTGGCCAGAGCGCCGGGCCGGACAACAGCCGGTGGATCGGGATGCCCGGCCTGCACCGGCTGCCCGGCGGCGTGCCTGAGCAGGACACCGTGCTCAAGCCCGGGGAGCTGATCACGGAGGTGGAACTCCCGCCGCCGTCCAGCGCCAGTCAGACGCCAGCCAGGCAGACGTACCGCAAGGTCCGCGAGCGCGCGTCGTTCGCGTTCGCGCTGGTATCCGTCGCGGCCCTGCTCGATGTCGGGCCGGACGGCCTGGTGCGGGACTGCCGGGTCGCGCTCGGCGGTGTCGCCCACGCGCCCTGGCGCGCGCACGCCGCGGAACGCGTGCTGCTCGGCGCGCCGCCCGCCGCCGCGGCCTTCGCCGGGGCGGCCGAGGCCGAGCTGCGCTACGCGCGCCCGCTGCCAGGCAACGAGTACAAGGTCGCACTGGCCCGTAACCTCATCGCCTCCGTTCTTGAGGAGCTCATGCCATGACGGACACGGTCAGCCGCATCAGGCCCGGCGCCCCTGGCAGCATCGCCAACGGACACCGCGCCGAAGGCGTGGAAAAGGTCACCGGTGCCGCCAGGTACGCCTACGAGCACCCGGTGCCGGACGCGGTCTACGCGTACCCGGTCCAGGCCCCGATCGCGAGCGGCATCATCGGCGCGCTGGACGCCGCCGAAGCGCTCGCCATGCCCGGGGTCATCGCGGTGCTGTGGGGTGGAAACACGAACACGTTCGGGGAAAACTTCGAACTTTCCCTCTTCAATAGGAGCGAGGTCACCTACCGGGGGCAGCTGGTCGCCGCCGTGGTCGCGGACACGCTGGAGAACGCGCGGGCGGCGGCCGCCGCCGTGCGCGTCGACTACACGCCCGATGCGCACGACGTGGTGCTCCGCGCGGACCATCCGGGCCTGTACCGGCCGGAGAAGGTCAACCCGGCGCTGCCCACGGACTTCGGCTACGGCGACGTGGCCGCGGGCCTGGCGGGGGCGGCGGCGCGGGTCGCCGTCACCTACACGACCCCTGTGCAGCACAACAACCCGATGGAGCCGCACGCGGCCGTCGCCTCTTGGGATGACGCGGGAGTGCTGACCGTCTACGACTCCACCCAGGGGCCAACCGCGGACCGCGACACGATCGCAAGCGTCCTCGGGCTCGATCCGGAGCAGGTGCGGGTCGTCTCGCCGCACGTGGGCGGCGGCTTCGGGTCCAAAGGGACGACCCGGCCGCAGGCCATCCTGGCCGCCATCGCCGCCCGCGCCGTCGGCCGCCCGGTCAAGGTGGCACTGACCAGGCAGCAGATGTTCACGCTCACCGGTCACCGGACGCCGACCATCCAGCACCTGGAACTCGGCGCGGCCGCCGACGGGCGGCTGAGCGCGGTGGCGCACGACGTGATCGAGCACACCGCCACGCGCACCGAGTTCGCGGAGCAGACGGCGACCTGCACCCGCGTTATGTACGGAACACCGGCGATGCGCACCACCCACCGGCTGGCGCGGTTGAACGTCCCCGCGCCGTCGTGGATGCGCGCCCCGGGAGAGACCCCGGGGATGTACGCGCTCGAGTCGGCGATGGACGAGCTGGCCGTGGAACTCGGCATGGACCCGGTCGAGTTGCGCGTTGTGAACGACCCCGCCGCCGAGCCGGAGAGCGGGCTCGCGTTCAGTTCCCGGCACCTCGTCGCCTGCTTGCGCGCGGGCGCGGACCGGTTCGGCTGGGCCGAGCGCGACCCGCGGCCGGGGGTCCGCCGCCAGGGCCGCTGGCTGTCCGGCACCGGGGTGGCCGCGTCCACTTACCCCGCCCGGCGCCGTCCCTCAACGGCGACCGCGGCTGCGGTGGGCGGCGGGTACGAGGTGTGCATCGCCGCCGCCGACATCGGCACCGGCGCGCGGACGGTGCTCGGGGAACTCGCGGCTTCCGTGCTCGGCGTGGACGCCGCCCGCGTCCAGGTGGTGCTCGGGCACAGCGCCCTGCCTGACGCGCCGCTGGCCGGCGGCTCCATGGGCACCGCATCGTGGGGCTCGGCGGTCGCGGCGGCCTGCGCGGCGCTGCTGAAGGACGGGCAGCACGGCAGCGCGGATACCACCGACGACGTGGCGGACGACGCGGGCTGGGCTAGGCACTCGTTCGGCGCGCAGTTCGCTGAGGTGCTCGTCGACCAGCTGACCGGGGAGGTCCGGGTGCCGCGGCTGCTCGGGGTGTTCGCCGCCGGACGGATACTCAACCCGGTTCTCGCCCGGTCCCAGTTCATCGGCGGGATGACGATGGGCCTGTCGATGGCGTTGTTCGAAGAGACGGCGGTGGACGCCGCGGCTGGCGGTTTCGTGCGGACGGACCTCGCCCAGTACCACGTCGCGACATGCGCGGATGTGCCGAGCGTGGAGGCGTTCTGGATCGACGAGGTCGACGCGCACCTGTGGCCGGGCGGCGGCAAGGGGATCGGCGAGATCGGCATCACCGGGACCGCGGCGGCGATCGGCAACGCCGTCTGGCATGCGACGGGTCGCCGGGTCCGTGACCTTCCCATTACCCCCGCGAAGCTGCTGGGCTGACGGGCAGGGCGCTGCGCCCCGTCAGGAGGCGCGGCGGACTTCCGCCGCCTCCCGGCGGGGCCCCTGCGGCGCGCGGCGGTGCCGGGCCCGGCGGACGCGGGTGCGCTCCTCCGGCGTGGTGCCACCCCAGATGCCGGCCGGCTCAGGGGTCCGCAGCGCGAAGTCAAGGCACTTCTGCCGGACGGGGCAGTCGGCGCAGATCCGCTGTGCCTTGGCGATCTGCCTGTTGGCGACGGCGCCGACGGCGACGGGGAAGAACAGGTCGGGGTCGGCGGTGCGGCAGGCACCGGCGGCCCGCCAGTCGAGGTCGAGCTCGATCATCAGACGTCCTTATCGGAGGATCGCTGGGGCTTTTGCGGCGATGGTGATCAATTGCCCCCTTCGCTGCCCTTCCCGGGGCCCCCTAATCCGGCTGTGGCCAAGGAAAACAACCGAGTTTTGCGGCAGCGGCTCCAGTGCCACCGGGCGGCTGCGGCAGCGGGCTGTTTGGTGCCAGGGTGCTCGGGTAGCCGGGGCAAGATCACGAAAACAAGCAGGTCAGAGTAGGGAGGAAGCACATGCCTGACGTGTTCCAAGTCCTCAAGAAGGACCACGATGAGGTGAAGGCCATGCTGGCCCAACTCGAGGCAGGTCCCAAGGCGAGTACCGGTGCGACACCTGAGCAGCTCGCGTTCCGCAAGCAGGCCCTCGATGCGGTGATCATCGAGCAGTCCAAGCACGAGGCCGCGGAACAGCAGGTCTTCTGGCCGGCGGTCAAGCAGCTCGGCCCTGACGGGGTCCGGGTTGCGGAGCTAGGGCTTGAGCAGGAGGCGGAGGCAGACAAGTTGCTCGCCGACCTCGACAAGCTCAACGCGGACGACGAGGGGTTCGAGGAGCAGGTGATCGCCTTCTCCGCCGACGCCCGCGCGCACATCGCGTACGAGGAAGCACACGCCTGGCCGCTGCTGAAGGCCTCGATCGGCGAAGAGGAAGCGCAAATGCTTGGTAGCCAGATCACCGAGGCGAAAAAGCTCGCGCCCACTAGGCCGCATCCGCACATCCCGCCGCAGGGCGGCCCGGCGAAGACCGCAGGGCCAGTGGCCGGGGTCGCTGACCGGCTACGGGACAGCGTGACCGGCCGCGGCAAGCCCGCGTCCTGACACGGCGCCCCGCGCCCCGGCCAATCATGGCCGGGGCGCGGCCAGCCGCCGTCCAGTGCAACGATCAAGACGTTACGGGGAGACACCAATGGCATACGGAACCGATGACGACGGCCGCCCGGCGCGGCTCGGCGACCAGCAGGTCCACCAGGGCCGCGGTGGCGAGACCCACCAGCGGGCCGGCGACGGCACGGGGCGGCTCACCACCACGCAGGGCGTGCCGGTGAGCGACGACCAGAACACGCTGCGGGCCGGCGAGCGCGGCCCTGGCCTGCTCGAGGACTTCCACTTCCGTGAGAAGATCTTCCACTTCGACCACGAGCGGATCCCCGAGCGCGTCGTGCACGCCCGCGGCTACGGCGCGCACGGCTACTTCGAGAACTATGAGCCGCTCACGGACATCACGCGGGCCGACATCTTCAGCGAAGCGGGCCTGCGCACGCCGGTCTTCACCCGCTTCTCCACCGTCGCGGGCAACAAAGGCTCGGGCGACCTCGCCAGGGACGTGCGCGGGTTCGCCACCAAGTTCTATACCCGCGAGGGCAACTGGGACCTAGTCGGCAACAACATCCCGGTGTTCTTCATCCAGGACGCGATCAAGTTCCCCGACATGGTCCACGCGGCCAAGGACGAACCCGACCGCGGTTTCCCGCAGGCGCAGACGGCGCACGACAACTTCTGGGACTTCGCGTCGCTCACGCCCGAGTCCACGCACATGCTCATGTGGATCATGTCGGACCGGGCCATCCCGCGGTCGTTCCGCTTCATGGAAGGGTTCGGCGTGCACACCTTCCGCCTCGTCAACGCGGCGGGCCACTCCACCTACGTCAAGTTCCACTGGAAGCCGAAGCAGGGCCTGCAGTCCGTCGTCTGGAACGAGGCTGTCAAGATCAACGGGGCCGATCCCGACTTCCACCGGCGGGACCTGTGGGACGCGATCGGCCGCGGCGACTACCCGGAGTGGGAGCTCGGCCTGCAGCTGTTCGACGACGAGTTCGCCGACCAGTTCGAGTTCGACGTGCTTGACCCCACCAAGATCATCCCGGAGGAACTGGTCCCGGTGCGCCCGGTCGGCCGGCTGGTGCTCAACCGCGTGGTGGACAACTTCTTCGCCGAAACCGAGCAGGTGGCGTTCTGCACCCAGAACGTCGTGCCCGGCATCGATTTCACGAACGACCCGCTGCTGCAGGGGCGGAACTTCTCCTACCTCGACACGCAGCTCAAGCGGCTCGGCAGCCCGAACTTCACGCAGCTCCCGGTGAACGCGCCGAAGTGCCCGGTGGCGCACTTCCAGCAGGACGGCCACATGGCGATGACCAACCCGGTCACCCGGGCGAACTACGAGCCCAACTCGTGGCCTGCGGCCGAAGGCGGGCCACGCGAGGACCCGGCCGGCGGCTACCGCAGCTACCACGAGGAGATAGCCGGAACCAAGCGTCGGCTGCGCCCGGAGAGCTTCGCCGACCACTACAGCCAGGCGCACCAGTTCTACGCCAGCCAGACCGAAGTGGAGCGCAGGCACATCGCCGACGCGTTCACGTTCGAGCTGAGCAAGTGCGAGCGGGAGGAGATCAGGACTCGGATGGTGGCCGGGCTGCGCAACGTGGATGAGGAACTCGCCGCCATGGTGGCCGAGGGCCTTGGCCTGCGTGAGCTGCCCGCCCCCGCCGAGCCGGCCCGGCAGCCGCGGCACGACCTCCCAGTCTCCCCGGCGCTGAGCATCCTCACCCGCCAGGCCGCCATGGACAACCCCGGCTTCGCCGGGCGCAAGCTCGGCGTGCTCCTGACCAACGGGGCGGACGCCGAGACCCTGGCGGCGCTGCGCGCCGCGGCTACGGCTGAAGGCGCTACCGTCGAGATCATCGCGCCGGCCGTCGGCGGCGTGGACATCAGCGATGGCACCCGGGTCCGGGCCGATCAGCAGCTCGACGGCGCGCCGTCCGTGCTGTACGACGCCGTCGCGATCATTGCCGAGTCCGGCGGCGCACGCGCCCTGGCGGCGCGCCCGGCGGCCAGGGACTTCGTAACCGACGCGGTGGCCCACTGCAAGTTCATCGGGTACACCAGCGGCGCGGCCGTGCTCTTCGAGGCCGCGGGGCTGCCCACGGACCCGTCAAGTGCCGACGATGGCTTCATCAGCCTCAGCGAGCACCCGGCGGCGGAGTTCATCGCGCGATGCCGCCAGCTGCGGTACTGGCACCGTGAGTTCGCGCCGGCGAGCTAGGCGGTCTAGCCGACAAATCGTGAAATATCCGAAAGCGCCAATGTGACGGAGGTCACATGCGATCAAGTTTATTCATCTCGGTACGGGCACAACAGCCTTCGTCCGTCGTTCCGACCCCACGGAGATGACCATGACGAAGGCAACGTCCATCACCCCCACGCTCGGCTACCGCGCCGAGCTGAGCGGGCTGACCGATGACGAACTGCTCATCCGCTTCCGGGCGCTGCCACGCGACAGCCACGAGCGCGGGATCGCGTGCGAGATTCTGGTCTCGCGGTTCGAGCGACTCGTCCGCTCCTGCGTCAGGCAGTACCGCGGCAGCCCCGAGCCCGTTGAGGACCTGATGCAGGTCGGCTACGTTGGCCTGCTCAAAGCCATCAACAACTTCGACCCGTCGTTCGGCAGCAGCCTGTCCGCGTACGCCGCCCCGTGCGTCAGCGGCGAGATCAAGCGGCACTTCCGCGACAAGCGCTGGCAGGTCCACGTCCGCCGTTCCGCGCAGGAGCTCCTCCTCGAGCTGCGCAAGGCGAACGAGCAGCTCACCCAGACGCTCGGCCGCCAGCCCACCGATGAGGAGCTCATCGAGCGGCTCGGCTGCACCAAGGAAGACCTGCTCGAGGCCAGGCAGGCCGACATGGTCTTCAGCGCCTACTCCCTGGACGCCCCGCTGTCCGACCGGGACGACCCCGCGCAGCTCGGCGACGTCCTCGGCGACGATGACGCGGAGATGGAGCACACGCTCGACATGGAGGCCGTGTCCACGCACTGGGACGAACTCCCCGAGCGCGAGCAGCGGATCCTCGTCATGCGCTTCTACGGCAACCTGACCCAGGCGGAGATCGGCGCGCGCCTGGGCATCTCCCAGATGCACGTGTCCCGCCTGCTGTCCCGGGCCCTCGGCCACCTGCGCAGCCGTCTCCTCGACACCCCCGACGCCCTCGTGCCGTCCGCCTGACCCAAGGCCAAAGCAGCGGCGAACCCCCGGACGGCGGCAACGCGGCCGCCAAGGAAGGACATTCGATGAAGATCGGATCAAGCCTGGCTCTCATCTGCATCGGCGCGATCCTCGCGTTCGCGGTGACAGGCAACATCTCTTTCATCAACCTGCACACGGCCGGCTGGGTCCTCATGCTGGTCGGCGTCATCGGGCTGCTGCTGCCCAACAGGACCGCCGGGTGGCTCGGGAGGCGGCTGCTGGTGCGGCGCACCTACCCCGGCGGCCGGGTCGAGCACATCCCGGTCCCCCCGTACGTCGCGCGCAACCCGGGCACGGCGGCGCTTGAGGCCGGGATCCCGTCCCGCCCGACCCTCCTCGACGAGGAGAACCGCGACTTGATCGAGGAGACCGAGGGACCGGTTTACCCCGCGGAACCGGGGCCTGCGTCATCTGGCCGCACGCGGTACGTCCGCCGGCCGACGGCCCCCACTGAGGTCATCGAGGACCTCTACGAGCAGCCGTAACGCGCCCGGGCCGGAAGATCAGCCAACCCGCACCGCGAGGATCGTGACGTCGTCCTTGAGCTCACCGGAGGAGAACGACGTGACCAGCTCCTGGACAGCGCGCACGATCTTCGCGGCGGACTGGCCCGCCACCGCCGCGAGCGCGTCAGCCAGCCGGTCCTCGAAGAAACTCAGGTCAGCGCCCCTGGCCTCGGTCACCCCGTCGGTGTAGAAGAACAGCACGTCGCCCGCCCGCAGCTCCAGCTCAAGCCGTCCCTGCTCCGCGTCCTCGAACAGCCCGAGCGGCATCCCGTTCCCTTCCAGGATCTCCACCCGTCCGTCGGCCCGCACGACGGCGGGCCCAGGGTGCCCGGACGAGCCGATCTGCACCTGGACACGTCGTCCCCGTGGCCGGAGGAGTGCGAGCGACGCGGTGACGAAGCGGTCGTCGTAATCCTCGGCCAGCAGTATCTCGTTCGCGGCGGCGAGGACTTCCGCGGGCCCTGGATGCACGCGCGCGAAGGCCCGGATCGCGTGCCGCGCCGCGGCCGTCATCGCAGCGGCTTCCTGGCCCTTGCCGCAGACGTCCCCGATCGCGATGGCCCAGCCGTCGCCGGCCTTGAACACGTCGTAGAAGTCGCCGCTGATCTCCGCGAACTGCGTCGCGCCGATGTAAGCCGCGGCGAACTCAAGCCCAGGCACCTCGCTGGGCAGCCGGGCGGGCAGCAGGCTGGCCTGCAAGGCCTCGGCGACCTGCGACCGCCGCCGGAACACCCGGTCGACCCTGATCGCGATCGCCAGGTGCCGGCCGAGTTCCTCGGCGAGGCCGAGGTCGGCGACCCCGAACGGCCCCTTGTTCGCAAGCCGGGTCAGGGTCAGGGAGCCGTAGCTGGTCGTCCCGTCGGAGACCGGCACGCAGATCAGCGACGTCGCGCCGAGCAGCATCACCAGCGGCGTGCCGTCAGGCCCGCGTCCGAGCGCGCCGGGGTCATCCAGGTGCGCGAGCAGCACCGACTTGCCCTGTGCGTGCACCTGAGCGGGCAGCGACTCCTGATCGGGGTCAATGCCCCGGGCCACGCGGGCGAGCTGGTCCGCCTGACCGTCGCGCGGGCCTGCCGCGAACTGGCGCAACAGCCTGCCGTCCCGGTCGATGTCGATGAGGACCCAGTCAGCGATCTCCCCGGCGAGCAGCCGCGCGGCCCGCTGGAGCGTGACCGCCTCGCTGAACGTGCTGTTGTCGAGCAGGACCCGCGTCACGGCGGTCACCGCGTCGAGCCGCCGGGTCATGGCCGCGACTGCGCTGTCGGCTTTCGCGGGCTGCTTCTTCCGCACGGCCGTCCCGGCCGTCCCGGTGCTCTCGGCTGCCGCGGGCACCGTGCTCCCGGGTGCTGCGGTCACGATCAGCGTGGGCAGGTCACCGGGCAGGTCGGTGGCGGCCGCGGTCAGGGTGACGTCGGCCGTCCCGGCCGAGGTCAGGATCCGGCAGCCTGCGGTGCGCGGCTTGCCGGTCCGGCCGACGGCGGCGAGCAGCGTCTGGACGGCCGCCCGGAAGGGCAGGTCAACGAACGCGGTCAGCGGCTTGCCGGTCGCGTACCCGGGCGGGGACCCGAGCAGCTCCGCCGCCCTGTTATTCGCGCGCCTGATCGTGCCGTCCTGCTCAAGCAGGAACAATGGAGCCGGGGCCTGCTGGAACACCGCGTGCAGCAGCCGCCGCTCCGCCCGCACCGAATCGGGCAGACCCTCGCCACCGTGATCGCCAGGGCCGCTGGCGGTACCGGCAGGGGCCGCGTCCAGCGCTTCGATCGCGGCGTCGAGTTCCGTGAGGGCCGCGTCGATCAGCGTGCGCGGGTCGGCGCCCGGCAAACTAGCCGCCTGGCGGAGCGCGTCGCGCCGCGCCGCCATGTCCGCCACCGCCTCTTCAGGCCATCCGCCTCGCGGCATATCCCGCCATCCTGCACATCCGTCTCGGTCAAGGGAACCATATGCCACGTTTAAGGCGCTGCGCTCGGGTAGCCGTTACAGCGGACAGAACCACAACCGAGGAGCGCCATTATGGGCCTGATTCTGCTAGTCCTGATCCTAGCGATCCTGTTCGGCGGGCTGGGCTTCCTCCTGCACGCCCTCTGGTGGGTAGCCGCGATCGTCCTTATCGTCTGGCTGATCGGATTCGCGTTCCGCGCAGGCGAGGGAAGCCGCTGGTATCGCTGGTAACACTCCCCGCAAGCCGCCAGTCTCCCCAAACCGCCCGTCGGCGCACCTGACCCAGCGCCGGCGGGCCCTCTTGTGCGAAAACCAAAATTAGGATCCCTCAGAACGGCCGCTGCTTTCACGCCTCGCCCCCACTGAACCCCAAGGCTGGCCACGCGGTCAGGCCGCCCGACCTACCAGGATAACAGCAAGAAGCGTGAAGCGCCACCCCTCTGGCGCGACCGAAGCCTACTGGAGCCTGGCCTCGGGCAAAGTCGGCTCGAAGAGCTCCACCGGGTTGCCCGACGGGTCTTCCGCGAGGATCTGCCTGCCGCCTACCCCGGTGACGATGTCGTTGCGGAACCGGACGCCGGCCGCGCGCAGCTTCTCGACGGTGCCGTCGAGGTCGGCTACTTCGACGGAGAACCGGTTCCAGCCGCCAGGCGTGGGCACCGTCCCGTCGGGCATCGCCTGGCCGCCGCCAGGGCCGCCGCCGGGCGCGCTGAGCACCAGGCGCAGGTCCCCGCGCGCCAGCATGGCGAAGGCAGGGGCGGGATGCATCACCTCGGTAAAGCCCAGGTGCTGCGTGTAGAACGCGATCGCGGCATCGACATCGTTGACGATGTACCGGACGCTCACGGATGCCATGGCGTACCTCCCAAGGGGGCCGTGTTCCTCCATCATCTCCCGACGGCATCCGGTTGTGCAGCTGACACCCGGGCGCGGCGGTCAGGGATTGAGGACGACCTTGCCGGCGACGGTGCCGGACTCGGCCAGGCGCAGGGCGTCGGCGGCGCGCTCCAGCGGGAACCGGGCCGCGACCTGTGCTGTGATGTGCCCCTCGGCCATCGCCCGCAGGACCTGGGTGAGGTCGTCCCGCAGCCGGGCGCGGAACCGCTCCTTGGCGAGGGCCTGGCCGGCCCAGATGTTGTAGAAGTAGGCGTGCCGCCCGTTGGGCAGGGCGTTCCACACATAGACCCGGGCCAGGATCTTGAGTACCGGCAGTTGCTTGTTGCCGGTGTCGTCGCGGGTAGTGGCGCTTCCGTAGGAGACCAGGGTGCCGCCGGGGGCGAGCAGCCGCCACGAGACAGGCAGGCTGCGGCCGCCGAGGTGGTCGAAGACGGCGTCGACGCCGTCGGGTGCGATCTCGCGCACGGCGGCGGCCACGTCGGCGTGGTAGTCGACCGGGAGGACACCGAGGTCCCGCAGCCTGGCGTGGTGGCGCGGTGCGGCGGTGCCGATCACCCGGACGCCGGCGAGGCGGCCCAGTTGCGCGAGGGTGGAACCGACGCCGCCGTTGGCGCCGTGCACGAGAATCGTCTGGCCGGACTTGACCCGGGCCTTGCGGTGCAGCATCTGCCAGGCGGTGATGCCGTTGACCACCACGGTCTCCGCCGCGGCGGGGTCCAGGCCGGCCGGCACCGGCACCGCGTCCGCGGCATCGACGACGACGTGGCTGGCCCAGCCGCCTACCTTCGTCAGGGCCGCGACACGCTGCCCGAGGAGGGCGGGGTCGGCGCCGGTCCCGACGGCCGCGACGGTCCCGACCAGGTCGTAGCCCGGCACGAACGGGAACGGCGGCTGGTCGTAGTAGCGGCCGCGGCGCATCTGCTGCTCGGCGAAGGACACGCCGGTGGCCTCCATGCGGATCACCACCTGCCCGGCACCTGGCGCGGGGACGGGCGAGGTCCGCAGCTCCAGGCCTTCGGGCTCTACCAGGCCAGGAAGAACGATCTCGGTCAGCTGCTCGGTTGCCATGTCGGCCTCCCCTTGCTAATGCCTCTAAGTTCAGTTAGAGGCTATAACAGAAGTACTATATGCTTACAGGGCAGGTGTCAAGGGGGAGGAAGAGAATGGGCAATGCCGTCAGGAGCCCGCGGGAGCGTTACCGCGAGCAGGTGCGCGACGAGATCAAGGCGCATGCCTGGACGCAGGTGGCGACGACTGGCGCAGCGGCGCTGTCACTCAACGCCATCGCCAGGCAAATGGGGATCAGCGGCCCTGCGCTCTACCGCTACTTCAGCTGCCGCGACGACCTGATCACTGACCTGATCCTGGACGCCTATCGCGACCTGTCCGCCACCTGCCAGGCCGCCGTGGCCCAGGGCGACCCGCCCAAGGCCCGGCTGGCCGCGGTAGCGGCCGCTATGCGCGGGTGGGCGCTGGCCGCCCCGCACCGCTACCTGCTGATCTACGGCACCCCGGTGCCCGGTTACCAGGCACCGCCGGAGGCTACCGCAGCCGCCGCCACCATCATGGCCATCCTGCTCGACGCCTTCGCGGAGCTCGGCACCACGGACGGCCCGGTCTCCGCAGCCGCTGCCGCTCTCGACCGTCACCTCGACGGCCACCGGCACTGGGCGGCCGGCCACCCGGCCACGGCGGACGCCCTGCGCCACGCCCTCACCTTCTGGACCCGGCTGCACGGCGTCCTCAGCCTCGAGGTCGCCGGCCACTTCACCGGCATGTCGTTTGACCCGGCCCTGCTCTACCGCGCCGAATCCGATTCGGCGGTCAACGCGCCCTAACCGCCTACAGCCAGCGCTCCATCGCCACGAGCAGTTCCTCAGTGTCGACTGGCTTGGTGACGTAGTCGTTGGCACCCGCGGCGATGCTCTTGTCGCGGTCGCCCGGCATGGCGCGGGCGGTGACCGCGATGATGGGCAGCCGCCCGTACTGCGGCATCTGCCGGATGGCCGTCATGGTCGCGTAGCCGTCCATGCCGGGCATCATGACGTCCATCAGGATGAGGTCGGTGTCCGGGGCGGCCCGGAGCGCGTTGATGCCCTGACGGCCGTCGCCCGCGTGCGTCACCCGCAGGCCGTGCAGTTCCAGCGTGCTGGAGATCGCGAAGACGTTGCGCGCGTCGTCGTCGATCACGAGGACGTGCTTGCCGCGCAGGCTGGGGTGGTCAGCCAGGCCGGACACGTGGCCGGCGGCTGCCGCGGGCCCGTTGACGGGCCCAAGGGTATCGCGGACAAGGGCGGGCACCTGGCCGGGCTCGGCGGCGGACAGGTGCAGCGTGATCCGCTCGCGGAGATCGTCGAGGGACGGCAGCAGCTCAAGCGACGGGTAGCCCAGGCGCAGTACCGCGAGGCGGTCCCGGGCGTCGGCCCCGGGCCCACCGGGCGCGTGCGCCAGGACGGGTACCTCACGCAGCTCAGGCTTCTCCCGGACCTGGTCGAGGAACTCAAAGACGGTTGGCATGCCGAGGTCAATGACGACGCACCGGAACGGCTCAGCGGCGAGCAGCGCGGTGCCCTTACCGGGGTTCGTGGCGGTGCTGACCCGGACGGTCGCGCTCAGCTGCGCCAGGTCGGAGATCGCGCTGTGGGCGAGCAGCGTCAGCAGCCCGCCGCTCGCGGGCTCATACACCAGGACCTGCCTGTCGTGGCCGCGGCGCAGCATCGGGTTGCCTGGATCCCCGGCCGGCGTGGCGGTCGCGCTGGCGCCGCCGTCCCCGGGAGCGATCCTGAAGGCGTCGCCGCCGTCGTCATCAACCCCGGTGGTCGCGGCGTTCGTCAGCGCGGTGGCCTGCGTGGTCACGGCGTGCAGGTGGTCGATGGCGCTGACGGGGTCGTCGGGCCCGCCGATCGTTTCCGGCAGGGCGAACGCGGTCTCGGGCAGTGGGAGGGTGGGCGGGATGTCCGGCAGCATAGCGGGCACAGACAGAGTAAAGGTGCTGCCGTGCCCCAGGTCGCTCGTGGCGCTGATCGTGCCGCCGAGCAGTGCGCTGACCTCGCTGGCGATCGACAGCCCCAGGCCCGTGCCGCCGTAGCGGCGGCTCAGCGTCCCGTCGCCCTGCTGGAACGCGCCGAAGATCGCCGCCAGGTTTTCCGGGGCGATGCCAATCCCGGTGTCGGTGACGCTGAACACCGCGACCGACCTGTCTTCTGGTCCGCCGTCCAGACCGTCGGCGGCGGTGGCGGCCACCCGCAGCGTCACCTGGCCCCGCTCGGTGAACTTGACCGCGTTGGAGAGCAGGTTCCCGAGCACCTGGCGGAGCCGCTGCCGGTCGGTCACCAGCTCGGGCGGGGCGGAGTCCGCGACGGAAACCTCGAACTCAAGGCCCTTCTCCGCGGTCAGCGGCCGGAACGTGGCCTGGATGTCGTCGATCAGCGCGGCGAGTGTGAACCGCTCCGCGCGGACGTCCATCCGGCCGGCCTCCACCTTCGACAGATCGAGGATGTCGTTGATGAGCTGGAGCAGGTCGGAGCCCGCCGAGTGGATGACGTTCGCGTACTCGACCTGCTTGGCGGTGAGGTTGCGCCCTGGGTTCTGCGCGAGCAGCCGGGCGAGGATCAGCAGGCTGTTCAGCGGGGTGCGCAGCTCGTGGGACATGTTCGCGAGGAACTGCGACTTGTACTGGGAGGCAAGGGCGAGCTGCCTGGCGCGCGCCTCGATCTCTTCCCTGGCCTGCTCGATCTCCTCGTTCTTGGCCTCGATGTCCTGCTTCTGCGTGGCGAGCAGCTCCGCCTTTTCCTCCAGGTCGGCGTTGGACAGCTGCAGTTCCTCGGACCGCGCCTGGAGCTCAGACGAGCGCGCCTGGAGTTCGGCCGTCAGCCGCTGCGACTCCTCAAGTAGCGCGTCGGTGCGGGAGTTCGCGATGAGCGCGTTGACGCT
>Ga0310811_10001874_pt1 | contig 26108 bp, 11 predicted proteins | sample YCmetagenome_FD_207642 | JGI IMG/M metagenome (GOLD analysis project Ga0310811, IMG submission 207642) | Soil microbial communities from experimental microcosm in Duke University, North Carolina, United States - YC | ecosystem: Engineered > Artificial ecosystem > Soil microcosm > Unclassified ... | reverse complement strand
GATGTGCTGGGGACCCATTTTAATGTCAATGCTTATAACGACGAATCCTCGGTAAAAACGACACTCCTGGAAGGCGCCGTGAAAATAAAAAAAGACAATGCCACACAAATGCTATCTCCCGGACAGCAGGCCCGTTTTACTTCCAAAGGAGAAATGTCCCTTTTCAAAAATGTGGATGTAGCCCAGGAGACAGCCTGGAAAGACGGGTTCTTCTGGTTTAATAATACGGATATCTATACGCTGATGCGGCAGGTGTCGAGGTGGTACAATGTAGAGGTGGAGTTTAAAGGGGGAATAACGGATGATGGGTTTACAGGGAAAGTGTCCCGGAATGTACCCTTGTCGAAACTATTAAACGTTCTTGAGCAATATGAAATACACTTTAAAGTAGAAGAAAAAAAGATTACAGTACTTCCATGACCTAAAAAAGCCAGTAGTGCGGCAACACTGCTGGCTGGTAATTTAGGTCATTTCTGCCTTTACCAGGCATTTACAAACAAGCGGGTAACTACTGCTTATTATTTAACCTAAACGTAACAAAGTTATGCATTTACGACTGCTTTCCAAAGCCCCTTCTTTTAGGAGGATGGGCTTCGTCAAAACCCTGCTGATTATGAAGCTCACAACGATTTTCCTGCTTGCCGCCTGCCTGCAGGTTGCCGCCAAAGAGGGGTACTCGCAAAAGATCACCCTGGCTAAAAACAACATTTCTTTAAAAGACGTTTTTAAAGAAATAGAAAAACAAAGCGACTACCAGTTCTTTTATAAAGAAAAACTGGTCAAACAAATCAGGAACATCAACATCAGGGTCACCAATGCCTCTATCGAAGAGGTGCTGGCCATCTGCTTAAATGATCAACCGTTGACCTGGTCACTGGTCGACCGCATCATTGTCATAAAGAAACAACTTCCCGTTATCAACAAACCGGAGGACATCGTTCAGTCGCCCCTTTTTGCAGAAATCAGCGGCCTCGTAGTTTCAGACAGCACCGGGCAACCGCTGGCAGGGGTTTCCGTAAAGCTGAAAGGAACCAGCGTGGGAGCCTATACAGATGCTAACGGTAATTTCTCCTTACAGGTGCCGGATGGTAAAGGCACCCTTGTCATCTCCTCCGTTGGATATGAACCGCAGGAAGTAAGAATCTCCAAAGCCACATCGATCCGGATCAGTCTGAAAGTGGCGGTCACCCGGCTGGCAGATGTGGTGATAACAGGCTATGCCACCCAGGAAAAAAGAAAGCTCACCAGCGCGGTGGTCACCGTATCGGGCGAAGAGCTCACCAAACGAGTCGCTACTGATCCGACTTCCCTGCTGCAGGGCCAACTGCCGGGATTATCGGTCGTTCAAAACTCGGCAGAACCCGGAAATGAAGATCTTCAATTACGCATCCGGGGGGTGGGGACATTTAGCGGCGCCGGCAACAATCCCCTCATTATCGTCGACGGGCTGCCAGGCAACCTGTCCGTCATAAACCCCAACGATATTGAATCCGTCACCGTGCTGAAGGATGCCGCTTCCGCAGCGATCTACGGTTCGAGAGGCGCCAATGGCGTCGTCGTTGTCAAGACTAAAAAAGGGAAAGGCGGTGTTTTCTCGCTTTCTTACAACTATAATGTCGGGCTTGCAACACCTACCAGGCTGCCTCACCTGATCACAAATTCCGCGGAATACATGGAACTGTCCAACGAGGCAGAGACCAACTCCGGCAACGCGCCGCTCTATACCCAGGCTGAGATCGATCTCTACAAAAATGCCACGGACCGTGTCAAATACCCTAATCACAACTGGTTGGATGACATGTTCAAAACAGTCACCGTTCAAAATCATTACCTCAGCCTCTCCGGAGGAAAAGAAGGCACCAATTATAGCCTGGGACTCGGTTACACCGACCAGCCGGGTACCATGCTGGGCTTTTCCTATAAGAAATATACGGTGGACTTGGGGCTTACTTCCCGGGTCAACAAAAGAGTGACCCTGGGCACGAATATTCAATTGCGTTATGCCAATCGTATATATCCATTTAACAACAGCACGGACCTGTATATCGCTGCCCTGGCGCAATCCCCTTTATATCCTGCCCAGGCAGCCGATGGCCGGTGGATCGCTAAAGCCTATAGCCAGGAACTGGGCAACAAGAATCCGGTGCTGACGGCCAAACTGGCCCCTACCAAAAATCCTGATTATTATGGACAGGGCAATGTCAGCCTGGATGTGGATATCCTTAAGGGCTTGAAATGGGAGAACAGGGCGGGCCTTAGTTTTGATGTCAACAAGAGCAAAAACCTCCGGCCGGTCATCCCCTTATACTATTACAGCGATCTCAGCTATGCCGGTGATTACAGCGGAGGCAGCAGCTCCGGCCTCTACGTGAACGAGAACGATGAGATCCATACCACTATTTACAGCCAGCTTAATTATAAAAGGGCCTTCGGGGCCCACAACCTGTCGATCCTGGGAGGGGCCCAGGAAGAAGTGGATAATTACACTCAACTGAATGCCTTCCGGACCGGTTATCCTACCAATGACCTTCCTGAGCTGGATGCAGGCTCCGCCAACGGTCAAACGAATGAAGGCACCTCTTCCGAATGGGCCATCCGTTCCCTGTACGGCAATGTCAACTATGATTTCGACGACAAATATCTTTTAGGGGCCAGTATTCGGTATGACGGCACCTCCCGTCTGCCGAAAGATACCCGCTGGGGCCTGTTCTATTCTTTTTCCGGTGCCTGGCGTCTTTCCAGGGAGGCTTTTCTGAAAGATGCCAGCTGGCTGAATGACCTTAAGATCCGCGGTTCCTGGGGTCAACTGGGCAATCAGAATATAGGAACCTATCCCTATCAGTCTATTTTGTCGCAGAACAATTACGCCTTCGCCGGCAATGTCAACACGGGCTTCACGGCCAATACGCTCGTAGACCCCAACCTCACCTGGGAGACGACCCGTGTGCTGGACTTTGGGGTTGACATGACTGCCCTCAACAATAAAGTAAGCTTTTCGGCCGATTGGTTTGACAAGTACACCTTCGATATCTTACGCGGGTCGCAGGTACCACTGTGGCTGGGATTGAATGCTCCTACCATTAATAACGGAGCGGTCAGGAACAAAGGATTTGAATTCAGCCTGAAATATCAGGACCACGTAGGGAAGAATTTTAATTTTTATGGGGTCGCCAACTTCCAGTTATACCGGAACAAACTGGAGTCCTTCGGCAGCCCGGAATACGGAGGCCCCGATGGCCAGACGATCATGGAGAACGGGCAACCGATCAACTCCTTCTATTTATATGTGAAGGATGGCATTTTTCAAAGCCAGGATGAGATTAATAAATCACCCGACCAGTCTTCTCTGGGCGGCGTCCCCCCTACTCCCGGTGATATAAAATACAAGGATGTGAATGGGGATGGCAAGGTGGATGTCAACGACCGCACCGTAGTGCCCGGCCAATATCCGAAGTTCGAATATTCGTATACGATGGGAGCCAGCTGGAAAGGTTTTGACGCCAGCATACAATTATATGGCTCAGAGGGCAACAAGATCTATTTATATAAATGGGGTACTGATCCTTTTGCACAAGGCGCGCCGCCTACAACCGACTGGCGGGGCAGATGGACGCCGGCCAACCCTTCCAGGACGATGCCTAAGATCTATATGGGCTATTATGGCTATCCTAAGATCACCGGCGTACAATCCACCTTCCATCTCTATGATGCCAGCTTCATGCGGATCAAGAACGTAATGATAGGCTATACTATACCGCCCCGGGTCATTAAGGGTATAAGATCCGTAAGGATCTACATCTCGGTAGATAATGCAGCGCTATTCACCCCGCTGAAGCAGGGCACCGATCCGGAAAGACTGGACATTAATAACAAACCTGACGCCTGGTATGGATTCGCCAACTACCCGCAGAACAGAACGTACACCTTCGGCGCTTCCATTCAATTCTAATTATTAAAAGCAAAAGAAATGCAAGCAACTACTAAATATATAGCCCATTGTTTTCTGGCAGGAATTATATTTATAGCATCCTGTAAAAAATTAGACATCAACCCTACAGACCACCTCTCTACCACTACTTTTTGGAAGACAAAGGGAGATGCCGATCTGGCATTGACCGGTCTGTATAATACCTTATATGCCAATTCGGGGGGAGTAGACCAGAATGCGCCCTACTGGTGGGATTGTTTTAGCGATAACGCGTATAGTCAACATAGTTTAGGTGGATCGCAAAATGCCCTGATCGGGGGCCTTACGCCCACCAGCGGCGCCTATCAGCTTCTTTATTACCAGAATGGTTATATTGCGATTGCCGCCGTTAATTCTTTTCTGGCCAATGTCGGCAAAGTGCTCTCCGGTGATACCTTGAATCAATATAAAGGCGAAGCCTTTTTTATACGGGGCTTTAATTATTTCTGGCTGGCTCAGTTATACGGCAATGTTCCCATTGTCACCGCCGACCCTTTTACCATCAGCTATCAGAGCAAAATGGCAAAATCCCCCCGGGCGGATGTATTGAAACAGGCGGAGAATGATCTTGATTCAGCCATTGCCTATCTGCCGGACTCAGCCTATAAGACAGGCCACGCGGTAAAAGCTTCGGCGAAAGGCTTCCAGATAAGACTCTACTTATTTGAACAAAGATTCGCCGAGGCAGCCGCTATGGCGAAGACCATCATTGACGGCAACCTGTTCTCCCTCAATCCGAATTATCCTTCAAATTTTTATAAACCCGATCAAAGTTCCAGCCATGAGATTATGTTTTCTGTACAATACCAGGCCCCTGCCGTACCGCATCCTTATTCTCTGAACGTATTGCTCATCGGTTCCGGATGGAAGGATGCACAGGGGACGCAGGATATGATCAACGAATATGAACCGGGCGATCCCCGCAAGACTATGACTTTTTTCTTCCCGGGCGATGGAACTGCACAGGGATGGCCCTTTCCCGGCACGGTAGGAACGCCAGGCGTTGATTACTGGGTGATCGGTTTTTATCCTACCAAAAAAGGGGTAGACCCGACAGTGACCAACCCGCAAGCGGGGATGTTGGACGATCAGGATTACGTACTACTCCGCTATGCCGATATAAAACTAATGTATGCCGAGGCGCAAAATGAAGCTGTGGGCCCAACTGACCCCAGCGTCAAACAGCAGATCGATGAGGTCCGCGCCAGGGTCAACATGCCCCCCCTGCCTGCCGGACTTTCGCAGGATGCTATGCGACAGAAGATCCGGCATGAAAGAAGGGTAGAGCTCGCCCTGGAAGGATTGAGATACTATGATCTGAGAAGATGGGGCATCGCCACCCAGAAATTGAACGGCTTCGTTCAAAATCCGACCACCCCTGCCGTAAAGACAGTATATAAAGATAACTATGAATACTGGCCCATACCACAAACGGAAATAGACCGTAACCAGCCGGTTTTGATCCAAAATGACGGGTACTAATGAAATAATTCCCCGGTTAATGAATTATTAAGCCTTTATTAATGTTATAACTGTTACTTGCAGGTAATCTTCGGATGCCTGCAAGTTTTTTTTCACTTATAACAGCACACGATGGCTCGCCACTCTCCCTTCTTTACCGTTGCTTTTTTATCCCTGTATCTTTTCGCCTGTCACTCATCTGAAAAACCGCCATACAGACCCGCCGCTATCGAAGCCAATCCTTCTTCCGCTTATTTGTCACCGGATGAAAGCATGAAGACTATCCATCTGCCGGAAGGGTATCACCTGGAGTTGGTGGCCAGCGAGCCGGTGATACAGGAGCCGGTAGCCATAACATGGGACGGCAACGGGAAAATGTATGTAGCGGAGATGCGCAGTTATATGCGGGACATCGAAGGGACGGGCCAGCACCTGCCCACCTGCCGGATCACCTTGCTGGAAGATACGGACAGGGATGGCAAAATGGATCGACATTCGGTCTTCCTCGACAGCCTGGTACTGCCCCGCATGCTATTGCCCCTGGACGACCGGTTGATCGTCAACGAGACCTATTCGTATAATATGTACAGTTATCGTGACACGAATGGCGACGGAGTAGCCGATGAAAAAATACAGGTCTATCATAATGATACTGCCGATAATGCCAACCTCGAGCATCAGAAAAGTGGGTTGGTATGGAATATAGATAATTATATATACGTCACTTCTAATCCCGTGCGTTACCGCTATGACCAGGGAGTACTGAAAGTGGATACCATGGCCGACCCGCCCGGAGGGCAATGGGGAATAGCAAATGATGACCTCGGCCGTCTGTTCTTTTCTTCGGCCGGCGGTGAAGTGCCTGCCCTGAATTTCCAGCAAAACCCTATCTATGGACAACTGAACCTCCCCGATCAGCGGGAGGCAGGTTTTGACTCCGTCTGGCCCGTCATCGCTACCCCGGATGTACAGGGCGGGAAAATGCGCCTTCGCCCCGACAGCACCTTGAATCATTTTACCGCCTCCTGCGGACAGACTATATTCCGCGGGGACCGTCTTCCCGCCAGCCTGCGGGGAGATCTTTTTATTTGTGAGCCGGTGGGACGTCTTATCCGACGGGCAAAAGTGATGGACCGGAAGGGACAAACTTTTGTCCGCAACGCATATGACCGGGCGGAATTCCTCACCTCCACGGATATGAATTTCCGGCCCGTCAACACGGCCACCGGCCCGGATGGCTGCCTGTATATCGTAGACATGTATCATGGCATCATCCAGGAGAGCAACTGGACACGCCCCGACAGCTATCTCCGCCCCCAGATCCTGCGCAAACAACTGGACAAGAACATAGGCCGGGGCCGGATCTATCGCTTGGTGCATGACGGGTATCAGCCTGGCCCGGCCCCTCACCTGTTGAATGCTACGGGGCCTGAACTGGTGACGGCACTGTCCCACCCAAATGGATGGTGGCGTGATAACGCACAAAAATTATTGATCATCCGCGGCGACCGGTCTGTCGTGCCGGCGCTGAAAGACCTGGCTTTAGGGAAGCCATCTTTTTGGGATCGGCTGCAATTCTGGAAAGACAAACCCACCGTCGTGACCCGGGTGCAGGCACTTTGGACCCTCGAAGGCCTTCATGCGATCGATAAATCTATCTTACTGCAAGCCTGCCATGACGAAGAACCTGCCCTGCGAACGGCGGCCATCCGGATCAGCGAGACCTACCTGGCCACAGGGGATGGAGACTTGCTGTCTCAAATAGAATACCTGAAACAGGACACCAGCGCCGATGTGCGAATACAACTGGCCCTATCCTTGCGCTATAGCAAAGAAGATAAAGCCAAAAGGATTTTGAAAGAGCTGTTGGCCAATGCAGCTGATAATAAACTGGAGAAGACCGCCGCCACTAAAAGCCTGGAAGAGGGAGATGAATCCATGAAGGCGCTTAAGGAAAGTATCGCTAACCTGCCCTGGGCGGATAAAAGACTGGTCCTTCACGGGGCGGCTAATTTCCGGCAGCTTTGCTCCACCTGTCATGGCTCCGATGGAAAAGGCCTGTCCTCGCTGTTGGCTCCTCCCCTGGCCGGCTCACCCAGGGTCAACGGCAGCAAAGATGTACTGATCAGGATCCTGCTGAATGGATTGAAAGGCCCTGTCGACAATAAAAATTATCCGGATGTAATGCCAGCGCAAAATGCCAATAATGATGAATACATCGCCTCTGTGCTGAGCTATATCCGCAACAGCCTGGGCAATCATGCCGACGTCATCCAGCCGGGAGAGATAAAGAAGATCCGGAAGGAGACAGCAGACCGGCATGACTCCTGGACACTGAACGAGCTTGGACAATTAAAATAACGACCTCTTTATGAAACTTCATTTACCGGCATCTTTTCTCATCAGCGCCTGCCTGTTTTTCTCGACGGCCAATCATCTCGCAGCACAAGATCGCGCACCTTTTCCAGCTAATGAAACAACATCCTGGCATGAAGGATTTGACCGGTACGACTTCCTGATGGATTCAGCAACGCTGGCCATCGAGCCAATGAAAGCTCCTGATGGCGAGAAGTTCGGGGTAGGGGAGCCCGCAAAGGGCAAACGGCGTTGTATCCTCGTCGTTCCTAAAAAGGCAGCCCCCGGCAACCCCTGGTCCTGGCGTGGATGTTACTGGGATCACCAGCCGCAGACAGAGATTGAATTGCTGCGAAGAGGTTTTTGCATCGCCTATATTTCCGCCAGCGCCACGCTGAAGCCGGACCGGGAATGGGATGCCTGGTACGCTTTTCTTACGGAGCAACATGGACTATCCCCGAAGCCTGCCTTTGTAGGGATGAGCAGGGGCGGGGAATACGCTTATATCTGGGGTACTACCCATCCCGATAAAGTATCCTGTATCTATGCCGACAATCCGGGCATGAACCGGGAGACCCTGATGAAGCTGGGAGAGCTGGCCAGGAACGATGTGCCATTACTGCATGTTTGCGGCAGCATCGACCCGATCCTGGGCGACAATGCGCTGTTTATAGAAGAGCTCTATCGCCAGCTGGGTGGCCGGATATCCACGATGATCAAAGATGGTTATGCCCATCATCCCCATAGTCTGCCCGATCCCATACCTATCGCCAATTGGATCGAAAAAAACAGCACCCCGGCAACACACAACAACCCTCCCGCTTTTGCCGGCGCTACCTATAAGAAGACATACTATTACGGCGACCTGAACCAATATCGTTATTCAGAAGAAGAAAAGGCCTGGATCACCAGCCGCGGGGCCTGGTTCGTACCCTGTTATGCCCGCTATGCTTTCAATATTAAAGGAGTAGCGGGGACAGTGGCGGTGGTCGTACCGGAGAAAGAAGCGCCAGGCAGGCCCTGGGTCTTCCGGGCAGGTTATGGCGGCCGGGATGCGGAAATGGATCTGGCCCTTCTGAGCCGGGGATTTCATATTGTTACAGGCCCTGTATCCTTTAACTCGGACAGCTTACTGTTGAAAGATTGGAATGCAACCTGGCAGCTTCTGGTTGCCAATGGCTTTTCCTCCAAACCGGTTATGGAAGGCGCGGGTGGCGCTGCCGGTGAAGTAATGGGCTGGGCGATAGAGAATCCCGATAAAGTTTCGGGGATTTATATGGAGAACCCGATCCTGCACACCACGTTTTCGGCAAAACCCCTATTGGACAACCTGGCGCCTCTGATAAAAACAAATACACCGCTGTTGCTGGCCGGCGGCAGCCTGGACCCCGCCTGGAAAGACAATGGCCTTTTGCTGGAACAACGATACAAACAGCCCGGTGGTAAGGTGAAAGTTATTTTGCAGTCAGGCAAAGGACATTACCCGCTCGCACCGGAAGATCCTGAGCCCCTTGCAAAGCTTATCGCCGGTTGGACCTTTTAAAGCAGAAACAGGTTTGAACTTTTTAAAAATTACAAGAATTATGAATACCAATGTGAAAAAAACCGGGCCTTCGGGACCTAACCGCCGGGACGCCCTCAAATTGCTGGGAATGGGGTCTGCTGCCGGGTTATTCGGAATGCTGGGCGGTAGCACCGCACAAGCGGCTCCCCTGGATAAACCCTATGGCAATAAAGGCCTCCCCCCACTAAAGATCAAAAGCGTAAAAGCGATCGCAACGGCGCCGGAAGGAGCCAACCTCGTAGTAGTAAAAGTAGAGACCACCGAACCGGGGCTCTATGGGATCGGATGCGCTACGTTTACCCAACGGGCCGAAGTAGTGGTGACGGCTATCAATAATTATATGGGCGACTTCTGTATCGGAAGGGACGTGGACAATATAGAAGATATGTGGCAGGCCTTTTTTGTCAGCTCTTACTGGCGGAACGGCCCCGTCCTGAACAATGCCCTAAGTGGGCTGGATCAGGCCCTCTGGGATATAAAAGGGAAAAGAGCCAACATGCCTGTATACCAGCTACTGGGAGGTAAAGCCCGGTTTGCCGTAGATGCTTATGCACATGCGGACGGCAAGACCCCGGAAGAAGTAGCAGACAATGTTCAGAAGTATATGGATCAGGGATTCCGTTACATCCGTATCCAGCAGGGCGGTTATGGCTCTTTATACCTGGCGCAGCAGCCTGACTTCAAGGATGCGGGTTTTGGCAAGCCCACGGACGAATTTATGGACCCGGTCGCCTATGTGCATGCCGTGCCAAAGATGTTTAGGGAAGTGAGGCGACGTTGTGGGGAAGAGATCGATCTTCTGCATGACACGCATGAACGGATACAGCCGATAGATATGATCAACATGTGCAAAAGGCTGGAAGAGTTCAATCCTTATTTTATAGAAGATCCGGTCTCCCCGGAGAATATGGAGTGGTTCCAACAGCTCCGGGCCAGCACCACAGTGCCTTTTGCCATGGGCGAACTCTTTAATAATCCCAATGAATTCGTGGGAGCCATGTCGCATCACTATATGGATTATATCCGTTGTCATGTGTCCCAGATCGGCGGCATCACCCCCGCCATGAAGGTAGCCCGGTTGGGCGAATTTTTCAATGTTAAAACGGCATGGCATGGTCCCGGAGATGTGTCCCCGGTAGGCCATGCGGCGCATTGTCATATCGACCTGGCCATCTGGAATTTCGGGATACAGGAATCCGTATTCTTTTCCGACAAGCTCCGGGAAGTTTTCCCGGGCAGCCCCGAATTGAAAAAAGGATACCTGTATGTCAACGAAGCGCCGGGCCTGGGAGTAGACATCGACGAGAAGCTGGCGGCTAAATATCCTATCTCGAACAAGGCCGGAAAATGGACCCTTCGTAAAAGGGATGGTACTATTATACGACCTTGAGAAAAAAAATAACATGAAGAAGATCCTCTTTCTTGTATCCATCATATTGTCTTTCCGTACCATCGGCAAGGGACAGGAATTTCCACAGGCAGCAATCAACAACGGCCTTCTGTACGCCCACCTATATCTGCCGGACGCGGAAAAAGGATATTATCGCGGTACCCGTTTCGACTGGTCCGGCGTGATGCCTTCTTTGGAATACCAGGGACATAGCTACTGCGGACAGTGGTTTCCGAAATATGAACCTACGCTGAATGATGCGATCATGGGACCCGTGGAGTCCTTCACCCCCCTGGGTTATAAGGAGGCTGTTCCCGGCAGCAGCTTTGTGCAGATCGGGGTGGGCTCGCTGGCCAGAATAGACGGGTCGCCTTATTCTCCCTTTAAGTATTACCAGGTGTTGAACCCCGGCGCCTGGGAGGTGAAAAAATCTCCGGCAGCAATAGAATTCCGCCACCGGCTGACCGACACGGCTTATTCTTACGACTATACAAAAAAGGTGGCGTTGATCAAAGGCCGGCCGGAACTGGTCCTGACACATCATCTGAAAAATACCGGTACGCGGATGATCGAGACCGATGTATATGATCACAATTTTTTCCTGCCCGATAGCCTGACTACAGGACCTGGCTTCGTCCTGAAGTTTCCGTTCCCCCTGACGGCCGAAGAGACCCGGGGATTGGATGACCTGGCGGCTATCCGGGGGGATTCCATTGTCATCCTCCGGCAACTGAGGGGCAAAGAGTCCGTCTACGCTGTCCTCCATGGATATGGCGACCAGGCAGCCGACTATGACATCCGCGTGGAAAACCATATAACAGGGACCGGCATCCGTATCCGATCCGACAGGCCACTCTCCAGGTTGGTATACTGGGGCTCCGTCAAGGCCTTATGCCCCGAACCTTATATACATGTAAAAGTACAACCGGGCAACAGCTTCACCTGGACCCTCCGGTATGAATTCTATAGTTGTGCTATTTCAAATGGAAGATAATATTCAACAGTGCTTATGAAAATCGGTGAATTGCTGCTGACGGCCTGCCTCCTGACGGCAGGTCTTACCCTGCTGGAAAATTGTTCCGGCCCTCATGGAAAAAGAACAGATTGGCCTGCCTATGGAGGGAATAAAGAAGGCAACCGTTATTCTCCCCTGAACCAGATCAACCTCGCCAATGTGAAGGACCTGCAGGTGGCCTGGACCTACAACTCGAAGGACATGGCAACCGCCGCCGGCTCAAGACATAGACAGGACCATGAGATCCAATGCCAGCCCATCGTGGTGGACGGCATCCTGTATGGGACTAGTCCCACTCTCAAACTGTTCGCCCTGAAGGCCGCTACCGGTGAAGAGCTTTGGAAATTCGACCCTTTTAAAAACAGCAATCCCCGATACAATCAATGCAGGGGCATCGCTTATTGGGAGAATGGTAACGACAAACGCCTGTTCTATGCGGCAGGGACTAACCTTTATGCAATTAACGCACTTACCGGCCTGCCAATAAGCAGCTTTGGTGTAAATGGAAGTATCAGCCTGTATACCGGGCTCGAGATAAATCATGACGTGAAAAACCTGTATGTTACAAGCACCACCCCCGGCATCATTTACAAGAACACCCTCATCCTCGGATCCGCTGTGTCCGAATCCGGGGATGCGGCGCCGGGGTATGTGCGCGGCTTCGACGTGGTCACGGGCAAGATCCGCTGGACCTTTCATACAATCCCCCAACCAGGAGAATTCGGGTATGACACCTGGCCAAAAGATGCCTATAAGTGGGCGGGAGGGACCAACAACTGGGGTGGCCTGGCCCTGGATGAAAAAAGAGGGTTGGTCTATTTCGGTACCGGCTCCCCTTCTTCCGATTTCTATGGCGGCGACCGCGCAGGTCAAAATCTGTTTTCGGATTGCATACTGGCCCTGGATGCAGCCTCCGGCAAAATGAAATGGTATTACCAGACCATCCATCACGATCTGTGGGACCGGGATATCCCCTGTCCTCCTAACCTCGTCACCATCCGGCACGAAGGAAAGTCGATTGACGTGGTGGTACAGGTCACGAAAGATGGAAACACATATGTATTGGACCGGGATAACGGCCATTCTGTTTTCCCGGTAGAAGACCACCCCGTGCCGACAAAGGGCTTGCCGGGTGAGCAACCCTGGCCCGCGCAGAGATTCCCGTTAAAACCACTCCCGTTTTCCAAACAGCTGATCACCGACAGCGACATCACCGATCTCTCCCCGGAAGCCCACGCCTATGTCAAAAAGATTTTTCAGCAGAGCGATTATGGAGAAAAATTCCTGCCGCCCTCCACAAAAGGCACCCTCTTGGTGGGATACAGCGGAGGGGCTGAATGGGGCGGCAATGCCATCGACAGCAATGGCATTCTTTACCAGAATACGAATAATGCCCCCTGGCTACTTCGGATGATATCCATGGCCGACCGGCAGAAAGAGATAGCGGCTCTCTCCCGGGGCCAGGGATTGTACGTCGCTAACTGCTCCTCTTGTCATGGTGTGGACCGGAAAGGAAATGGCCTGGAGATCCCCGCTTTGCTGGGCATCGGCAGCCGTCTCAAAAAAGAAGACATCGCCCACATCGTCAGCACAGGGCAAAACAGGATGCCTTCTTTCCAGGTCCTCCCCGAAAAAGATCGCAACGCCATTATTGATTTCCTGATCAGCTGGGGACACGGCGGGGGCCGCATCGCCGCCGAACATAAAGATACCCGGGACACGGCCAGGGACAAAGACAGGAAGAAAGAACCCTTCCCCTATAACGCACCCTATATCAGCAAAATTTGGGAAAAGCTGGAGGACTCCAGCGGTTATCCCGGGATCAAGCCACCCTGGGGCACGCTAAATGCCATCGACCTGAATACCGGGGATTACCGGTGGACAGTCCCGCTGGGGGAATACCCGGAGCTGGCGAAAAAAGGAGTACCGGCCACCGGCACGGAAAGTTATGGCGGTCCATTGGCAACAGCCGGCGGCCTTGTCTTCATCGCAGGCACCCGGGATGAGAAGATCCGCGCTTTCGACAGCCGGACAGGAAAAATAGTCTGGGAATACCAACTGCCCGCAGGCGGTTTCGCCACCCCCATCACCTATGAAATTGACGGGAGACAATTCATCGTCATAGCAGCCGGTGGATCGAGAGGCCTAAAACCAGGAGGCTCCTACCTTGCCTTTGCGCTGCCCATCCGAAAATAATGCGATTAATTTTCCAATTAATAGATAATTAGCCCCTTGGTTAATGCTCTCCCGCTTTATTTGTATAATAATTAACTCACAAATCAATTGCTTGTGTATGAAAAAATTCCTCTTACTGCTATTTTCTGCCTGTAGCTTTTTATTAAATTATGCCCAGGATCAGGTGATAAAGGGTAAGGTGACAGATGAAGAAGGTAGGCCGCTGGCTGGGGCTACCGTCACCATCAAAAACACCACCACCAGCGCCACTACAGATGCGCAGGGAAATTTCCAGATCAATGCCGGCAACAGGATTAATCCTGTCATGGTCATTAGTTATGTTGGCTACGCCAATACAGAGATAAAAGCCGGCGGCGGGAGCCTTACCGTCAACCTCAGGCGGGATGCCCAGGCCCTTAACGATGTGATCGTGGTAGGGTATGGTACCCAACGCAAACGGGACATTACCGGGGCAACGGCGACGGTAAAGGCCGAAGAGATTGCCAAACGGCCCTTGGTTAGGGTTGAACAGGCGCTACAGGGTACTACCTCCGGCGTTGTCGTTCAATCCAACAGCGGCCAGCCCGGCCAGGGCCTCAGCGTCCGCATCCGGGGCGCCAACTCTATTACGGGCAGTAACGACCCCCTTTACGTCGTTGATGGATTCATCGGGGGTAATATCGAGGCCCTGAACATGAACGATATCGAATCCCTGGAGATCCTCAAGGACGCCTCCGCCACCGCCATCTATGGATCCCGGGGATCCAACGGCGTAGTCCTCATTACCACGAAAAAGGGTAAGGCAGGCAAGGCAAGGATTGACTTCGACCCCTGGTTCAGTAAGGCGATGATGCCCAAAAAACTGGATCTCATGAATGCCTACGAGTTTGCTACGGCCGCGAATGCCCAGGCGGTCGCCGCAGGAAATTCATCGCAGCCATTTTCAGCCGCGCAGTTGACTGCTTTTAAGACCAATCCCGGCACGGACTGGCAGGACGCGGTAACCCAGAAGCCCTGGATACAAAATTATGCCCTCAGCGTATCCGGTGGGTCGGATGCGGTGAGGTACCTCTTCTCCTTCAATCATCTTGATCAGCCCGGCCTGCTAATTAATACTTATTATAAGAAGACGACCATCCGGGCAAATGTGGATGTGAAAGTAAACGATCGACTGGGGTTGCAGTTCAACATTTACACCCTGATGCCGAATAGCCGGAACAACGGTTATGCGGGCGACATCACCGATCCGTTAGCGCAGGCTTATCAGTTTGATCCCACTTCACCGGTGCGCGATGCGGCCGGCAAATTCATCCTGAAATCCCCATACGGGTCCAACCAGGTGAATCCTGTGGCCCAGCTGACCAACGGTCTGGACGACAAGAGTAGTACGACGGTGATCGGTACCGGTGTACTGACGTATCGGATCCTCGATGGTCTTACTTTTACTTCTAATAACACGTATCAGACGGGATCCTCGTATGAACAGCTTTTATACGGCCCGGAAACTTCTCAGGGTGCCGTAGGCGGGGACTATGCCGGGGCCAATGCGTCCAAATCCCATTCCTGGCAGAACAGTAATTTCCTTACCTATAATAAAAAATTCGGCGATCACAACATTACACTGACGGCCCTGTATGAGCAGTCGGTCGGGGAATATACCAACGTCAACACAAAGTCCACCAACCTGTCCACCTATGGGCAGGGATATTATAACCTGGGCGTGGGTGCGGCACAGTCGATCACCTCCGGATATTCTGGCGACGCCTTACAGTCCTATATGGGCAGAGTCAATTACTCCTACATGGACAAATACCTGCTGACGGCCAGCATCCGTTCCGATGGTTCTTCCCACCTGACGAATAAATATGCCAGCTTCCCTTCCGTAGCATTGGGCTGGATCCTCAGCAAGGAAAAATTCATGGCAAGCACTTCGACATGGCTCTCCAACCTGAAGATACGCGCGGGTTACGGCGTAGCGGGTAACCAGGCCGTGCCGGCCTATGCTACTATCGCACAGATATCCAGCCCCAATGGCCCTTACGGCAATCAGGGATATTTCTACGACGGCCAGACCCTGTCTGTCGCCACTCCCCTGGGAAGCCCGGTAACAAAAACACTCAAGTGGGAGAACGACGCGACCACTGATGCCGGTATCGACGCCTCGTTTTTGAATGGCAGGATCACCTTTACCGTAGACGCTTACTATAAAAAGATCACTAATCTTTTATACGCTAAGCCCCTTCCAATCTGGGATGGCGGCGGCAGTTATGTAAATAATATTGGCAGCCTGGAAAATAAAGGTATCGAGTTCGCCCTGGGAGGTACTCCTGTTTCGAAAGGGGGGTTCCAGTGGACCACTAACCTGACAGTTTCTTTCAACCGGAACAAGCTGCTAAGCCTGGGCGGACTGGACAGCATCGTGGAGGGTAATATCGGCTCCGCGCAGAACTCCGAAGCTATCCTCGTTACAGGCAACCCCCTGGGCAATTTTTATGGGTACAAATATCTGGGTACCTGGAAGAACAAGGATGCCGGCGCCGCTGCCGCATTCAACCAGAAACCGGGTGATTCCAGGTATGTGGACGTCAACGGGGACAGTAAATTCACTACCGCCGACTTTATGGTCATCGGGAACGGCACCCCTAAATATTCTTTCGGCTGGATCAACGACTTCACCTATGGCAACTGGACGCTAAGTTTTATGATCCAGGGGACGCATGGCAACCAGATCTATTCCGGCACGATTCCTTATACTTTCGGCGGACTGGGTGATGCGAGAAACCCAACCAATAAGGAGATCCTCAACGTCTGGACATCTGCAAAAGAGACCGATATCCCCACCTTCGATCAAAGCAGCCAGAATTTCATCAACAGCAGCCGTTATGTATATGATGCCAGCTATATCAAGATGAAAAACCTTTCTATCGGCTATCGCCTGCCCAAGAACCTGACGAATATGGTAAAGATCAACGGCCTCGATATATATGTCAGCGCCCAGAACCTGTTTACTATTACCAGCTACCCCGGATATGACCCCGAAGTGACCAATGCGAATTTCGGTTCCCATCCGGCAGTTTCAGAAGGCCTGGAAACCGGCGTTGTGCCCAACCCCCGCACGTATACATTAGGGCTGAGGGCCAGTTTTTAACCCATCGCAACAATCATAGTTTAACATCATTGATTATTATAAACATCCAAAAAATGATCACAAAATATTTGATTCCATTTGCAATGTTCGGCCTGCTCGTGATGACAGGCTGCCAGAAGCTGAATGAGGATCCCAAGGCGACCATTGTGCCCGGGTCCTATTACAATACCACGGCTGACCTGGAAGCCGCCCTTGCAGGTGTCTATGAAGTGTATGCCTATGATGGGGTCTTGGGCTTCACCAACAGGATGACCACTTATTTCGGTGCAGATGACCTGACGACGGACCCGGGCCTGAACAAACAGGACATGCGTGAGTTCGATCGGCTCAGCGGCACCAGCCAGAATGGTGGCCTGGCCGTATACAATGTCTGGAAGGGTATTTACCAGGCTAACAACCTGCTGGCCAATTACCAGAATGCCAAAGATGCCCCCGATCTGGAGAAGACACAGGTGGCAGGCCAATGTTATTTTTTGCGGGGATGGGCCTATTATCTGCTCGTCAGGACTTTCGGTCCCATGCCGCTGATCCTGACACCTACCGACCCTAATGCCGGGCCTCCCCGGGATTCGGTGGGAGACATCTATACGTCCATTGTTTCCGACCTGAAAAAAGCCAAGGCGATGTTGCCCACGAACTGGCCTTCACAGCCCGGTAAGGCTACTTCCTGGGCCGCCAGGTCCATGCTGGCAGACGTCTACCTCACCATGGCCGGATGGCCCCTGAACAAAAACGAGTATTATGCCCAGGCCGCGGCAGAGGCTGACTCAGTGATCACAGGCGGTACGTTCAATCTCAGCACTCCTTATGATAAGGTATTCACCACCAACAATACACCCGAATCCATATTCGCCCTGCAATTCAGCGTCAGCGGCAACCTCCCCCAGCGTAGCTACGGTTCTTCCTGTGTACCCCTGGAAGAAACAGCCGTGAATGGGTCTGGCGGATGGGATGATTATTATCCCGAGATCAATTTCTATAAGAATGCGCCCAAATGCACCCGCTCGGACGCCACTTTCTATACGACCATCAAGCTGATACAGCCCGACAAAACGTATAAGCTGGTGAACTGGGATGATCCTGCCACCCGTGTACAGCATCCCTATTATAAGAAATTCAGGGCCGGGCTCAACGGAGACGGCGTTAACGAAACGGCTACCAGCATCCTGGCGATCAATCCCAGTACGAACAAGGCCCTGGACATCATTCGCTATCCTTTGGTGTTGTTGGATTATGCCGAGGCTTCCACCATGGCCACCGGCAATCCCTCTTCCGACGCCTACGCAGCCATTAACCAGGTACGTTCAAGGGCCGGCGAACCGCCGCTGGTCACCGGTCTCAGCGGAACAGCCTTCCGTGATTCCGTGGTGGTAGAAAGAGGATATGAATTTGCCGGGGAGTTTGGCATCCGCTGGTTCGACATCGTTCGACTGCAACTGCTGCCGAAGGTGATCGCAGCTCGCAGCCCAGCTGAAAATTCCATTCCGGTGGGCGTATCGGGCAATGCTGCCATTCTCCAGCAGCAGTACATAGCGCCGATACCTTTCGCCGAAATGATCACAAATCCCAAGTGGACACAGAACCCGGGATATTGATATGTTCTCACGATAGCATAACCATGCATTCCGCATGGTTATGCTATTTATGCTTCACAGGCCTGTGCTTTAAATTAGTGAAAATGAAAAAACATTTACTAAAATACCCTATCCTTCGTATACGGACCGGAGGCCCGTTGGCCGAAGGCCAGACATTAGCGCTTTGCCGGAGATGTGCTAATTTTCCGACAGCGCATCTCCGGCACATTTTTTTTGCCGGACTCCTATTATCGTTATTTACACCGGTGAAAAAGTTGACCGCAGGTGACTCCATCCCATCCAGGAGTTCCAATACTCAATACATTGACCCGACCATCGGCAATGTTGCCCAATTGCTGGAACCTACCCGCCCCACAACACATCTTCCCAACCAGGTTATACGTGTATACCCTATCAGAAAAGATTACCTGGATGACCAGATTTCCAGCTTTCCCCTGACAGCCGTTTCCCATCGGCTCGGAGAAGTTTTCTCCATCAAACCTTCCATTACGCCCATCCAAACCGACAGCTGGGATCAACGGATGACCTACGACCGAAACCTGGAGATCAACCGCCCCTGGTATTATTCCACTTACCTGATCAATGACGGCGCTACCGTCGAATTCACCCCCGGAAAAAAGACGGGGTACTACCGATTCTCCTTCCCCGGGGACAAAGAAAAAAACCTTTTGCTGAATGTCTATAATGAAGAAGGATCCTTCTGGCATTTTCTTTCCGGGAGTGAAGTGACAGGGATGGAGACCTGGCATGGGGATATAAAAATTTATGTCTACGGCCTCTTTAACAGGGCCGGCACCCCCGATCCGGCCGCCCTGTCCGGTAAAGCAGCCAAAACATATATCAGCTTCCCCCCTGGCCCCGGCCCCGTCGAATTGAAATACGGGATCAGCTTTGTCAGCGCCGAACAGGCAAAAAAGAATCTGGAGGAAGAGCTCAACCAAAAAGATTTTGCGGCCGTCAAAAAAATTGCGGAGAACACCTGGTCGCAGATCCTGTCCCAGATAAAAGTGGAAGGAGGCACCGTGGCGCAGAGACGCTCTTTTTATACAGCCTTGTACAGGTGCCACGAACGTATGGTGGACATCACGGAAGACGGTCAGTATTACAGCGGATATAATAAACAGATCCATAAAGATACCCGTCCTTTTTACGTGGATGACTGGTCCTGGGACACCTATCTGGCCCTGCATCCCCTGCGGATGATCCTCCATCCGGCACAGGAAGAAGACATGCTGCAGTCCTATGTGCGCATGTATGAGCAAAGCCGCTGGATGCCCACCTTCCCCGTCCTGTTTGGCGATTATGCCTGCATGAACGGATTTCATTCCTCCATTATATTCCTGGACGCTTATAGAAAAGGGCTCCGGAATTTCGATAAAGAGATGGCCTACCAGGGCATCCGGAAAAACGCCACCGATGCGACCCTGCTTCCCTGGCGTAACGGAGAGAAGACAGCGCTGGATGATTTTTATCACACCAATGGATATCTGCCCGCCCTCCATCCCGGCGAAAAAGAAACGGTGGAACAGGTGCATCCCTTCGAAAAAAGACAGGCCGTTGCCGTAACCCTGGGCGCCAGCTTCGACGACTGGGCCCTGGCTCAATTCGCAAAAGACCTGGGTAAGACGGATGATTTCAGGCTTTTTGAAAAAAGAGGGATGAATTATAAGAACCTTTGGAATGATCAGCGGGGCTTTTTCCTTCCTAAAGACGATAAGAACCAATGGATCGACATAGACCCCAAATTCGATGGGGGGCCCGGCGGCAGAGACTATTACGATGAAAATAACGGTTGGACCTATTTATGGCAGGTCCAGCAGGATATCCCGGGATTGATCGGGCTGATGGGCGGCAGGTCCATATTTGAAAAAAGGCTGGACCAGTTATTCCGGGAGGATCTGGGCAGGTCCAAATATGAGTTCTGGAATAAGTTCCCGGACGCAACGGGACTGGTAGGCCAGTATTCAATGGGCAACGAGCCGAGCTTCCATATTCCCTATTTATATAATTATACCGGCGCTCCGTGGAAAGCGCAAAATGCCGTGCGCCTGCTCCTGTCCCTTTGGTTTAAGGATAATGTTTTCGGCATACCCGGCGATGAAGACGGCGGAGGCATGTCTGCTTTCGTGATATTCTCTTCCCTGGGATTTTACCCCGTGACACCAGGCCTGCCTGTTTATACCATCGGTAGCCCCGTATTCAGTAAAGCCACTATTGCACTGGAGAATGGGAAACAATTCACCGTACTGGCAAAAAACTGTTCCGATGTAAATAAATACATTCAGCGCGCACGGTTTAACGGCAAGACGCTGAATACACCCTGGTTCACACACGAACAGCTGATAAAGGGAGGCACCCTGGAATTGGAGATGGGACCAAAGCCAAATAAAAATTGGGGAACGGGCGAACAAAAGGATAATGAATAGACAACGAGTGGAGCAAAGCCTTAAATTAGCAGAATGAAAAAGGCTCTATGGCTCTCTTATTTCTCGATCATCCTCCTTTTGACCATCGGTTGTAATCAGCGCTCAGGCAAACCACGTCTGCTGGTATTTACCAAAGCAGCCGGTTATCACCATGACTCGATCCCCATAGGAGTACCAACCCTCCTTAGTTTAGGGAACCAACATAATTTCGAGATAGATACGACCTCGGACATAGGTCGCTTCAGGGAAGACAGCTTGAAAAAATATTCAGCCGTCATATTTTTAAATACATCCGGCACCCTGCTGGACCACTTCCACCGGGCCGACTTCGAACGCTATATACAGGCCGGCGGAGGATACGTGGGCATTCACGCAACACCGGCCGCCAAATATGACTGGGGCTGGTATGGACGTCTCATTACCGGGACAGACAGCACCGGCCGCCATGAGTTTGATGGGGGCCGGGCCTGGTATACTCCATCGGGTGATACGGATGCCTCCTTTGCCGATTCGGCATGGGTAGGACAATTGCTGGGAGGCATCGAATATGCCATCGGGGATAATAAGAACCTGGATTATAGCAAAGCAACTTCCCTTCGCGCTCCCGAAGAAGACCGTTTTACCAAATCACCCGTGATGATGGGTGAATTCTTCGAACCTACAGAGATGACCATTCTTCCCAACCTGGACATCCTCGTGGCCCAACGGCGCGGAGAGATCATGTTGTATAAGAGTGCTACTAAAACAGTGAAACAGGTGGGATTCCTGGACGTCTACTGGAAGACGCAACATACGCCCGGCGTCAATGCGGAAGAAGGCCTGCTGGGCATACAAAAAGACCCTGATTTTAATACCAACCATTTTGTCTATATCTATTACAGCCCTTCAGATACTTCCGTCAATCGCCTCTCCCGGTTCACCTTCACCAATGACAGCATAGATAAAAAATCGGAGAAAATAATATTGCAGCTCTATTCACAACGTGAAATTTGCTGCCATACCGGCGGTTCTATCGCATTCGGACAAGACAATATGCTTTTTGTGTCCACCGGGGACAACTCCACTCCTTTTGACGAACCCAACACACCTTACCCCAGCCATGGCTACGCTCCCCTGGACGATCGTCCCGGCCACCTTCAATATGACTCACGCAGAGGGGCGGGCAATACCAATGATCTCCGGGGTAAGATCTTACGCATCAAATTGAAACCGGATGGAAGTTATGAGATCCCGGATGGCAACCTGTTCCCAAAAGGCGAACCGAAGACCCGTCCCGAAATATACGTTATGGGCGACCGCAATCCTTACCGGATTTCCGTTGACTGGAAGAATGGCTATCTCTACTGGGGTGAAGTAGGCCCGGATGCCAACCAGGATAGCCTGGATACCCGGGGACCCAGGGGATATGACGAAGTAAACCAGGCGAGGAAAGCAGGCTTCTTCGGATGGCCTTATTTCGTGGGAGATAATTATGCCTATCATATACATGATTATGCCACTAATGTCAATGGTGCCGCCTTCGATCCGGCCCATCCGGTCAATGACTCACGCAACAACACAGGCCTGAGGGACCTGCCTCCCGCGCAGCCTGCCTTTGTCTGGTACCCTTATGCGGAATCTCCCGATTTTCCACAGGTCGGCAGCGGTGGACGCTGCGCTATGGCCGGACCGGTATTCTATTCGGACCTCTATCCGAAGGAGACCAGGATGCCGGACTATTATAATGGTAAATTCTTTATGTATGATTTTACCCGCTGCTGGTTCAAAGCAGTGACCCTGCTGCCGAACGGCGATTTTGATAAGATGGAGCCTTTTATGGAACATACGAAGTTCAACTCACCCATCGACGTGGAGATGGGACCGGATGGAAAGCTCTACATCCTGGAATACGGCACCGGATGGTTTAGCAAAAATGCGGATGCGGGTATCTCACGCATTGACTTCAACAGCGGCAACCGCCCTCCAAAGATCAGCGATCTGACGATAGACAAGACCTCGGGAGACCTCCCGTTAAATATCAAGGTAACGGTGGATGCAAAAGATCCGGAGAACGACAAACTCCGGTATATATGGGACCTGGGCAATGGCGTCAAAAAAGAGACGGACGGACCTGTCCTGGAAACGACCCTTACTACAGCCGGCGACTACGCTATCTCAGTGGAAGTAAAAGACGACAAGAGCGAGCCGGCGATCAGCAGCAAAGTAAATGTATATGCAGGCAACGAAGCTCCCGTCGTAAGGATAGAGCTCAAAGGGAATAAAACATTTTATTTCCCGGGAACTCCCGTAGCTTACCAGGTCGATATCGAAGACAAGGACGATACTGCCAAAGTAAAGGACCTTAATGACCTGATCGTATCGGCTGATTATATGGAAGGGAGTGATAAGGCCGCTACGCCCCAGGGCCATCAGACACTGAGTGCGGCGACAATGGGAAAGAACCTGATGCTCTCCCTGGACTGCAAGACCTGTCACAAGGTCAATGAAAAATCGATAGGACCGTCTTTCCAGGATGTTGCCGACCGCTATCAGAAAGATCCCGATATGGTATCCTGGCTGGTTCAAAAGATCACCAAAGGTGGCAGCGGCAAATGGGGCGAAGTGGTCATGCCGGCGCATCCCGCTTTGAAGGAAGAAGATGTCCGGCAGATCATCGGATGGATCCAAACGCTGTCCGGAACGAATAAGACAATTAAATCCCTGCCGGCTTCCGGTACCGTGCATCCCACCCTTGACAAACCTGAAAAGGACAAAGGAATCCTTACGATCAGCGCTTCTTACACAGATAAAGGCGGCAATAATATCAAACCGCTGACGGGCAGCCATTCCGTCTCTCTTCGGAACGCTAAAATATTTTTGGGCCATCGAAAGGACCAGCAGGGGAATTATAGTACGGACAGCATCGACCTTTCGACCGTCCGCTCCGCTTCCCTGATGACTAACAACGCAAAAGGCCCGGTAGAAGCCGGTTCCTTCGAACTCCGCCTGGATAGCCCGGTAGGACAATTGATCGGGTCGTTCACGCTTAAAGGAGAAGAGAAAGAGAAGATCAGCACGTCCCTGGAACCCGCAAAAGACGGTAAATTGCATAAATTATTTATCGTCAGCCACCCCGGAAAGACAGGAGGCGAACAAATAACTTTATCTCTTTTGCAGCTTAATAATAAATAACGCATCGTCCCTTACATGGAAAAGTATATCCTGTCCCTGCTGTTGTCGTGGACCATTTATTCAGTACAAGCCCAGTCCGGCGGTAACCTATCCGGCGTCCTCACAGACCATCAGTCGGCTGCGGTTGATGGCGCAACCATTGTTTTGTTAAACACAAACTATTCTGCCGTCGCGAATAATAAAGGAGAATTCCGGATCTCCGCCATCCGGCCCGGCAGTTATACACTAGTTGTCACCGCCGCCGGTTTTGCCGCAGTCAATAAGGTCATTACCATAACAAGCCATCAGGACCTTACGCTGTCTATTCAACTGGCGGCATCCAACGCACAGCTGGATGCAGTGGTGGTTACGGCGCAAAAGAAACAGGAACTCCTGCAAGAGGTGCCTATCAGTGTTACAGCCATCACCTCCCGCCAGGTAAAGGATTATCGCCTGTGGAACAGCAAGGATATCACAGGCATCGTACCCGGTCTGTTTTCTTCCGACCCGGGGGATAACAGAAATGCGACAGGCATACGGGGTATTGCCACGACCTCTTACAACCCGGCCGTCGCCACCTATATAGACGGGGTCAACCAGTTCAGCCTGGATACCTATATCGCCCAATTGCTGGATGTCGAGCGTATCGAAGTACTGCGGGGACCACAGGGAACTTTATATGGACGCAATGCAATGGGCGGTGTTATCAATATCATCACGAAACAACCGACCAATACACTGAATGGTTTTGCGGAAGTGACCATTGGCAATTATGGCCAGCAGCGTTATACAGCGGGGTTCAGGACACCGCTGGTGAAGGATAAATTGTTTTTGGGAGTGGCAGGTGTATACGACCGGCGTGAGGGATATTACACCAATCAATTCACTCACCACTCCTACGATGACCAGCACAGTTTTACCGGGAACTATTATTTAAAATACCTGCCGTCAAAAGCCTGGGAATTGACGCTGAACGCAAAACATAATAACAACAGGAATCACGGCGCCTTCCCCCTGGTGACCACCGATCCTTTGAACAATCCTTTTGTGCTCAACCAGAATGCCGTCACGGAAATGATCGATAATACATTGAATGCTTCCTTATCAGTAAACTATAAAGGGCCCTCTTTTAATTTTAGCTCACAAACAGCTTATCAGCAAAACTACCGGTATTATACCCAGCCGATCGACGGCGATTTCTCTGACCTGGACGCCATTACAGTGATCAATAACTATGGCAAGGACTGGAATAACGTAAAGACCTGGACACAGGAGTTTAAATTCACGTCTCCCGCCAGTACAACCTCGCCTTTCACCTGGACAGCCGGCTCTTACCTCTTCTATAACAGCGTCCCCGTCAAACAGGCGACCCACTATGGAAAAGATGCGGGATTATTGGGATCACCCGATATTGATTTCTCCACTATCAACACGACAACGGGCAAAAACAAAGGCCTGGCTTTTTACGGACAGGTAACCTACGCCCTATCAAAAAAACTGCAGCTTACGGGCGGCATAAGATATGATTATGAACAACAGCAGGAGAACGTCCTGGGCGAGCTGCAGCCCGACGGACAGCCTTCCTTCGTGACAAGACCTGATACCAGCGGAAAAACTTCTTTTCATTCCTTCTCCCCCAAGGCGGCGATAAACTATACGTTCTCCCCTCATGAAATGTTATACGGAGTTTATAGCAGGGGTTTCCGGACAGGCGGCCTCACCCAACTTTCTTCGGATCCATCCCAGCCCCCCCTTTATGCATACAAGCCCGAGTATAGTAATAATTTTGAAGTGGGCTTGAAAAGCAGCCTTTTTGGCAACCTTGTCCAGCTGAACCTGGCAGCCTTCTATTCGACGATAAG
>Ga0310811_10001872_pt1 | contig 26116 bp, 24 predicted proteins | sample YCmetagenome_FD_207642 | JGI IMG/M metagenome (GOLD analysis project Ga0310811, IMG submission 207642) | Soil microbial communities from experimental microcosm in Duke University, North Carolina, United States - YC | ecosystem: Engineered > Artificial ecosystem > Soil microcosm > Unclassified ... | reverse complement strand
CTGCGCGACCGCGCCCGCGCTGCTGCGCACTGAAGTGCCTGGTATTCCGCACGCCGGCATGGCGTGCGGATGTCAATGATCTGCTTACTTTGGAGGAAAGAGCATGGCTGATACCGATTCCGTCAACAAGGACGTAAAACAATTGAGCAAGGACGCCGGCGACGTATTGCAGAGCGCGAAAGACGATGCAATTGCGAAAAGCAGCGAACTGAGCCAAAAATGCATGGCGTTCCTGGACTCGGCGATAGCCGCGGCCAAGGAAGTGCCGACAGTTGCAGCAGCCCGCACGAAGGAAGTGGCGGCCACGACGGACGATTATGTTCGAGGAAATCCGTGGCGTGCGGTCACTATCTCCGCCGGCGTAGGTTTATTGCTGGGCGTGCTGTTTTCCAGAAAATAAAGCGCGTCGCAAATCGACTCTGCCACGCCGGCGCATGCCGGCTCGCAGGGTTTTCTTTTTTTCGCTCCAAGTATCGCGCCTAGCCGTTCTATTTCACACGATCTGTTCGGGATGTCTCGCGCTTTCAGCGGTGGTAGACGGTGGATAGAAGGATACTTCCTTCATCACGGCATCGCCCTGTACATATCGGATGCCGATTTCCTTCAGCTTGCCCAGTACATACTGCGTGTCGGCGTTCTGCGCGATGGATTCAATGTTCATTGCGCTGGTAATGCGATGGATGGCTTCCACCTTGGCATAGTCGACCGGGTCCTTCGCCATGCCCTGGACATAACTGCCGTCGATCTTAAGAAAATCGATATCCAGATGCTTCAGGTAGGTAAACGATGAGATGCCGCTGCCGAAATTGTCGAGCGCGATGCGGCAGCCGGCCGGCTTGACGGCCTCGATGAATCGCAACAGGCGAGTCAGGGCCGCGACGGCAGTCGCTTCCGTAATCGAAAAGCAGATCGCACTAGGCGGAATGCCGGTTTGCGCAAATTGCTCAAGCAAGAATTCGGCGAAATGTTCGTCGTCTAGCGAATCACCGGATAAACGCATCATCAGCATTGGCGCAGTGGCACTGTCGAGCTTGCCATATGCGGCAGCGTAGCGTGCGAATGCGGTGCGTACTGTCCAGCGGTCGATGGTCGACATCAGGTGATAGCGTTCTGCCGCAGGAATAAAGGCAGTGGTCGGAATCAGAGTTCCGCTTTCGTCGGCCATGTACAGGCGCAATTCTTCGATTACGCGGCTGCTGTTGTCCGCTGCGAGCCCCGCGATGCGCCGCGACATTAACCGGAAATGATTGTGATCGAACGCCTTCTGTATGCGTTCGGTCCATTTCATTTCGCCCTGTCGTCTGCTGCTCTGGTCTTCCGCGCGGTAGGTGTGGACGCGATTGCGCCCGCCATCTTTTGCCATGTAGCAGGCGGCATCTGCCGCGCTTAACAAGTCAGGCATCGAAAGCGTATTGCTGTTGAAATTCACCAGGCCAATGCTGACACCGATCGGGAAAATCTTTTCCTGGCAGACGAAGTGGAAATCGCAAATGGTCTGCCGCAGCTTGTCCGCGATACGCGCCGCCGAATCCGGCGAGCAGTTTTCCAGCAGCGCGGCAAATTCATCGCCGCCGAGGCGGGCCAATGTATCGCTGTCGCGCAGCAGCGGATGCAACAGACTGGTGATCTGACGCAGCAACTCGTCGCCAGCGCTGTGGCCGCAAGTGTCATTTACGATCTTGAACTGGTCGAGGTCCAAGTAGAGCAGTGCATGCTGTTTAGGCTGCAGGGCCAGCGCGTCGAGCGCCAGGCTCAGGCGGCGCTCGAATTCGCGCCGGTTGAAGAGCCCGGTCAACGGATCGTGCGCGGCTTGATGCGATAACTGTATCGCCAACTGGCGCGTATCGCTGACATCATGGAACACCAGCACGACACCGATGATATCGCCATCGCGATTGCGGATAGGCGCTGCCGATTCTTCCACCGCGTATTCGGTCCCGTCGCGACTGAGCAATACCGTATCCAGCGTCAGGTCTGTTCTGCTTTGGCGGGTAAGCACCACCTCGACCGGGTTGGCAACCGGTTCGCGCGTATAGCCGTCGATGATCTTGAACACCTGGGTCGATGGCAGGCCCTCTGCCTCTGCCTTGGTCCATCCAGTCAATTCTTCCGCCACCGGATTCATGTATTCGATGTAGCCCAGCTTGTCGGTGGTGATGACCGCATCGGCAATCGATTCGAGCGTCACCTGCGCGCGCTCCTTTTCGGCGAACAGTACGGCCTTCGATTCTTCCCGTTCCATTTCATGTTGCTGCAGCGACGCGATCATGCCGTCGAAAGCGCGTGCGAGCTGGCTGATTTCCTCCTTGCCGTAATGGATGCCGGTGCGTGCCTTCAGGTTGCCAGAGGCGACCTGGTCTGCAGTACGCACCAGCGCCTTCACACGGCGCAAGATGATGACGTCGCCGACGAACCACGCCGCAATCATCGCCAGCAGCGCAATCATGGCCAGGGTACCGAGTTCCATCAGCTGCAGATGGTTAGCAGGTGCGACGATATCGGCGGTCGGGATGCCGATGCTGACCTTGAAATTGGAAACGTCGCTGGTGCCGATCGGCGCGATCGCATGCAGCCGCTTGATGCCGTCTGCATCGGTCAATTCCGAGGTGCCGAAGCCGACTTTGATCATCACGTCGAACAGGTCGCGCGAGGCGCGCGTGCCTATCCACTGTTCCGGATTCGGGCGGCGTGCAATGATCGTGCCCTTGCTGTCGGTCGTCACCAGCACGGCGCCAGGCGGCAGCGCAATATCGCTGACGAAGCGATCCAGAACGCCGAGATCCAGTGTTGCAAAGATGGCAGCAGAGACACGTCCCGCGCCATCAAAAACAGGGTAGGTGAGGTTGATCACATGCTTGCGGCTGATGCGGCCGAAGCGATAATCGCCGGCGACGAATTTCTGCTGGTCCATCGTCTGCTGAAAGTAGATGCGATCTGCCTCGTTGATCGGCTCCTTCAGCGGCAGCGCGCTGCAACTGACATTGCCGTCCGCCTGGATAACGCCAAAATTGACGTAGCCTTCGTTCCTTCTGAGAATGGTGCGCAAAAACTGCCTGCAACTGCTTGGCTTGTTCTGCAATTCGGGCGCAACTGCCAGCACACTCAACAGTTGCCGCGCGCCTTCGATCGATCGTGCTTCAGCGGAGGCGGCAAGTTGTGTCAGCTGCTGCAGATTGTCTTCAGCGATGCGTACCGCCTGTTGCCGTTCTTTCCATGCGCCGTAGACCGTCAGAATTACCGGCGGCACAATGGCGAGCAGCACGAGCACCAATAGGCGGATGCGCAGGCTATCGAACTTCGATCTGGACAGGACAGTGGTTTTCAAAGGCGTGACTCATAAAATGGCCGCGGTTTACAAGTGCCGCAGCAATGAATGCGTATCTGCCTTCTTTGTGAATTGTTTTGCCTTCGGCCGTACGGGACGGAAAAGGCGAAGACATTTTCGTTCTGACTCTCCCTAAGGAGAAAGAGTTTCCTGAAAAAAAGAGGAATTGTTAAATTTCGGCGATTCAGACCGCACGCCGCATCTTCTTGACGGTGTAATCCTTGATTTCTTTTTCAGGTTTAATCAATTTGACAACTGCCAGCGTGCAGTTATCGGCCTTGCCCCCGACAGCGCGTTCTCTTGCCTTATTGACCAGCATTTCGCAAGCCTTACGGGCCGGATTCATGGCGATCGCAGCGCCCATTTCGGCTTCCTTGAAGAACTGCCACAATCCGTCGGAGCACAGCAAGAAGGCATCTCCCGCCTTCAATCCGTCACGCCGTCCAATGCTGAGTTTGAAAGGGTTGGTGCTGCCCAGTACGCTGACCAGCAAGCCTGCCAGCGCCGGATCCTTTTCCAGACGCTCGTCGCGCTTGTTTTCTTCCTTCAGTTGTTCGCGGTAAGTATGGTCAACCGTGCGCTTGCTGCAGTTCGGGCCGTCGAACGCGTACAGGCGTGAATCGCCGGCGTGTGCCCAGATAGCCGTCTGCTGCGGTGTAATCACCAGCAGCACGACGGTGCTGTGCGGCTTTTTGTCGGATGACATTGCGGACAGCTTGATAACGGTATCGGCTTCCTGCGCAATCGTCTGCAGCATGGTTTCCACGTCGTCGGTCAGCGGTGAAAAGCGCTCGAAATTCTGCTGCGCGCTGCGCACCACCTGCTCCGCCGCCAGCGCGCCGCCAGACAGGCCGCCCATGCCGTCCGCCAGCACTGCCATCATGTAGCCTGGCGCCTTGGGGGCGGCAAAGAGGGCGACACGATCCTGTTGTTCTTCCCGGTCTCCAATGTGCTGGCCGGTCCCGGCTTCTATTCTGTATTGGCTCATACCTTGGCGTGGATTAAACTGTCGGGTGAAATGCTGCGGTGGATTATTGCATGAGCAATCGCGCACTATCTTAAATCGCCCTTTAAATTTGTAAGATTTCTTTACCGTTGCACAATGTGCTTGCCGGGATAGCAGATAACATGAGTTCGCCACAGGATATACACCGACGCATCATCGAACTCGAAGTCGAGCACCGCGACCTCGATGCCGTTATCGAAATGCTGTCCAATGATGGACGGCACGAAGAGTTGCAACTGCGCCGCCTGAAGAAGCGCAAGTTGCAGCTAAAGGACAATATCACTTTGCTGAAAATGCAATTGATCCCCGATATTCCGGCTTGATACGGTCGCTCCCCACCGCTTTTTTGCGGTTTGCCTAACGTTTTCACAAGATCCGCATTTTGTCCGACGACCCATCTGCATCCTCACCGCCTGTACGCCACGATACGGAGATTGAGCAACTGTTCGGCACCAGCAGCCCATTGGGCCAGGCGGTCGGCGGTTTTCGTCCGCGTCCGTCGCAGACCGAAATGGCCAAGGCCATTGCCAATGCGATCAGCAACCAGCAGACGCTGATCGCCGAGGCGGGCACTGGTACCGGTAAGACGTTTGCCTACCTGGTGCCTTCGCTGCTATGGGGCGGCAAGACCATCATTTCCACAGGTACCAAGAATCTGCAGGACCAGTTGTACCTGCGCGATATCCCGACCGTGCGCCGGGCACTGAACGCACCGGTATCGGTGGCGTTGCTGAAGGGGCGTGCCAATTACGTCTGCCATTTTCATCTGGAGCGCACGCTGCAGAACGGCCGCCTGACTTCGCGCGAGGATGTCGGTTATCTACGAGAGATTTCACGCTTCGTGAAGACCACTGGCACCGGCGACAAGGCCGAATTATCCAAGGTGCCGGAAACCGCACCGGTATGGAATCTGGTGACCTCGACGCGCGACACCTGCATGGGTGCCGAATGCCAGTACTATCAGGATTGCTTCGTGATGAAGGCGCGCAAGGAAGCGCAGCAGGCTGACGTGGTAGTGGTGAATCACCATCTGTTCTTTGCCGACGTGGCGTTGAAGGATACCGGCGTGGCTGAACTGCTGCCGTCGGCAAATACGATTGTGTTCGACGAGGCGCATCAACTGCCCGAAACCGCTACGCTGTTCTTTGGCGAGACCATCTCGACCTCGCAATTGCTCGAACTGTGCCGCGATGTGCTGGCAGAAGGCTTGTCGCATGCGCGCGATGGTGCCGATTGGCCGGGCGTCGTGACGCCGGTCGAGCGCGCGGCGCGTGACTTGCGTTTAACCTTTCCGCAGGACGTGGTGCGGCTTGCGATCGGACAGATTGCGCCGTCTAGCCCATTCTTCCCGGCGCTGGAAACACTGAAAGACCAAATCGATCGCATGATCGCAGTGCTGGAAAAGCAGGCTGAGCGCGCCGAGACGATCGAGCAGTGCCGCGTACGCGCGCTCGATCTTGCCGCCAAGCTGGAAGCCTGGAACAAGTCGGTAGACGATCCGGTCATTGGCCAGGAGAGCGTGCAATGGGTGGAGGCATTCTCGTCTTCGCTGCAACTGCACCGTACGCCGCTATCGATTGCACCGATCTTCAACAAGCAGCGGGAAGGTACGCCGCGCTCGTGGATCTTCACCTCCGCCACGCTGGCGGTAAAGAACGATTTCAATCATTACAGCGCTCAGATGGGTTTGTGGAACGAGCCGGCGCAAAGCTGGCCGAGCCCATTCGACTACGAGCAGCAGGGCCTGCTGTATGTGCCCAACAATCTGCCCCAGCCCAACGCACCTGACTACACCGACGCCGTGGTTGATGCGGCGCTGCCGGTGATCGAGGCGGCCGGCGGGCGCGCCTTCCTGTTGTGCACCACGATACGCGCGGTCAATCGCGCCGCCGAGCGTCTGCGCGAGGAATTCGCGCAACGCAAGCTGCCGTTTCCGCTGATGGTGCAGGGCGAAGCCGGGCGCACGGAATTGCTCGATCGCTTCCGTGCCGCCGGCAATGCGGTACTGATCGGCAGCCAGAGCTTCTGGGAAGGCGTGGACGTGCGCGGCGACGCGTTGTCGGTGGTCATTATCGACAAGCTGCCGTTCTCGCCACCTGATGATCCGGTGCTGGCGGCGCGCATTGATGCGCTGGAAAAAAAAGGCTTGAACGGCTTCATGCATCATCAATTGCCGGCCGCGATCATCAACCTGAAGCAGGGTGCCGGCCGGCTGATTCGCGACGAGGGCGATCGCGGCGTACTGATGATCTGCGATCCGCGCCTGATCTCCAAGCCGTATGGACGGCGCATCTGGCAGAGCCTGCCGCCGTTCAAGCGCACGCGCGAACTGGCCGCAGTACGCGATTTTTTCGGCGCGCTGCGGGCAGATGTCGGGTCGCTTGAATAGCCTTCGGTCATACCAAACGACAAGACTGCGATTTACCCGAGTCGCTCAGGTAAAATTTGCCCATGAAAATTCTTCTCAGTAACGACGACGGTTACCTGGCCCCCGGGTTGGTCGCGCTGGCCGACGCGCTGGCGCCAATCGCGGAACTGGTGGTGGTTGCGCCCGATAGCAATCGTTCCGGCAGCTCGAATTCGCTGACACTGGACCGCCCGCTGTCCGTGTTCCAGGCGGATAACGGGTTTTATTTTTGCAATGGCACGCCATCCGACTGCGTGCATATCGCGCTGACCGGCATCCTGAAATTCCGGCCGGATCTGGTGGTTTCCGGTATCAATCAAGGGCAGAACATGGGCGACGACACCTTGTATTCGGGTACCGTCGCCGCGGCGACCGAAGGCTATCTGTTTGGCTTGCCCGCGATTGCGTTTTCCCAGGTGGACAAGGGTTGGAGCGAGATCAAGTCCGCGGCGCGCGTGGCGCGCGAGATCGTCGAGCGTCGCTTCGAACAACTGTCTACGCATTTCCTGCTGAATGTGAATATTCCCAACCTGCCGTACGAACAGATCAAGCCGCCCCTTGCTACCCGGCTCGGCAAGCGGCATCCGTCAGAGGCGGTGATCCGCGCGCAAGATCCGAGTGGGCGTGACGTGTACTGGATCGGGCCTTGCGGCGCGCAGAAGGATGCAGGCGAGGGCACCGATTTCCATGCGACTGCGCATGGCCATGTGTCGATCACACCGCTGCAGGTCGATCTGACGCATCCGCGCCAACTGGATTTGTTGAAGCAGGTGCTGGCGTGAGCGGCAAGGAGAAACGCTTTCCGCTTTCCTTGTCGTCGATCGCGGAAAAGCCGGCGCGCGGCCTGGTTACTGAGCGCAAGGTGCCGCGCATTGCGACGCCGCAAACCGCTACTCTGAACGCCGCGCAGCACGCGACGCGTCCCGCACCTCGTCCGATGGACGCAGGAAACAAACCGGCCACCGTTGTGCCGGCCGCAACGCGATCCCCGCAACTGGTGTCCGACGCGGTGCGCAAGGCGATGACCGCGCGTGTCGCCAAACAGGGTGTGAAGGATGCCAAGGTGCTGGCCGCAATGGAGACGGTGCCGCGCCACCTGTTCATGGAGCCAGCCCTCGCAAGCCAGGCGTATATCGATGCTTCGCTGCCGATCGGTTATCACCAGACGATTTCGCAGCCATACATCGTGGCACGCATGATCGAGGTGCTGCGTGACAATGGCAAGGGCGGGGCGCTGGATCGCGTGCTGGAAATCGGCACTGGCTGCGGCTACCAGGCGGCCGTGCTGTCGCTGGTCGCGAAGGAAGTCTATTCGATCGAACGCATCAAGGGCCTGCACGAACTCGCCAAATCCAATCTGCGCCCGATGCGGGTGGCCAACATCCGCTTGCATTATGGAGATGGTATGCTTGGCCTGCCACAAGTCGCACCTTTCGACGGCATCATTCTGGCTGCGGCCGGACTGGAAGTGCCACAGGCTTTGCTGGATCAAATGGCAATCGGCGGCCGCCTTGTCGCCCCGGTCGGCGAACGCCACCAGGTCCTGCAATTGATCGAACGCACCGGCAAGTTCGAATGGCGGCGCTCGACGCTGGAAGATTGCCATTTTGTCCCGCTGCGCCCCGGCACCGTCGGCTAGATCCATGCAATACCGTAAAGAACTGAACTCAATGATGATGAAAAACCTTCGCCTGCCGGCTATCGTACTGCTTGCCGGCATGCTTACCGCCTGCGCATCGACGCATAACGCGGCACCGGTCGCTGAACGCAAGATCAGCGCTGCGCCAGCCAAGCCGGCTGATAATCCCGGTTACTACACAGTGAAGAAAGGCGACACGCTGTATCGCATCGCGCTGGATTTCGGCCAGAACTACCGCGAGCTGGTGACATGGAACAATCTCGCCGATCCGAACGACATCAAGGTTGACCAGGTGCTGCGTGTGGCGCCGCCGGATGCGGCCAAGCGCACTGCTGGCGGCGCGCAGGTCGGTACGGTTGCCACGGCGTCGGGAGTGGAGACGCGATCGCTGTCGGCGCCGCCGCCTAACGTGCCGAACAAGAACACGCCGCACGGCGAGAAGCGCCTGTATTCCGATACCGCGCTGGCCGAGATGCAGAAGTCGGATGGCGGTATTGCGCCGCCGACCAGGCCCGCTTCCTCAGTCGAGCCAGGGGTAAGCGACAAGGCGGACAGCACTGCGGCGGAAGATGCAGTCGCATGGACCTGGCCCGCCGATGGCAAGCTGGTGGCTTCCTTTGATGAGGGACGCAAGGGCATCGACATCGCCGGCAAATCAGGCCAACCGGTACTGGCCGCAGGCGCCGGCAAGGTGATGTATGCCGGCAGCGGCATCCGCGGCTACGGCAATCTGGTGATCGTCAAGCACACCGGCAGCCTGTTGTCGGCTTATGCGCACAACAAAACCATCCTGGTGAAGGAAGGCCAGAGTGTCGCGAAGGGACAGAAGATCGCCGAAATGGGCGATTCCGACGCGGATTCGGTCAAGCTGCACTTCGAAATTCGCCAGCAGGGTAAACCTGTCGACCCAACAAAATTCCTGCCTAGCCGGTAAATGACGAGACATCGCGAGGGTCAGCCCGATGAAGACGAAGACGCGGATGCATTTTCCGCCGATGCGTCTTTCGAGCCCGATGACGATGGCGATGAGCCAGCCCATCATCCCGATGCCGCACTGGAGTCTGCTCCCCCAGAAGTCCGCGATGCCGTTGCTGGCATAGCCGAACTGAAAAAAGTACTGGCGACCGAGCTGTCCACCGATGCCACTCAGCATTACCTGAACCAGATCGGCACGCGGCCGCTATTGACGGTGGTGGAGGAAGTGCATTTCGCCACGCTCGCCAAGCAGGGTGATTTTGCCGCGCGGCAGAAGATGATCGAGCATAATTTGCGTCTTGTCGTGTCGATCGCCAAGCACTACATCAATCGCGGTGTGGTGCTGCTTGACCTGATCGAGGAAGGCAATCTCGGCCTGATTCGCGCCATCGAAAAATTCGAACCGGAGCGCGGTTTTCGCTTTTCCACCTACGCCACCTGGTGGATACGTCAGAGCATTGAACGCGCGATCATGAACCAGGCGCGCACGGTGCGCCTGCCGGTCCACGTGGTGCGGGAACTGAACCAAACGCTGCGCGCCAAATTCCATCTTGAGGCGCAGCACCACGACGGCAAGGACGCAACCGCCGAAGACATCGCGCACTTGATCGATCGCAGCGTCGAGGAAGTGCAAGATATCCTGGCGCTGTCCGAACATGCCGCTTCGCTCGACGCGCCATTGGACGGTGATCCGCAGGCAAGCCTGAAGGATCTGCTGCAGGGCGATCAATCGAACGATCCCGACACGCAGGCTCAACATCACGAAATGGCGCTGCTGGTACGGGACTGGCTGGAAAAACTGCCGGAAAAGCAACGCAAGGTTATCGTGCGCCGTTTCGGCCTCGACGACGACGACCCGGCCACGTTGGAAGAGCTGGCAATCGAGATGCAGGTCACACGCGAACGCGTGCGGCAGATCCAGCAGGAAGCGCTGGCAAAACTGAAGCGCGCGCTGAATCGCAACGGCGTTGGCAAGGATTCGCTCCTGTAGTTTCGGCTCCCGCCGGCGGGTTTGCTATCATCGCGCTCTTGCGTCGCCATCATCCTGATCCCGGCGGACCACACGTTCCGCTCATGAATTCATCTATGCAGCAAATCCTCATCGATATCGAATCCCTCGACATGGAGGCGCGCGGCGTCGGCCATTTGCAGAATGAAGACGGCACACCGGGCAAGGTCGTGTTTGTCGAAGGCGCATTGCCGAACGAGCGTGTCGGTTTCTCCAGCTATCGCAAGAAAGCCAACTGGGAAGCGGCGCGTGTGACGGAGATCCGCAAGGAGTCCTCGTTACGCGTCAAGCCGAAGTGTCCGCATTTCGGCGTGTGCGGCGGTTGCTCGATGCAGCATCTGGATGCCGACGCCCAGGTCGCGGTCAAACAGCGCATCTTGGAAGACAACCTGAAGCATATCGGCAAGGTAAAAGCCGAGACCATGCTGCGCCCGATACACGGCCCGACCTGGGAATATCGATATCGCGCCCGCATTTCGGTGCGCAATGTGCCGAAGAAGGGCGGCGTGCTGGTGGGTTTTCATGAGCGGAAGTCGATTTACGTGACCGACATGACAAGCTGCCAGATTCTGCCCGCCAAGGTATCCGCAATGCTGGTGCCGCTGCGGCATTTGATTGCATCGCTATCGATTCGCGATCAACTGCCGCAGATCGAACTGGCGATCGGCCAGGGCGAACACGGGGCGGTTGTCACGGTCATGGTCTTGCGCATCATGGCGTCACTGTCGCCCGATGATGAGAACAAGCTGCGCGCCTTCGCGGCGCAATATCAGGTGCAATGGTGGCTGCAGCCAGCCGGTCCTGACAGCGCGCATCCGTTCGACGACGGACCTGATGATTTGCACTATACCCTGCCGGAATTCGGTATCCGCATGCCGTTCAAGCCAACCGACTTCACGCAGGTCAATCACCAGATCAACCGCGTGCTGGTGGCGCGCGCCTTGCGCTATCTCGATATCCAGCCAGGCGATCGCGTTGCCGATCTCTTCTGCGGTCTTGGCAATTTCACCCTGCCGATCGCGACGCGTGCGCGCGAAGTGGTCGGCATCGAAGGCAGTACGGCGCTAACCGAGCGCGCAATGGAGAATGCAAAGGCAAACGCGCTGGAAGAACGCACCAGCTTCCATTGCCGTAACCTGTTCGAGGCCAAGGCCGAAGACTTCATCGCACTCGGCCAGTTCGACCGTATGCTGATCGATCCGCCGCGTGACGGCGCGCTCGCGGTGTGCGAGGCATTGGCGGCGCTGGCGCAATTGCGCCCGGATTGGTTGCCACGCCGCATCGTCTATGTCTCCTGCAATCCATCCACCCTCGCACGTGACGCCGCGGTATTGGTGGGCGCCGGCTACGCGCTGCGGCATGCGGGTGTGATCAACATGTTTCCGCATACCTCCCACGTCGAATCAATGGCGGTTTTCGACCTGCCCCAGAAGCCGCCGCAGGACGCGTAATAAAAAAGCCGGCGCAAGCCGGCTTTTCCTTAAGTGAAGCGCGCTCAGTCGCGCTCGCCTCCCATGATCCCGAGCAGCGCCAGCAGGTTGACGAAGATGTTGTAGACATCCAGATACAGCGCCAGCGTTGCCATCACGTAGTTCGTTTCGCCACCCCGGACAATGCGTTGCACGTCATGCAGAATGAACGCCGAGAAAATCCCGATCGCAAGCGCCGAAATGGCGAGCTGCAGTGCCGGCAATTGCAGCCAGATATTGGCTACCGCGGCGATCAGGATCACAAAAACACCGACCATCAGCCACTGTCCCATGCGAGAAAAATCTCGACTGGAGACGGTTGCAACGCTCGCCATGACAACCAGAATCGCGGCCGTGCCACCGAACGCTGTCGTGATCAGCGCTGCGCCGTTTGCATAGCCCAGCATATGACCGATCAGGCGTGACAGCATCAGCCCCATGAAGAATGTGAAACCGAGCAGCAGCGCGACCCCCAAGCCGGAATTTTTGGTTTTCTCGATCGCGTAGAAAAAGCCGAACGCGATGGCAAGAAAAGCAAGCATGCCCATCAGCGGACTGCCGGCGAATAGCGAGAAATTGAACTGTACCCCCAGCCAGGCACCGAATACGGTGGGCACCATCGACAAAGCCAGTAGCCAATACGTATTGCGCAGCACCCGATGGCGCGTTGCCACCATGTCCACCGTGCGACCGAAGTCCATTTGATGCAGATCGTTCATATTGCCTCCTTTAAACCTTGTTCACTTGTGACAGGTGAATGACGAGGGGGAGTATAGGGCATTTGCCAAGAGGCCGTATTCGAAGAAAGCGCCTCGTTTCGCGTCTCAACAGGGGTGTTTCATGCTAGAATCAGCGGTTAGCCGAATTCTCATATTTTCACCTTAACCCTTTCTTTTTATTGGAGTTTTTTCAGATGGCAATCGAACGCACCCTGTCGATTATCAAACCCGACGCAGTGGCAAAAAATGTAATCGGCCAGATTTACAGCCGTTTCGAAAACGCCGGCCTGAAGATCGTTGCTGCTCGCATGGCGCAATTGTCCCGTGCCGAAGCCGAAGGTTTCTACGCTGTGCACAGCGCACGCCCGTTCTTCAAGGATCTGGTTGACTTCATGGTTTCCGGCCCGGTCATGATCCAGGTACTGGAAGGCGAAGGCGCGATTGCCAAGAACCGTGACCTGATGGGCGCGACCGATCCGAAGAAAGCAGAAAAAGGCACGATCCGCGCCGACTTCGCTGATTCGATCGACGCCAATGCCGTGCACGGTTCCGATGCTGAAGAAACAGCGAAAACCGAAATCGCCTACTTCTTTCCGGCGCTGAACGTTTATTCGCGTTAATTGATTCATGGCTTCGCTTTGCGAAGCCTTGTTGCAAGCAACAGGCAATACCATGACGACTCTCACCAACCTGCTGGACCTCGATCCTGCGCAACTCGTCGCCTACTGCGGCGAGTTGGGTGAGAAGCCGTTTCGCGCCAAGCAGCTGCAGCGCTGGATACATCAGTTTGGTGCACATGATTTCGACACGATGACCGATCTCGCCAAGTCCTTACGCGAGAAGCTGGCGACGCGTGCCGTCATTGTTGCGCCGAATGTCATTTCCGATCACACCTCGTCCGACGGTACCCGCAAGTGGCTGATCGATGTCGGCCAGGGCAATGCGGTCGAAACTGTTTTTATTCCCGAGGAAAATCGCGGCACGCTATGCATATCGACGCAAGCGGGCTGCGCGGTCAATTGCCGCTTCTGTTCGACCGGCAAGCAGGGCTTCAACCGCAATCTCACGGTCGGTGAAATCATCGGCCAGTTGTGGATGGCAGAATTCGAATTGCGCCGCACCAAAGGCATCGAGCCCGGACCGAAAGGCGAACGCCAGATCACCAACGTCGTGATGATGGGCATGGGCGAGCCGCTGCTGAATTACGAGCCGACCGTCACCGCGTTGAAGCTGATGCTGGATGACAATGCCTACGGCCTGTCGCGCCGCCGCGTCACGCTGTCGACCAGCGGCGTGGTACCGATGATCGACAAGCTGTCGCAGGATTGCGCGGTTGCACTTGCGGTTTCGCTGCATGCGTCGAATGATGCCTTGCGCGATGGTCTTGTGCCATTGAACAAGAAATATCCGCTGCAGGAATTGATGGCTGCCTGCCGCCGCTATCTCGACTATGCTCCGCGAGATTTCGTTACCTTCGAATATTGCATGCTGGATGGCGTCAACGATACCGACCAGCACGCGCGTGAACTTGTCGCACTGGTGCAGGGCGGGCAGCCAGTGCCATGCAAGTTCAACCTGATCCCGTTCAATCCTTTTCCGGAGTCGGGTCTCAAGCGGTCCAACAATCCGCGCATCAAGGCCTTTGCGCAGATATTGATGGATGCCGGCATCGTGACCACGATACGCAAGACACGTGGCGACGATATCGATGCCGCCTGCGGCCAGCTGGCTGGCGAGGTGCAGGACCGCACACGTGTACAGGAACGCATGAAGAAAATGGCCGAATATCAGGAAAAGTTCGGCAAAAATTTCGGTCGTATCGTGGAGATTTCGTGATGAAAAAAATGCGTCTGTCGGGTTGGGTGATTGCGTTATTGATCGGTGCGGCCACGCTGGCTGGATGCGCATCCAGTCCAGGTGGCAGAGCGCAGGGCGATGCCACGCTCGACAGCACCAACATGGACAGGACCGATGCGCAGAAGCGCGCCAGCATCCGTTTGCAATTGGCAGTCGGTTATTACCGCCAGGGACAGATGAATGTGGCGTTGAACGAGGTCAAGCAGGCCTTGCAGGCCGATCCGAATCTGGTGGACGGATACAGCATGGCTGCGCTGATTTACATGAATATGGGCGATACCCGTGCTGCGGAAGAAAACTTCAAGCGCGCGATGAGCCTTGCCCCGAATGACCCTGAGTTGAGCAACAACTACGGCTGGTTTCTGTGTCAGAACGGCCGCGCGCAGGAGTCGATTCCCTATTTCGAAGCCGCCGTCGCCAACAAGACCTACCCATCGCCGGGCAAGGCTTTGAATAACGCTGGCGTCTGTAGCCTGATTCTGAAAAACGACACGGCTGCGGAAAAGTATTTCACGGAAGCGTTTCGCTTCGAGCCAGCCAATCCATCGGTCAACACCAATCTGGCGAAGATCAATTTCGCGCGTGGCGATTTTGAGCGCGCGCATTTCTATCTCGATCGCGTGATCAAGGAAGATGCCCTTAGCCCGGAGATTCTGCTGCTGGGCATCAAGATCGAACGCAAACGCGGTGATCGTTCAGCCGAATTGAGCTTGGTCACGCAATTGCGTCGCCGTTATCCGGATTCTGCGGAATACGCGTCTTATCAGCGTGGAGCGTTTTGATGAATGAGGATACGCCGTTGAACGAAACAACGGAATCACCTGCTGATTTAACGCAGGAAACAGCGATGGATATTGCAGTCGCGGCGCCGTCCGCCGGCACCCAGTTGAAGGCCTTGCGTGAAGCGCGCGGCTGGACGATCGAGCAGGTCGCGAACCAGTTGAATCTGGCTTCGCGCCAGATCGATGCGCTGGAGCGGGATAATTACGCCGCCTTGCCTGGCATGGTGATCGTGCGCGGCTTCATTCGCACTTACGCCAAGCTGCTGCAAGCCGATGCCGCTCCGATTCTTGCCGCCATCAAAGATGAAGGCGGCGCTGCGGAAACCGTGCCGGCACCGCGCAGCGCAACGTCTGCATCGTTTTCCGAAACGCCCCTGAAGGCTGATAACGGCCATGGCTTCCCAGTGAAAATCGTGATTATCTCGATCGTCGTGCTGGGCATTGCAGCCGCGCTAGCGTTCCAGGGGCAGCGTATGGGCTGGAAGATTGGGCACCGCGCGCAAACGTCGAAAACGCATGAGGCAGTGGCGCCGATTGATGCACAGGAGAATCATTCTTCGGTTGCGGCTCCGATACAGGTGCCGGATGCGGCATCTGCAGCCGTATCGAACGCGACGGAACAGACCGATGAAGCCACGGCTCCGTATCCTGCTGCTGAAGCGAGGGTGGACGAAAAACCTGTGCCACCCGTCAGCGGCAAGAACACCCTCGTAATCCAGGTGCGCCAGGATTCGTGGGTGGAAATTCGCCGTGCCGACGACACAGTACTGTTTTCGAGCCTGTTGAAAGCAGGCGCATCCGAATCGATCGAACTGCCCGGACCAGTATCGGTGGTGGTTGGCAATGCCGCGGGCGTCGATATGAGCCTGCGCGGCAAGCCGCTCGATCTGAAAGGTAATTCCAGCAATGTCGCACGCTTGAATCTGAAGTAGGTTTTATGTCGTCTTCCCGCCCGATTGCAGCAGGTCCCTTGCCACGCCGTACAAGCCGCGTGGCCCTTGTCCGTTATCGCGACCGTGAAGTGCGCATTGGCGGCGATGCACCGGTGGTGGTGCAGTCGATGACGAACACTGATACGGCCGACGTGATCGGCACCGCGATCCAGATCAAGGAATTGGCGCGCGCCGGTTCGGAAATGGTGCGTGTGACCGTCAACACGCCGGAAGCGGCGGCGGCGGTGCCGGCGATCTGTGAACAGTTGGACAAGATGGATGTCGTGGTGCCCATCGTCGGCGACTTCCACTACAACGGGCACAAGCTGCTGACCGATTTCCCGGAGTGCGCGCAGGCGCTGGCAAAGTACCGTATCAATCCGGGCAATGTCGGACAGGGCAACAAGCGCGATACGCAATTCGCGCAGATGATCGAAGTCGCCTGCCGCTACGACAAGCCGGTGCGCATCGGCGTCAACTGGGGCAGTTTGGACCAGGCGCTGCTGGCGCGCATCATGGATGAGAACGCACAGCGCGCCACGCCATGGAGCGCACAGGCGGTGATGTATGAGGCGCTGGTGACGTCGGCGATCGAAAATGCGCAGCGGGCGGAAGAAGTTGGCCTAAGCGGCGATCGCATCATCTTGTCGTGCAAGGTGTCGGGCGTGCAGGACCTGATCGCCGTGTATCGTGAACTAGCGCGTCGCTGTGACTATCCTTTGCATCTGGGTCTGACCGAAGCGGGCATGGGCAGCAAGGGCATCGTTGCATCGACCGCAGCCTTGTCGGTGCTGTTGCAGGAAGGGATCGGCGACACCATCCGTATTTCGCTCACACCGGAACCTGGCGGCGATCGCACGAAGGAAGTCGTCGTCGCACAGGAGATTTTGCAAACGATGGGTTTGCGCAAGTTCACACCGATGGTGATTGCCTGCCCGGGCTGCGGGCGCACCACGTCTACCGTGTTCCAGGAGCTGGCGGATGACATCCAGACTTTCCTGCGCGAACAGATGCCGGTGTGGAAAAAGGAATATCCGGGCGTCGAGGCAATGAACGTCGCGGTGATGGGCTGCATCGTCAACGGCCCTGGCGAATCGAAGCATGCCAATATCGGCATCAGTCTGCCGGGTACCGGCGAATCGCCGGCCGCACCGGTATTCGTCGACGGCGAGAAGACGGTCACGCTGCGCGGAGAAAATATCGCGCAGGAGTTCCATGCGATCGTGCTTGATTACGTCAAACGGCGTTACGGAAAACAACAAAGCGCTGCGTAAGTGCGTCAGGCGCGGCATCAGTCATAGAAAATCCATGTCAGAAAAGAAAACAGAAAAAATCGTCGGTGTAAAAGGGATGAACGACATCCTTCCTGCCGACGCGCCTTTGTGGGAATTGTTCGAAAACACTGTGCATACGGTGCTGAAGAGCTACGGCTTCCAGCAAATTCGTACGCCTATCGTGGAGCCGACCGCCTTGTTCGCACGCGGTCTCGGCGCGGTCACCGATATCGTCGAAAAGGAAATGTATTCCTTCACCGATACGATGAACGGCGACGAGCTGACCCTGCGCCCGGAGTGCACGGCTGGCGTGGTGCGTGCGGTGCTCGAACACAACCTGACCTACGATAGCCCGAAGCGCTTGTGGTATGCCGGACCGATGTTCCGGCATGAACGGCCGCAGCGCGGCCGCTATCGCCAGTTCCACCAGATCGGCGCGGAAGCGATCGGCTTTGCAGGTCCGGATATCGATGCCGAACTGATCATGATGTGCCAGCGCTTGTGGGACGATCTCGGCCTGCAGGATGTACGGCTGGAATTGAATTCGATCGGCAATGCCGACGAGCGTAATCGTCATCGCGCCGACCTGATTGCGTATTTCGAACAGCACAAGGATGTGCTGGATGCGGAGGCGCAGAAACGTCTGCATACCAATCCACTGCGCATCCTGGATACCAAGAATCCGGCGATGCAGGATATGGTCAACGCTGCACCTAAGCTGCTTGACTATCTCGGCGAGGAATCGCGCGCGCATTTCGAAGGGGTGCAGAAGATTCTGCGTCACAATGCGATTCCGTTCACCATCAACCCGCGCCTGGTGCGCGGCATGGATTATTACAACCGCACGGTGTTCGAGTGGGTTACCGACCAGCTTGGTTCGCAAGGCACCGTCTGCGGCGGCGGCCGTTACGATCCGCTGGTTGAAATGTTCGGCGGAAAGCCGACGCCGGCCTGCGGTTTCGCGATGGGCGTCGAGCGTTTGCTGGAACTGATGAAGGCCAGCGGCGAGCAGTTCACGCCGAACCAGTGTGACGTCTACCTGGTGCACCAGGGTGAGGCCGCGCAATTGCAGGCGTCGGTGATCGGTGAACGTTTGCGCGATGCTGGCTTGGATGTCATATTGCACTGTGCGTCGTCGGCAGGCGTCGGCAGTTTCAAATCACAGATGAAGCGCGCGGATAGCAGCGGCGCAGCCTATGCCGTCATCATTGGCGAGGATGAAATTGCAGAAGGCAATGCGGTAGTCAAGGACATGCGCGCCGCCAACGGTGAAGGCACGCAATCCAAGGTACCTTTCGACAGCATCGCCGACTACCTTGTCGACCAGATCGTCGGTGGCGATGACGATCACGATCATGAACACGTTCACTACCACCATTAAGCGATAAAAATCATGGCATACGATCACGAAGAACAGGAACAACTCGCCACCTTGAAGGCGTGGTGGAGCAGCTACGGTAACCTGGTGACCTGGGTGCTGATAATTGCGCTGGCCGCGTATGCGGGCTGGACCGGTTGGACCTCGTATCAGAATAAGCAGGCTACTCAAGCAGGACTGCTGTACGAGGAATTGCAGAGCGCGGTGAACGCGAACGACAAGGAAAAAGTGCAACGCATTGCTGCGGACATGCAGTCCAAGTTTGACAGCACTGCCTACGCGCAGATGACGGCGCTGGTTGCCGCCAAGTTCGCTTATGAAAGCAAAGATGCAGCGACCGCCAAAGCGCAATTGCAGTGGGCGATCGATCACGGCAAGAGCGATGCTTACAAGGCGATCGCGAAAGTACGGCTGGCTGGCGTCCTGCTCGACGAGAAAGCGTATGACGAAGGACTGAAGATGCTGTCGGGCAGCTTCCCTGAGCAGTTTGCCGGCATGGTCGATGATCGCAAGGGCGATATTCTGGTTGCGCAAAACAAGCTGGAGGAAGCGCGCAGTGCCTATCGTACGGCGCTGGAAAAGACGGATGAGAAAAGTCCCGGCCGCCAACTGATCCAGATCAAGCTGGACGCGATCGGCGGCGCAGCAGTAAAAGCGGCCTGATAGTCCAGGCTTTGTCAGACATCGCATAAGCGAAAAGGAAAACAATGCAGAAGTCTCGTATCGTCTTCACGACATTGTGTGTCGCACTGCTCGGCCTCACCGCAGGATGCTCGTCGCTGAACCCGTTTGCCAAGAAACCATCGTCGCGCAATCAGCCGGTTGCGCTGGTCGATTTCAAACAGACTCTGCCGGTGCATACCGTCTGGTCGAGTTCGGTTGGTAAAGCCGGTAAATACGTGTTTACGCCGGCCCTGGTTGGCAATGATTTGTACACCGCCGCGACCAACGGCACGATTACCAAGCTGGATGCGGCAAGTGGCCGCGCCGTATGGCAAATCGATGCCGGCATGGACCTGACTGCAGGTGTCGGCAGCGACGGCAACACCGTCGTGGTGTCGGGCGTGAACGGCCAGATTCTTGCCTACGACAATCAAGGAAAATTGCGCTGGAAGGCGCAGGCAACCAGTGAAGTGCTGTCGGCACCGGCTGTAGGGCAGGGCGTGGTCGTAGTGCGCAGCTTGGATAATCGCGTGATCGGTCTCGATGCAGATTCAGGTGCGCGCAAGTGGACATTGCAGCGCACGGCGCCGCCGTTGTCGTTGCGCACCGCGCCGGGCATCACGATTGCCAATGGCGCCGCCTATGTCGGCCTATCCGGTGGTCGCTTGCTGGCCTTGAGTCTTAACAATGGCGCGCCGCGCTGGGAAGTACCGGTCGGCGATCCACGCGGTACGACCGATCTGGAACGCATTGCCGACATTTCGGGGACGCCGGTTGTCGCCGGGCGCGACGTATGCGCGGTGTCCTATCAAGGGCGCGTCGCCTGTGTCGATGCAATGAGTGGACAGGGCTTGTGGTGGAAGAGCTTTTCCAGCGATGTCGGTGTCGGCGTTGACGAGCGGGCGGTATATGCTTCCGACGAGCGTGGCGCGCTGAGTGCGTTCTCGCGCAATGGTGGGGCCAGTCTGTGGCGCAATAACCAGCTTGCCAATCGCAGCCTGTCGACGCCGATTGCGTCGAGCGCCGCGGTTGCGGTCGGCGATTACCAGGGCTACGTGCATTTCTTTTCCAAGCAGGACGGCCTGATGGTGGCGCGTGTCGCCACCGATGGCAGCCCGATTCTTGCAGCGCCGCTAGTTGCGCGCGGCAAGTTTATTTTTCAAACCCAAGCAGGGACAGTGGTCGCAATTGCGACCGAGTAATGATTGAATGAAGCCGGTTATCGCACTTGTAGGTCGACCAAATGTCGGCAAATCCACGCTGTTCAACCGGCTTACGCGATCACGCGATGCGCTGGTTGCCGATTTGCCGGGCTTGACGCGTGATCGGCATTACGGCGAAGGCCGGGTCGGCGAACGCCCCTTCCTGGTGATCGATACCGGCGGTTTCGAGCCGGTAGCCAAGGAAGGCATCATGCATGAGATGGCCAAGCAGACGAAGCAGGCCGTGGCGGAAGCCGACATGGTGGTCTTCATCGTCGACGGCCGTCAGGGACTAACGCCGCACGACAAGACCATCACCGATTTTCTGCGCAAATCGGGACGGCCGGTCATGCTTGTGGTCAACAAGGCCGAGGGCATGAAATACACTTCGGTAACGGCCGATTTCTATGAGCTGGGCATGGGCGATCCCTACGTCATTTCTGCCGCACACGGCGACGGCGTATCCGACCTGGTGGAAGAGGCGCTAAACATCACGCTGGCGCAGCGTACGCCGCAAGAGGAACTGCCGGAGCAGACCGGCAAACACATCAAGCTCGCGATCGTCGGACGGCCGAATGTCGGCAAGTCGACGCTGGTCAATACCCTGCTCGGCGAAGAGCGCGTGATTGCGTTCGACATGCCAGGCACCACACGCGATTCGATCGAAATCGCCTTCGAGCGCGAGGGACGACATTACACGCTGATCGATACGGCTGGCATCCGTCGTCGCGGCAAGGTGTTCGAGGCGATCGAAAAATTCTCGGTCGTAAAAACGCTGCAATCGATTTCCGAAGCGAACGTTGTGTTGCTGCTGCTCGATGCACAACAGGATATTTCCGAGCAAGATGCGCATATCGCCGGTTTTATCCTCGAGTCTGGACGGGCACTGGTGATCGGCGTGAACAAATGGGATGGTTTGACCAGCGACCGGCGCGACGAAATCAAGATCGATCTGGAACGCAAGCTGAGCTTCCTTTCCTTCGCAAAAACGCATTTCATTTCCGCATTGAACGGCACCGGCGTTAGCCAGATGATGAAATCGGTCGATGCCGCATACGCCGCCGCCATGTCGAATTTGTCGACGCCTAAGCTCACGCGTGCATTGATCGAAGCGGTTGAACATCAGCAGCCGCGCCGTAAAGGCTCGATCCGGCCAAAACTTCGTTATGCGCACCAGGGTGGCATGAATCCGCCGGTGGTCGTTATCCACGGCAATGCGCTCGAGAGCATAGACGCCAACTACAAGCGCTTCCTGGAAAAGCACTTCCGCGAAACTTTTTCGCTAGTGGGGACTCCACTACGTATCGAGTTACGATCAGGCAAAAACCCTTTTGCCCGTTCTGAAAAGTAGGCAAATTCGGCGAAAATATTCGAAATCGATTACATTCCCGTTTAGGGAGGCTCTTGAAAAAATGCAAGATGCCTCAAACTCCAATCACAACTACACAATGGAGCTGTCATGACAAACAAAGGGCAACTTTTACAAGACCCGTTCCTTAATGCGCTACGCAAGGAACATGTTCCCGTATCGATCTATCTCGTCAACGGCATCAAGCTCCAAGGCCATATCGAATCCTTCGACCAGTATGTCGTCCTGTTGCGCAACACCGTAACGCAAATGGTCTACAAGCACGCTATTTCCACCGTTGTTCCGGCCCGCGCCGTGAATCTTAGCCTTGAATCTGCAACTGAATAAGACCCTCGACGCCCCTTGCGCGGTGGCGCGTTAGCATGCGCGCGATACTGGTCGGTGTTGACTTTGGCAAGGGCGACTTCACTGCAAGCCTGGAAGAACTTTCCCTTCTATCCCGATCGGCGGGCGCCGAGCCGGTGGCCACAATCATTGGCCGCCGCGCAAGCCCCGACGCTGCGCTGTTCGTCGGTTCCGGCAAGGCCGATGAAATTGCGCATGCGGTTACCGATCACGAGATCGACATCGTCATTTTCAATCATGCCTTGTCGCCGGCGCAGCAGCGCAACCTGGAACGTCATCTGAAAGTGCGCGTGCTCGATCGCACCAGTCTGATTCTGGATATCTTCGCGCAGCGCGCCCAGAGCCACGTTGGTAAGGTACAGGTCGAACTGGCGCAGTTGCAGCATCTGTCCACGCGTCTGGTGCGCGGCTGGACTCACTTGGAACGGCAAAAGGGTGGTATCGGCCTGCGCGGCCCCGGCGAGACACAGTTGGAAACAGACCGCCGCCTGCTGGGCGAACGCGTCAAGATGCTGCGCGCCAAACTTGAAAAACTGCAAAAGCAGCACGCCACGCAACGCCGCGCGCGCGGCCGCAACAATGCTTTTTCTGTCTCGCTGGTTGGCTACACGAATGCCGGCAAATCCACCTTGTTCAATGCAGTCGCGAAGACACGCGTGCTGGCGGCAAACCAGTTGTTTGCGACGCTCGATACTACGTCGCGCCGCGTGTATCTCGGCGAGGTCGGTAACGTCGTGATTTCGGATACGGTCGGTTTCATCCGTGAATTGCCGCACCAACTGGTCGCTGCCTTCCGCGCCACTCTGGAAGAGACCGTACATGCCGACCTGCTGTTGCACGTGGTGGATGGCGCGAGCCCCGTGCGCATGGAACAGATCGAGCAGGTCAATATGGTGTTGCAGGAGATCGGTGCCGATCATATTCCGCAGATTCTGGTCTGGAACAAGATCGACGCAGCAGGGTTGGACCCTGCTTTGGAACGTGATGAATATGATAAAATCCGTCGGGTTTTTATCAGTGCTCAGACCGGAAGCGGATTGGATTTGTTGCGCCAGGCAATCGCGGAAAGCGCAAAGGAACACATGATCGGTCTTGAGGATGCTTCGCTTGTTGCGCCTGACGATGTAAACGTATAACGCATGCCCCGCATTCCCATCCATTACTTTTAGCCGGACCGCGACAGAATGCTCGTTACCCTATTCAAGAAGATCGGCGTGAAATTTTCGCTCAACGACCCGCGTTGGGGTCGTGGCTCCCAGGACAACAAGAACCAGGATGGCAAACGGCCGAGCGACGGTCCGCCGGATCTCGATCAGCTATGGCGCGATTTCAATCAGCGCCTTAGCAACCTCTTCGGCAACCGTAAATCGGGTGGCGGCGGCAATAACGGCGGTGATTCCGGCGGTCCGCGTTTTACGCCCGACATGCGGGGTGCAGGCATTGGCGCTGCAGTCATCGCCGGCATCGTCGCAGTTCTTTGGTTGTTGAGCGGTTTCTTCATCGTGCAGGAAGGCCAGACCGGCGTGGTTCTGACCTTTGGCAAATACAGTCATACGGCATCTGCCGGTTTCAACTGGCGCTGGCCCAAGCCGATACAAAGCGACGAAATCGTCAACGTGTCGCAGGTGCGCACGGTGGAAGTCGGTTATCGCAATTCCTTCCGCAACAAGCAGCAGCAGGAATCGTTGATGCTGACCGAAGACGAAAACATCATCGATATCCAGTTCGCGGTGCAATACACGCTGAAGAACGCGTCCGACTGGATCTTCAACAATCGCGACCAGGATGAACTGGTGAAGCAGGTCGCGGAAACCGCGATACGCGAAGTGGTCGGCCATAGCAAGATGGACTTCGTATTGTACGAAGGACGCGAGAAGGTCGCGCTCGACACCAATCAACTGATGCAGAAGATGCTGGACCAGTACAAGTCCGGCGTGCAGATCACTAATGTGACGATGTTGGCGGTGCAGCCGCCGGAGCAGGTGCAAGCGGCATTCGACGACGCAGTCAAGGCCGGCCAGGACCGCGAACGCCAGAAGAACGAAGGCCAGGCATACGCCAATAATGTGATCCCACGCGCACGCGGTGCTGCTTCGCGCCTGATGGAAGAATCTGAAGCGTATCGTGCCAGCGTCATTGCGAACGCGGAAGGCGAGGCCGCCCGCTTTAAGCAGATTTTGGCCGAATACCAGAAGGCACCTGCGGTGACTCGGGATCGTATGTATCTCGAGGCAATGCAGCAAATATTCTCCAGCACAACCAAGGTCATGGTGGACTCGAAAAATAACAACAACCTGATTTATCTGCCCTTGGATAAATTGATTTCGCAAACCGCTGCCCCGGCCCCGGTCGTCGCCGGCGATGGCGCCGCAGTGCGCCCGCCTTCCTCAACCGCGACGGTGACGCCGGCGCCTGATCCTGTGCCGCTGGAAGAACAGGTGCAGCGATCACGCGATAATCGTGATCCGCGCGACGCGCGTACCAGGGAGGGCCGATAATGAATCGCCTGATCTCCTATCTGGTCGCGTTGGTGATCGCGATCGTCTTGCTGATGTCGTCGATGTTCGTGGTCGATCAGCGCCAGTACGCCATCGTGTTTGCTCTGGGTGAAGTCAAGGCGGTCATCAACGAACCTGGCCTGCACTTCAAGTTGCCGCCGCCGTTCCAGAACGTCGTGTTCCTCGACAAGCGGATCATGACGCTCGATACGCCGGACGCGGACCGCTTCATCACGGCGGAAAAGAAAAACATCCTGGTCGACACCTTCGTCAAATGGCGCATTGTCGATCCGCGCTTGTATTTCATCAGCTTCGGCGGCGACGAGCGCAATGCGCAGAGTCGCATGGCCCAGATCGTGAAGGCCTCGCTGAATGAAGAAATTACCAAGCGCACTGTGCGGGAAGTGATTTCCGGCGAGCGCGGCAAGGTGATGGACGGCATCCAGAAGAAGGTCTCGGAAGAAGCTAAGCAAATCGGCGTGCAGATCGTTGACGTGCGCTTGAAACGTGTCGATTATGTGGAACAGATCAACGCCTCCGTATTCGATCGGATGAAGTCCGAACGTGCGCGCGTGGCGAACGAATTGCGTTCGACCGGCGCTGCCGAATCGGAAAAAATTCGTGCCGATGCTGACCGTCAGCGCACCGTGATTCTGGCCGAAGCCTATCGCGATGCCGAAAAGATCCGCGGCGAAGGCGATGCCAAGGCTTCGCAGATCTATGCGCAGGCATTTGGCCAGAATCCGGAATTCTTCAAGTTCTATCGCAGCCTGGAAGCGTATCGCGCCAGCTTCAAGACACGCAGCGACGTGATGGTGGTCGATCCGAATGCGGAATTCTTCCGGTATTTCAAGAGTCCGGTTGGCGCCGGCGCTTCCAAGAAGTGAGCCTGGCCGCGATAAAATCCTGTTTTACCTGCATCGGTAGGCCGTTTTGCGGCGCTGATGCAGGCCACGATGCGGTATCATAGACAGCTTTCCGGATTCGATACATTCACGCAGCAAGCGCACGACAATGGCCGTCGTGCGATTTTCTTTTTCTGACCTATTTCGTCCCCGCCATGCCCAACTGGCTCCTGCCTGAAAATATTGCCGATGTATTGCCGTCCGAAGCGCGCAAGATAGAAGAGCTGCGCCGCGCCATCATCGACAACTTCCGCCTGTATGGCTACGAGCTCGTCATGCCGCCGATGCTGGAGTATCTGGATTCGCTGTTGGCGGCGACCGGTCAGGACATGAACCTGCGTACCTTCAAGCTGGTTGATCAG
>Ga0310811_10001871_pt1 | contig 26121 bp, 27 predicted proteins | sample YCmetagenome_FD_207642 | JGI IMG/M metagenome (GOLD analysis project Ga0310811, IMG submission 207642) | Soil microbial communities from experimental microcosm in Duke University, North Carolina, United States - YC | ecosystem: Engineered > Artificial ecosystem > Soil microcosm > Unclassified ... | reverse complement strand
TGCACGCCGACCTCAGAGAGCGGCCCTACGCTGGCTTCATCAGGTTTTCTCCCGACTTCGTGCAACAGCGTTACGTCCGCGGAATAGGTTCGCAGAAATTTAGCCTTATGGCAGGCATCGTCACCCAAACCGAGAACCGCAATTCGTCGATCAGTGGCCTCGAATCCATCGCATACAGGACAGTAGCGAATAACGCCGCGAGCAATCGCCTCATCGAGTCCTTCGATACTGGGATGTTCATCAACAATCCCAGTGGCCATTAGGACAAAACGAGCACCCACTTCGTCTTCGCCACAGGTCACAGCAAATCCCGATTGATTTCTCACGAGGCCCGTTACCCGGTCGGGACGAATGGCAATTCCATAAGCGCTGACTTGATCTTCGAGAACGCCCAGCAATTCTTTGCCGGAGATCCCGTCAGCAAACCCGGGATAATTGTGGCTTTTAGGTATAAGAGCCGCCCGACTCTTGCCGCTGTCGAACACTATAACATTGCGTCGATAACGAGCGAGATAAACCGCTGCCGTCAGCCCTGCCGGGCCCCCGCCGATAATGACGCAATCATAAATTCGTCCACTCATAATCTTCGGTCGCTCATTGCCAGCAATTTTGCGGAAGCATAATATAGCGAAGGTTCTGGTGCCTAATCAGCAGCAACACGGCCAGTTTGATCGCTAGACCCGTCGGAATTTCTAAGGCAATCGGTTATGCTAAGGAATGAGGCCTACCAAATGGTGAGCCTCATTCTTTTCCAGGTGGGTTCTATTCAACACTCGCCGGCATCTTGGCGACTGACATGAGCGGCTGAGCCACTTGATCGAGCAGCTGGCCGGCATTCTGCTCTTCACCCAACGACATGGTCAGAAGCTGAACTATACCGGGCTGATGAATCTGCAGGGCCAGATTGCGTGCCGTCGTGTAGGCCGCGATCTCGTAATGCTCCACACGAAGGGCCGCTCCGATGAGAGAGAGATCGGCCGGGGCATCGTCCTTCTTTTTGCCCTCGTCCATGACCTCGTCGCCTTCTTCCACGAGACCTGCCATTCCTTTGCATGGCTTGGCCCGTGCGGGCGCTCCAAGAGCTTTAAGACACTCATTGAGCCTCTCGACCTGTTGCTCGGTCTCTTCAAGGTGAACCTCAAACAGGTTCTGCAGTTGAAGTGTCCGCGCTGCCTTTGCCATCTTCGGTAGAGCCTTGAGCAGTTGCTTTTCTGCGTGAAGAATGTCGCGAAGTTGATCGACGAGCAGCTCTGTCATTGGTGCGAGATCGCTCAAGTCGGAACTGGAGGCATGAATCGCTGGACCATCGGAGTCGATGCCCTTCATGTCTTGAAAGGCCGGAGCCTCAACGAACTCCCAAGGCTCGCCCTCGTTCCAGGGACCGCGGCCGTCGATCTCCCCATGGTCACCTTCACCAGTCGAATCATTGAAGAATTGATCCACCAACTCGGGAGTGGGAGCAATACGACCAATACTGAACGGCGGCCTGCCCATCGTTTCCAATGCAATAGCGAACGCTCGCATGTGGGTGATTTCACGGGTCATAAGAAACTGAAGCGCGTCCTTGGTGCCTGAATCCCGACAGAATCCAATAAGCCGCTCATACACAATCTTGGCCCGAGCCTCTGCTGCAATGTTGCTTCGAAGATCAACATCCAGTTCGCCAGTAACCTTGAGGTAGTCGGCCGTCCATGCATTGCCCATCGAATTGAAGAGATTGACCCCGCCGCCTCCGGCAATGGCGATAAGCGGGTCGGCCTCAGCCTCCTCGCGAACAGTCTTGAGGGGCTTAAGATGCATGCGTGCGAGACAGCCAACGATCTCGAGATGACTGAGTTCCTCGGTTCCGATATCCATGAGCAGATCTTTGCGGCCAGGATCCTCGCAATTGATTCCTTGAACGGAATACTGCATTGCCGCCGCCAGTTCGCCGTTTGCGCCTCCGAACTGTTCGAGCAGCATGGTGCCAAAGCGAGGGTCGGGCTCATCGACACGGACCGTGTACATGAGCTTCTTTACGTGATGATACATTGAGCGATACCGGTTGGGGTGGGCCGGCATATTTGCCAGCGCAATGGTAATGCCGGCCGCACCGCCCAGTTCCTGGCTAGATGATCCTCACTGAAAAAATGCCAAAACTACGTACGAAAGTAGACCTGAATCGTCCCCTATAAGCCCAGCATGGCCACGCAGGCCAGCACCGAAGATGCATCAAATTGCTCTCTACGATGGCGAAGCGTCGCCTGTCGCCGCTCCCGTTCGGTTGGCGGAACGGCTCCTGCGTCAAAGGTTGGTCCTGAGGTCTAACGTGCGGAAATCTTCGTGCCTCGTGACACGACGGACAGGCTTCGGGCAGATATCGACAGTGGCACGACAAACGAAAAGCAGCCGGGGTCGGATCCTGCTGCCGCGCCTCTGGGCACAGACGACGAAGCCGCCGGCGCTCGCCCGAGCGAAAGCAGGATGGCAACGACACGTGCCGATGGGTCGAGTAGCGCACAAACGAATGTCTCGCGGGACAATGACGGGATAGGTCATGATCTGGCGCCGGGGCGACTAAAGGCGGCCCGCCAAGTTACACAATGCACCGGCGGGCCGGACCCCACTTAGGACATAACCTCAGCGCCGGCTATTCCCGGCATCGGCGATAGCAGTTTCGAGCTCCTCATGTGCGACACCTTGGTCCAGCCCGGAGGTGAACGTCAGACGCATCTCAAGATACCCGTTCGCGAGGATGAAGAAGCAAGATAAAGGCGCTGAGACACAAAAAACCAGCCGCGCAGGATGAGCGGCTGGGTTTTCGCAATCCGGGACGAACCGCGCAACGATGCCGGGGTCAGAGGGTGAGGTTCAACCCCGGCAAGTCATAATGTCCAAAGCGAGGGAACAACCCGCAATTCCTGATTAGTTCTCTCGGATTACATCGCATGGCTTGCTGATGGAGCCCTAGACTAAAAGGCGGAAACTGGAATGTCGATCCAACCGGAAACAGATTTTTATCGTTGATGGCCCAAGCCAATCCCCAGTTTACCTGCCTTTTGGCGGACAGAACCTTCGGTGCGCTTCAGCGCCTTAGCAACCTTCGCGACCGGCGTGCGCGCCTTCGAGTGCGCCTTCAATTCCTTCACATCGTCCTTCGTATACTCGCGACGAACAAGTTTCTTCCTTGCGATTTTTTTAGCCACCTGATGCTCCTTCCTATTGGAAGGAGACCTTGTAGCAACAGGGGTGCAAACTCACAAGCAACTGATAAAAAACCCAGCGGCGCCGGACACACAGCTGGGTTTTTCTCGTCGAGGGGTAGCGACCCCAAGATGGAAGGTGGGATTGAAGTCCACCTGGGCTCGTGAGAGAGCCATGTCCCAAGAATGCACGATTTTAAATGTCGTTCCGCGGCCGTAAAACTTTTTTCGTGTTGAACACAGCTACTAAAGAAAAACAAAAGCTATGACGGCAGCAACTTGCGTTTAAGCGTGATGGACAAGGGGTTTCTGATACGGCGAGCAACCCAAGACCGAAGCAACTTCTCGAAATATTGGGTCTGCTAATCCTGGAGTAGGAGCACCGAATGTTTCAGCGCCGCGACTTCTTGCTTGCCTTCTTCCCAGAAGCCTTCTTGCCCTTCTTAGAAGCGGCCTTTCTGGTGGATTTTGCTACAGCCGTCTTGGATGACTTCTTGGCCGATTTTTTTGCTGATTTCGCTTTGCTTTTTTTCGCAGCCTTCTTAGGCGCGCGCTTCGCCTTTTTGGCTGTGGCCTTTTTAGCCGGAGCCACGGGCCTCGATCTCCGCCCGGCTAGGCTCGACGCTACAGTATCAATGGCCGCCCTGGTGAGTACCGCTGCCGTTCCCACCGCGAGATCGGTGACAACCTCGCCCATGGTCTTGTTGGTGCTTTCGGCTTTTGGTTGTTCGCCGCTCTTCGTGTCCTTGGCCATGATCGCCCCCTGTTAAGCTGCGAAGTTTAGCTGATTCGAGGACCGTTCATTTTGCCATTGGGCGGGTTTGCTAAGATTTGCACATGCAAACGAGCAGTGATGCGGCTTTGCGCACCGTAGCGCAAGATTACATGCAAATGGCTGGCCGTGGTGCAGGCGAGCCGCTCGCCGCCGTCTTCGAGGCCGCCAGTGTCGTTGCGTCGAGCGCGGATTGCAATGCCGTTCGCTGCCGCCGCAGGGCTATATTCGATTGAGGCCAGGACAAAGCAGATCAAGTAAGATCGTGGCAATCGCCAATGTTGGCCACACTGCCTCGGGTGTCGCCGGGAGGTGTTCATCAGCATGGTCCTCGTCGGTACGCCAGCCCGGCCGTTGGGACTTACCCAGATGGGCGTGCCAAATGAGCAATTTCAACTAAAAAATTGCAATCGCCACTAATTGCCAAGCCCCAATCCGTAGTTCCCCCTGGTGGGGGAGGAACTAACTTCAAGAGCGGTGAGTTAAATCGCCGATTGGAGGAAGTTATGGATCATCAAAGTTCAAGCTCAGGATCTGGCGTCTCGCTCGCCAGCTTCGAAAACGAAAATAGGGTCGCCGCGGCCGCCACCGATGCGGTGACGAAGACATCGGATGTCGCGAAGCAGGTGACCACCGAGGCCACCCGTGCCATTGGGAAGGCCGGCTCGACGGTGACACACCAGGTGAAGGAAATCCTTGACCGCCAAGTCGGAGTCGGTGCGGAGATGGTTGGACACTTCGCCCACTCGGCGAAGCGTGCGGCCGAGGATCTGGAGGAGAAGGCCCCTCAGGCCGCTGGGCTGGTGCGGGGAATAGCAGATCGGCTTGAAGATTACTCAGTCGAATTGCATGACCAGTCAGTCGATCGTTTAGTGCAGAGAGCGGCGGATTTCACGCGACGGCAACCGGCTCTTGTGTTCGGGCTAGCCGCTTTGGCGGGGTTTGTGGCTCTTAGAACTATGAAGGCCAGCCCTTCAGTCGCGTCGCCGTCGATTCAACCGTCACAGCAGAGCCGGGATCCTTACGCGAGCAACAGCCGTGGCTTATGAGCAACTCAAAAACTCAACTCTTCCCAAGATCCTTTCGGAGGTGGTGGCCGATCTTGCTGACCTGTTCCAGAAGGAATTGCGCCTCGCCAAGACGGAAATTTCCGAGAAGCTTTCCCTTAAGCTTCATGCTGGGATTTGGATGATCGCCGCGGGGATGCTCGGCCTTATCGCCAGCCTCCTAATAATTGAAGGCTTGGTATTCGGGATCGCGAGTTTTGGGCTCCCCATGCACTGGTCTTGCCTGATCGTGGCGGCCGTTCTAGCGGCTGCCGGAGGTCTGGCCTTTATGAAAGGCCGTTCGGATGCAAAAGCGGATTTCATTCCGAATCGCACGCTCAATCAAATCAAACAAGACATCACGACCGCGAAGGAACGCATGACATGACCCGGCCCTCCGACCTCAGTGCGTCTACGATCGCAGATCGCCTCTACACTGCGTCCAAAAATAACCCAGAGGGCCTCCTTCTATTGGCCGCTGGGCTAACACTATTGTTAAGAGGTCGTGGGTCCGCTGTATCCCGCCGCACAACCACAGGTCAGCCCCGGCAATCTCCGCAGCACGTGACGGACCGCCGCGGCGCAGGCGGCGCGATCGCTCAGGCCGCGGATGCCGCGCGTAGCTATGCCTCGGACGTCAGGGGAGCAGTCAGTTCCGCTGCCGGCACCCTCGCTTCGTCTGCGTCTGATTACGCTGGATCCGTGGGGCACTCGCTTTCTGAAAAATCCAGCGATTTTGCTCAGCAGTCACAGTCGAACTTTCAGGGTGCCATAAAGCGTGTCCTCCGAGATCAGCCGCTGGTCATTGGTGTGATCGGATTAACTACGGGGGCTGTTGCCGCCGCACTCTTTCCGACGAGTCAGTTTGAAAAGCAGACGCTCGGTCCATTGGGCGAGAGCGTAACGGAAACCGCAATTCACACGGGCGAAAAGCTTAAGGATGCGACGATGAAGGCGAGCGAGAGTTTGTCGAATGCGGCGGATGATCGTGGCCTAAACGTCGACGGCCTTCAGGAAGTGGCAAAGGATGCAGCAAGCGCATTCGGTGATGCGCTTGCGGGTAAGGACGAGGAAATTACATCGCCAAATGCACCGGCGAATAGACCGATTTCTTAAACGTGTACGGAGAGGCAGTACTGACGGCTGCGAATTCAAAATCATTGAATAAATGGGCAGTCGGCGATCCGAAAGGAACTGATGATGAGCGAGCCGACCCTTAACCAGCTCGAACGGGAAGTCGAGACGGCGCGCGCGAGGCTGGCAAGCAACCTTAGCACCTTACGCTCACCGGCGACATATTCTGAGTTCCGGGACGATCTAAAAGTGGAAGCGATCCACACTAAGGACGCTTTAGTACAACAGGTGCGCGCTACCACACACTCGACAGCTCACGCCTTACTTGCGGATGTTAAGGCAAAGGCAGCAGCCAATCCGGGTGCGGCTCTTTTGATAGGAGCCGGACTGGCTTGGCGGCTCATTCGAAATCCTCCAATTGCGACCGCTCTTGTTGGTGCGGGCTTGTTTGGTTTATTCCGCACCTCCCCTCCTCCCTATACGGGAGATGGAGAACCTGATTACCTTTCACAGGCGAAAGACAATTTGAGCGGTCAAATCAGTGCGGTGGCAACTGATGCCAGACAACGACTTGGAGACGCGGCCGTCACCTTGAGCCAGCAGATTAGCGATTTTGGTCAGGTTGCGAGCGATAATTTTCACGAAAAAAAAGCCAAAGTGCAAGATTCGATGCGCGGCGTGGCTGAGAACGCCACGAAAATGGTGCAATCGGCTGCAGAGCGATCGTACGGCAGAATCGAAGACATCGCATCGCGGTCTGCAGCCACCGCCGACAATTTCTCTTCGGTCGCGCAGACTGCTGTCGTTCGCGAAGAGGTTCGCGACAAAGTTCTGCTTGGAGCAGCAGGTGTGGCCGTCCTGGCCGCGTTAGGCATGGCCTATGAGCGCCGAAATAGGGAAATGGCCGACGAATTGGACGAATAAAAAACGGATATCGAGTCCATACTTCGAGAAAGGCAATGAGAGGCAAACCCGTCCTCGATCGCCCTCAAAAAACGCCCCTTTGGGCGCTTGTTGGCGGACTTTTGCTAATGAGGACCAACGGACGCGCCCATCCGATAGCTGCCAAGAGAGCCACCAGCAACGATCCCCCAAATGATCGGTCAGGTGCTCCTGCTATGGCCCATTCGACCAAGGGGCCGGCACGGGAAGAAGGGCGGGGTCGTGCTGCAAACTCGCCCACCGAGATACCTGCGCGTGGCTGGAAGGACATTGCCTTCCGCATTTTTCATGGCATTAGCGAAGATCGCATTGTTTCCATTTCCGCGGCGGTGACCTTCTTCGCGCTCTTGGCGATGTTTCCTGGCATAGCAAGTTTGATTTCTCTATACGGGCTTTTCACCGATCCCGCCTCGATCAGCCAACATCTCAACATTGCCAGCGGCATTTTGCCCGAGGGAGGGATGAGCATTCTCAGTGAGCAGGTTAAAACCCTGACCTCGCAGCCTCCCAAAAAACTTGGATTTGCGATGCTGGCCGGCCTTGCGATCGCATTGTGGAGCGCGAATGGCGGCATCAAAGCGATGTTTGACGCACTTAACGTTGTTTATCGCGAGGACGAGAGAAGAAGCTTCTTCCGGTTAAACGCCACCTCTCTTGCATTCACGATTGGCGTGATTTCTTTCATGCTGATTGCCATCGTGGCTATCACAATCTTGCCGTTGGCTTTGGATTATATCGGACTGACAGGTTCGGGCAATTTGATCCTAACGCTGGCACGATGGCCGGCTCTTCTCGTCGTCGTGATTTTTGCCATCGCTTTGATCTATCGCTATGGGCCAAGTCGTGATGAGGCGAAATGGCGTTGGATCAGCCCTGGCAGCATCCTTGCTGCGATTGCTTGGATAGCGGCATCCCTTCTGTTTTCCTGGTATGCCGCGAATTTCGGCAGCTATAACAAAACCTACGGATCGCTCGGTGCAGTCATCGGCTTTATGACATGGTTATGGATCTCAAGTATCGTCATTCTTGTGGGAGCCAAGCTGAACGCCGAGATGGAGCACCAGACCGCGCGCGATACGACCGAAGGGCAACCACAGTGCCGAGGAAATCGTGACGCTCATGCTGCCGACACTGTAGGTCGCGCTTATCCGCCCTGATTATTACGAGCGACTTCGTTGCCGAGGTTTACACGAATGCCGGTTATTCGCTCTTAGCAGGGCGGCCGAACGGCCTCTCCTGTCGAACCGCTGTCTCGGCTCCCCGTGGTTTGCGCCGACAGAGATGGGGATCTTCCACTTTGCTTGCCGAGCAGCAGCTGCCGGCACTTAAAATGACTTCTTTCGTGTTTTGTCTAAGGAAAGCTTGCGAACACCCAGGATATGTCTCTTTGGCGCAGCAACCTTAGGCAAGATTGGCTCATGTTCAATCCGACCATCGGCATATGAGCGGACAATTAATTTAGCGCCAGTCGCATCCTCGCGAATTTCAATTCTAATCGGTTTTTCACGTCTCATGTCATTTCCACAATGCGGGGCCAGGTTCGCTGCCGCTTTCCCAGAGCTTGTACCTTTCTTGAATTTTGTGGCTTTAGCTCGACTGCCGCTCCGTGTGCTGCACCTTATTTTAAACGAATCCATGCCGGGGCGTGGTCGCTGGCGTCTTTTCTTCCGCGGACATCGCGGTCTACGCCGGCTGCTTTTAGCCGCTCGGCAACTGTGGGACTTATCAACAAGTGATCGAGGCGTAGTCCATCGTCGCGCTCGTAGCGATTACGCCAGTAAGTCCAGAATGTATAGATGCGCTTTTTCGGATGCACTGTGCGGATCGAATCGGTCCACCCTTGTTTGAGAAGGCTGGCATAGGATTTTCGGCTTGCTGGCTGAACCAACGCGTCCTTGTCCCAAGACTGCGTCGGGTAGATGTCGAGCGACATTGGGGCTACGTTAAAGTCACCAGCGATGATAGCCGGCGCGCCAGATTTTAAAAGCGTTCTGGCATGGCGATGCAGCCGTTTCATCCAGGCAAGTTTGTAGTCAAATTTCGGCCCCGGCTGCGGATTACCGTTCGGCGCATAGATGCAGGCGATGACAATGCCATTGACTGCCGCTTCAATATAACGGCTCTGATGGTCTTTCGCGTCACCCGGCAGGCGGGTGCGCGTAATGATAGGAGGCCGATTTCTGGCCAGGATAGCGACACCGTTCCAAGTTTTCTGTCCTACCCAAGCGGACATGTAGCAGGCGTCGCGAAGTGCGTCTTCCGGAAACTTATCTTGGTGTGCCTTCAATTCTTGCAGGCAAACAACGTGAGGTTTCGCAGCCTTCAGCCACGCGAGCAAATTTGGTAGTCGCCGATTGACATTGTTGATGTTGAAGGTCGCAATCTTCATGCAGATTGTCCTAGAAACTGTTATAGGATGCATCGACCGTTTTCACTTCTATCGTGTTCGTTTCGGGGCGGTCGACAAGATGTCGCTGCAACGAAAATGCTTCAAAAAACTGGAACGAAGGGCATGCCTCTCGAATTTATGCGTCAGGCAACCGGAGGGACCATGAAAAAGCTTTTGATGCTCCTTTTGATACTGTGCTGCTGGGTAGGCAGCCTTTCAACTGCTGATGCGCAACCGGACCTTCAGTGGAAGCCTCTTCATCTGCGCTCTGGAGCAACCATCGAGTATCCATCGGCGATTTTCCTGTCCCGCCACACAAAGGAGGACGGCACCGTTGTCTATTCTCGCTCCGATGGAGATGCCAGTTTTTCGCTATTCGACAAACCACGGCCTTCGACAATTCCTCTCGTTCGCCTCGCAAGACAGCCTGCCAATATACCCGTGACCTACAGGCGTATAACATCCAACTTTTTCGTCCTATCGGGTGTCCGGCGGGGCACCATATTTTATCGGCGATGTAATGTGAGTGGGAGTGGCATACGCTTGGCATGCTTCGACATTGCATATCCGCAAACTGAGCGGGGACAATGGGACAAAATCGTTACTCGCATAAGTCGTTCGCTTCGTGCTGGAAAAGAATGAAGCGCCATACTGCAAGTTTGGGCCCATGCGGACGCCAGGCTCAATCCGTAGGGGCATCCGTAGACATCTTGGCCCACAAAATAAGCCCGGTTTCCCGGGCTCATTTGTTATTTTCTCGCTTCTATTTGAGCGGGCAGAGTGGCTGTGGGTACGGCGTTGCCGGCGGTTTACCGCCTAACGCCGTACATCTCCCGCTCTTTGCGAACCTGCTCAGCATTGTAAGGCGTGGTATTTTGATCGAACGTCTGCCAACCGCTTTTCTGGTATACCGTTCGGCGTTCGCTAACATTCACAGCTGATCGATCCATAACGGCTTGCAGCGACGCCTGGTCAGCGTCAGATACTCGTGCACTAACCAAGGTACCGCCACGGCGTAAGCCTTCAGCGTAGACGGGCGCATCATCCTTGCTGATGCCTGCTTGGGACAGAGCTCCAATTACTCCGCCGACGGCGCCTCCAGCCACGGCTCCAGTGAGAAGCGACGCCAGCCATCCGGCGGCCACGACTGGACCGACACCGGGGATGGCCAACAACCCGAGGCCAGCTAGCACGCCAGCGGCACCGCCGAGACCCGCACCAATAGAGCCGCCTGTGGCAGCACCCTCTGCTCGATCATCGACGCCGTCGCCGTCACGATCGATTTTACTGGTGGTGGTTGTGTTTGCCGTTGTGGTGCGGTCAGTGGTCCGAGCGGACCCGGAATACCAGTTGTCGGAATTATTCGAGACAATACTGATGTCGCTATGGGGGACGCCCGCCGCCTCAAGATCAGAGACAGCACGGGTCGCATCGGTGTAGTTGTCGTAGAGGCGAGAAATTGTTTTGGTCATGTTCGTTCCAATTCGCTTCAGGCGATATCGCCTTGAGTTCATTTGCCGTTTACGTTGCCTTGGAAATCGACGCTGACGTTAACGGTCCTGCTGCCCTTTGCAGCTTTCCCACGCCACACGCCGTTCTTATCCTTCTTCAGGCCAGACACTGACGAGAAGCCGGCTTTCTCTATGCGGGACTTCGCCTGGCTTTGGGTGAAGCTGTTTGCCCCTTTGACTGGAGCCGCTGAGTTGTTCTCGCCGGATGAGTTGACGGCGTTATTTCCGGGCTCATTTACGGCTGGCGGACGCTGGGTTTGCGCAAAAGCCGCACCGCTCAGCGAGAGGCCCACGGCAATAGCAAAAACAGATTTTGACAACATGATTTCCTCCGTTGTGAATTAATCAACGACAGGAAACCTCCGGCCACTCGAACAGTTCCTGTGACCGCTGAAATAGTCGGCCTTCAAGAGAAGTTACAATTACACGCCGGCGAAGGGTCTCATTGTGCACACTGGTACGAACGACTCGATATCGATGCAACATCAACGAAGTCCCAATTCACTGGCCTCCGCAACTGTCATCATTCACAATAAGGCCCTTCAATGGAAGAAGATGGCAATAAGCCGCCTCATGCTGGTGTTCTCACTGGTGGGACGTGACCTATCCTTGCGAAGGCGCAGGGAAGTTGCGAGCCGTTTCTGAAAAAGTTGGTCTATTGGAGGACATCCATGCCAAATCCGAAATCTACTGCTCAGGTTGCAGGTCATCCGATTCACCCAATGTTGATCCCCTTTCCAATTGCTTTTTTTGTCTCAACCTTCGTCTGCGATCTCGTTTATTGGCGAACCGCCAGCGACGCATGGGGCCAAGCCACGCTGTGGTTATTGGGAACTGGGCTCATTATGGCGGCCTTGGCTGCCGTCATGGGCCTAATCGACGTACTGTCAGATATCCAAATTCGGAATCTCTCAGATGCATGGCTGCATGCTGGAGGCAATGTCCTCGTGGTCCTCATCGAACTCTACAATTGGTATTCTCGATATGAGCAGGGCAATGCTGCTATAATTCCCATCGGCCTGATTTTATCTTTGATTGTTGTGCTGCTCTTGCTTTTTACGGGCTGGAAGGGCTGGGAGATGGTCTATCGCCATCGGGTCGGGGTCGCCGACCTGCTTCAATAGCCCGGGCCGATCCATGTATTGATGACAACCAGTGTGCCGAACTGCAGAACTCTGTTCGAGGTCGCTATGCTGCTTGCCACTGCGATTCGGTTTGGATAATCGCTGCCGACGGAGAGCAAGCACCGCCGCTGCAGCCGCCAACCGTTCACTATCGAGGCCATATCGCTTCAGCAGACGGCCAGCTTGTTCGACGCTGATTTTGTATGTGATTGCAAAACGCCTGAGCTCCCTCAAGCGTATATCGGTCCGTTTCATTCGTGCGCCCCCGTTTATCCATGCAGTTTTTGTGAAGCAGAACAGGAGAGTCAACAGAGCGGCCAAGCCAACCTCAAAACTACATTTTGTGTGGTTCGAAAAGCACGCCTTCTGCGCTAGCTCTTGGCGAGGCAATCAAGTTTAAATTAGCGAGCATCAGTTTGCTCCTCGCAGCGCCGTCCTCCGGCGGCCGGCCAGCCCTTGAAGTTCCAGCCCAGGAACAAGAGGCCATCGGTCGAGATGTTCCGCCGGCCTATGCACAGCACCGACTTGTTGACAAACCGAGGTCACCGACCATTATCTCGTTGCAGTCCCGGTGGGGGCCAAATGAAATTCAAGTTCATGGTCGGCCAGTGGGTCGAATTCTGTCCGGCGGGCGGCATCCCCGGACGATACAACGTGATCCGGCTCATGCCGGTCGAAGCGTATCATGATGAGCCATACTACCGCATCAAAGGGGAGCGTGGCGGAGACGAGTGGGTTGTTATCGAGTGCAATCTCAGTGCTGATGTCGGCACGACCCAATACTACGAGTCAATTGCTCAGCAGCTAAAAAGTTTACGACGGCAGAAGCCGCCCACCGAGGTGCCGGCCGAAAATCGGGCACCAGACCACCCGTCGTAGTAGTCGGGCGACTAGCGCCTCTCGACAGTCGAACGAATTTGCGGCCTGGTTAAGCGTTTGATCATTGAGCAAACTGACAACTACAAAAAAGTGAAAAGCGGCCCAGATCGCCATGATCACCAATACTTGGGAAGAAGAGGTAACGAGTATGCGCATCGCTATCAGGACGGTCCATGTGCCGACTCCTTAGAAGCCAACTAACGACCCGATCCCCCAACTCGCTCATTCTACTCGCCGTGTATCGCAGGAAAATAGATCAATCGGAGGAAACCAAAAGCGGGATATCGCACTATCTCGCTCGTCGCTCGGGTATCGCCGCGTCTCCTCTGAAAAGTTAGGTGGCACTCGGAACGGTTGCCAAAGCCGATGCTTCTTAATATTCAATTTTTAGGACCGATTAGATTTTAGGGGGCGTGGCTCAAGCCGTGAATTTGTACGGCTTCGGGAGGATCGGAAGATCAGTCTTGGCATAAGAGCTTAGGTGATCGGGAGCTCGCACTGTGCACTGCTTGGATCCAACGCTTCAGTGCTGAGCTCTCGCTTCGATTTTGGACCCTGATTGTTTTGCCTCTGTAACTGCCCTCGGCAACCCACACATTTTTTGATTTTTGCAGGACGGTAACGACGTGAGGCCCGTCCCGCATACAGACTTTGTATTCTGTCACCCTGCCTCCGAGACATGATCGATCTGCAGGCTTTTCTTTGTGTGCAAGGATCGGAGGAATATCCCGATTAGCAGGTGTCAAATGATCAATTTGCAGGGCGTTTTGCCGCTTGTGTGCTGGCGTCACTTTCGCTTCTGTTCTCAATCACGACTTTCGTCCCCCGTCGAACCATAGCTGCAAGTTGCCGCACATCCCAGTTCGTCAACCGGTATTTTCTTGAGGAAAGGACCCTGTACGTCCTTTTCGGTTATGACGTAATCGACAATGGCAGGATCCCCGTCCGTCGAAGAGAGACGATCCCACACCGGCTTCATGGACGAGCCGACATCTCCCAGATGATTCTCTTCCGCATAGGCCAAAGCGGCCTTTTGAAGATTTTCCCCGAGCCTGCCATCAATCTCACCGGGTGAAAAGTGTGCCCGGGACAGCATAATCTCCAACTTCACGATCGTCGGGTTAACCGCATTTGGCTTAACCTTATCCGACCACTCTGCGTGATTTATCGATTCCGCTGTCAATTTGTCGGCAGCAATTGCGCTGCCAGACAGGGCGCAAAAAATGAGAACGACTAAGATGCGGTTCATTGCGGAGCTCTTTCCGCATCGACAAATCAAGTTCATCGGATATGTTCCAGTCGATCTACTGACTCACCACGGCTCAAGCTTCGGCGTAGACCGGGGCATCCTCCTTGCTAAGTCGGCCTGGGAAAGACGCCAGGATAACTAAGAGGCCAAGGCCGCTAGCAGGTCAGGGGGCGCCTCCTAGGCCCGCACCAATCGACTGCCTGGCGGCAGTGCCCTCTGCAGCGAGAACCTGGGTGCTGCAAAAGGAGGCTGCGGAACCTTTGTCTCGCGAGCCACATTATAGCCTTACTCGGCGACGGCCGAGCTAAAGGGAGACCGCTATTATGGTTGAAGTCGTTTCATCTGAACGAATTGCCGAAGTCGAACCCTCCGTAGCGGGAGTGTCCTGGGCCGCTGTTGTATCGGGCGCGGTAGCTTCTCTCGCTATTACGCTGATCCTGATGTCCTTTGGCGCCGGCATGGGTTTTTCAATGGCATCGCCGTGGACTGGCGCCGCCCCCTCCGCCACGACCTTCAAAATCAGCACCGGCATTTACTTGTTGGTGATCGCAATGATTTCTTCTGCGATCGGCGGTCATCTTGCCGGTCGCCTGCGTAGCCGTTGGATCGGCGTGCATTCTGACGAGGTGTATTTCAGGGACACGGTCCACGGCTTTCTGGCTTGGGCATTGGCGTCGGTCCTAGGAGCTATTCTCCTCACATCGGCTGCAACCACCCTGATCGGCGGAGCGGCCACCGGCCTGACGCAATCAACTACAAATGCGCCTGCTCAATCTTCCGGCCCAATGGACGGTTACGTCGATCGCTTGCTGCGGTCTGATGCATCGGTACAGCAAAATGCGAATGACGCCGTAACCCGAGCAGAACTAGCTCGTCTATTCACATCGAGCTTCCGGAACGGAGGCGACTTGAGTGCATCCGACCACGCTTACGTCGCCAAGGTCGTCTCCTCAAAGACCGGTCTTAGTCAAGCCGACGCCGACAAAAGGGTGACTGAAGTTTCGAACCAAGCCAAAACTGACCTCGACAACGCCCGCAAGGCAGCAGCACAGCTGGCATTCTGGCTAACAGCGTCGCTTCTCCTGGGTGCATTTTCAGCCAGTCTTGCTGCAACGGAAGGCGGCGGATGGCGTGACGGGACTCTGCGAAAAACTCAGCGCTAATTTCAAAAGAAGGAAAACTGCAACGCCCATCCTCTTATGGCTGATTGGCATTCCTATCCCACTGATTATCCTGGTGATGCTTCTACGTTGAATGGTCAACACCGTTTTGTGATAGCGATATGAATTGCCGGAGAGCCCTTAACTCTCCGGCACGCTGTCACACCAGAAGACGCAACGGAGACACCTAAAAAGCTTTTTAGCGCTATGCTTGTCGCAGGTTTCATTACCCCGGCCGTCGCGCAAGCCGATGAGTATTATGTCGTTCGTGATGCGACGACCATGCACGGTCGTTAACAAGAAGCCGACCGTGAAGATCGCCACGATGGTGGGCGAGGGCACGGTGTATAAGGCGAAGACCGAAGCCGAGGGCGCGATGAGCGATGTATGGCTTTCAGAGCTATATCTCCGTGCCGACCATTCTGAGCGATGGCAGTTTCTCCGGAACACTCTGTGCCATCGATCCCAGGCCGACTGGGTTGAGCAATCCTGAAACGATTAGCATGTTCAAGCTGTTGGCTGAGCTGATCGCGACGCACCCTGATGCCATTGATGAAGTCGTCTCGGCAAGGCACGCTTGGTTGATAAACAAAAAAATTCGGAGCTACGAGAACAATTCATCGCAGTGCTTGGGCATGATCTCCGCAATCCGCTGGCGTCAATTTCCGCCGGCATAAGGTTGCTTCAAAAAGCAAACTCTTCCGAGCAAACGGCTGAATTTGGCAACGCCTTTCAGAGCAGCATCAACCGTATGGCACGGCTCATCGATAATATGATGAATTTAGCCCGAGGCCGCGTTCGAGCTCAGCGTTGCCAATGCTGGCACGCCAATCCCTGAGCAAACGATGGAGATGCTATTCCAACCGTTCTACCGAGGAACAGTCCGTCCATCCACGGAAGGTCTCGGATTTGGTCTTTACATAGTTTCAGAAATCGCCCGTGCTCATGGAGGAGCCGTAGCGGCTGAATCCTCACCTCAAGAGACCCCGCTTTACGTTTCGCATGCCAACCGAAATTCGCCAAAATAGCGAAGTTGCGATTTAGGAGAATTGAAATCCCGTTTGCCAGTTTTGTTTCCGAGTCATCTTCCTCGGATAAGGAAGTTTTCCTTCTCCTCGCCGGCTTTGATTTCGGCTGCCAGCCACCGTGCTATGCCGGCTCGGCCGAACCAAGTGTCGCTCGGACCACGGCACTTCGCTGCAACCTTGGAGCCACTTAGCGCTCAAAATATCGACTCCGGCTTGCGCAGCCACCGGCCCAATTAACGGCTTTCAATGCCTCGCAGGTTTGTACCATGCCCTCTTGCCGCAGGAGCTGACCCGCGGCTGCTAATGTCAAGCGCGCTTCACCTGAGCCCGTGGCTGGAACGAAACAACTCAAAACCCTGCTCAGTTGCTCGTACTGTCGGCATTCCCTGTTCAATCCGCCGAAGTTTTTCGAAATGCCTCAGAAGAAGCTCTGGGTTCCTCGTTGCTGCCCTCACCGCATTTCGCGCGGCCAAACCAAGCATGGCCTCATGCCATGCCTGGCGCACTCGAACGACCCCGGCACCATGATAGAGCTCCACGGGTGTCAGCTGTGCGGCTTCGCCGCACGCGAAACGAGGCCGTCGAACGTTTGCGCAAATCGCTGCGGAGCTTCCGCATCTGGAAGCGCCAGCGGCAGAAGTCCCTATCAGCGACTGCCCACTCCATGAATCTCTGACATGCCCTGCTGCGCATGCCAGCCTGAAATCGAAACCCCACTTTGGCGCCGGGACATCCACGAAGAACGGGTCCGGTTTCGATTCATGGAAGCGGTGATGTGGCCCTTACGTTGGCAATTTTTAACATGTTCGGTTAACTCGTCACGGCTGGGCAATTACTTGAGTGGAGTCGAATGCCTTGACGCCAATATGAAGATCGCGGACAAAATGCGCGTATTCCCTTTCCTTGTCGGCGGCGTCGCGGATACGCAGCAGATAGGACGGATGAATCGTGACGACCACGCGCGCGTCGTTATGGGTGATAATCCTGCCGCGCGTTGCGCCGATCGTCACCGATTTTCCCAGCACGCTTCGCGCTGCTGTGGCGCCGAGCGCGACCACAATCGCAGGCTTGACGATCTTGCGCTCCAAATCGAGCCACCAGTGGCAGCGCTGGATCTCGTGCGCATTCGGCCGTTTGTGAAGGCGACGTTTGCCGCGCGGCTCAAATTTGAAATGTTTGACGGCATTAGTAACGAAAAGCCGTTTGCGCTCGATGCCGGCGGCTTCGATCGCCTGGTCCAGAATGCGGCCTGCCGGCCCGACAAATGGCAATCCTTCCTTATCCTCCCGGTCGCCGGGCTGCTCGCCGACCAGCATCATGCGCGCCCGCGCCGCGCCCCGTCCCGGAACAACCTGAGTGGCGTGCTTGTATAGCGGGCAGCGGGTGCATTCGGCTTCAGCCGCCGCCAGCGCTTTCAGCGTCGAGATGCATTCGTTCATTGCAGATCGTCTCAAGCAGATCGCCGCTACTCAAAATCCTCGATACGAAAGGTCTGTTCCATGCGCAATGTTCAGATTGTAAGAGGACCGATTTGGCAGGAATACCGGTTCACGGGCTGCAGGCCCGCGGGCCGGTGGCTTCCCCCTCCTCGGACGCGCGAGAGCGTCGCTGGAAAACGAACAGCAAGGCCATTTTTACGGTCTCCGAAAGCCTCTCAAGTCGTATAAAGAAGCAGACGATATCTATCCAATTAATGACGATGCGCGCCGAGGGCAATTCAACACCATGATCTACAACGAAAATGATCGTTTTTGCGGGGTGAAGAGCGGCCGGAAGGTAGCCTGATGAACGATGCACATATCGCGCGTTTGCAGCTCCATCCAGGCGACATCGTGAAGCTGACAGATGGCGTGAACCGCGAATTTGGCGGCCTGCAGGTGACGCGGTAGGACATTCCCGAAAAATGCATCGCTGGTTACTGTCCCGAATGCAACGGCCTTATTCCGCTCCCGCACTACGCCAAGGAAAGCAAGGTCTCGGCAGCCAAATCCGTACCTGTCCGGATCAGTTTGCCGCATGAGGCGCCATAATAAGCTTTGTTTCATGAGGGAATCCGACATCCGAAAAAGCATGCCTCCCATCTGCGTTCGATCGCTCAATAAGCGGACGATACGATAAGTCCTTGTCACGAGCAGACCGATGAGCTTTGCCAACCTCTTAGGCCGTGACGGCGGCTTCAACAAGCAATATGGCAGCGATCAGGTCAGCGTGCACCAGAATGCTGTTTCGTTGTTTCACCGGCATGCAAAAGGCGACGATAATGCCGCTTTGAAATCCTGGCGGGAAAGACTCTTCCAACAACCCTGACGGCAAAAGCGAAGGATCCTATGCCACCGCCGAGGCGGCGGTCAGTACAGCAAGTAACACAATCCGCGAAAGCTTGGGCGTTATGATTGACTAGCGCCTTCGCGGTGAAGGCGGCATCGCCTGGGCGATCCTTCTCACCGGTTCACGGTGCCGCCATCCGATATTGCATGACCGACTACTTCACGGGCCAAGGCTCGTCCGCTGTCGATGCAGCCCAGCAGGCAACGACGCGGATTGGCACCGTGATCGCAACAGGCGACACTCTTGTCCTACATCGATGTCTTTTTCATTTTGTCGTTGATGACTCTGGCGATAATTCCCCTCGCCTTCCTGCTTGAGCATGTGGGATTAGGACCCGAGAGCGGGTCGATAAGCGCGGTACCTTTGACTTGTGACATTGGCCTATAATTGCGTCCGCTGTAGACGCAAAGGGATCCTTTACGTCCCTACGATCAACGCGTCATATTTTCAGCCTTTTGTGCCGAGTTTGATCGCACCATTCCTCCCGAGCGTTTGCCTCAAGGGGCGCAGGTTGCAGGATGAAATTGAGACTTCACGCAAGAACGCGATTATTCAAACTGCGGCGAAAACGACCAAAACACGCCATCTACACAGGTCGGCTTCGAAGTTTGGCGCCGGGCATATTGTCTCGATCGAGCAGGATTTGCCTGATTGAACCAGCTTCTTGCCCCGCGCCTCCTGGGAGTCTTATAGCGAATGATTGTTCAAACGGTTCCTGTTCCTAGCAACGACGTAGCATCTCGCGTTACTCTCGATGGCGAGTCTGTAGTGTGCTTTAAATAATAGCGACGCATACGCTTTTATTGCTGAATCGAGCGTTGGTCCGTAATTTTTTTTCATATCGTTCTGCAGGTAGATGAGAAGCGCAACGTCACTAATTAGTTCTTTCTCAGCAAAATCTAAAACGTCTTGCACTGCATCGAAATAAGCCGCCTGCTTCTTTGTAATTTGTGCATCCTGCGCAAGAAATTTAACGTGAGTTGACCCCATCTTATAGGGACCTAGTCGACTTCCGATAGAAGCGCCTTTCGACGGTTTCATAAACACTTTCGCCCAGTTCTTAGGCGTGATGCCTCGGACCTGCAGATCCATATCAAACATCTCTAGCGCCGCCGTAGTCGCCATTTCCTTGTCGCTGCGGCTCAATTTACTAAGATCAAGGTTCGTGGCGTCGACAATCCGCCAGCAAAGACCGGTCAAAAGCTCGATTGGTTTTTCCTCTTTAAACTTCATCTCGTAAACTCCTGGTTTAGGCGTAAACGCCGGTTACAGGCATTATTTACAAGATTGGATTTGCGCGGCTTTGGCCGGTGAGAAGAATCCCGCGGGGTTGAACGACTGTACTTGCGGTCATCGCTGGCAAATTTGGAGATGCTGCTTTATTCACCATCGAAATTGGACTGGACCGGCAGCGTCTCCAAGCGGACGCGAAGTCGCATCGAGGATGTTTGGTGGCGGTTAGTTTCCGCAATCTCGATGTGCAGAGAATTAGTGAATCTGAAAAACCATCAGAGCCGCCCAAAGGCTGGTAAACCGCATTCCAGGGCGCTTCCTTAAATTCCGGCGCGAAATAGGCTTCTCAAAGGCATCCACTTGACGGTAGCGGATCTATGAAAACGTATGCCGGATTAAGCCACGAAGACATCCGGAAATAATTCAAGCGGATCTCAGCCTTGACGAGTACGCCAGATATCTGAGCGTGCGCGAGTTGGCTTAGGTCCTTCACGATTTTAAATTTCCGAAAACAAATCTAACAGATCGAATTAAAGTAAGCAGGCCGTCCGCCCTTCGCGTGAGACAAGGGTGCTTTGAAGCAGCTTTGCTTTCAGCAACCCTTTGGTCTTGAAGTATCAAGCGGGGCACTTTGTAATGCAGGCCGAATGAATCGCACGTCCCGAGGAGAAGCTCGTTCATTCGGCAGCTTCTTCAATCAGCAGGATGTTTTGGAGGCGAGCCCCTTAATCCTCCACAACCGCATGAGGAAAGTTGCGAGGGATAAAATCGATGCAACTGGAAGAAGTTACGCCACTTAAAATGTTGCGCGTGCGGCCGCCCGTCGAGACGTCATCCGCCTCAAGAATAGCGTTCATTTATACGTACTCATCTATACGCACTCTCCTGTGGGATTTCTCAGTCCGGCTGAAGCTGGAATCCGGAGGCTCGATCGCTACTTGAGACGCGAGACAGCTCATCGGCCTCGACGCGAAAAGAACTCTTCCTACTCGACCGGAACCGACATCTCCGGCGAGGGGTGAGGCTGACGATCTCGGCTGATGGCGATGATTGCACGGCGCCGTATTTCAAAGACTGCTGGTGGTCGTACGGAAACCGAGCGGGATGATCCAGCTTTCCGAAAAATTGAGGTGGGGTAGAGTTTTGAGAATTGGATCGCGTGGCGACACGGTGGCGATTTCAGAGAATGGACCGCCTCCGCCCAAATAAGGGCAGATACAAAACAACATTAATATCAATAGGTTGTTTGGTTGCGGGGACAGGATTTGAACCTGTGACCTTCAGGTTATGAGCCTGACGAGCTACCGGGCTGCTCCACCCCGCGTTAAACTGACTTGCTGCGATGCGTTTCAGCCCGGACTTGGGTCCGACGGACGCGCTTCGCGCGACCACTGGCTGCTCCACCTCGCATTAAACACGTTCGCGTCGCGCCGTTTTGCTGAAAAACGACGCGCGGGAAACGGCCCCGCGCGATGACGTTTATGTAACAGGCGGGGCAGGAAATGCAATGACGCAAACGCCCTATTTTTCGCAATCCGAGGGGTTTCGCCGGCGCGTGCGGAGGTCTTCGCGGGGGTCCGCATCGGCGGAATCCGACGAAAACGACGCAGCGCCGCTAGTCGAATTGCCCGGCCAATGCCTGATCGACCGCACCCACCACGCTGTCCCAGTCGCCGGGCCGGGGCTGGCGAAACAGCCGCGCCGTCGGATACCAGGGGCTGTCGCTGCGCTGCAACTGCCAGCGCCAGTCAGGCGCGAACGGCAGCATCACCCAGACCGGCCGCGCCAGCGCGCCGGCGAGATGCACGACTGCGGTGTCGACCGCGATGACGAGATCGACAAGAGATACGACCGCGGCGGTATCCGTGAAATCGTCGAGCGCATCGCCGATCGGCGTCAGATGCGGCGCGGTGGCGATCGCCTCGCTCTCGCCCGGTCGCAGATCCTTTTGCAGGCTGATGAAGCGGACGTCGTCACGCGCCAAGAGCGGCGCCAGCGCGGCAAACGGCAACGAGCGGTTGCGGTCATTGGCATGGGTGGAGCGGCCAGCCCAGGCCAACGCCACCAGCGGCTTTTCACGTGCGCCGAGCCGCGTTCGCCATTTCTCGCGCGCAGCGTCCGGCACGCTGAGGTAAGGCACATCGGCCGGGATATTCTGGGCCTGCGTCTTGAGCGCGAGCGGCAGGCTGCCAAGCGGACAATGCAGATCGAAACGCGGGCGCGCCGCATCGCGCGCCACCACCACTACCCGCGGCGCGAGGCCCGGCATGACCGACAGAAGATCTTTCAGTTCGGGCTGCACTTCGAGGATCACCGCGCCCGCCATGGCCGCGACCGCGACCGCGGGAAGGTAACGCACGAATTGCAGCGTATCGCCGAGCCCCTGTTCGGCATGTAGCAGGATCGTCTTGTTGGCGAGCGATGTCTGGCCGAGCCAGAGCGGCGTTTCGAGCGTGCGGCGCAACGCCTCGGTATGCGCCGTCATGACCGTGCGCTTCCAGCGCCATTCATATTTTTCCAGACCGCGCACAAAATCGCCCTGCAACAGCAGCGGCGCCGCGAGATTGTACTGCGCGTCGGAAAATTTGGCGTCGAGCGCGATGGCGCGCTCGAAACTGGCGACAGCATCCGCCGGCCTGTTGAGCGCCGTCAACGCGTTGCCGCGATTATTCCAGGCGCCCTTGTGCTGCGGCGTAATCGCGAGCACGCGATCGTAACTCTCGATCGCGAGCGCGAGTTGCCCGAGTTCGAACAGCGCGTTGGCGCGATTATAAAGGATACTCGGATGGCCCGGCATCAGGCCAAGCGCAGCATCGTAATCCGCAAGCGCAGCGGCATGGCGGCCGGACTGGAACGCGGCATTGCCGCGCGCCAGCAAGGCCTGCGGATTGTTCGGCTGCGCCGCAAGCAATGGGTCGAGAGACGCGCGGGCTTCCTCGGCGCGGCGCAAGTCGACAAGGATGTTCGCACGATTGATCAGCGCATCGGCATGCAACGGATCGACGGCGAGCGCCTTTTCGGCGGCCGCGAGCGCTTCGTCGCTACGCTTGAGCGCATGCAGCGTGACGGCGAGGCTCGCCAGCACGTCCGGCGCATGCGGCACGATTTTCACTGCCGCGCTCAGAAAACGAAAGGCCTCGCCGGTCTGGCCGCGCTGCTGCTTGAGTATGCCGAGCAGACGCAGGACATCGTAGTGACCGGGATAGGCTTTCAGCAGGCGCGTATAGGCCTTGTCGGCCTCGTCGAGCCGGCCCTGGCGATGCAGCGTCAAAGCCTCATTGAGGGCCGGCGCGGGATCGCTCCGGGGCGGTCGAGGCGGCAGTTGGGCCATGCGCAATCTTTCTTGCCTTCACGTTCTCAAGCGCCGGACCGCGCCGCGTCCTCCCCCTGATTTCTCCAGGGATGAGGTTTGTCATGAGAATAAGCGGGATGCTCTCCAAGGTGTATCCTGCAAAAGGGACTACCGCTTTTGCCATCCAAATCAATGCGCCCTGTTCTTTCGGTCATCATCTGAAAGCGGATGCCTGCGGCGTGGCCCGTCATGGGTTCTTGTAAGGCGGCCGCGGGATCGTGTTGTGCGCCTCGCGCAGCGCCGCCGACCAGCGATCGCGCAGGCCTTGGAAATAGGGCTCGCCAGGCTCGATACGATAATTGAGTTCGGCGTGAAAGACGTCCCGGCGCACAACGAGGACATCAAGCGGCATGCCGACGCTGAGATTGGACCGCATGGTCGAATCGACCGAAACCAGACCGACCTTGAGCGCGTCATAGAGATCGATGTCGTGGGTGATCGCGCGGTCGAGCACCGGCTTGCCGTATTTGTGCTCGCCGATCTGCAGATACGGCGTATCCCGCGTGCATTCGATGAAATTGCCGGCCGGATAGACCATGAACAGCCGCATGCCCCGGCCGCCCTTGATCTGGCCGCCGATCAGGAACGAGACGTCGTAATTGATCTCAGCGGCTTCCAGGCTTTCGCCCATGGTCTTGCCGACCTCGCGCGCGGTGCGTCCAAGCCGCTGCGCGGCCTGAAACATGGTTGGCGCGTTCATCAGCGTTTCGAGTTCGTCCGTCTTCGGATTGACGACGCCTTCGGCCAGCACGGAGAGGACCGTCTGCGTGACGGACAGGTTTCCGGCACTGGCCACAGCGATGATGCGCTCGCCTTTTTCCTCGAAGATATGCAGCTTGCGGAAAGTCGAGATATTGTCGATGCCCGCATTGGTCCGCGTGTCGGCGATCATCACCAGCCCGTCGCGCACCAGTACTCCCACACAATACGTCATCTCAGACGATCACCCCCGTCCGCCGAAATGTAAAGAATCGCTGCAAGGCGGAAGACGATAGCGGCTCGCGGCGCGCACCGGAATGCCGGCCCGGCCCGGAACATGTGGGCAAAATGTCCACTGGCCCGACCAGAAATCGGTCGATGACTTGGAAGGCAGGCTGATTCCGAAGGCAGGTCCGCGCGATCAGTGCGGCGCGCCGAGCCCGTGCGCAAATCCGGCACCCGCTTTTGCGGCATAGGCGCTCAGGGCGCGCGCCTGATCGAGGCAATCGCGCGACTCATCGCGCGCGCCGAGAGTGGCGAGCGCGTGGCCGAGTTTTTCGTACGCCCCACCGTGATACGGATCGAGATCAATTGTCTGGCGATAGCAGGCGACAGCCTCCTCGAAGCGCGCGAGCGATTGAAAGGCGTTGCCGCGATTGAACCAGCCCGTCACGTCGTTGACGTCGGCCCGCAGCGCGGCACCGGATTCCTCCAGCGCTTCATCGTAACGGCCGAGCTGCAGCAGCGCCTCGCAGCGGTGATTGTGAAGAATCGTGTTGGCCGGTGCGATCGCGAGCGCCAGATCGCAGCAGACGATGGTTTCGCCATAGGCTTGCGCGGCGTTGAACCTGTCCGCCAGCATCTGCAGCGGCGGCACGAAGACCGGCAGCGTCATCTGCGCGTCGCCAGCGCGGTTGATGGCATCGACGAGAATCTCGAGCGCTTCGTAAAGCTGCGACTGCGCCATGCGCAGCATGGCCAGCGCCCGCAAGGCTTGCGGCGAATGCGGATTGTCCGCGAGCACGGCGAGATAAAGCGCCTCGGCATCGCTCAAACGCCCCTGCTCGTGCAGACGCACGCCGTCCTGCACGGTGCGCAACGCCGCGATGCCGGGCGGAACGGCGGGAGACCGGTCGTTATTGCGCGGCTCGGATCCGGCCCACACCGCGTCACGGCCGTCGCGTCCCGCCCCGCCGCCGCCTTTTCGCGGGTTCCGTTTTGCCTGGCCGCTTTTCGTCACGACACGTCTCCACACGCAATTGCCATTCGCACACTCCAGGCCTCCGATGGTTAACAAGCGGTAAACCTGAAGCATAGAATTTGGGGATTGGCGCCATACGCCGCAACGGCAAAGCCGCTGTGTCCCCCACGCAAAAGGACAAGCGTCATCGGATATCCAGAGCCGTCGGATATCCCGCAAGATGTACCGGCAAGCACGATGCAGCGGAAAAGCCCGCCGACAAACAAAAACGCCGCCACGGTCTCCCGCGGCGGCGTTCAAGAGCGGAGGGCAAACTCCGCGAAATCATTCATCGTATTGAGGATATTGTCTTTTGCAGGCCTGGCAGCGACCTACTCTCCCAAGTCTTGAGACTTAGTACCATTGGCGCTGAGGAGTTTAACGGCCGAGTTCGGAATGGGATCGGGTTCAGGCCCCTCGCAAGGGCCACCAGGCCGGCAAAAGACAATGTGTGAAGAAAGCTGATGTCATTCCAATCGAATGACATTGCCGGTTAAAGGCAATGCCGATGGATGAGCATGGGTAATGAAAGCGATCAAGCCAATCGAGTTATTAGTACCGGTAAGCTGAACACATTGCTGTGCTTACACACCCGGCCTATCAACGTGGTGGTCTACCACGACTCTCAAGGGAGAACTCGTTTCGAGGTGGGTTTCCCGCTTAGATGCCTTCAGCGGTTATCCCGTCCGTACGTAGCTACGCTGCACTGCGGCTGGCGCCACAACAGCTCCACCAGAGGTACGTCCATCCCGGTCCTCTCGTACTAAGGACAGATCCTCTCAATTCTCCAACACCCACGGCAGATAGGGACCGAACTGTCTCACGACGTTCTGAACCCAGCTCACGTACCACTTTAATCGGCGAACAGCCGAACCCTTGGGACCTTCTCCAGCCCCAGGATGTGATGAGCCGA
>Ga0310811_10001870_pt1 | contig 26134 bp, 18 predicted proteins | sample YCmetagenome_FD_207642 | JGI IMG/M metagenome (GOLD analysis project Ga0310811, IMG submission 207642) | Soil microbial communities from experimental microcosm in Duke University, North Carolina, United States - YC | ecosystem: Engineered > Artificial ecosystem > Soil microcosm > Unclassified ... | reverse complement strand
ATAAAGATACCTCCCTTGATCAGATTCCGATGGACGTCGGAGACCATGCTGCCGATGTAGCGCTGCGTGTAAGGCCCACCGTTCTCCTTTGTCTTCCGTTGGCAGGTGTCGATATAGTCCTGTACGCGTTTGTCGTATTGGAAAAAATTGCCGTGGTTGACAGAATAGATCTTGCCGACTTCGGGACATTGGATATTCGGGTGACTGAGGGTGAACTCGCCGATCGAGGGATCGAGCGTAAAGCCGTTGACTCCCCGGCGCGTTGCATAGACCATCATGGTTGAGGAGCCATATACGATATAACCCGCTGCCACCTGGTTACGGCCCGGCTGCAGGAAATCGGCCTTTGTACAGGGTTTGCCTTTTTCACTGGTGCGACGATAGACACCAAAGATGGTGCCGATGGAGACATTGACGTCGATGTTGCCGCTGCCGTCGAGGGGATCGAAGAGACAGACATACTTGGAGTTGTTGCTGATCTCGTCGTCGAAGATGACGCTGTCGTCCAGCTCTTCGCTGCCGATGCCGGCGCAGCTGATGCCATGCCGTAAGACGCCCATAAACTGATCGTTGGCATAGATATCGAGCTTCTTGACGTCCTCCCCCTGTACGTTGACGGTACCCGCGTCGCCGAGGATGTCGACAAGCCCGGCTTTGTTGACCTCAACGTTGATCCGTTTGGCGGCAAGGCCGATGTCACGGAGCAGATTGCTCAATTCACCGGTGGCGTTGGGGAAGTTGCGCAGCTGCTGGAGGGTAAATTCATCGAGGGTGAGTACTTTTCTATTGACGTTCATGTGGGCGGGCAATTTTTGCTAAACAAAAGTAAGGGTGGAAGTTTATATTTGCGCAATGAAAGTTTTCAAATTCGGCGGGGCCAGTGTCAATAGCGTGGACCGGATCCGGCAGGTGCCGGTTATCCTTAGGCAATTTGCAGGACAGAAGATACTCGTGGTCATCTCTGCCATGGGGAAGACGACGAATGCGCTGGAGAAGGTCGCGGAGGCCTTTTTTGCGGGACATGCCACGGAGGCGCTGGCGTTGTTTGGACAGATCAAAGAACAACACCTTACGACGGCGAAATACCTGTTGGTAAAGAATTATCTGGCCTGCGAGGCGCAGTTGAAGGACTTTTTCACCGAGGTGGAATGGTTACTACATGACAAGCCGGTACGGGATTTCGACTATTACTACGACCAGGTGGTCTGCGTCGGCGAGCTGCTATCCACTTCTATCATGGGCGCCTATCTCGCCGAATCAGGCATCGGGAACCAATGGATCGATGTTCGGGATATTTTCCGGACGGATGCCAATTTCCGCGATGCAGCCATCGACTGGGATGTGACGGACCGGAAGGTGCGGGAGGAGGTGCTGCCGCTGTTTGCCGAAGATGACCTGGTCGTGACGCAGGGCTTTATCGGGGCCACCTCCGACAATGAAAGCACGACACTGGGCCGGGAAGGGAGCGACTATACGGCCGCGGTCTTTGCCAACCTGCTGGATGCGGAGAGCCAGACGATATGGAAAGATGTGGAGGGGGTGATGAACGCGGATCCAAAACAATTCCCGGACGCCCAACTGATCCGGGAACTCAATTATGACGAGGTGATCGAAATGGCCTATTACGGGGCGCAGGTGATCCACCCCAAAACGATAAAACCCCTTCAAAACAAGGGCATTCCTCTTTATGTGAAGTGTTTCCTGGACGCCTCGCTGCCGGGGACGGTCATTCATAACAAGTCGCTGAAGGGTCTGCCGCCGATCATCGTGCTCAAGCAGGACCAGGTGCAGGTGCAGCTGCATTCCAAGGACTTTTCCTTTGTCGGGGAGACGGGGACGGCGCGGCTATATGATCTTTTTGGGCAGGTGCGGGTGAAGCCCAACCTGATCCAAAGTGGAGCGGTGAGCATCCGGGTCTGCCTCGACGATCGGCCGGCGCGGATCGAGCGGCTGGCGCTGGCGGCGGCGGACCTGTTCGATGTGCAGGTGGAGCGGGGGCTGACCTTGCTGACGATCCGGCATTATAACGGCGAGGTGCTGCAGCGGCTGACGGCGGAGCGGCAGGAGGTGTTGCGGCAACAGACGCCAGAAACCGTACAAATTTTGATGCATTAATTAATCCCTATCATCACGGTCTGCTTGAGCCGGATGGGAACGTGGGTGCCCGAATGGGCAGCGGGGGACCATTGCGGCATGCCGAGGAAGGCGTCTTCGACCTTTGTGTTGAGTCCGTCGTTGCCACCGCGAATGACCTTGGCGTAGACGGCCTTGCCCCCCTCGTCGATGACATATTCGACCATGATAAAGGCTTTCGTCTGGCCGGCATCGAGATCTTTCACCTCATCCCGTCCCAATTTATTCAGGAAATCCTGGAAGGCTTCGTTGCCGCCGGGATAGACCGGGAGATGGTCCACCGGCTTGGCGAGCTTCTCTTCCGGGATGGGATTGACACGGACGGGCCGGGCAGGGGCCGGGCTCTTCCGGGCGACCGGCGCGGCGGCGACAACAGGCTCGATGTTGGGGATCTTTACCTGGGCCTCATTGGGCGAGACCTCCTCGGTGACATATTCTCCTTTCCCGTTGACCATGACAAAGGGCACCTCGCGGTATTTCTCGAAGTAATAGAAGGCGCTGCGCATGCTTTTGGCGAAAGGCGTGTATTCGGAGAAGGTCTGCAAATATTTATTCAGATATTCGACGCTTCTCGCATTATTGAAGTTGACGGGGAAGATATGCACGGGAATAAAATCCTCACCCATGTCCTTGGCGTGGGCGGCGAGAATATACAGCTCCTCGATCTGGCCATCGGTGATGGGTATACAGCCGGTGGTGACGCAGCTGCCATGGATGTAAATATCCTTCCCGGGTTGCAGCGAGTCGCTAAGAATGCGGTCGGAAGCATTGGGGTAATTGATCCCAAGGGATAAGTGGTACTCGCTCCTGGGGTTGAACTCATTGATGTAGTAGAACCCTTCGGGAACCTGGTAGTCACCGGCGAGACGCTTGGGGCCGAGGGTACCTGCCAGGGCGCAGATCTTATACGTCTTGAACAGCCGGTATTTCTCGTCCTTCGTATTCTTGATCCAGACCTCGAGCTGGCTGTCGTATTTGAAGCTGCGAATATAGACATAGCGGGCGGGCCATATGAGGCCTTTCTCCCGGAACTGCTTCATCAGCGTGTCTTCCTTCCGACGAAGCATGTCCCCTATTTTGGGAATTGAGCGCTGATAATCAATAAAATGGATTTGTGAAGCGGAGTTTTGAGCGGAAAGCCGGCCAGCCATCAGAATACCTGTGAGCCCCATCACTACCAGCGCGACAAATTGTTTTTTTACATGCATACAATAGGGTAAAAATTGTTTCCGCTACACCTCCCTGCAAAGCTAGCACAAGAAACAAAAAACCTGCCACATTTTATAGTGTGGACAGCTTTTTGGCCCGATAGGTTTTTTGGCTCCGGGGCTACAGGTTTCCTCTTGCGGATTGTTCACGCTCAATGGCTTCAAATAAGGCCTTGAAGTTGCCCTTGCCAAAGCTTTTTGCCCCTTTTCGCTGGATGATCTCGAAGAAGACGGTGGGTCTGTCCTCGACTGGTTTGGTAAATATTTGCAATAGGTATCCTTCCTCGTCCCGATCGACCAAAATGCCCAGCTGCCTAAGGGGCTCGAGATGTTCGTCGATGGCGCCGACACGGCCGAGGACCTCGTCATAGTAGCTGGCGGGAACCTGCAGGAACTCCACTCCCCTGTCGCGCAGCTGCGTCACGGTGTCGATTATGTCCGCAGTGGCAAGGGCGACATGCTGGACCCCCTCCCCTTTATAGAACTCCAGGTATTCTTCGACCTGGGACTTCTTTTTTCCCTCGGCAGGTTCGTTAATGGGAAATTTGACAAATCCGTTGCCGTTGCTCATGACCTTGCTCATGAGGGCGGAGTATTCGGTGGAGATGTCCTTGTCGTCAAAGGACAGGATATTGGTGAAACCCATCACTTTCTCGTAGAATCCGACCCAGGGATCCATCTGGTTCCAGCCGACATTTCCTACACAATGATCGACATATAGCAGGCCGGTGGAGGGTGGGTTGTAGACGGTACGCCATTCGCGGAAGCCGGGCATGAAGGCGCCTTTATAATTTTTCCGTTCGACGAAGAGATGGACGGTGTCGCCATAGGTGTGTATCCCGCTCAAGGTCACATCCCCGAACTTATCGGTGACGGTCGTCGGCTCCAGGTAGCTTTTCCCGCCGCGTGCGGTGGTCTCGCGCCAGGCGCCGGCTGCATCGTCGACGCGGAGGGCCAGGACCCTCACGCCGTCCCCGTGCAGATGGGTATGCTGGGCAATAGGGTGTTCGGGTCTTAACGCGGTCGTGAAGACGAAGGTGAGCTTGTTCTGGCCGACGACATAGCTGACGGCGTCCTTATTCCCCGTCTCGGGGCCGCTATAGGCGATGGATTGGAACCCGAAGGCGGTCTTATAATAGTGGGCGGCTTGTTTGGCGTTGCCGACATAGAATTCAACATAATCGGTCCCCTGGAGCGGAAGGAAATCGGCGGCTGCAGCCGGCTTGCGGACGTCTTCTGCGGATGCAATGGACATGATCGGATCGTATTTAAATTAAAGAAATTTTAAATAATTCAGTCGACGGGAGCAGAGTGTGGGGCAGGGTGGGTTCAGGGGCGGGTGCGGGTAAGCGCCTCCATTTGGAAAAAATGATGCAATCGCTTGTCATCGAAAATTTTATGCGAGTAATCGGGGCGCATTAAAAAAGGATCGGGTATCGTCCGGTCCAGACAAATAAAGGTAGCACTATTTTTGACATTTGTCAACGGGGGATGTATGAAACGAGACCTGGCAGATGCAAATACCGTATTTTTCCGGTCCGGTTCGAGTGTTTTTACGGTGAATGGGTGGGTTTTCGGAATTGTCAAGGGAGATTTGGCTATCTTCGGTTTTCAGATGGACCACGGGTCCATCGGCCGAAGGCCCATCTTTAAAAAAAAGCATCGGGATGGGTTAGTTTTCGGTTCAACCCATCACGATGCGCAAATCATATCGTACATGTTAAAAGTAGGAATCTTAGGCGGAGGCCAATTGGGCAGAATGTTATTGCAGGCAGCGGCCAACTACCCTGTAGAGACCTACTTACTGGAAAACGATGAGAAGGCTCCGGCGGCGCATCTTTGTCATCATTTCGTGAAAGGGGACATTCGAAATTTCGACGATGTCTACCGGTTCGGCAAGGGACTGGACGCGCTGACGATCGAGATCGAATCGGTGAATGAGGATGCGCTGGAACGGCTGGAGGCGGAAGGGGTCAAAGTCTATCCCCGGTCATCGGCCCTCCGGACCATCAAGAACAAGATCACCCAAAAACAATATTATACCGAGCATAGCATTCCCACGGCGGAGTATGTCATCACCCAGAACCTGGATGGGGTCCGGGCGAGAGTGGATATGCTTCCGGCGGTGCATAAGATCGGCATGGGAGGATACGATGGGAAGGGGGTGCAGAAGATGAGGACGAAGGAGGATGTGGAGAAGGGATTCGAGCAGCCGGGCGTGCTGGAGAAGATGATCGTGGTGGACAAGGAGATCGCGCAGATCATAGCGATCGGTGAAAAGGGGGAAACGGCGATCTATCCGCCGGTGGATATGGTCTTTGATCAACGGCTGAACCTGCTGGACTACCAGATCAGCCCGGCGGAGGTGCCGCAGAGCGTGCTGTGGAAGATGGAGGCGATCTCGCTTCGGGCGGTAAAGGAGCTGAAGAGCCCGGGTATCTTTGCGGTGGAGCTGCTGGTGACGAAGCAGGGCGATGTGTATGTGAACGAGACGGCGCCGCGGGTTCATAACAGCGGTCATCATACGATCGAGGCGAATTATAGCTCGCAGTTTGACATGCTATGGCGGGTGATACTGGGTTATCCGTTGGGAAATACGGAGGCGATATTGCCCGGGGCCATCGTAAACCTGATCGGTGCGGAAGGATGTTCGGGTGAGGTCCATTACGAGGGACTGGAAGAGGTGCTGCAGATGGATAATGTGTTTGTGCATATATACGGTAAGACGGAGACGAAGCCTGGCCGGAAGATGGGGCATGTGACGATCATCAGCCGGGAGAAGCAGGATCTTGTCTATAAGGCGCATAAGATAAAGAATACGTTGAGTGTCATTAATAAAGAAGCCCACACGCAACTGGCTGCCGAGGCGGCGAGGAAGAGCGAGGAGGAGGCTTCGGAGGCGAGGGCGATGACGTCGGGCGGGAGATAGGGGCGCGGTGGACTTGGTGGCGGCCGATGATGGCGGCGGGCGCGGGCCCAAATAATTTTTATATGAGCAATCCTTTGATAGGTATTATCATGGGCAGCGACAGCGATCTCCAGGTGATGAAAGCTGCGGCCGATATGTTGGAAGAGTTTGGTATTCCCTTTGAATTGACGGTGGTTTCTGCGCATCGGACGCCCATGCGGATGGTGCAGTACGCCATGCAGGCGGCAGACCGGGGCCTGAAGGTGATCATCGCGGGCGCGGGTGGCGCGGCGCACCTGCCGGGGATGGTAGCCTCTCTGACCTCCCTGCCGGTGATCGGCGTGCCGGTGAAGTCTTCCAATTCCATTGACGGGTGGGACTCGATCCTGTCGATCCTGCAGATGCCGGGAGGCGTACCCGTGGCGACGGTCGCGTTGAACGGGGCCAAGAATGCGGGGGTGCTGGCGGGGGAGATCATTGGGGCGTTCGATCCGCTGGTGAGCGCCAGGGTTGCCGCGTACAAGAAACAGTTGGAGCAGGAGGTGCTGTCAAAGGTCGATAAGCTGAAGGAGGCGGGTTGGGGGAATGCGTTCGATCAATAATTCCTTTTCAAGATAAAGAGTCGTTTGCTCCAGGCCGTTTCGGCGCCGGTGTAGACGAGGGTATCGATCCGGCGGCCGGCGGGGACGGGGAAGACGAGGGCCCATTGATGCAGGTGCCGGTCCAGCAGGGGTCGTTGCCGGAAGAAGTTGGCATAGATGGAGTCGCCGCCCGCGAGTGCGACCCAGTCCCGACGCATCCCGAATTGAATATACTTCTCGCGTTGGGCCATTCCTATTTCATCTTCATGTTTGATATTGTCTGACCAGCTCATGAGGAAGCAGCTGAGATGCGTCCGGGGCGGATCGGGGGTTTCGCTGTCCATGGCGACACGGGCGTCCATGCTGTCGATATAGACCGTTTCGCCGGAGGCGTGAAAGAAGGCGAGATGCGGGTTGGTCGTTGTTGAATGGTGGCCATAGCCGGTGATGGCGAGGATGACGATCGCGGCGGATATCCCCAGGAGGCGGCGCAGCCGGGCTTGATACAAAGGTTTCATAGTCGTTGTGTTGACAAAGGGAGGACAAACGGGAAATCGATGTTGCCGGTTGGCCCCATTTACTGAGACCTGCAATTTACGGACCGAGGGGGGTATCCGGCGGATGACCGGTGTTGGCGGCGGGGCATTTACCAGCCGACGCGGCCGTCAAGGAACAGGTAGCGGTCACGGTGTTCTTCGGGGCGGGTCTGGCTTTCTACATTGATATGCATGACGGGGGTGCCGGGGTTATTAGCGGAGTTCCATTCGGGAAGGCCGGGGCCATTGGGATTCCCCGTTTTGATAAAATTGGCGAAATACCCTTGCATCATGGCGGAGACCTTGTAGTCATCGGGAGTCCACGCATACACCTTGTTGGTAGGGAGATTGCCCATGGCGTATTCGATCTCTGCGGAATGGGAGGCAGTGGCGCCGGGACGGGCTTTTTCGAAATAATAACGATAAACGGGTTTTCCTCCGCCCGTCTTTATCTGCATGTCGGACCATTTCCAGGTGCTGAAGCCGATAAACCGATCGGATGCGAGGTTGGTGGCGACGAGCTTTACCTCGTCGTCAGTGGCGGCATGGTAGGCCTGCAACACCGAATCGGCGCCGGCGCCATACAATCTTTTTACGGCTGCCTTATAATTGGCGAGTGTCGGCTGCTCGTTTCCGAGGACGCCTTGATAACCGGATTCTTCGGCGTTCCAACCGACGAGCAACGGTACATGGGCCTGTTCGCCGGCGGCGAATATAGCATAGGGACTTTTGGGAAGGAAATAGCCATCCACATCCACCGAGAAGCGGATGGGGGTACCTTTCTTCTGGGCATCGAAGAGTTGTTCCGGGGTCATCGCACGAAGAGCGGCGAGATCGGCGGCGCCACAAGTCTTTGCGAATTCTTCCCCGGTCTGCTCGGCTTTTGCGAGCGGCACGGGTGAGAGGGTGCCGAGCAGGGAGCCGCTCTCCCCTATCGCGCCGGCGATGATCTTCCTGGATAGCGGCGATGCCATCTGGGCGGAGACGGAGGTAGAGCCTGCGGACTCGCCGGCGATGGTGATCTTGCCCGGGTCACCGCCAAAGGCTTTTATATTTTCCTGTACCCATTTCAGCGCGGCGGCCTGGTCGAGGAGACCATAGTTGCCGGAAGCGTGATGTGGGGATTCTTTTGTAAGCTCGGGATGGGCAAAGAAGCCGAAGATGCCCAGGCGATAGTTGACGGTGATGGCGATGATGCCTTTTGTCGCCATGCTTTCGCCGTCATAGCGATATTCTGAACCGTCGCCGGCGGCATAGCCGCCGCCATAGAAGTATACGAGCACGGGGACCGGCTTCTTACCGGCTCCGGCTTCGATGGGTTGCCAGACGTTGAGATAGAGACAGTCCTCGCTGGTGCCGGAGGCGCGGAACTGCATATCGCTGTAGATGGGAAGCTGCTCGGCCTTTGCGGCAAAATGGTCGGCTTTGCGGATGCCTTCCCAGTTGGCGGCGGGCTGGGGTTCGCGCCATCTGAGCTTGCCTACCGGCGGGGCGGCGAATGGGATGCCTTTGTACGAGCGGACGCCGCTGGCTTCGGTGACGCCTTCGAGGAGGCCGTTGGCGACTTTGACACGGGGGGCGGCGTTTGTTGCGGCTGACTGGGCCATAACAGAGAGGGAGGCTGCGGTGCTGAGCAGCGCGAGGGAGAGGAGGGCAAGCCGTCTCATGTGCAGGAGGATTTAATATATACGTAATTTAGGAGTTTTTAGCGAGGACGGAATTTAAAAATTTGTCCTAAATTGTCCGTTCATTAAACCGCTGGAAGCGGTTTGCCAGAGCTGCGCTCGCAACCTTCGCGACGTCCGCCACTGGCGGACGCCACTCGGTTGGGTCGACATTAGCTGTTTGCGTGGATAGGGCTAATTTGACTTTAAAGCCCTATCCGCGCACATTCTTAATACCATTTGATATATGACTCATTTTGCTTGTCCCTCTTTTGCCAAAGCGCTTGCGATGATACCGGTGAGCCTGTTGGCGGGCACTACCCTTGTGATGGCTCAATATGATTCGACGGACCATCGGGCCACAGAAATTTATAGCCCCGTCCCCCCGGTGGTGACGCCGGCGGCGAAGGTGGGCGCCCCGCCTTCGGACGCCGTTGTCCTGTTCGATGGAAAGAACGAAGAAGCGTGGGTAAAGGTTTCCGATGGATCGCCGGCAGACTGGATCGTTAGCAAGGGGATCCTGACGGTCAATAAAAAATCGGGGAATATCCAAACCAAACAGAGCTTTACGAACTACCAGCTACACCTCGAGTTCCGTATCCCGGCCGATATTACCGGCGAAGACCAGGCAAGGGGGAACAGCGGGCTGTTCCTTGCGTCGACGGGTAAGGGCGATGCGGGGTATGAGCTCCAGATACTCGATAACTACAACAACAAGACCTATACCAATGGGCAGGTAGGAAGTGTGTACAAGCAGAGCGTTCCGCTGGCCAATCCCAGCCGTAAACCGGGGGAATGGTCCAGCTACGATGTCGTTTGGACGGCGCCGGTGTTCAACAGCGATGGGACGCTGGCTTCGCCTGCGAAGGTGACGGCCTTTTTGAACGGCGTGCTGGTGCAGAATGGATTTGAGCTGAAAGGAGAGACAAGGTATATCGGGAAGCCGTATTATAAGGCGCATGGGCCTTCGCCGATCAAGCTGCAGGCGCATGGGGATAAGAGTGAGCCGATCAGCTTTAGGAATATTTGGGTAAGGCCGCTGGAGCCGTTGAAATAAAGGCCGTAATAATTCGGAGCCCCTGCCAGCGCGGGGGCTTTTTTTATTTTACTTCAGACTGAAGGCTTGCTTTGACCTCGTCGACGAATTCAACGGTAACGTTCGCCAGGGCGGCGATCTTCTCGCTGTTGAAGTCGGTGCCTTTTATGAGATTCTCAACAAAAGCTTCCGTGACCTCTTCCCGGGTTTCTTCCCGGGCTACCATTTTTAAAAAATCATCGGTATTCATAATATGCGTTTTATCGGATTCGTTAAACTGGTAGGCTATCACTTTCCCTCTGCTTCATACGATCGGTGGTTTAGTAACGCTTTTACTTAGTCCACCGGCCATGCAGAGTGAGAGTCCTTGTTACAATCTTTCAGATTGGATTAACGGAACAGCGGAGAGAGGCCATAAAGATAATGCGAAAATCAAAATCCCCTGCTGAGGCAAGGGATTTTTTTTTATTCGGAACGCAGACTTCGCACCGGGTTCGCGCGCGCAGCGCGGATCGTGTGGAAGCTGACGGTGATAAATGCGATGAGGATAGCAAGCGCGCCGGCGATGGCAAACATCCACCACTGGATCGGCGTTCGGTAGGCAAAGCCTTCGAGCCACTTATGCATGGCCCATCCCGAGACGGGAATGGAAATGAGCAGGGCGATGCCCACCAGTTTGAGGAAGTCGGTGCTGAGGAGGCGGACGATGCCGCCGACGCTTGCGCCGAGGACCTTGCGGACGCCGATCTCCTTGCTGCGCTGCTCGGCGCTGAAGGCGGCGAGGCCGAAGAGGCCGAGACAGGAAATGAGGATGGCCATTCCCGTAAAGGAATTGATGATGTTGGCCAGCGTGATCTCGGCCTCGTATTGTTTTTGCACCTCGTCGTCGAGGAAAACATATTCGAAGGGGGCATCGGGAACATACTTCCGCCAGACGGCGGCGATCTGTTTCAGCAGCGAGCGGTAATCGGAGGTATTGCAGCTGGCTGTGACGGTACAGTTGCCGGCAAATGTGGGATCATACAGCAGCATGAAGGAGCTCATAGCTTCGTGGAGCGAGCTGAAATTAAAATCCTTTATGACCCCGATGATCTCATAGGAAACGGCGGAGTCGTAGGCAGAATGGAGCTTCATGCCGGGGGCTTTCGCCGGATCGATACCAAGCCGGGAGGCCAATGTCTGATTGATGATCACGCGGCCGGAGTCGAAGTCGTGAAAATCCCGGCCGGAGACGAGCTGCACCCCCGTGGTACGAAGGAAATAGTTGTCGGTGATGAAGTCCTGGGCGACCTGCTCGTCGGCCTTGGTCTTGCCGTAGAGATAGACGGCACGATCCTGGATGAGGCGTTTGCCCAATTGACTGTTGGTGCGGGTCACTTCCTTTATTCCGGAAAGCGAACGGATGGCTGCCGTGAAGCCGCCCAGATCGGCGCCGTTGGCATAGCTGTTGAAAACGAGCATCTGCTTCGTGTTGTAGCCAAGGTCCTGATTCTTGATATAGTTCAGCTGACTATAAATGATCACGATGCCGGTGATCAGGATGATCGCCAGCGAGAATTGGAAGACGACCAGCGCACGGCGTAGACCAGTGGCGGAAACCCGGCTGGTGAAATTCCCTTTGATCACCTTGACGGTATTAAAGGCCGACAAATAGAAGGCCGGATAGCTGCCGGAAACCAGGCCGGTACCCACCACAAGGGCGGCAAGGAGGAGCAGGATACGGTAATCCTTCAACGCCAACAGGGAGATGTCGGCGCGGGTGATCGAATTGAGATAGGGAAGCGACAGGGCCAGCAATGGTAGAGCCAGGGTGATGCCGATGAGAGAAAGCAGGAAGGATTCGCCGAGAAATTGGCCGATGAGGTTTCCCCTTGCGGCGCCGATGACCTTGCGGACGCCCACTTCCTTTGCCCGTTTAGACGCCCGGGCAGTGGACAGGTTCATAAAGTTGATACAAGCGATGACCTGGATGAGGATGGCAATGAGGAGGAGCAGGCCGAGGAAGGAAGGGCTTACAGGGGCCTGCAATTCGTGGTCAAAGCCGGCCGTGGTGTGGATGGCGGCGATAGGTTGAAGGCCGAGCTGTTTTTCTATGCCGGTATTCTTCATGTCCTGGGCGCCGTAGCGATTGAGGAAGGCAGGCAGCTTGGCGACCAACGTTTTGGGATCGGCGCCGGGCTTTAGCTTGACGTAACTCCAAATGAGATTACCACCGGCCCAGTTGGTCATCCGGTTGCGGATGATATCGCCGATGAGCCCGGAATTCATCGTTATAAAGGCGTTTGCCTGCAGATGAGACTTGCCGAGGCTTTCGTCGATGATGCCTGTGACCTTGAGGGTTTCGTCACCCCCCTTGTTGCTGATCCGGATGGTCTTGCCGAGGGGATCCTCGCTGCCGAAGAGCTTCACGGCCGTAGGTTTATTCAAAACGATGGTGTGGGGGTCGTGCAGAGCCGTGGCAGGATCGCCCTCCAAAAAATGATAGGTAAAGATGTCGAAGAAGTTGGAGTCGACGAAGAGGGTTTGTTTTTCAAAGAACGACCGCTGTTTGTAGATCAGCAGATGTTGGTCTGCGCCGAAAATGGAGGCGTCGAAGGCACGTGTGACCTGGCGGACCTCGGGAAAGTCCCTTTTCATAGCGGGAGCGATAGGGGGTGAGGACCAGGAGGTCTTGCTGCGATCGCCGGAGACTTTCAGGTCGGTCGTGATGCGATAGATGTCGGTGGCATTGGCCTCGTGCTTGTCGTAACTGTATTGCTGTTCTATGTAGAGCAGGATGTACAGACAACAGAGCGTGCCGAGAGAGAGGCCGATGATGTTGATGAAGGTGAAGGTGCGGTTGTTGCGCAGGAAGCGAAGGGCTGTTTTAAGATAATTTCTTAGCATAGAAAAGGCGTTTATTCGGTTCTAAGGCTCTTGACCGGATTGGCGAGGGCGGAGCGGACGGATTGATAGCTGACGGTCAGCAGGACGATGAGGCCCGTGGCGGCGATCGAGAGCAGGAAGATGCCGGGACCGATCGCGATCCGGTATTTAAAATCCTGCAGGTAGTTGTGCATGACCCACCACCCAACCGGCGCGGCGATCGCGAAGGCGATGATCACCAGCCGGACGAATTCGCGGCCGAACAGCCAGAGGATGCTGGGGATGCCGGCGCCGAGGACCTTGCGGACTCCGATCTCTTTGGTCTTACGCATGGCCATGAAGGAGGTGAGACCATAGAGACCGAGACACCCGATGAAGACGGCGATCGCGGCAAAGACTTCGATCATGGTCAGCAACGAGGTATCGGTCGCATAGAATTCCGCGATGTTGTCATCGAGAAATTTGTAAGAATAGAGATAGTCGGGGAAGGTGTTGTTCCAGACTTTCTCGATGGCCGCCAGGCTGCCATGGATATTGGCAGGATCGAGTTTCACCGCACAGGTGGAATAGTTGTACCGGGCAGGCAGGATGGCGATGGCGTTCTGTTCGCTGTGCAGGGACTGGTCGAAGAAGTCTTTCACGACTCCGACGATGGGGCCTTTGACCTTACTGCCGATGGTGAGCTGGTGGCCGATGATGTCCCCGGGCGAACGAAGGTTCAGGCGGCGGACCATCGTCTCATTAACGAGAAATTCGACGACCGAGTCCCCTTTGAAGAAATTGCAGCCGGCGACGAGCTTGAGGCCGAAGAGGGAGAGATAACGATCATCCCCGTCCTTTGTATACACCTCGAAATGTTCGTCCTCGGCGCGGTTGTCGAAGCGGGCGTTGGTGGAGTTATTGGCTTCGGAGGCCGGCGCCGTCTGACAAAAACTGAGGTTTTGGACGCCGGGGATCTCGCGCAGGCGGACATCGAGCGTATTTAGCTCGGCGCTGCTGTTATGGGGTACCGGCAGCAGGACGATGGCATTCTTGTTGAAACCCAGGTCGGTGGTGCGGACATACTGCAGTTGACCTGCTACCACTATAGCAGCGATGATCAGCAGCTGAGAAATAGTGAACTGGGTGATCACCAGGACGCGGCGAAGCGGGAAACCGCCGACCTGCTTTTGGGACAACCTGCTTTTGAGGGCCTGGACGGGCTGAAAACGGGACAGCACCAGGCCGGGATAGGATCCGGATAAGAAGATCACTACCGCAAGAAGGGCGAGCCCAAAACCAATGGCCGCCGGATCGGTGAGGAAGTGGATGCCGATCTCTGTCTTAAAAAGAGTATTCAGGGCCGGTAAGACGGCCGTCGCAACCGAGAAGCCGATGGTCACCGCGAAAACCGCGATCAGGGCCGTCTCCGTAATGAACTGCCAGAACAGTTGCCGGCTCAACCCACCGAGGACCTTACGGATGCCGACTTCCGTACTACGATTGAGCGCCTGTGCGGTGGCGAGGTTGATGAAGTTGACACAGGCGGTGATCAGAATAAAAAGACCGATCAGGCCGAGTGCCCAAAGATATTTTTTGTCGACGGAGCCATCGAAATCGGGATTGAAATGGATATCGGCCAGGGGCTGGAGCCGGAATAGCACGGTACCTGCGTCCCTGCCCTTCTGGTATTTCTTGCCGATCATGGCCAGGCCCTGGTTCATCCGGGCGACGGTCGTGCCGGATTTTAACCGGACGAAGGTCATACACTGGCTATAGACACTACCCCAGCTGCTGTCGCCGCCCAGGCGGGCATTACGTTCTTTCAGGTTGGAATAGGAAAGGTATATCTGCTGCGGCCGATCGGTGTTCACCGGGATGTCGCGGAGGATGCCGACAACCTGAAAGTCGGTCTTGTTGGCCAGACGGATCGTCTTGCCCATGGCGGCGTCGGTAGCGCCGAAATATTTTTTGGCGAGCTTTTCAGTAAGGAGTGCCTGATTGGGCGATCTCAAGGCGGCCGCTTTATCACCGCGGACCAGGGGAAAATTGAAGATATCGAAGAATTCGGGTTCTGCATAGGCGAAGCCTTCCTCGAACTTCTTTGTTTCGCTGGCCGTCTGAATGGTGATCAGATCGGTATACTGAATCACGCGACTGGTCTTTTCGGCCGCTGTGAGATCGTTGCGGACGGCCTTGCCCAGAGGCGATGGGGTTCCCTGGGAATAGAAGGCCGCTTCATCATGCCATTCGGTGACGATCCGATAAATGCGATCTTTATCCGGATGGAAATTGTCGAAGCTGAGATGATAATGGACAAGGGTAAAGATCAGGAGGCTGCAGGCGATACCCAGCGAGAGGCCGAGAATATTGATACCGGCATAGGCTTTGTTCTTCCAGACGTTGCGCCAGGCGATGGTGAAGAAGTTTCTAAGCATGAAGAATGGTTATGCCGTGCACGTAGCGAAGATGATACCATTTCTCAGCAAACTGAAGATCAGCCGGTTGAATATACGAACTATTTCGTCGATGTGCGATTTTGCTCAGGAGGTGTATCGTAAGCGGACAGTCCCTGGGGCGGCCGATGTCATAAAGAGCTGATTTATAGAGCCGTACTCTTCAGGCATCCTTTTAGACCTTCGACATACGCCAAAAAACTACTCCACATGCTGCAAAATTTTCTAAAGATCGCCTGGCGCAACCTTTTCCGCAACCGGCTGCATTCGGCCGTCAATATCGGCGGCCTCGTCATCGGCTTCGCCATCGGCATCGCGATGCTCCTCATTGTATTCGTTCAGCTCCAAATGGATAGTCAGCATGTGAACGGCAAGCGGCTGTATGAAGCCTATATGGTGTCACACGATCCCACGGGGGACCGCTATGAAAATAACTTTGCGCTGGCGCCGGGTCCGGCCTACAAGGCGGAAGCGCCGGCGATCGAACGGATGACGAGGATCGGCGACCGCGGCAACCAGATCGAATACAAGGGCCGCTATATTTCGATCCCGATCATGACGGTGGATGCCGATTTCCTGTCGATGTTCACCTTCCCGGTGGTAAAGGGTCGTGGCGCCGATGCCTTAAAGGACCTGACCGATGTGGTGATCACCGTAGGGGCGGCGAAGAAGATATTTGGGAACGATGACCCGATCGGCAAATCGATCAGGGTCAACACCGGCGACCAACAGCAGGAGCTGGTGGTATCCTCGGTCGTCCAGGACCCGGTGGGGAGCAGTATCCGGTTCGAGGTACTGTCGAGGATCGAGAATGGCTCGGACTATGCGCGGGCAAAGAATGGCTGGGATGATGGCAGCGTCTCGTTATATGTCGAGCTGAAGGAAGGCGCCGGGAGGCGGCAGGCAGAGCTGCAGTTGCGGGAGGCGGACCGAAAGCATCGGCCCTACCAGTATACCGACCTGCAGAAGAAGGGCGCAAAGCCGGACGCATTTGGCGATATATGGGCGACGCGGCTGTTGCCGATGAAGGACGTGAAATTCAATACGACGGTGAATGGACACCGGGCCAAGCCGATCTCGGACATCCTGTTGGAGCTGGCCGTGGGGTTGGTCATTATCCTGATCCCCTGTTTCAATTTCGTCAACATCAGTCTTGCGGGCGCGTTTACCCGGAGCCGGGAGGTAGGGGTAAGAAAATGCCTGGGCGCGGGGCGGTGGCGGCTGTTTTTGCAGCTATGGGGCGAAAGCCTGCTGGTGTGTACGGTGGCGTTCGGATTGAGCCTGTTGCTGGGGAATGTGCTGCTGCACTCCATCCCGGAGCTGCAGCCTTTGCTGGCTTCGGTGGGAACGGTAGCCTGGCAGCCACAACTCATCGGGCTGCTGGCCGGGCTGTTGCTGTTCGTTTCCTTGATAGCGGGTGGCTATCCCGCCCTGGTAATGATCCGCTTCAAAGTCGTGGAGACGTTGAAGGGAAGACTGAAGATGAACCGGCGGAGCCCGTTGCGAAGCAGCCTGATCGTCCTGCAATTTGTCATTGCCTGCGTTATGATCAGTTGTACGGGTATGATCTACCGCCAATACCAATTCCTAAGACATGCGGATGTAGGAATAGCGAAGGAGAGTATCATCAGCGTTCCCTTGCATACCCCGGAGAAAGGCCATGAGCTGATCGCGAAGCTGAGGGCCCGGTTGTCGGCCGATCCGCGGATCGTTTCGGTTTCGGGAAGTAATATCAACCTGGGACGGGGATCGGACCACCGGACGATACATATCGGAACAGGATTTACCTATCATGGCAGGGATATCAATACTCAGCGGGCTTCGGTGGACTATGATTACCTGAAGACGCTGGGCGTAAAGTTGCTGGCGGGACGGGATTTTGACCCTGGCTATGGGACCGATACGGCCGAAAGTTTTGTCATCTCCGAGAGCATGGCAAAGCAGCTGGGCGATCCCGAGATCGTGGGTAAGACGATCTACCCGGACAGTTCGGGCGGACATGGATGGCGCATCGTGGGGGTGTTCCCGGATTTTCATTTGTATACCCTCGCGGAGCAGGTCGAGCCGCTGACGCTGGGCCTGAATATGAAAGACTGGATGCCATATGCTTTCATCAAGACCAGCGGCAGGGATATGATCGGGGCGATGGAGACGATAAAACGCGAAATGGCGGTGTTGGAGCCGGGCCAGGATTTCAGTGGCAGTTTTGTCGATGATAATGTCAATGACTGGTATAAGGACGAAAAGGGGATGTCGTTTATATTCAGCATCACCGCGGCGATCGCGATCGTCCTGTCGTGCAGCGGGCTGCTGGCGTTGGTCTTGCTGATGATCCAGCAGCGGGTGAAGGAGATCGGGGTCCGGAAGGTGCTGGGGGCGAGCGTGCGGAGCATCTCGTGGTTGGTGTCGCGGGAGTTTATGGTGCTGGTTGGGTTGGCGGTGGTGATCGCGACGCCGATCGAGTGGTTGTTGATGAGCAAATTTTTGGAGCATTATCCATACCGGATCCCTATTACGGTGTGGATGTTCCTGGGGGTTGGCGCGACGGCCATTGGGATCGCGCTGGCGACGATCGCTTTCAACACGGTGCGGGCGGCGAGGCAAAACCCAGTTATGGCGCTGAGGACGGAATAGGGACGGCCTGTGGCCGTCCTAGCGTGAGAAATTAGCCTGCAGTGCTTCGAGGGCGCCCGCCAAATAAACAAGCGGCGCATTCCAGTTGATGGCGATCTCGTTGGACGCGTAGGCGCCGTTCTGGTCGAGATAAGCTGTCTCCCGTTCGGTATAAATATAATTCTGATGATCCTGCCGCCCGGGGTTGGGGCCGCCCGCGAGAAGACCGGGGACGGGGGCGTCGATGCCATCGGCGATAGAGGGCCGGTGATGAGGATGCATCGTGGAGCGGCTGCCGACGCCCGTTACAAAACAGATGTTAAGGGCATTGCGGCCGAGGATATAATCCAGATTGGTCAGGGCGGCGTCGAGATACTTTCTATCATGCTGCTGCAGCCAGGCGTTTACCAGGAGCATGCCCTGGTTGGCGGCGACGGAATTGCTTCCCCAGATAAAATCGTTTGTGGACTCGCCCATCACGGTGTAAAAAGCAGTGGTGGGCAGCTTCTTTATATAGGCATCGGCCATGTCCAGCAGCTGCCTTTTGAGGCTATCAAGGGTGGGCTGGAGGTTGATTGGGAGTGCCGCGCGGTGGCGGAGCAGGGAGTAATCGCCCATCGTGGCGACGTTGGACCAGGTGGGAACGGTGAGGGGTTTGCCAATCTGCTGTGTGACGATGGACAGGTATTGAGTATCGGCGGTGGTGACGAGCAGCTCGGCAGCGGCCCAAAACCACTCGTCGTCGAGGCGGTGGTCGCCATAGGCGCCGGTGGTGACGGCGGGTTGGAAGGCTTTGTTCATCGCCTCCTGGTTGTAGAGAATATCGGGATGCTGACGGGCCCATTGCCAGGCGGCGATGGCGGCGCGGCGGCAGGAGTCGGCGAGGCCGGGAAGCTGCCGGTTGAACTTCTGCAGGATGCGGGCCGCCTGCGCGGTGACGGCGGCGAAGTCGAGGGTAGCGGCGGTGGATTTTTGAACGACGTAGCGGGGCAGCTTCGTGATACCGGGCATGACCATCCCGTCGAAGGCTGCGTTTGTGCATTTATGATAGACTCCTCCATCGTTGGGATCCTGCATGGTGAGCATCCACCTTAAATTGTAAAGGGCCTCATTGAGCAGATCGGGGATCCGGGATGCGGCGTCCCGGGCGCCGGGAGGCATGGACAGTACGGGGATATTGGTCCGCAGGGTGTCGAAATAACGGGGGAAGTCTTCCCAGGCATCCAGCAGGGTTCCCATGGTGATGCCGGAGTTGACGATATATTTATTGTAGTCGCCGGCGTCATACCAACCACCGGGGGTGGATATGACCGTGCCTGCGGGACGCTGCGCGGATGCGGCGGAAGGATGAATAAGGACCGCGGTGTCGGGGTGACCGGCGGGACGGTTCCAGTCGCCGGCATAACCCGGGGTTAGGGCCATCGCGGAGCGCTGGTAATAATAGCCCTTCAATGCGGCGGCCGTTAACGGGGTGAAGAGATTGGCCCCGATGGTGAATGGCCAGGAGTTAGGAAAGTTTGGTACGACGACGCGGTACATCCCGGGACGGTGAAAGGCGCTGAAATCGGCGAGCCGGGTCTCGACCGAGGAATTAGTGGAGGCGGTAACGGGACCCAGCCGTCCAAAGAAAACGGTATCGACGCGCCCCTGCCAGGAGGGGGCGTTGTCGTGGACGGACACGATATAAAATACATCTTTTATGGAGAGGCCGGTGACCACTGCCTGTTTTGGGGCATCGGCGTAAAAGCCTAATTGATTGAGTACGATAGCGGGGGGCGGCAATTGGGGCGTGGATGCGGCCGGGGGCGGCGTATTCTGAGCAAAGAGGCCAATGGGGAGCAGGGAGAGGACCAGGAGTGCGAGCGAATGGACTTTGCGCATTGGGAAGTGGTTAATGGGGGCAAAGATAGAATTGCTGGAGATTTATCAAATATTTCGTAAATTGAAATATATCGACTAAAACCAGGCAACAATGAGAAAAGTATCAGATATCCTGTCCCATAAAGGGGCGCGCATCACCTCTGTCAGCTCGCAAACCACCGTTTTGGATGCCTTACGGATCATGGCCGACCAGAATATCGGATCGGTCATGGTGGTCGATGGGACTCAATACCTTGGGATCATGACGGAGCGGGATTATTCCCGGAAGGTGATCCTGAAGGGCAAGTCCTCCACGGATACACCTGTTGCCGAGATCATGTCCAAGGACTTCCCCGGTGTGACGCCGAACGATACGGTGGAATACTGCATGGAACTGATGTCGGGCAAGAACATCCGCTATCTGCCGGTCTTTGAGAACGAGCGGCTGTGCGGGATCGTTTCTATCAATGACCTTGTCCGGGAGACGATCCGGACGCATGAAGAGACGATAACTCACCTGAAAGACTATCTCCATTCCGGCATCTAGGCGAAGTATTTTCTCAGCAAAACATTGAGCTGTTCCTGGCTGAGGGGTTTGTGCTCGAACCCTGACACTTCGGGGATCGCGAGCGTGCGGGTCTCATCGTCGGGGTTAAGGGAAGTGGTGAGCATGATCAGGACGATATCGGCCTTGCGGGCAGGGGGCAGCTTGCGATATCTTTCGAGGAATTCCCAGCCGTCCATCGCGGGCATATTGATATCGAGGAAGATCAGATCGGGCCGGGGCGTGGCGTCCTTAAGGTATTCGAGGGCTTCCTGGCCGCTTTGTGCAATGCGGATCAGCCTGGCGCAGCCCGCCTGCTCCAGGGTCAGCCGGTTCAAAAAGTTCGTAGGTTCATCGTCATCGATGAGCAAAATGCAGTCTAATGGAATACTCATGTCGTACAGGAGTTGAATGGAGGAATCTGCGGGGTTGTTCCAGCGTACTGAGGGGTATGGCAAATGTAGAGATTGTCCGGCAGAGATACAAGATTCACGAGCTATTAACCAACATTGGGATGGAAAACGTGTAAATTTGACCTTATGGCTGAAACGCTTCAACGGGATGAGATAGTCGTAAAGGAGATCGTCGATACGGCCAGGGCCCTTTTTAAAAAATCGGGGTTCAAGAAAACGACGATGGGAGACATCGCCCGGAGCCTGGGCAAGGCGAAAAGTTCCCTATACTATTATTATCCAAGCAAGGAGGACATTTTCGAGGCAGTCATCTATGCCGAAATGGACGAATTGCTGAAGGACATCCACTATGCGCTGGGGCAGGCGACTTCCTCGAAGCAGAAACTTACCGCCTATTGCCGGTGCCGGCTGGAAAAGCTGAGCCAGCTGTGTAACTTAAGCGATGCATTGAAAAGTGAAATTGCTGAGTTGCATTGCGTTATGGCGGAGATGAAGAGCCGCTTCGATACGACTCACGTAGAGCTGGTAAAGGGTATCCTGGCCGAAGGGGTCAATAACGGGGAGTTCAAGAAGATCAATGAGGATAATATCGAGCTGATCGCCTACCTGATGGTCAGCAGCTTTCGCGGTCTGGCAGTACCGTTGATGGTGGGGCAGAACCGGAGTCCGAGGTTGGATCTGCAGATCGATTCCATCGTGGATATCATGGTGGAGGGCATCGGGAGACGCTAGGTAGCGGAAAGCTCGGTGACGGCGCGCACCCAGCGCTTTACCACCCGGGTGAACCACCCCACATTCCGATACAAATACTGAAAGAGGCTTATTCCGATGATCCCGCAGGTGATGCCGGCGAGGACGTCGAGCACGTAATGATGGCTGCTATAGACGGCAGCAAACCAGATACCGGCCATGATCGTCGCGAACAGGACGTTGATCCAACGGAGGCGAAATTTTACCCCATAATACAGTACGGTGAGCGGATAGGCGGCATGCAGGGAGGGCATGGCGGCGAAGACATTGCTGCTCTTCGCATAAAGGCCGGCGAAGACATGGACGTGGAAATAATCATCCCAGCGACCAAGACCGGCGGTGTTGCCGGGGGTATGCGCGTTGAAGCTGAAACCGTGGTACCGGACATACCAGGGCGGCGCCGCGGGACAGGCATAATAGACGACGAAGCCGATGAGATTGACGAGGAGGAAGCTCAGCGCAAACTGGAAGAAGGCGTCCTTGTCCTTGTAGAAGAGGTAACCCGCGAAGGCAAGCGGAAGCGGTATCCAACAGAGATAGAAACAACCGGCCAGGATGTCGGCAAGCGTGCTACGGTGGATATACGCGTATTCATTGGGGGTCAGGATCGCGCCGTCGGCGCCTTTTATTCCAAAGAGGGTCTTTTCGAGGTGATAGAGACTCTCGATATGGACGGTATTGTAGCGGTAATTGGGGAAGAGCTTCATGGAATCGAACAGGACCCAGAATACGATAAAGACGGTGAAGCCGAGGATGAAGCGACGTGTCGGGTCGGATAGGAAAAAGAATACGTTGAAGATGCCGACGAGGACGAGCTGGTCGGTCTTGAAGCCGAGCAGCGAGGCAGCAAGGATGAGGTAGAGGGCCGAGATACCGAGGGCGGTCAGCGCGGTACGGAGGGTGAGCGGGGTGCCGGTTGCGGACGGGGCCATGGCGACTGCGGGGGACTGGCCGGGAGACTTGGTGGTGCTGTCCATGATGCTACACTTTAATCCGTTGGATAAGCTCCTTGCCGGATTGGACGTCAACAGCTTTCAGCTCGAGATATTTTACATTGGGGGACCAGAAGGTGCCACCGGGGTCGATGCGGATATACACGCGGTTGAGGATGGCCTGGCGGCCATCGATGGTGACAAAGACATGATAGCGGCTGTCAGCAGAAGACTTCATCAGGTACATGGGAGTCTTCTTCCAGGATACGAACCGAAGCTCGTAGATGCCGTTGCCCATATCCTTTTCCTTGAGGCCGTAGGCGAAATGGCGTTGGATCCAGGAGAGTTCGGCGCGCTGACGCTGTTCGGTATACCTGATCCACAACACTTTTACGGGTTCATCCTTATCGAGGGCGCCGTCTTTCTGGTTCAGCTCGCAGATGATGGTATTGATGTTGGGGGTCCGTTGAAGATAGAATAAAGAGTTGGGGTTTGTCGGGGGGATCGGGAAGGTGTCGACGGGATCGCTGATCACGGGAGGCCGGGGATGCAGCACGCCCGGCGAGATGGTGGAGATGGCCGCGGGTGTGGCCGCGGATGCGGTTTGTGCGCCGGTCGGCATCCCACTGATAAGGGACAAAGAGAAAAGGATGAGCACCGTAGTACCCGGCAGGGAGGACTTGCTGGATGAGACGGGGGAAGCGGGCGTTTTGGCGGTGCCATTGGCGCTGGGGCTGCCAGCAGCGGCGGCCCGGGCTTCGAGGGTCTTCTTCGCATCGCGGAGGCGGCCGATGGCGGTCCAGTTGGCGAGGAAGGCCATGATGGTCAGGGGGATAGTAAAGATAGAGATGGTTTCGAAGATCGGGAAGTTGCTGGTGGGCCAGGATATCTTGTAGTCGCCGCCCATCCAGCGGGAAGCGATGCCGCAGGCCAACGCCGAGACGCCGATGATAATAACGCGTTCGGGGCGTTGCATCAGCCCGTCCTTGCACTCGATGCCGAGGCCTTCGGCGCGGGCGCGGGTATAGCTGACCATCATACTGCCGATGAGGCCGATGAAGGCGAACAGGCTGCTCATGAAATAGTGGTGGGAGACGAGATAGTAGCAGATGCCCAGGAAGAGGATCAGCTCGCTATACCGGTCGAGCACCGAATCATAAAGGGCGCCGAATGGGGAGCTCATATTCCCCAGGCGGGCGACCTGGCCGTCCAGCATATCGAAGAGGCCGGCGAAAAGGATCAGGGCCCCCGCCCACCCTACATAGGACAGGTCCCCACGACGGCCCTCTTCGGCGCCACTGATGAAGATGATGGCGACACCGATATTGAGGACGAGCCCGATGGTCGTGACCATGTTGGGGGTAAGGCCCATTCTGATCAACAATCTCACCAGGGGGTTGATAACCTTATATATTCCAAGTTGCAGGTTCTTTCTTGTGCTCATTGGTCAATTGCTCCTTCGAAATTCTGTCCGGATGCTGGACAGAATTGGCAAATTTAGTAAAAAATCTTCGGACATGGCAACCGAGCGAAGCGATGGTTGGGAGCGAGGAGGACTGGGTCCTAGCTCCGAAGGACCCGAACGAGGCGGAGCGTGGCGAAGCAGCTCCGGCGAAGTCCTAAGCAGGTCCGACGACACTCGGGGTCTGTTCTAAAAATCAAACTTCGACCGTACCCGGATGCCCCACTGCGCGATCTCGGGGTGGTTCAGGTACGTGAACCGTTTGATGAAATCGATCCGTACCAGCTTGAAGATATTGGCGATGCCAAAGCCCGCTTCGATATACGGCGTATTGGAAAGCGAGAAGGTCTCGACCTGTCCATTGGTGAGCGGGAATTTTACCAGCTGCGGGTTCCTGATAGGGTTGTTCTCATCCCGAACCCCGCCAAAGAGGATCTTGCCTTCGATGACCTCCCGCCATTTGAGCTTTTTCAGCAATGGGATCTTGTTGAAGAAGAACCCGTTGAAATAGTGGTCGACATAGGCAGCGGCGTAGTGGTCGCTGACGAACTCGAGGAAGTTCATCAGGTTGTACGACTGCAGCTGGTAGGCATAGGTCTGGTTGGCGTGATGGATATCGAGCAGCGGGAAGGGCACCTTCCCGACGACGTAGCCGAAGTCAAGGGTTACATCGGTATAGCCGAGGAACGACTCATAAAACCGTTTGTAAAAATTGAGGTCGAGGTTGGTGTAGTTGTACTGGCCCCGGAACGCATTCTTGATACCCTGGGTGACGGAGAAGTCGATGATGGGGTATTTATTGATGATGGGCACGCGGTAGAGCTTCCCGATGTAGAACTGCTCATGAGGCGCCCAGCGGATCTCCGCGGACAGTTCGGTGGTGGTGAGGGCCCGGATAGTGTCGGCGCCGTTCTTTGCGACATAGGAGATCGTACCGGCGGGGGTCTGCTCCCACCAGCGGAAGCCAAAGGCATAGGACAGGTGGTTGCGCAGCTCGTGTAAATAGTTTACCCGGAAGTTATCGTTGTAGATCCATTTATCATTGTTGCCGCGCTTGAAGGACAGGAGGAAGTTGTCTTCCTGTACGAACTGCAGCTGCTGGCCGGGGATCTGGGTCTCCTTTTGATACGATACCCGCAGGTAATGCTGTGGAAAACCGTAAACGGATTTGTTGTTCAGCGAATAGGTGCCGCTAAGGAAATATTTCCATTTCTGATCTTTGAACCCATACGCCGCATAGGCCTCGGAATAATACCGGGTGCTGAAGTGGGTGGTCGTTCTGCCGCCAAAACGAAGGCGAAAACCTTCGACGGGGTTGAAGCTTTCGAAAGTGCTGGCGGGACCGATCTCTACTGGTCCGGCCTGTTTGTAGCCCGCGATCAGGAAGGTGGACCAGTCGACGAGACGGCGGAAGGACTTCATGCGCTTCAGGCTGTCCACATTGGCGTATACCTTGCCTTCGTATTTGGTGAGAGTATCGGCCCGGTTGGCGACCCAAAAGGAGTCGGGCTGCGCTTCGGCGCTGTCGAGGATCTCGGTGGCGGGTCCCTTGAAGAGACTGTCCGACAGGGGTGTACCCGTCTTGAAATTGACGAAGGAGACCTCCCGTTCGCCATATAGACCGGTACCTGACTGGGTGATCCCGAAGTCCCCGAGCACATCGCTTTTCGTGAGCAGGTAGCGGCCATCGGCCTGCCGGGTGAAGTCCTGGTTGATGTTCATGCCCCGGACGAAGTTGAAGTTGATGCTCTTGCTGACGAGGAGTCTTAATTTTTGGATGGCATAATGGCCATCGAGGGTGATCCACATCGTCCCGCGGAACAGGAGATCGACGGGATTGCGGGGGCGGAAACTGAGCCGGATGAGCTTGATGTTATCCACCTCGGTCGTGTCCTCGATGAAATACATGTAGAAGGTGGGCGCCGTCTCGGCAATAGGGCTCAGGAAGAGGTTGGTGAAGACGGAAATATTGTTGTCATAGACGTTGAAGTCCTGGTAGAGCCGGTTCAGGTACATGCTGATGCCCTTCATATCGATCAGCTCGCCATAGTCTACGTTGCGTTTGCCCGTGATGATGGATTTGGTCTTCTCGGGACTCTTGCGGTAATAGTTGTTGGAATAGGTCTCTTCCAGGTAGACAGGGGAAAGGCGACGACCTTCCAGCTTGGTGGTGTCGCTGTTCTCGATCAGGAAG
>Ga0310811_10001869_pt1 | contig 26154 bp, 37 predicted proteins | sample YCmetagenome_FD_207642 | JGI IMG/M metagenome (GOLD analysis project Ga0310811, IMG submission 207642) | Soil microbial communities from experimental microcosm in Duke University, North Carolina, United States - YC | ecosystem: Engineered > Artificial ecosystem > Soil microcosm > Unclassified ... | reverse complement strand
AGGGAGGGCCCAGAAGGTAGAGGTACGGAAGCACTGGGAGAGCTGCGTGGTCAGAGCTAACAACCTGTACCGCCCCACCTCAGGGTGGGGCGTGACAGTAGACGACTGGACTCTTGATGCTCTATGTAATGGGCTTGATCCGCAGCTCTTCGAGCTGCAAGATCTAGACTGCATTACTTTTGAGCAACAGGAAGAGCTGATAGCTGAAGGATTGAAGATCTGCTCAGGCTGCCCCGTAAGGGCAGCCTGCAAGAACAACTCTTCAGAGCAGGATAGATACTGGACTATTAGAGGTGGACAGCCCCCGGAGGGGCTGTTCCCAGAGGCTCAGGTACCTAAGATCAAGCTCGCAAGAGTGATCAATGGACATGCTCCGGGCGAAGGCCCGGAGCGTAAGAGAGTTAAGTTCTGTAAGCGGGGACACGATGACTGGACCGCTATAGACAAGCGCGGGAAGCGCAGGTGCAAGACCTGTAGGCGTGAGGACAATGCCTCAGACTGGCAGAAGCGCAAGTTGCGCAAGCGACAGACAGCAGTTGACTGATATACTAGGGGTATGGTATCTCTCCCCGCTCATATCAGTTATTCGCAGTGGTCTGCGTACACTTCCTGCCCCCGCTCCTGGTATCTAGCCCGCCTTCGGGGCGGGGAGGAGAGGCAGAGTTGGTACATTCCTATAGGTACCTCTGTCCATGAGTCCATTGAGGCTCGCCTTCGGGGCGAGCCGTTCGATCTGACTCGCAGGTTCTACGCTCTAGTTGAAGCTCAGATGCAGATCGAGCCTGACCTGTCCCAGTGGTTGGCTGGTGGCCCCAAGGCTGACCCCATCACCCACGAGAGGGCCCTTCAGAGGGCCCTGGAGTGCTCCGAGAGGGCCGAACAGTACTTGGGTGAACTGGACGTCTGGGAGGTGGAGTACGACGCCTCAGGCAGCCTTCCAGGGCTTTCGGTTCCAGTGAAGGCGTTCGTCGACATCATTGGTGAGCACAAGAAGAAGGGTCCAGTCATTCTCGACTGGAAGACTGGCAGTACCAAGCCCGGCAACTTCCAGCTTGAGACGTATGCGGCACTACTGAGCCATTCGGACAAGCTGTACGGAGACGTTAAGGGCCGGTATGTCATGCTGGCCCCCGGCTCAGCCAACACCAGGTATGTAGACCTCTCGGCGGTTGACCCCGCCGAGGTTGGAGCCAAGTACCAGGCCGTGTACGATCGGATGCAGGCCAAGATTTACAAGGCCAACACTGGCTTCGACTGTCAGTTCTGCTTCCAGGCAGAGAACTGTCTGGCCAACAAGGGCATGACACCGAGGAGTCTGTACTATGACAAGAGTGAGGCGGATGGGATCCCGTTCTGACGACGACTACTGGAACAACAAGTACTCCGGCGACCCGGAGTGTGAGGACCACGGCGGTGACGAGATGTACTACGATGGCGATGAGGCAGAGTGGATCTGCCTCATCTGTGAAGACCTCAACGAGTTCGAGGAGATCGTCAAGTATGGCTGAGATCGAGATGACCCTGCCGACCGTGCAGTACGGCAACGTCAAGGTCAGGCTGAATCCCGAGGAGCTGGGCGCCGACCCGGGAGACGCCGCCGCAGTCGGCGCCGCCACAGCGGTCTACCTGAACCTGTTCACTCAGGGGTGGAAGCAGGGCGCTGCACTCGATGTGGTGGCCGACGTGAAGGTCGAGGGCCCTCCCGGAGACCCGAAGGCGGCAGCCGACAGGGTGGCTGCTGGCGAGAAGCCTCGCACGGTGGACGAGGCCAACGAGATGGCCAAGCAGGTCATTGAGAACGAGCTGGGTCCGACCACCGAGGTCGAGTCCACCGACACAGAGACTCCCCCCTGGGAGGCTCCTGCGGTTGACGCCAAGGTCAAGCCGTGGGAGACTGGAGTTACGGCCCCGGCTGTGCTCGACGCGGCCTGGTAGGCCGTACAGCAACAAGCAAACAATCGAAACAAAACAAGGAGAACACAGAACACATGGCTACTCTCGACGATCTGTTCGGCGGCAAGGGCGGCTCCTTCGGTCCGAAGGTTGCCAACCCCAAGAACCCTGGCGACTTCGTGAAGGGCGTTATCACCCTGATCAACCGGGAGGGCATCGTTCAGGAGTGGGACGCTGTCAACAACCGTCCCGGTCTTCAGAAGTTCTGGGTCGACGGCAAGCCGAAGGGTGTTGCCAAGGATGAGGCGGAGCGTGCTGGCCTCAATCCGGTCCACCAGCTGGAGCTGCACATCAAGGTGACCGGGACTAACATGGAGGGTGTCGGTGAAGAGGCCCGCCTGGTGTTCGGCTCGAAGGACGAGCGGGACCGGTTCAAGGAGGCGGTCATCGCCGTGGGTGGCGAGATCCTCGAAGGCGACACTGTCGGCAAGAAGCTGCTTCGGCGGGACGGTAACCGGAAGTTCCACGAGGTGAAGGTCATCAAGGCTAGCTGAACCAAGGGCGCCCCTTCGGGGGCGCCTGTTAGGGCCTGGTTGGATTCGTCGTCGGCTTGAACCGTAGGCATACGGAGGGCTGACGCACCGGGGTTCGAATCCCCGCAGGTCCACGCACTAAGGAGGCGAGCATGGCAATCTCTGACATGCGCGAAGCGAGCCTGACCGAGGAGCAAAAGAAGGAGCTGGACGAGATGGCGAAGCGGTTCAAGGACACGAAGGGGGGCAAGTGAAGACGGCAGCAGAGCTGTTCTGGCCAAGGGTTGATACAGGCTGGACGGATGAGTGTTGGGAGTGGACGGGCCCCACTCTGCCGAATGGTTACGGCCAGTTTGGTAGCGGCAAGAACAAGGGTCTGTCCATCTTGGCGCACAAGGCTTCTTACATGATGCTGGTTGGCGACCCTGGTGAACTGGTGCTGGATCACACATGCCGCAACAAGGTGTGCGTAAATCCTGGCCACCTGGACCCAGTGACTCAAGTCGAGAACATTCGACGTGAGCGCGAGGCGAACCGCAAGACTCGCAAGCACGCCAATCAGTATGGCATCCATCGGATTGGGGAGTGAGCCATCAAGACACTCGCGCGCCAGGTCAAGCGGGGGGTAAGTGCAGGCGAACCCCTGCCATCCCCGTGGCCGGTCTTCGAAGAGAACAAGATGCATATCCGGCGAGGAGCCATCAGCATGATCGCCGGTCCGCCCGGATCGATGAAGACAGTCATGGCTCTCAACATCGTCCGCCGGATGGGGTCGGCCGTGCCGACCCTCTACCATTCATCGGACTCCGACGACTTCACTATGGCGTCTCGCTCCCTGTCCATGCTGACAGGTACACCCACGGACGAAACAGAGCTGTGGGTGATGGCCCAGAAGAACTTGGCCTATGAGACGCTCAAGGACATGGACCATGTTCGGTGGTCGTTCCGGTCCTCTCCGACCATTGAGCACATGTGGCGAGAGGCCGAGGCGTTCGCCGAGCTTCACGGCGAGTACCCGCACCACACCATCATTGACATCATGATGGACATCGATTATGAGGGTGCGGGTGAGCAGAACTACTGGGCGCTGATGGCCGAACTGAAGGACATGGCCCGTGAGCAAGAGACAGCTATCACTATTGTTCATCACACCAGTGAGTCGGCCAAGGCGGGTAGTCCTCCTCCTCGATCTGCCATCATGGGTAAGGCCAACCAGCTTCCGGCTCTCATTCTCACGCTGTGGGGTGACGCTCATGCTGGAACTCTGGACGTGGCGACAGTGAAGAACCGCTTCGGTCCTCAGGATCCGATGGGCAAGAGGTATTTCAAGATGAGCGCGCAGCCTGGAGTCTGCCTCATCGACGAGATGGATCAGCCCCAAGAGGTTCCCCTGCTGTTCAAGGATGGGCCGCAGGTAGACCAGGAAGACAAGATCAACGAATGGGGGGACTGATGTGCTGTGACAAGCCGTGCCTGGTGCCCGCCTGGGAGGGCGGGCAGTACGGTCTCAAGTGTACGAACTGTCAGACATTCACGGCAACGTGATGAATCCCGAGGAGCACGAACGTGACGAGTCAGAGCCGGAAGCACCGGGGCTACCGCACCCAGAAGGTGTTTGCTGAGTACGTTCGGGACATCTTCCCCTACGCTGAGCCCACTGGCGCCGGACGCCAGGGGCGTGACATCCTGGGAACGCCAGGAGTCTGGTTCGAGCTGAAGGCTCGGGCTGGATTCAATCCTCAGGCTGCGCTGAAGCAGGCGCACGCAGAGTCCATGCCTTACGAGGAATGGGCGCGGGCACAGCCTGACCTCCCCGTCGCCGTACTCCGTATGAACGGGCAGGGCGAGGCGAACATCGGAGAGTGGGTGGTCTGCATGCGAGTAGACACCCTGAAGGATCTGCTGAAGGAAGCAGGCTATGGCGGTCGGAAGGGTGAAGCCAGGTGAGTGATCGAGGTTGGGTCATCCTGGATGGCAAGGTCTATATCATAGGATCGCTGGAAGACAGTGACTGCTACGAAACGGGGACGCGTTTCGTGTCCCTGCACCTGATCGAAATGGAAGGGGTGGACGTAGATGGCGGGTGATCCGCTGAGGGGCGGCAACCCGCAGGGCCCCGCCTGCCGCTGCGGCATCTCAATGAAGCCAGCGAGTACGGTGCACGGTAAGGACGATGGCCGATGCCATCGTCACCCAGAGAAGGGAACTGAAGCGCATGCGAGCAGGCCGTTCCCGAGAAGTTCCGAATGAGTTTCCGGTCTACCCCATCGGGCCGGTCCTGGAGTCATTCGGTGGACAGCCTGTGGTTGAGGGCCTCGGATGGAAGCCCTACCGATGTCCGTTCCACAACGACCGAGACGCCTCCGGATCAGTCAACTCGGAAAAGCAGGTCTTCAACTGTCACGCGGCCGACTGCCCGAAGGGCACGGCGGTTCAAGTTCTGATGCAATGGGAGCGACTGACCTACCGTGAAGCTGTCGAAAGAGCAGAGGCAATATCTGGAGCGAGCCTGGGAAACCTACAGTCCGCATCTGGAAGACGCGGCAGGATGGCTGGAGGCACGCGGCATCGGTCTGGAGTTCGCGAGGACAAGAGGACTTGGCGTCGTCCGCAACGCCCTTCCGGGTCATGAGCCAGCCTCTGGATACCTGGCCATTCCGTACCTGACCAACAAGGGTCCGGTCAACTTCAACTTCCGCTGCATGCAGGACCACAACTGCAAGGAGATCCCCAACCACTCCAAGTACTGGAAGCGCAGGGGATCTCCAGTCAACATGTACGGCGTGCAGTCCGTAGCCTGGGCTGAAGATTGGATCGTCGTGACCGAGGGCGAGATCGATGCCCTGATCTGGCAGCAAATTGGTGTCCCGGCACTTGCGGTGCCGGGGGCCGAGAACTGGATGCCCTACTGGGCCAACCTGCTGGAAGACTTCAGTCGTGTATACTTGGCTGAAGACGGAGACGGTGCAGGCAAGGACCTGTGGGTCGCGATGTCTGAGCACATCGACCAGAGTAATACCATGGTCGTCCGTATGAGGATGCCGGACGGCGAGGACACGAACAGCATGTACCTCAAGCGGGGCAAGGACTACCTTCTCGGAAGGATCAAGAAGTGAGTGATCTGCCTCACAGCATGCTCTTCCGCGAGGACTACACCATTCAGGAGTTCGACAAGTGAGCACTGTGTTCGTCATCGTCAACGAGTGGACCAGCGTCGACAACAGCACCGGCTGCGAAGTGGTCGACTGCAAGTATTTCGAATCCGAGCAGGACGCGTGGGTCGCGCTTCGTGACATCGCTGTCGCCTACGACGTGGACCTGCACCCCGATGACACTAATTTCGTACTGGAGGACCACAAGCAGTACCTCCAGTACGAGGAATACTACATCCTGGAGTTGAACCGTGGCTAAGCACAAGAAGACCGAGGACTACAACCAGAAGCCGTTTGATCCCACGCTGGACCCCGCGCGTAAGGCGCGGGAGTTCGACGAGCAGTACGCCCAGAACAACAACAAGGCTCGAGGGTCTGTTGAGGGCCGGAAGGGCAAGCACCGCAAGTGACCATGCCGAACCGTTACGACGAGAAGCCCTAACCTCATCCGGAGGATGACAAATGAAGGACATGCTCGGCGTTACCGTGGAGGTCGGAGACGTCATCGTCTCCGCCTCCGGGCAGGGTCGGCACAAGATTGGCCGAGTTTACTCGTTCAACGCCGACGGTCTCCCGATGATTGAGACCTGCGAGAAGGAGTACAACCGCGACTCCAAGACCATGGAGTACGCGTGGCGCAAGGTGTCATCGGGTTGGTCGGTCCTGATCATCGGCCGTGAATCACTCGGCGAGATGGGTCCGACGCCTGAGGCCTGGAACAAGATCAGGATGGAGTACCCGAGTGCGTCCCGGTTGGGATGACTTCTTCAGCGACCTAGCCATCTTCTGGTCCGCGCGATCCACGTGCTCCCGCCGTCAGGTGGGGGCCGTGGTGGTCAAGGACAAGCAGGTGATCGGGCAGGGTTACAATGGGGTCACCTCCGGTAAGCGTCATTGCATCGACGGCGGCTGTCCTCGCGGACAGATGGACTACTCGGTGGTACCTCCAGATGCGGACTACAACCAGTTCCCATGTCACGCCATTCATGCCGAGGACAACGCCATTGAGGTGGCGCTGGAGGCGTTCGGGAAGGTGGCCCTGGAGGGGGCCACAATCTATGTGAACCACAAGCCGTGCCAACAGTGCACCAACAAAATTGAGAAGTACAGGATCGGAAGGGTAGTAGTCCGTGGGCAAGAAGAAGCCTGAGAACATGGTCAGGGTCAACAAGTGAAGTACAGGTTCGAGGCGATCATCTGGCTCCCGGACGGGGATGACAGGTTTCCCGACGAGGACTACCTGGATCTGCACGCCTTCTACTACGGCGACAAGCATCAGGACTTCAGCCTGCACGTGGTGCCCGGCACGATCGAGAAGGTGGAAGAGTGAAGGTTCTTGTGATCGGCAAGACTGAGGTCGACCTGTTCCCCTACCAGGAGGGCAGTCGGCACCGTATGCCCGGCAAGGCCGAGGGCAGCGAGTTCGAGAAGCGCTACAAGGAAGGGCACAAGGACGGCGTCATCCGGACTGTCGACCGGCAGGACGGACAGGCCCTGATCGAGTTCGCCGGTCGACTGTGCTACGAGTCGTTCGATCTGCCCAACGAGGACACGGAGACCAACTCCAAGTACGTCAAGAACATCATCAGCCAGGGCCATGAGTCTGTGCTGGAGCACGTCTCAGTCACCTTCTACATCGAGGGCGTCAGCCGCAACCTGACGCACGAGCTGATCCGGCATCGGCATCTCTCCTTCTCCGAGCTGAGTCAGCGGTTCGTCGACATGGAGGATCGGAACGTCGTCTTGCCCCCCGCTACGGGCGGTGGGACAGAGCCTCTCTCAGAGGCCCACAAGGGCCGCTACGCCGTGTTCGTCTCCCGACTGAGGGGAGAGGGCTGGAGCCGCAAGCAAGCCCGGGAGGCAGCCAGGTACGGCCTTCCTGCGGGCATGGAGACCAAGCTTGTGGTCTCCGGGAACCTTCGGGCATGGCGAGACGTTCTCAAGAAGAGGTGGTCGGCTCACGCCGACGCTGAAATGCAGGAAGTAGCGGAGGAGATCTTCGCCAACCTGTACGCCCTGTACCCGGACGTGTTCGACGATATCGAGTATCAGGTGTGAGGCGGGTAGTAGTAACGAGGGCTCCCGATGGAGCCCTCTCCCTTCGGATCGAGGAGCATGGAGTGGGAAAGAAGTACGACGCATACGAAAAGGCAGCTCAGGCTGAGACCATGGCCCGCACTCGGCTTCAGGCGGAGCTGATCGGCGGGGACCAGAAGGCCATCAAGCAGGCAGAGGCCGACGCTCAGCAGGCGGAAGCCGTCTCCAACGCGACGTGGAACGAGTTTATCGACTCTCCCGAGTCCTGACACAAAAAAAGAGGGCGGGCCCGAAGGCCCGCCCTTTGTCATGCTCTTACTTGCTCAGGTAGTTCACCAGCGAGGACTTGACTACAGTCGCAGCCGCTGCCACTCCTGCGATAGCCGCATCATGCCAGCCGCTCAGGTTACTGAAGCTGTACGCCGACAGGAATGCGAATGCGAACGTGGCTGCCGTTCGCTCTGCTACGTCGACAAGACTCTTACTCATACGTTGTTCCTCGTCTTCCCTCTGATGTAGTCCGCTGCCGTGCTCGGAAGAGCACGCCCCTTCTTTGCCTCATGGATGGCAAACTTCTTTGCTACGTCAGGCTTCTTTGCGTACAAATACTTGCGCTGCGCTTCACTTGCGAAGGGCATCCTAAGCTCCCAGGTGGTATCTGTCTCGTAGACGCTGAATCTGAACCGCCGTTTCACGGTCCAGTCTTCCGGTGGCCGTGATACCCATCGCGTACTGTAGACCCTTGATGTGGTTTACCGTGTTCAGGTCCATCACGCCAGTCTCTGGGCAGGACAGTGTGCGCTGAATGTCGCGGATCGTGTCTTCATCATATACTTGGTACGGACTGTGGGGCTGTTCCTTGTACCATGCCGGAGTGGGGTCCGGGAAATCGTGGCTGAGATGTGCTTCCATCATGCGCCTACCTTCACGGCGATACGGTCGACTGTTCCCTTGACAAGGTCAACCTTATCACTCAGCTCCTCCACCTCTGCCCGCTGAGTGACCAGTCCTTCGAGGACTGTCACCCTGGTACGTAGGTCGAGGATCTCAAGATCCTTGGTGTCCTTGTCGTTCCTCAGGCTGTCGACCTGCGCCTGAAGCATCTCAACCGTGTCGTTGGCTATCTGAGAAAACGCTGTGCGGCCGGTAACGCGGCCGCCGAGGTAGCCTCCCAGCCCTGTTCCGATACTCAGAATAGCGGTCGACAGTATGGTTCCATCAATCACATTCCCCACCCCTTGGGTTACACGGACTCGGCCACAGTCCTCAACATAACGGTGAGGTAGCCACCAAGCGTGGTACCTCCTGGGCCTGGTGGCGCTAGCTGCGTGTACTTCCAGTCATCTATGACAACAAGGATGCTGGTGTCATCGTGCAGCTCTTGAAACACGACCACGTCACCGGCCCGAGCGAGGCTCAAGAAGGCATCGAAGCGGGAGCGGGCGTAGCCATCGGTTCCCATACGCTGGTTCGACTTGTCCTTCTCTTCATCGAACAGAAGGAACGTATGACTGATCATGCGTTGGCGTATGGAGCCTGGAAGGGCCTTCACCTGCCATCCGTTAAGGATGGCCCCCTTGGCGGTGTCGGTCCCCCTATTGAGAGTGAACTTCAGCTTGATCCACTTCTGCCTGCCTGACGGCTGAGAGATTGTGACGTCAGTCGTCCCCGGATTGAGCGTCGGGGTGTATGTCAGCGATGGCCAGACGGTTCCCTGGATATCAATGACCGACAGGTCGAGGTTGCCCTGAAGTGGATTCGGCGTTGAGACGGACATGAACTTGTAGAGCTTGGGCTCTTCTGTGTTGAACCTGATTCGCCCTGTCTGTAGATAGCCTGACGGGTACAGGACGGTAGCCGACTGGATCCAGACAGAGTCATTGCTGACTGTGAATACCAGGCGCCCGGAGGCGCCCAGGATAGACACGGATTGGACTGTGCCGGTGTGCGCAGGAGCGTAGATATCACGGGCGTAGGCGTACCTGAGAACGTTCGTGGACTGCTCCTGGTACGCGGTGCCCAAGTCCACCCTGAAGACGCCTGTAGCGCCATCGTGGGCGTTCTTGGACCCTACGTACATGAAGCGATCGAACCCACACAGCGACTGGCATCCGCCAGTCGGCTGGAACAGAAGCGGCCCATAGCTGATGTCGCCACCAGCGTCCAGTTCGCCGACCCTGAAGCCCTTCGAGGTGGCGATGCCCAGGTACGTACCCACGTACGAGTAGACAGTCCTGACCGACTCGCCCTTGGGCATAGTCGCCGTCACTGTGGGGATGAACACTTCGGTCGTTGACGACAGATCCGGGTTGAACCTGTAGATCATGGAGTCAGTGTTGTTCCTGCCAGACGCATAGATAGCAGTCGGCCCCTCGGTGGCCGACGTCCACACCCAAGTGGTATCAGGATGCGTCATCACCAAACCTGGCGCTGCTCCAGGCAGCGCAGGGCCACCAGTTCCGACTATGTCCAGTAGATAGATCACGTTGTTCCAGGCGGCGCACAAACGCTGCTTGGTGTACTCGATCATTCCGCTGGTGAGCACGCCTGCCGGGTTGTTCCAGATCTTTGCACCAGCTCCGGTATCCACTCCAGACCAGATGCCATCGGTTGCGATCAGAAACCATCTCGTCCCCGCGTTGGCTATGGCGAAAGCCGTACCGGCAGAGCCGGTGACGATAGCCGTGCGGGCAGAATCTGTCATCTTGGAGAGGGCGTTGCCTTCGAGCAGGAACGCAGCGTCGACCCCTGAAGGGTCGACGTATCCCCTGACTTGTGTGGTGGTGCTGGCCAGCGTGTACTTGAGGTCAGGCTGCCTGAGCAGAGACAACTGGTTCGGAGTCCAGTTGTCCACGCCGAGGCTATCTTCGAATCTCAGGTCGAACGATCTGGTGTACGGGTTGACTACATCCGGATCCTGGTAGACCAGGCCCGCACCGGACGTCCAGCTATTCTGAGACCGGAGCCACCATCCGAAGATGGACTGTTCGCCAGGCTCGGCCGAACTGTCAAATTGCTGCTTTCTGATCTCGGCCATTCCTTCGGAGTATGGCCACTGGTCGCGGGTGGCAGACAGAAACGGAATGCCACCAAGCGCATAGTCGAAGTTGTAGTCCTTGAGCGCATAGCCACCAGAGTTCGGCGTGCCAGGCAGAAAGTTGGATAGCTGCCATGGGATCTCGTGGACGACGTCCATATGTTACGCCTCCCTATACCAGCCTTGCAGAGTGATAATGGCACCGTTGACGATGTCTGCACTCTGGTACGGAGTGTTGTCATACAGTGAGACAACCGCCGTAGCGGCGGATCCGCCAGCCAGGACCTCACTCACAAGCATGCCGGTGGTCGGGCTGGACGACGACCAGCCGGTGGCCGGACTCTGTCTCGTGGTGGCTGGCCCATTGCCAGCCCGGAACGGGGTAGACGGAAGCTGATAAGAGATCTGCGTGCTTCCCGTACCACCGGCAGACCAGACTGTGTATACCTCGAAGAAGACGATCTTACCTATCTTCTTGTACCAGCCCACATTGGTATTGGTGGCCGGAGAGCCACCAATCGTCCAGCTAGGGGTGAAGGTTTGCCATGTGGTGTCGGTGACCGTAAGGTCTCCGCCCACGCTGAAAGAGTCGTCGGTAGCCAGAACGTTTGCTGTCGACCGATAGAGGTTGGTATCGACCGCAGCGTTTCCAGGGCCCCACCACTGCCTTCCGTCAGCCTGCATGAACCAGCGGGCGACAGTGTCTGCGTTCACCCTGGTCTCGTACTGGCTGTCCGAGGCGGAGTTCCTCTGCGCCCGCACCAGGTTTTGAGGCTTAAGCTCACCGATAACGGTGAGCGCATCATCGGTCTTCAGGGAGTTGGCGGCATCGCGATACAGGTTAGTGTCCTGTGTAGCGTTACCGGGACCCCACAGCATGGTGCCATCGCCCTGAATCCGATACCTGTCGTTGGTGTCGGCAGTAACCTTGATGCCTTCAACCGCCACACCAGCTGCGCTGGTGGTGAACTGGAGGGCTCCCGAGATGACGGGAGTCCCGGAGAAGGTAGGGTTGCCGGAAAAGGTAGGGGACCCCGTGAGGGTCCCCGCCAGGGCTGAACCGCTAACCGTTCCACCGCTGAAGGTAGAGCTGGTGAACGTCTTGTTCGATATCGACTGAACAGAGGTGGTGTCGACGAACGAGCCGGAGATGCCGTGGACACCAGTCGTGGCAGCCTCATGGGTGCGAGACTCGGTAAAGTCGCGGGCGGAAGAGACATGCCTGACCACAGCCCCAGCATTGTGTGTGGTAGCTGACGTGCCGTCCACGGCACGTGTCACCGTAAAGATGTTCGGGCCACCGGCAGTGACGTCGACCAGCTCTTCTCCAGCTGATCCATAGTCCAGCGAGAGGGTGAACGGGAACGAGCCGGGGAAGCCGGACGAGCTGGTTACCTGGATGCTCGCATCGGATGGAGCGGCAGTCACCTGAAGTGTAGTGACAGCGGCGATCGAGGAATAGAAGCGTGCGTTAGCCATGGCACCTCATCCGTTATAGGTCTGATAGGAATCGAACAGGCGCTGAAGCCGTGTGCGCTCCTCTGCAAGCCTCTGCTGATACAGGGCCATGTAGTACTTGGACGCGTTGCTGCCAGCCCCTGTAGGCACCAGTGGAGCCCTCTCAGTGGCCTCTATCGCCTGCTGTTGCAGGCGTGCAGACTCGTACGCGGGAAGCAGGCGCCACATAGACCCATAGGTGATCAGGTCTATGTATCGCTCGGGATAGCCGGTAGTCGTGGTGAAGTCGTCCGACCCGTTCGTCAGGGTGGTCGGTCGTTTGATGTACTCCACTCGTATATTCCTGCCAGGGACGATGAAGTCCCTCATGATCTGGATGCTCTTGCCGGTAGGTGTTGGCGTAGGCTTGACTTGGCCGGATGTGGTGGAAGCCGACGGGTTGAACCGCCAGGACGAGAGCGGGAACCAGACGGCCGAAGGCCCGATTGTGTTGACCGTGACCTTGTACACATCTTCCACGTCAGCCGGTATCGGATACTCGTATCTGGCAGCGATCTTCGGAAACTCGTACTCTCCGAATACCCACAGGTCTGGGAAGGTGGCGTTGATCGTGTCGTTAATAGCTTCCTTGATGCGCGCCCGGGGATACATGGGGTCATCGGTCACGATATCGTTGGTGGAATGAGCAGCTGCGGTGGTCCCCTCCGCGCCCCGCCCATTCGCTCCACCCATTACGTTAACCGTGCCGGTCGACCGGTCAAACTTCTTGACCAGGATCATCTCATCGCCGATCTCAATGAGTCCCTTGGACAGGTTTGTAACCGTCTCCGGGTCCACCATGAAGGTTGTATCGGCGGCCGTCATATCGGCCGCCAGGCTAGAGATCGACGCCTGATCCCTCGTGTACCCAAGAAGCTGCTGCTTGATTCGTGAGACAAGCTGATCGAAACTCGTAGCCATGATTTCTCCTTACGCCACGGCGAACCAGGCACCGCTAGAAATGGCATTGTTCGCCGGAGTGATAGTGGCGGGTAGCGTCGTCTGGGTGCTCAGACCACCAAGAACGCCGAATCTCATGGCGGAGGCAGGAAGGCCGACGTTGATCGGGGCAGCCGCGCCAATGACGCTGGTGTTGGCTGCCACGCCTGGAGGCGTTGCGGCGTTGGCCACGATGGCACACCAGTAGAACTGTCCAGCAGTTAGTGCGGTGGATGAGATGGTAGCCGTCTTCAGGCCGGTAGTTCCGTAGTCGGCATCTACGCCCACGCTCGCCAGCTTGTTGCCAGCCGAGTCGTAGATGCCTACGTGATTCTGCCCTGCCGTCGGAGTGACGCCCACCGTGGAAACCCACCAGTAGATCTTCGTGATGCTGACCGACTTGGCGACATAGATGGCAGCCGCTCTCGGCTGCCCGTTGGTCAGGTTCAGGTTGGCAACGCCCATGAGTGGGTCATATGCCCATGCCGCAAGGTTGTGATTGGAGGGCGTCGCCATACCGTCGGTGTTGCCCGTGATGCTGATGTTGGAGAACGTTCCGTCCCCGAAGTAGAGAGGCATATGATCACCACTCCGTGGTGCGGGCTGCCCCTGCGGCAGCTGACCAGATACCGTCCACCACACCCGTGTAGAGCGGCTGAGGGAATTCGTAGTAGGCACCGGCGGCGAGCTGTACGGTGTAGCTGGTCGTGGATGCTGTGGCACCGAACTTCAGATAGAGAGTTGCGGTGCTGTCGTTGTAGACGGCCCGCGCCTGAGCGTCAGTGTTCTTGGCGAACAGGGTCACGCTACTGGCACTGCCGGATACATTCGCCAGGGCAGCCTTGGGCTGACTGGCGAACTCGACAGCGAATTTGGCTTCAGCCACTGTCTGCCTCCCTGATCGCAGCGTCTATGTGATGCTGCTTTGTACCGGCAGGGTCCAAGCCCTGCCGGGTTGCTGACTCAAAATTGTCAAGCTCTCGGTCCCAGGCCTTCTGCCTGGTCCCGTAGGTATCGTTGATAGCGGGGGAAAGCTGGAGGCCCTTGGACCTCACGCACTCCCCCCAGCTCCTGTGGTCCTTCGTTCGACAGGACGACGAGCACCGCTCACCCAACGCAGGTGCAGTCTTCAAACGTCTTGCCACAGCGAGGACACCCCCAATCGAGCTTGCCGCACTGGCAGGTGGTAGCAGGGCATCCGCAATTCGGACACTTAGGCTCGCTTGGGATGTTCGGCCAGGAGGTATTCCTCATCGCTCACCCACTAGACCGATGATCGCATCACCGATCGGAACGAGAACGACCTCGGTCTGCGGGGAGACGTTCATATCCCAGCGAACCTTGATGTACCTGTCGTCGAAGTCGAGGACTTCCAGGTTGTGAAGAGTGCGCCCACCTCGGTCCACATTGATAAGCTGGCCCTTCTTGAGGAAGGGCTCAGTCTCGACGGTAGTGGTGGTCTTGCGTGGAGCTGCCATCAGATTACGGTTCCTTCGCTGACTCGATAGACATCAGGACGGAACACATTGTGTCCGCTCATCGCTGTCTGTGTCTTGATAGCCCGGCTGCTTACGGCAGCCGATGACTGGTAGGTATTGGCCTGCGGCTTGGCGGTCCCGAGGACCGCCGCAGCCATATTCGTATTAGTCGGAGTACTTGTCGCCGGTGTCACCGTAGATCCCCTGAGCGTAGCGATCGTGGTCCGACCCAAGCTCCGATGCCTGGTGCATCCTCATCGCCTCGAACAGGCCGTCTTCGAGGATGCCCTTTTCGTTCTGGTTGACGTGGATCGTGGTGCCAGCGGGGCCGACCGGATTCATCCGGGCACCGCCCCAGTCCATGTGATCGTCCAGCCTCTTCTCAAGCTCGCGATCCTGCGGCTGAGTCTGAGGGTTCTTGTAAAGATCGCTCACTTCGATCCCTTCCTTCCCTTGGCTGCCATCTTCGCCATCTTGGTGGCACCATACTTCTTGCGGCCTGCGGCAGCGGCAATACGCTTGCCCTTCTCTCCGCCACCTGCCGCCTTGGCGACGGCGGCAAAGCGCCCACCCTGACCGAGAGGGGCCTTCTTGTTCGGCTTAGCCATGACTCTCCTTAAGAGATCCTGTAGAGCGTTACGTTACTGTTGATCTTCAGGGTGGCCGTGTTGGCTGCCGTGCCCGAAGCGAAGGTGAGGGTGAAGTTCCCTGCCGTACCAGTCGTGGCGAGCGTCCCAAAGAAGTAAGCCGCCTTGTCCACGCCCGTGCTGCTCCACGTGTCAGTGGCTCCAATGGTTGCCATCGACGTAGCCGTACTGTCGGTCCATGTAAGCGTGGCGCCAGCCGGACCAGTCCACGAGTGGACAAAGTTAACGGCGTTCGGGGTATTCCATACCAGCTCCGCCCGCATGAGGTAGGTGCCAGTGGCTACCACCGGAAGAATCAGCTGAGTGCTGGCCTGCTGGGTTGTGGTGCTGTTCGTCTCGTTCGATGTCACCGTTCTCGCGATGGTAATCTGGTTGAAGGCCACCGCATCGGTAGCGGCCGTGCCGTTGGCAAGGCCGGTGATCTTCTTGGAGTTGAGATCCAGCGTTCCGGTGGTGACCTGAAGAACGCCAGCACCAGACCGCTTGAGAACCACGTCGCCCGCACCAGCACCCGATCCCCAGGTCATGTCGCCATTCGCGGTGACAGCCAGTCTCTGCTGCGTGTCCCCAGTGACGTTGCCGTTCAGTAGAGTATTGCCTGACGCGCCCCTGGTGGCCGTGTAACCGCCCTGCGTAAGGTTGAAGGGCCCCGGCATGGAGTTGGCTCCGACAAGGCTTCTCGTGGGCGCTGCTGTGGTTCCTGTAGCGGTCCCTACGAGGGGACCGCGATAGAGGGCTGTGTTGCCTGCTCCGTCGTGCCAGGGAGTGGTGTCCGCATGGAGGTAGCCGTTCTCGATAGAGACATACGTAGAGTTGGCTACCGAGATCCCACGTTCAGGAGAGTTGACGCCCGTGCCGTCATCGTTGACACCCGGATAGACCGTGATGCCGGAGACAATCACAGGGGTGGTGGCGGAGGACACGCGCAGCCCTGCGAACCCACCTCCACCGGTGCCGGGGAATCCGTTGCGTCCATCACGCCTGGCCATCAGGCCAGAGATAAGGTGCGATGCGTTGCCTGTGGAGTCGACCAGGACTCCATAACTGGAGTTTCTGTCGGTGGAGAATCCGTTGACGATGCAGCCACCAGAGCCGGTGCCTGTCCCCCAGGAACCCGTGATGTACAGCCCGGAGAGCGCCGACCACTCGGCGCGGCAGTTGTCTATCTGGTTGTTCGCCCCGCCATTCAGCTGATACCCGTTTCCTCGGATGTTCAGCGTGCGGCAGCTGGTCAGCTGATGGTCGGTGCCGATCAGATTAAAGCCATTCCAGGCCGTGCCAGATCCTGTGCCCAGAAGCTGGATATCAGACATCCGCCACGAGTACGGATTACCCGACCCGTTGCTGGCCTGAGTGATGAAGTGATTGGTCATGCCCGTGATGGTGACCTGAAAGATCTGGGTAGAGTGAACGAACCCTGTGGCACTGATACCGCTTACCGTTTCGGTGGTCAGGTTGACGCCATCGATAACCAGGTTTGTGATCATCGCATCACGGTTCTCGGTGGCATAGCCACCAGTCGCCTTGTCCACCAGTGTAAACACGGACGCTCCGACGAAACCGGCAAGCGGAACGATGGCGGGATAGCCGTCAGCCTGAGCGGCATCACGATCATAGAAGGCGCCTTCCACCCGGACATACGGGGGAAGGGTGAGGGTGTCACTGATGGCGTAGCGCTTGGCTCCAAACTTGACTGTCGCACCCCTGGGCACCGAGTTGATCAGGGCCTGGATAGCAGGCTGGTCGTTCGTGGTGCCGTCACCTACGGCGCCATGATTGTCTACCTTGTAGACCAGGTTGTCGAGATTGGTGGTCACCTGGGCTTGCAAGCTGGAGATCTGCCCAGAGTTGGTAGAGATGTTGGCTGCGCTGGTTGCGATGTCCGTGGTGTTGGTGGAGATGCGCAGATCCTGATCGGCGAATGCCGCATTGACCTGAACATCCCAAGGGTCGGTACCCTTGGGGATAGAGGTATAGCTCAATGGAGACCTCCGAACGGTCCGACGCCAAACGGCCCAATCCCGAAGCCACCAGCGCAATAGGTGAAGTTAGCTTCCGTGGCGACACCGGAGGCGATGATGTCCGCCTTCACAGTGTCGTCAACCATGTGCTCATATCCGCCCCGGAAGTAATGCAGGCCAGCCCTAGCGGCTGGCCAGAAGGCGGTGTCCTGCTCGTTGGGGTTTACCGGCAAGTTCGTAGCGCCGATCTCATTGGTGTATGCGTCATACCTGACCTGTTGGTAAACCCCAGGAGATACTTCTACAATCGATACTGCCCGGTCCATCCGGAACCGCTCCATAAGAGGGTTCCAGGCGAAGGGAGCCTCCGCAACCGTAGGTGTCGTGAAAGTCCAGCAAGCCACGGAGGCCCCTCCTTATCAGAACGAACTGACTGTGAACCAGGCAGTGCCGTCAGAGACGATCTTTACAGCATGGACGGCAGCGGAAGCCAGGGACTTAGTGGCACCACCGTCGATCGTCTCCGCACCGGACCCATCGATCGTGACAGCGTTGGTCGTACCCGTGGAGCGAATCCAATAGGTACGTCCGGGCTGCACGGTGGCAACGGCCGGAAGGTTGACCGTGATGGCACCACCGGCAGGGTCGCAGAGAACAACATAGTCGTTGTTCGTAAGAGTCGTGGTTGCCGTAACGGCGCGCACAGTCTCTGACGTATTGTCCAATCCGGACACATTTCCTCCTTAGATAGGAGGAGGCCCCGAAGGGCCTCCCGAGATCAGGCAGCGTTGCGGGCCGAAGAGGTGGACTGGGCGACGATCAGGGCCTCGGGACGGTACAGAGACCAGCCCGCGACACCGTACCAGCCGAGCGGCTGGAAACGGGTAAGCTTGTCGACAACCGGACCGCGAACCGTGTGGAACTCCTCGGCAACAGCCTCAGCGAGAGCCTGCTGACCGGTGTAGTAGGTGTTAAACACGCGAGTCTGGGTCGCGCCAGCACCGGCACCAGACTGAACGTTCTGGGCACGCGGGGTTTCGATGTAGCAAGCACCTTCGTACTCGCCGATCTCGCCCGCCCAGATGTTACCCGCAGCGGAGTAGTTGTGCGGGTCACGCCAGGCCGCAGCGCCAGTCTCTCGCCGAAGGTCGTAAGAGACCTGCGGGTGGATGTAGGCGGTGTAGTACGAGTCGCGGTTCGGGTGAACCGCGTTCGTCCGCAGCTGAGTGGTGGCAAACCGAGCCATGTCGCTATTGAACACGGAGTCGGAGTCGATCGCCGTAAGGGCGATCGGGTTGGTAGGCGTGGTGCCGAAGCCATATGCAGCCTTGGTCGTGCCGTCGGTACGCAGGGTCTGAGTACCGTTGGCAAGGACGTTCTGAACCAGAAGGTCGACAGAGTCGACCAGGTTCCAGGCCACCTGGTTGACGAGACCGGCAGTCACGTCGGTAAAGCTGAACAGGTCCAGCTTGTTGCTGACGAGAATCGCGTTACCGTACTCGTTGAGGGTAACCGTAACCGGGGTCGGGTTACCGGCCGCGACGGCGTCCGGGTCGACCAGCTCGTTCAGCGGGGTGACCTGCTGAGCCAGGTCCTGGTACAGCTCAAAGACAACCGAGGAACCAGGCATAGCCTGCTGAACCGGCCGCTTATCGGCGACCGTACGAAACAGAGGCTGCTTACGAAGGGCGAACTCAAGAGCGCGGTCATACGCGGCCTGAACGAGGTTCGCCATGGCAGTAGTGCCGGTAAAGGCGTTAGCCATGTCTCACTCCTTTATGGGAATCAGCTCCCAAACTGCCCATTCTTGAAGGCATTGATGAGAGCGTTGACGTCTGTAGCATCATTAACAGCTGCCTGTGCAGCTTCCACATTGCCCAGCGGCGTCCCCTCACTCCCCGCAGCGTTCATGCGCTCATACTGAGCCTGCATGGACGGAGGAAGTGTGGGCGTTGTGGGCTGTTCGACAGCCGGGGGCTGTCCGCCGCCGAAGACGGAACGCATCTGGTCGACCCATTCCTTGGCCTTCGCCGGATCGTTGGGACCCTGGTACGCAGCCTGTGCGCCCGGAACCCCGAGGGACTCAAAAACGGTGGCCATCTTCTGCTGAGCCTGCTCTTCCAGAAAGCTCGTCAGCTTCTGGCTCAGCTCGTCGTTCTGCTTCTTCATGGCCTCGTACGCATCACGAAGTGCCTTGGGGCCGTTACCTTCGGTGCCGTTGCCCAGGTCGTTAGCGTCGCTGTTCTCAAAACCCCAGTTGGACATGTTGTCCCTCCCATTAGTTGTGAGGCCATAGGCACGCCCGGGGAGGCGTGTCCAGCTCCTCATTATGATTGCCGGACTTGATACAAGTAGCTGGTGCCGGTAGGTCCGCTACTGGTGGGCAGCCGGGAATCGAACCCGGGTCATAACTGGGGCCATCCCAATGGCCATCTACCCTGAATGTTACTGCTGAGGCTGGGACTGGCTCAGGCCAGCACGGCCGCCTCCGGCGCCTCCGGAGAACGCGCCCTTTTCCTGTCCTACGATGCTAGCCTTCTGCGCACCAGCGGCAGCGTTCGTGCCGAACGCGGCCTGCTCTGACTGAGCCTGAGTCCAAGTGGTTCCGTAGACAGAGGCGAGGGACTGCATAGTCCCCAGCTCTCCAGCAACCTGCTGGTAGCCCTGCTGAGCCTGGGCTGCCGTAACTCCACTGGTGGCCAACTGCTCGGCGAACGTCTTGTCGAACGTAAGTCCCTGAGCCAGGGCGGCAGAGCCAATCTGAGCCGTGGCGGCAGCCTTCTGGATCAGGGGGAGGGCCCTGTCGGGATCAAGGAAGTATGCAGCCAGGTGGCCATCGTCGATGCCGAGCTGATTCAGCGCCTGCTTGTAAAAGGGATTAGCCAGGGCCGTAGCCTGGGTGGCCAGGTCGACCCTGGATTGCGCCTCGGTCGGGCTGACTCCCTTGGCTATCCAGTTGGTGAAGTCGTCGTTGCTGTCATAGAATCCACCGGGCAATCCGCTCTGCCGTAGCAGAGCGCGATACGAGTTCTCGGTATCGATATACTCGGCGGGGGAAAGAACAGGTAGGCCATCCTTGAGCCGCTGCTGGTTGGCGGCAAACCGCTGCTTGTACTCCGGCGTATCCTGGAGCAGAATGCTGATCGTGTCCGAGCCGTAGCCGTTCTTGACGTACTCGTAGATCTTTCCCGCAAGGCTCTCCAGACCGTAGGTCTTGAACAGCGACTGAAGAGCCATGAAGGCATCTCGGTTAGCCCCACTCAGGAGCTTGTCGTACTGGCCGGTTGCCTCGTAATGCTTATTGTTGAGGCTGGTAATGTTCTTATTGATATCGCCCAGACTTGCCTGAGCAGACTTCAGGCTAGCCTGAACGCGAGCCAGCGTTTGCTGGCTCCGCTTGTCCTTCCGACCCTTGAGCCGCTCAGCTTCGGCAGTCAGAGACCTTACCTGGTTCTGGGTCCTCCTCAGTCGCTCCTGCCAAAGCTTCGACTGAATCTTATAGCGCTGCTCTTCGGTCAGCGTGTTACCAGCGGGAGAAGTGGTAGCCACCGTACCTCCTTAGTATTTAAACCCGAAGTCGGACAGCACCTGATGGCCAACCTGGAACAGAGAATCCTGAGCGTTCTTTGTTTTCTTCCACCTCGGATCATTCCGAAGATCGTTCTCGAACTGCCACAGTGGCTTTGACTGGGTCTGAAGCGTAGTGGGATTCTTGTATTGCAGCGCCTTCTTGATCGTGGAATCGAACAGGTTGACGCTGCCCACAGGCAGCTCTAGAATCTGCGCCATGGATTGCATGTAGGGAGCCGCTATATCGGCGACCGTCTGCCCTCCGTCGAGCTGCTTGGAGAACTGGGGAAACATTGCCTTGGCCTGGCGAAGCATGTCGTTCTTAAAGTCGGAAGTAGTAGCCAGGCCGCGCAACACCTTCCGGGTGTTGTCGGCGTACCACTTACCGGACATGGTCACGCCCATGCTGTAGGCGTAGGAGCGTAGTTCGTTTTGAACATCAGCCCCCTGTCCCTGCATCTTCCCGCCATCGAAGTAGACGTACTGGCCGAGGTAATACCTGATCTGACCTTCGTTCCACCCCTTAGCTACCATGTTGTACGCAGCCTCATTGATCCTCTTCATAGTGAAGTCGGTCTCCTTGATACCAAGCTGGTTCGCCATCTGGCGAACCGTAATCTTGGCCTGAGAGAGAGACTGCCTTGCGCTAGCAGGATCAGTGAACATCTGGGTGAGGTATTGACGCTCCTTGTCGGAGTGCGTCTTCCACCACTTGGTCTCTCGGAGCTTGGCGTCGAACATGTCCTTGGACCAACCCTCAGACACCATCTTCCTGAACAACCTGTGAAGCTCAGGATTGGCGTTCAGGAAGTCCAGAGTAAAGCCGTACTTCTCAGCAAGCTCCTTGTCGGAAAGCTTGGCCTTCACCGGATCACCCATCCCTGAGCCACCCGAGTAGGTCTGACCCGAATAGCCGCTAGAGTGATTGATGACGCTGTCAACATACTTCTTGATGCTAGGCCCGCCCCACTGGGAGCGGGTAGACATGTCGAGGTTGTGATTCCCAGGACCTGCGTACCAAGCGGCAGCGGCGCCTCGAGCGCCCCACCTGTTGTAGTACCCTCTGAGGATCCCTGTGACAATCTTCTCCTGAAGCGAAGGAGAGTTCAGGAACGCGCTTGGAGAGATCGAGTACCCCAACACCTGTCGGGACCACCCGGCTACATTGCTTGGCATTACCTGATACTTGCCAAGGGCGCCAGACTGCCTGTTAACTGCGTGGTAGCTGCCTCCGCTCTCCTGGATAGAGATGCCATACATAAAGGCTTCAAACGACGGCTGAGACACGCCACCTCCTAGGTGCAGCATAGCGACAAGAAGGGCCTTAGCTGCGTAGCCCCATAGACTTGAGAACGTTGAGCCCAACATTCATCACCTTGTCCTGAGTGTCCTTGGTCTGGCCCCACCGGGGATCATTCCTCAGACGACCCAGGAAGGCCGTCTGATCCATCCCCATAGGCCTGCCCTTAGCATCCACGCCGTTCAGGGCTTGCTTGACCAGAGGGTCATTCAGGGTTATCGACTCAGGATTGATGTCCAGCTCTTGGGCCATCGTCTGTATATAGGGCTGAGCGATATCCATCATCGTCTGCCCGGCTTCCAGCTGATCCTTGTAACCGGGATAAGCGGAGACCGCCTGTTGAACGATCTGATTCTGGAAGTCGGATTCGGTGGCCAACTTCCTGGAGATCAGTGCAGCCTGATTCTTGACTGCCTGATTGTCCAGGGTGACGCCCTGCTCATACGCGAACTTCTTGATCGAGTTGCTGTACGCCCCGGCTTCTCCCCGCAACGTTCCCTTCTGGAAGGTCACGTACTTCCCGAGAGTGTTACGGAGAATGTCCTCAGAGGCTCCAGTCTCAAGAGCCTGCTGGGCTATCTTGCCCAGCTTGGCGGGCGGGATGGAAGCGCCGATCTCCGCAGCCATCTGCTGAACCTGAACCCTGGTTGCACCAAGCTGGGCCTGATAGGTTGCAGGATCCGTCTTTTTCATTTGCTGGATCTGTCGCTGAGTCTGCGAGTTCTCCTGCCACCACTTGGTGTTCCGTACCTCCGCCATGAACTTGTCCTTGGACCAGTTCTCGTTGACGTACTTACCGAACAGGGTCTTCAGCTCAGGGATGGAATTCAGAAACGAATACGCAAATCCGTATTCGGCAGCAAGCTCTTCGGGCGATAGCTTAGCTTCGGCCGTACCGCCTGAAGGGTCCCACTCGCCCGAAGGTCCTCCGCCTGTAACGCCGCTAACGCGCCTCGCTCCGGTGAATGTGTCCTGGTAGTAGCCTGACTTAAGGTCATCGATTTCCACCCCCTTCCCAGGTCTCGGTGCGTGGATAAACTTGCCGTCACCCAAGTAGATGCCGACATGATCCGGACCGCCCGTGGAGCGGTCCGTGTCAAAGAAGATGATGTCACCGGCTTGAAGGTTGTTCATCTTGACGCCAGCGCCTACGCCGATCATGTCGTACGTTGTGCGGGGAAGAGCGAGGCCGAAGTTTGCGTAGACCTGGGTAACCAGGCCTGAGCAGTCGACCCCGCTCTTCAGGTTAGTGCCGCCCCACTTGTACGGAGTGCCTATGAACTGCTTGGCGAAGTTAGCGATGTCGGAGCCGTTGACAGGCATCAGCCACCCCCGATCATCTCCATGAGCCAGTTCATGCCGTTAGTAGCGGCCTGGTAGGCTCCATACTCAGGATTCTTCTTGGCCTGCTCCTGCGCCATCAGTTGCTGCGAGGCGGCGCTCACGCCGCCCGTCGTCTTACTGGTCTGGCTCTGGAGGTCAGATCCAATATAGTTTGACGTGGTGGTCGTGACCGATGGGTTGGCCTGCTCGTACTTGTTGAGTACGCTCTTGAACCTGGAGATCTCCGACTTGGTCGGGTCCCTGCCCAAGAGCGTTTGGGCTGCCCCCTGGAACAGTGCCTGAGCGTCGGCGGCTGTGCTGATGTTGTAGGACTTCGCCGTCTGGGTGATCGTCTTGGGTGTCTTGGCTGCCGCTTCCCGCTGGGCGATATCCTTGCCCATGATCTCCCATGGAGACGCCCACTTACCGGCGAGGCTGTACCTCGCCGCCGAAGTGACATACTTGGCCCAGACAGACGCAAGCTCGTCATCCTTCATGGAACCGGTGTCATATCCGGCCAGGCTAAGCTGAGACAGATACCGGTTCTTGGTCTTGGTGTCCCACTTGTAGTACATATTGATGGCGTCGTCGACGCCCATGTACGCGATATTCGAGCCTGGGCCAGTACCCAGATAGACGATCGGAGCCTTGGCCGAACCATGACCCGTGTCGGTCTTGGTGTGCGTTCCGTAGATATCGATCATGCCGGGGGCCAAACCCCCGGCTGCTCCACCTACGGACCCACCAGTCCTGCTCCGTCGTTCGACGGCAGCACCGAACTCGTTCTGTTGCTGCTGCTGCCTGGGCGACAGCCCACCCATTCCACCAGCGCCACCACCAGCGTTACCGCCACCCGTAGGCGTAGTCATCAGAACCCTCCTTGACCAAACGTAGGCTGACCGGTCGGCATAGAGCCAGTCTCTCCACTCTGCTGTCCGAGGACATCAAATGCGTTCTGATCCTGGAAACTCTGAACGCTGCCCTCAAACTGAGGCAGTAGCCCCTGCTGCTGCTCCTGGGCCACGGTATCTTGATCGAAGCCCATGTCTCGGGACAGGTAGTGGTTGAACAGGTCGCCGAACTTGAGATCCTTTTCGATCATCTGAATCACCAGCGCGTTCCATTGCTGCTTGATGTCAGCGTTGGACTGAGCGTTGATATCCTTGGATCCTCCGGAATCGTTCCTCATGATCAGCGCAGCCTTCACAGAGTCACGATACTGGAGATAGGTCTTGAGCATCGCTATATCAGAGCGTATGCCCAGAGAGCCGTCAGGGTTGACGGCCTTGCTCCATATCTCAGGATCGTTCACGATCTGGCGAAGGCTCGCCGCCGCCCTGTCGTAGTAATTCAGATCGAACGAATTGTACGCCTTGGACCAGGCGGCATTGTAGTAAGGATTGCTCACCATATTGCCGTTTTCGTCCATGGTCTGAGGATCGGAGAGAGTTTCCACGAGGGCCCTTTTCTCGGCCTTCAGGTCCTCTGCACCATCATCGTCGAACGACTTGAGCCCACGGTTGAACAACTCCGCATACAGGCCGTTCATGTACGACTTGTACTGCTGCCACCCGCGACCAAGGTCGGCCTGATCCAGCGCCTCGCGGGCGCTGAGCTGAGTGCGGCCCGTCTCGCCTGTAGCAGGATCTATGCTGTGAGTCTTCTGGTAGTAGAAGGCTCCATTGGAGTAGGCGCCCTCTCCTTCGGCTCCGACAACCAGACCGGCCCACTCCGGACCCACCTTGCTGATCAGGTCCTGATAGTACTTAGACATCTTCACGGCGTTGTCGGTCGGCTTCAGTCCGCTGTTGTTCTTGCTCATGGACTGAGCAAAAATAAAAGCAGAGTCGCCGTACTTGTCGTAGAAGTTCTTGTCCGCGTTCTCGTAGTCAAGATCCTGCATCTGCTTGTACTGCTTCCGGAAGAAGTCGTACGGGTCCTTTGCCGACATGGAGATGGGGAGCGTGGCAGCAAACCATGTCCGCATCCATGCCTGCTTCTGGGCTCGCTGATCAATCTCCTTCCAAGTCGGCTGGCTCTTGCGTAGCCCCTGAGTCCACTTGTAGTGCTCGGCCTGCATGATGTACCACAAGTTCTTCTGGTATGCATCCGAGGTCTTGTCTGTACCGGCCTCGGCCTTGCGCCACCAATTGGGCTTGAAGGTGTCAAGGATGGACTCAGTGGGGCCGAACGGCAGAATACCAAGCTGGGTATACATGTCGGCGATCTTCGGATCGCCGTTAGCGTCCAGCGCGGTAAACGGCAGATGATTGGCCGCGATCTGTACGTAAGGTCCTGCCCCTACCGGAAGCGGCCCGTCACCATGGTTCAGGATGATCTCGGCCGTGGACATCGGAATGTCGAACCTGGCGCCCTCCTGCTCATAGATCACCTTACCGTTCTTGTCCCGCATCGGCTCTCCAGTAGTCGGGTCAAGCTTGGCGACCTTACCGCCGGTCCCGAGAAACTTGGAGATGGCCTTGCCGCCGAGATACTCCGGCACCTGCACGGTGATGTGCCTGTCGGAATAGTCGACCAGCCGCTTCTCTCCTGTTATCGGATCGGTGACCGTTCCGTCGGGAGCGACCCTGTTACCAGAAGAGTCGGTGACGATACCGGCGCGTGCGGGCGCGCCGTATACCTGAGCAATGCGGGGGAGTATGTCAGGCTTGTCGGAGATGATCCGAGCCCAGCGATTCCAGCTCTCCTGCTGGGCACCGAAGAACGCTCCGAACTGGCGCAGCATGTGAGACATCTTCGTCTCGTAGTCCATGGTGAACGTGTTCT